>Ga0326726_10003462_pt1 | contig 14490 bp, 10 predicted proteins | sample MHFenrmetagenome_2_FD_207603 | JGI IMG/M metagenome (GOLD analysis project Ga0326726, IMG submission 207603) | Lab enriched peat soil microbial communities from Michigan Hollow, Ithaca, NY, United States - MHF15MN | ecosystem: Environmental > Terrestrial > Soil > Wetlands > Peat | place: USA...
CGGCTCGGTCGCCGTCGGGCGTCGCGGCGCGGCCGCGGCCTCGCCGCCGAGCGCGCGGCGCAGAACCGAGAGCAGCTCGCGCAGCGTGCCGCCGAGCAGCGCGGTCTCGGCGTCCTGGCGCGCGAGCGCGTCCTCGTTGCCTTCGGCGAGCGCGTCTTGCCCGAGCAGCTCGAGCTTCGTAACGACGCCGCGCGAGTCGAGCACGGCCCGCGCCGTGCTGCCGAGCTCGAAGCCGAGGTGCGTGAGCTCCATCCCGTCCTTGAGGCACCGCTGCACGGTCGCGTGCGCGAGATCAATGTTTTGCCAGCTCACGGTGCCGTGCTCGTCGCGCAGCTCGCGGAGCCGGCATTCGCGTGCGAGCACGAGCTCGCGCGGGCCGTCGCCCGTGAACACGTGCGTCAAGAGCTCGCCGAAGGGCCGCGCGAGCTCGAGCGGTTTCGCGTCGAGGCTGCCGAGCGCGGCGCGCAGATGCTCGACGACTCGATCCGCGCGCGACTCCGAGCCCGAGCCGACCGCGAGCACGCGCTCGGACAGGATGAACAACGCGCTGGTGCGCTCCGAACGCACGAGCGTCTTCGGCAGCAGCTCGTCGCGCATCTGCTCCTTGAGCTGGCGCTTCGTGCGTCGGCCGGGTTCCTCCTGCATCCGCGCGCGGTACTCGTCGAGCCGTGCCTCGAGAGCTTCGTTCAGCGCGCCCGCGGGCAACACGCGAACTTGGCTGCGCAGGCGCACGAGGTCCGTGCCTGCGACGCGGCGTGCGAAGAGCTCGGGCTGCGCCGCGACGGGCGGCTCGAAGCCGGAGCTGCGCTCGACGTACGGGCCGCACGGCTTGAACGCGGCCTTCGCGAGCTTGTCCGAGAGCTCTTGCTCGGAGGACGGCCAGTCGGTGCCGAGCGAATAGAAACGTATGCTGCGCAGCATGGGTCGGTCCGGGGAAGGGGAGCGCAGTATCCGAATTCCCGCGCCCTGTGTCACGACTTGCAAATCGACGCACGATCCGCTGCGCGCGTGAGTGCGAAGCTAGAGCGGTATCAAAGCGACCGCCGCGGTGCCGCTATGCGAGGTTCAGTCCCGCAAGCCTTAGGCCGTCGAGGAGTGTCGCGAGTAGCGTCGGGTCGAGATTCCACCTCGCGATCTGCGCACGGCCCGTGCTCTCGAAGTCTGGGTAGAGCTCGAGCAGCCGCGCCTTCTCGCGCTGTGCGATGTCCGTTCGGCCCGCGAGCGCGGCCGACGCGGTGACCGTCATCGGCGTGACGAACCAGTTCGGCGCGTCGCTGCGCAGCGACCAGTCGAGCGCCTGCGCGTAGTCGCCAGTCTCCAAGTAGCGGAATGCGTAGCCGACGTACGCCCAGCCCGGGACGTTCGTCGTGAGCGGCAACGCCTCGTCGAGCATCGGCGCGCCTCGCTGCCAGTCGCCGGACTCGATCAGGAGGTAGCCGAGCAACAGCGATACGGCGGGATGCAACGGCTTCATCGCGAGCGGGCGCTCGACGGCCGCATTGAACGCGCGCCGGTCGCCGCCCGCGAGCCGGATTCCGGCGAGCGTGACCGCCGCCACGCGGCCGGAGCCGTCGATGTCGAGCGACGTGCGCACCGCCTCGAGCGCGCGGTCGAGCGGCGGCGCGCGATCCGGCTGAGGCGAATAGCCATACAAACGCTCGTGCAAGTAAAGAACCGCGAGGGCCGACCACGTGGGCGCGAAGCGCGGCTCGCCTTTCACCGCGCGTTGCAGGCAACGCAGGCTGTCCGCGTGACCCATCGGGTCGAAGAACCGGGCGTACTCGTAGAACCTCAGCAGGCACTCGTACGGGTCGAGGTCTTGCGCCGGTCGGCCGGCCGTTCGCGCGATCTCGTGCGCGTAGACGGGCCCGAACGGCGACGACAGGATTTGCGCCGTCGTCGCGCCGATCCGGTCCTCGACCGCGATCGTATCGGCGCGCTCGACGTGCTCGTCGAACGCGCGACTCCAGAGCTGCGTGCCGACCTCGGTGTCGACGAGCCGGAGCGTGAACCGCAGCTCGCCGTTCGCCGCGCGAACGCTGCCCGTGAGGACGTAGCCGGCGTCGAACTCCTTGCGCAGAGCGGCGAGCTCGGTCGATTCGAGCTTGCGGCCCGCGCTGCTGGCGGTCGCGAAGATATTGAACGCGACGAGCGCGCGGATGATCTCCTCGGTGGTTCCCGCTGCGATCGCATCGAGCGAGGTATCGCCGCTCAAGTTCTCGAGCGGCAGCACGAGCAGCCTCGGGCCGAGCGCCGACACGGGACCCGAGTGCGCACGTGCCGCCGTGGCCTCGGCTGTGGATCCGGGCGCCGGCGCGCCGCGATACCACACGAGCCACGCGAATAGCGCGGCGACGGTCGCGACCACGCTGCCGAGCACGGCGCCGCGCAGTAGAAATCTGCGCTTCGTCCGTCGCTGCTTCGACGCGCTCGGCAGCGCTGTCGGTGCTGCCGCGGCGGACATTGTGGTGAACGTCGGCGCGTAGCCGTTCTTCGGCAGCGCGATGCGCACCGCATCGTCGCGGCCTTCGCCGTGGTAGTACTCGATCAGCCGGCGGCGCAGCCGTCCCGCCTCGACGCGCACGAGCGGATCGGTTTGCGCGTCGAACTCGGGCGGCTTGCCGAACACCTCGATTGCGATCGCGTAGCCTTTGAGCCGATCGCCGCGGGCCTGGAGGGTTTCCTCGACGACGAATCTCAGGAACTCGGTCGACCGCCCGGCCTGTGCGAACACGGTGCTGCCGAGCACTCGAGCGAGCTCGGCCCTGACCTCCGCCGCGCTTGGGGGCAAGGCCGTCGTCGCGTTTGGCTCGCTGTTCGCCATGGGTTGTTGGAAGGGTTTCGCGCAGTGTAGGCAATCTTCCTTCCACCGGTAAGAGCATGCGTCCGGCCGCTCGCCGGGCTCAGGCGTGGGCGCTTCTCCGGAGCAGGCCCATGGCCCCGAGCACGGCCGCGGCCAGCACCGCGAGCGCGGTCAGGCCGGCGCCGGTCGAGAAGGTGGCCGCCGCGCCAGCCCGATCCCAGACGATGCCAGCGAGCGAGCTCGCCGCGAGCAGTGCTAACCCTGAGACGAGGTTGAACACGCCGAAGGCCGTACCGCGCTGCTCGGGACGCGCGGCATCGGCGACGAGCGCGGCGAACAGCCCCTGCGTGAATCCCATCGCTAAGCCCCAGAGCACGATGCCGACGAGCGCGGACGGGACCGTCGTGCTCGCCGCGAGCACGAGATCCGCGCCGATCAAGAGCGCCGCGCCGACGCCGACCACCGCCCAGCGGTTCGCGCGATCCGAGAGCCAGCCGGCCGGATAGGCGCAGCCCGCGTAGGCTACGTTCATCACCACGAGCACGAGCGGCACGTAGGAGGCCGACAAGCCGACGGCGGAGATCTTGAGGATCAGGAACGCCTCGCTGAAGCGAGCGAGCGTGAACAGCGCCGCAACGACGACCAGCGCCCAGTAGGCGCCGCCGAGCTTAAGCATAGCGCGCAGCGGCGAGCGCGCGGATGCCGTGCCCGCGCCGGGCGAATCCGCGACGAACAGCACCAACACCGCGACGCACGCGACGGCCGGAATCACGGCGAGCCAGAACACCGTGCGGAACGATCCGCCCGTGAGGCTCATCGTGACGATCGCGAGCAGCGGTCCCGCGAACGCGCCGACGGTGTCGAGCATCTGCCGCAAGCCGAAGCTCGCGCCGCGCACCGCGGGCGGCGCCAAGTCCGCGAGCAAAGCGTCGCGCGGCGCGCCGCGAATGCCCTTGCCGACGCGATCCGCGAGCCGCGCGCCGACGACCCAGCTCACGCTCGGTGCGAGCGCGAACAACGGCTTCGTGAGCGCCGCGAGCCCATAGCCGAGCACGACGAGCTGCTTGCGCTTGCCGAGCCGGTCGCTGAGCACGCCCGAGAAGAGCTTCGTGATCGACGCCGTCGCCTCCGCGAGCCCCTCGAGCACGCCGACCGTCGTGACGCTCGCGCCGAGCACGCTCACGAGGAACACGGGCAAGAGCGCGTGGATCATCTCGGACGAGGTGTCCATCAGCAGGCTCACGAAGCCGAGTGCCCAGACGCCGCGCGGGATCGCGCTTAAGGGCGCGCGCGGCGGCGAACCGGATTGCGTCGTCACGTTTGCACCTCGGCGCGACGTCTCGCTAGAGTCGCCACTCGACCGAACGAGGAGACAGTCGATGGCGGACCAGCTCGTTTTCTACCACAACCCGATGTCGCGTGGCCGGATCGTGCACTGGATGCTCGAAGAGGTCGGCGCGCCGTACGAGACGAGAATCGTCGATCTCGATAAGCGCCAGAAATACCTCGATCGCTGCGCTCGGCGCCCCGCGTACAAGCGCGCGAACGGCTGACGATGACCGTCGCCGCCCGCGCGCTCGAGCGGATCGCGGCGGTCGTCGGCCCGGCCGGCGTCGTGGCGCCGGACGCCGCGGCCGGGATGCTCGTCGACGAGCGGCGCCTCTATCACGGCGCCGCGCTCGGCGTCGTGCGGCCCGGGTCGACCGACGAGGTCGCGGCGGTGATCCGCATCTGCCGCGAGGCGCGCCTCGCGGTCGTGCCGCAAGGCGGCAACACGGGCTATTGCGGCGGCGCGACGCCATTCGACGCGCAGCGCGAGATCCTGTTGTCGCTCGCGCGGCTGAACCGGATCCGCGAGGTCGACGAGCTCGGCTTCACGCTGACGGCCGAGGCCGGCGTCGTGCTCGCGAGCGCACAAGCGGCCGCGCGCGACCGCGGGCTTCTGTTCCCGCTCAGCATGGGCTCCGAGGGCTCGGCGCAGATCGGCGGCGCGCTCTCGACCAACGCGGGCGGGCTCGCTGTGCTGCGCTACGGCACGGCGCGCGAGCTCGTGCTCGGTCTCGAGGTCGTGCTGCCGAGCGGCGAGGTGCTGAGCGACGTCAGCGGTTTGCGCAAGGACAACACGGGCTACGACTTGAAGTCGCTGTTCCTCGGCGCGGAGGGCACGCTCGGCGTGATCACCGCGGCCGTGCTGAAGCTATTCCCCGAGCCCCGCGCGCGCGAGACTGCGTGGCTCGCGGTGCCGAGCGTCGCGGCCGCGTGCCGCCTGCTCGGCCGCGCGCGGCGCGAAAGCGGGGATCGAGTCGTCGCGGCCGAGTACGTGTCGCGGCCGTCGCTCGAGCTCGTGCTGCGCCACGTCGAGGGCGCCCGCGATCCGCTCGCGGCGGCCCACGCGCATTATCTCCTGGTCGAGCTCGCGTCGGCTGACGAGACGGCCGAGTTGCGCGCTACGGTCGAACGGATCCTCGCCGCGGGCCTCGAGGCCGGCGAGATCGAGGACGGCGCGCTCGCCGAGTCCGGCGCGCAACGCGCCGACTTCTGGCGCTTGCGCGAGCGCGTGCCCGAGGCCGAGCGCCGCGAGGGAGGCGCACTCAAGCACGACGTCGCGGTGCGCACAGCACGGCTCCCCGACTTGCTCGCGCGAGTCGAGCCCGCGCTGCGCGCCGTCGCGCCGCACCGCGTATCCGTGTTCGGGCACATCGGCGACGGCAATCTGCATCTCAATCTCCTGCCGCCCGCCGGGCAGAGTCTCGACGCATTCCGCGCGAGCGCCGGCGAACGGCTCACGGCCTGCGTGCACGACGTCGCGGCCGCACTCGGCGGCAGCTTCAGCGCGGAGCACGGCGTCGGCGTGCTCAAGGTCCGCGAGCTCGAGCGCTACGAGCCGCCGGCCGCGCTCGCGCTGATGCGCACGCTGAAGCGCGCGCTCGACCCCGACGGGCTCATGAACCCGGGCAAGGTGCTGAGCGCGGACTGACTGTCGTCAGCAGGCGGTCGGGGCGTGCGGGTCGTCGCCGCACGCGCCGTATTCGATCTCCACCGTCGCGTGCGTGATCCTGAAGTGCTCCGCGAGCATCCGCTTGATGTCGCGCACGGCGTCGGTCGCCTTCGTGTTTTCGGAGACGTTCGCGTGCAGCGTGACCATCGGCCGCTCCTCGCTGATCGACCACGCGTGCACGTGATGGACGTCGAGCACGTACGGCAGAGCGGCGCGCAGGTCTTCCTTCACCGCGCGCGCGTCGAAGCCCGGCGGCGAGCCTTCGAGCAGGATGTGGCCGCTGTCCGCCACGATGCGCCAGGCGGAGCGCAGGATGATCAGCGCGACGAGGATCGAGAGCAGCGGATCGATCGGCATCCAGCCGGAGGCGAGGATCACGACCGCCGCGATGACGGCTGCGACCGAGCCGAGCAGGTCGCCGATCACGTGCAGAACGGCCGCGCGGATGTTGAGGTTGTGCGCGTCGCCGGTCCGTAGAATCAAGAACGAGACGATATTGACGATGAGCCCGGCGGCGGCGACGGAGAGCATCAGCCCGCCGGTCACCTGCACCGGCGCAGAGATCCGGTGCGCGGCTTCGAGCACGATCCAGGCCGCGATCGCGAACAGCGCGATACCGTTCACGAACGCGACGAGCACCGAGAAGCGATCGAAGCCGTAGGTGCGCCGCCAGTCGGCGGGCTGGCGAGCGAGCCTGAAGCCGAGCCAAGCGAGCGACAGCGCCGCGAAGTCGGTCAGCATGTGACCCGCGTCGGCGAGCAGCGCGAGGGAGCCCGACATCAGGCCGCCGACGATCTCGGCAACCATGAAGACGCCCGTCAGCGCGGCCGCGAGCGCGACGCTGCGCTCGTTCGCGACGTGCGCGTGCCCGTGCGCGTGAGCATGGGCGTGCTCGTGATCGTGATCGGCCCCGTGGGCGTGCGAGTGTGGATTCATGGCTCACCCGAAGCGCGCGCGAAATTCTAGCACGCGTGTTTCGTCGACTCCGTGAGGAAAGCTCTGATTGACCGTCAGGTTGCGGCATCGGATCATGGCGCGGGGGAAAAGAGAAGCACTGGATCACACCGGTGCCGGCGACGAGACTCTCCGGCGGTTCCGTCTTTGCTCAAAGCGCGACAAAAACTCGGCAAGTACCGCATCGACCGGCGAATTGCGGACGGACCGATGGCGGCCGTCTATGCCGCCGTCGACACAATCCACGGCACCAAGGTCGCGCTCAAGGTCCCGCACGAGAGCGCGATGACGGATTTCTTCCTCGCGGACTTCAAGCGCGAGGCGCGGCTCGCGCACCGTCTCGAGCATCCGAACATCCTGCCGATCCGCGACGCGTCGTTCATCGACGGGCGCTTCGTGATCGCGATGCCGCTCGGCGAGAGCTCGCTGAGCAGCCGGCTCAAGCGCCGCCGCTCGCTCGAGTCGTCGATGCAGCTGATCGAGCAAGCGCTCGCGGGCGTCGCGCACGCGCACGCGGCGCGCGTGATCCACTGCGACATCAAGCCCGACAACTTCATCGTGTTCCCCGGCAACCAGCTCAAGCTCACGGACTTCGGCTTCTCGAAGGTCGCGCAGCACACGCTGAAGGCATCGGGCTCGGGTACAGTCGGCTACATCGCGCCCGAGCAGGCGCTCGGCCGGCCGAAGTTTCAATCCGACGTGTTCTCGCTCGGGCTCGTGATCTACGAGCTCTTGTCGGGCTATCTGCCGGAGTGGCCGTACGACTGGCCGCCGCCCGAGATCAGGCGCGTGCGCGAGAAGCTCAATCCGAAGCTCGTCGATTGGCTGCGGCGCGCGATCCAAGTGCGCCCCGAGGGTCGGTTCAAGAGCGCGGTGACGATGTACCGCGAGTTCAAGCGGCTGCGCAACGGCTCCGGCAAGCGGAAACGGGCCGCGAACGGACGCGTTTCTCCGGCAGACGATCCCGAGCTCTGGCAGAAGGTGCTGTTCCGCCAGTTCCAGCGCAAGTACCGCAGGGCGCTCGACACGCGCTACGAGTGCCGGCATTGCACGGGACCCGTGTCCGAGATGATGCAATCGTGCCCCTGGTGCGGCACCGAGCGCCCGCTCGCGCGACACGCGAGCCGCCGCCATGCGGCGGAGTGTCCGCGCTGCCGGCGCGGCGTGAAGCTCGACTGGCACTATTGCGCGTCGTGCTACGGGCCCGGATTCGAGCCCGAGACGACGCGCAGCTTCCCGGACAAGCGCTACGTCGCCAAGTGCCGAAACGCAAAGTGCCGCGGACCGTTGATGGCGTTCATGCGCTACTGTCCGTGGTGCCGTGCGAAGACCCGACGCCCGTGGAAGCTCGAGGGCAGCGATACGCGTTGCCCGCATTGCCGGTGGGGCGTCGACACGCAGTTCTGGCACTTCTGCCCCTGGTGCACGAAGGCGCTCGACGCCTGAGCGTGCGGGCGGATTAGCTGCAATGCGATCCGCGGGCAAGCACGTCAGACTCTTCCTCGGCGAGCACGACCGCGAGCAGGCCGACGCGACGCTGCCGCAAGGCGAAGTCTGCGTGCGCAGCGTGCGCTCGCCCGACAAGACCACGCCGAACGAGGACGCGGCAGCAGTGATCCAGGTCGGCACCGACTCGCTGGTGCTCGCGGTCGCCGACGGTGTCGGCAGCACGGCCGCCGCACGCGAGGCGTCCAACGCGGCCGTGCAGACGCTGTCGCGAATCCTCGAGGACGTGCCGCGCGGCGAGCCGCAGTTGCGGCCCGCGATCCTCGACGCGGTCGAGCAGGCGAACAATGCCGTGCTCGGCCTCGCCCCGCGGGGCGCCGCGACCACGCTCGTCATCGCGCAGCTCAACGCGGCGCAGCTCCGCTGCTACCACGTCGGCGACTCGGAGTTGCTTGCGGTCGGCCAGCGTGGCCGGATCAAGCAGCGCGTCGTGCCGCACTCGCCGACCGGCTTCGCGGTCGAGGCGGGCTTGCTCGACGAGGACGAAGCCGTGCGCCACGACCAGCGACACGTGCTGTTCAACGTGATCGGCTCGCCCGACATGCGCGTCGAGGTGGGCCCTGCGCTCGACCTCGCGGCGCGCGACACGGTGCTGCTCGCGAGCGACGGGCTGTTCGACAACCTGTTCATCGACGAGATCGTCGACAGCATTCGAGTCGGGCCGCTGAGCGAGGCGGCGGATCGCTTGGTCGAGCGCGTGCGCGTGCGGATGTCCGGCAAAGGCGCGGCCGACCAGCCATGCAAGCCGGACGATCTCACGGTCGTCCTGTTCCGTCGGCCGCGGTAAGGAGACCGTCCTCGGCTCGCCTGCGAGCTGCATGGCGCCCGGGGGACGCCAAGAAACCGTCCCTGGGGCTCGGCGGCGCACATCCATGTGCGCCGACGCCCCCGTGCACCACGCAGCTCGCAGGCGAGCCGAGGACGGTCAACTTATCTAGCCGACTCTGTTTTGGGGTTTGCGGGGGGCGGTGCCGGCGCGCGCGCCTTCGGTCTCGTAAGCGCGCGAGAGCTCTTCCAAGAATTGCTGCGGGAGCTGGCCCGGCTGCGCTTGCGTGACGACCTGATACAGGTCCTTGTAGAGATCCCAGTACTTGAGCTTGTTGGCCGCGTTGATCAACGCGCCGCGCTTGCCGTTCGAGACCTTGTTCTCGAGCTCCTCGGGATCGAGTCGTGCGATGTAGTCCTGGGTCGCGGTGCGCAGCGCATTCAACAGGCTTTGCTGGTGGTGCTTGATGTCCACGAACGCCTCGCGAACGGACTCGACCGCCTGCAAGTACTCCGACGTTTCCCGGAACAGCAAGTTGCGGATCGCCTCATCGACGCTCGCGGAAAACTTCAGCGGATTGTTGTCCTGAGCCTGGATCGACGTAGTCGGGATTCGCAGCAGGCTCTTTTGCTCGGTCCGCAAGTGCAGGTTCTCGTTGAGCCCCAGTATCACCTCGCGCATGAGCTGGCCGAGGCGGTGCAGCGTCTGCTCGACCTGCTTATCGTCGAGCGGCTGTGCGGGCAGCCCCGCGCCGCGGAAGAACGCGTCGAGCGCTGCGGTAGGCCCGGCCGCCGAGCCCCCCGCGCGCGCGGGCGTTGCGGGAGGCGAGACCGAAGCGCGCGCCGCGGGGGTCGTCGCCGTCGGTTTCGGCGCAGTCTTCGGCATGCTCGGCGCGGCGTCTTTCGCGACGATCGTCGCCGCGAGCCGCGCCGCCGCGCTCACCGGTGGCGGCTCCGTGCGCGCGGCAGGGGCATGCGGCGCCGGAGTGCGCTTCGCGCTCGCGGGTTCGTCCTCGAGCCGCAGGCTCGCGGCGGCGAGGTTCGCGGCCTGCTGCACCTCGGCCGTGTGCGCCTCCTCTTTGAGCAGCATCTCGATGCCGACCGCGGTGATCTCGTGCGGTTGGACGAGGTCGGCCCGCGTCGGATCGGGAGGCGGAACGCGCTGCGCGCGCGAGACCGGGTCGACATGCTTGCCGGTCTTTTGCGAGGTCGCGTCCTCGTCGATCTCGACGTTGATCTCGTACTCGCCGAGCCGGATACGGTCGCCCGTGAAAAGCCGTTGCGGATTGCCGCGGCCGACCGGCTGCTCGGCGTCGTTGACGTAGACGCCGTTGGTCGACGTGTCGACGATGTAGTAGCTGCCCGAGCGATAGTCGATGCTCGCGTGCCGGCTCGACACGTAACGCTGTCCGTCGGGCAGCACCCAGTCGCTCTCGAGCGAGCGCCCGATCGTGCCGCCGTCGCGGCCGAATTCTTTCGTGCTGCGCTCACCGAGTCCTTGGCGGTGGCGACTGATGATTTGCAGGCGCAGAGGCATGGTCGTCCTTCGACTCGGCGGGCGGAGAGAGCGCGGCGTCCCTCGCGCGAGTCTAGCTCGACGCTTCCGCCGAGCTAACTTGGGCGCCCTTTTATTGTGACCAACCTCTCAGAAGCGTTGTGCTAAGCTCCGGCTGCCTCGAGACGCGGACCGCACAATGGCTTCGAAGCCGATTTACAAAATCATCTTTCTCAATCAAGGCAAGGTCTACGAAATCTACGCGCGGCGCGTGAGCCAGACCGGCACTCTGTTCGGGTTCGTCGAGATCGAGGAGCTCGTGTTCGGCGCGCGCAAGGGTGTCGTCGTCGATCCCGCGGAGGAGCGTCTCCAGCTCGAGTTCGCGGGCGTGAAGAAGACCTACTTGCCGATGCACTACGTGCTGCGGATCGACGAGGTCGACAAGCAGGGAATCGGCAAGATCACGAACATCGAGGGCAGCAACGTCGCGCAGTTCCCGATGCCGATGTACTCACCGCAAGGCAGCAAGGGTGGCCCGAAGGATCACTGAGCCGCCAGCCGGGGCAACGAGCGCTTCCGCTTGGCGCTGAGATTCGCCTCGCTCAGCAGCGGCAGCCGCGGCAACGCGTCCCTCGTCGAGTTCGGCTCGACGCTGCTGATGATCGATTGCGGCCTGCCGCTCAAGGTGGTCGAGGCGCGCCTGCGCGAGGTCGGGCGCGAGCCGCGCGACGTGACCGCGCTGCTGGTCACCCACGAGCACAACGATCACGCGCACGGCGTCGCGAGCTTCGCGCGCCGCTACAACACGCCGCTTTGGATGACGGCCGGCACCGCGAGCGCGATCGGCGGGCTCGCGAGCGTGAACCTGCTGAGCCCGCATCGCGATCTCAAGCTCGGGGACGTCGGCGTGCAGCCGTACCCGGTCCCGCACGATGCGCGCGAGCCGTGCCAGTTCGTGCTCGGCGCGGGCGGCAAGCGGATCGGGGTTCTCACCGACGCGGGCCACGTGACGGCCCACATGTGCGAGAGGCTCGCGCCGTGCGACGCGATCGCGGTCGAGTGTAACCACGACCTCGACTCGCTGCTGCGCGGTCCGTACCCCGAGTCGCTTAAAGTCCGGATCGCGTCGCGCTACGGCCACCTGAACAACGCGCAGACGACCGAGCTGCTAGGCCGGCTCGATCGCTCGCGCCTCCAATGGGTCGCGGCGCTGCACCTGAGCGAGCGGAACAACACGCCCGAGCGCGTGCGCGCGGCGCTCGGCCCCGCGCTCGCGGACGAGCGCCGCCCGCTGCACCTCGCGACGCAGGACGCACCGACCGCTTGGCTCGAGGTCGCCTGAGGCTTCCCGCGCTGGGAGCGCGCGGGGCGATTCGGTATGATGCGTCGCCTCACGGGAACTTGAGTCCCAGATCGAACCCATGACGATGCTGCAGTTGGCCGGCCCCCCGGCAGCGACTGCGTTCCGCCTCTTGAAGCTACGGACCGAGCTGCGCGCGCTCGAGCCCGCGATCACCGACGCCGCGGTTCGCTTCGAGCATTTCGTCCACCTCGAGCGGCCGCTCGACGGCGGCCAACGGCGCGTGCTCGATGCGTTGCTCGACTACGGCGGCGGCGCGCTCGATCTCCCCGGCGCGAGCGCGGGCGCGCGACGGCGTCTGTACGTGGTGCCGCGGCTCGGGACGATCTCGCCGTGGGCGTCGAAGGCCACGGACATCGCGAGACTCTGCGACCTCCCGGTGCATCGCGTCGAGCGCGGTCGGCTCGTCGAGCTCACGCTCGACGGCCCCTTGAGCGCCGCGCAGCGCGCGAAGATCGCGCCGCTGCTCCACGATCGGATGACCGAGACGCTGCTCGAGGACGCGCCGCGCGAGGAGCAGCTCTTCGCCGCGCACGAGGCTAGACACAAGCGCGTCGTCGACGTCCTGCGCGGCGGCCAGCCGGCGCTCGAGCGCGCGAACGCCGAGCTCGGTCTCGCGCTTTCGCCGGACGAGATCGATTACCTCGCCGCGCAGTTCACGGGGCTGAACCGCAATCCGAGCGACGTCGAGCTCATGATGTTCGCGCAGGCGAACTCCGAGCACTGCCGCCACAAGGTCTTCAACGCGGACTGGCTGATCGACGGCGCGCGCGCACCGAAAAGCCTGTTCGCGATGATCCGCAACACCTACGCGCACGCGCCCGATGGCGTGCTGTCCGCGTACAAAGACAACGCGGCCGTCGTCGCGGCCGAGCCGAGCCGCTGGTTTGGTCCCAATCCCAAGACCGGCGTCTACGGCTACGTCGACGAGCCCGCGCACCTCGTGATGAAGGTCGAGACGCACAACCATCCGACCGCGATCTCGCCGTATCCCGGCGCCGCGACCGGCTCGGGCGGGGAGATTCGCGACGAGGGTGCGACCGGCCGCGGCGCTAAGCCGAAGGCCGGGCTCACCGGCTTCACGGTCTCGCACCTCGAGATCCCGGGCTGGCGCCAGCCGTGGGAGCGCGCGCTGCCGGGCAAGCCCGACAGGATCGCGTCGCCGCTCTCGATCATGCTCGACGGCCCGATCGGCGCCGCGAGCTTCAACAACGAGTTCGGTCGGCCGAACCTCGCGGGCTATTTCCGTACGGCGCTGTTGTCCGCGGGCGGTGCTTGGCGCGGCTATCACAAGCCGATCATGATCGCGGGAGGGCTCGGCAACGTTCGGCCCGCCAACGTCGTGAAGGCCATGCCCGGACCGGGCGCGAAGCTCGTCGTGCTGGGTGGGCCCGCGATGCTGATCGGGCTCGGCGGCGGCGCCGCGTCCTCGCAAGGCAGCGGCGCCGCCGAGGCCGAGCTCGACTTCGCGTCCGTGCAGCGCGGCAACGCCGAGATGCAGCGGCGCGCTCAAGAAGTCATCGACGCGTGCGCGGCGCTTGGGGACGCGAACCCGATCGCGGCGATTCACGACATCGGCGCGGGTGGCCTTTCGAACGCGGTACCAGAGATCGTCGATCACAGCGATTGCGGCGCGATCATCGATCTGCGCGCGATTCCGAGCGACGAGCCCGGCATGAGCCCGATGGAGCTGTGGTGCAACGAAGCGCAGGAGCGCTACATGCTCACGATCGAGGCGCGCGACGTCGAGCGGTTCGCCGCGCTGTGCGCGCGGGAGCGCTGTCCGTTCGCGGTGATCGGCGAGCTCACCGCGAAGCGCGACCTCGTCGTGCGCGACGCGATGCTCGGCGGCGAGCCCGTCGAGATGCCGATGGACGTGTTGTTCGGCAAGCCGCCGAAGATGACGCGGCGCGCGTCGACCGAGCCGTTCGCCGCACCGGCCTGGCAGCGCGAGCACGTGAGCCTCGGCGCGGCGATCGATCGCGTGCTTGCGTTCCCGGCCGTCGCCGACAAGTCATTCCTGATCCACATCGGCGACCGCACGGTCGGCGGCCTGAGCGTGCGCGACCAGCTCGTCGGCCCGTGGCAAGTGCCGGTCAGCGACGTCGCGGTGACCGCCGCGTCGTTCGAAGGCTATCGCGGCGAGGCGTTCGCGATGGGCGAGCGCACGCCCGTCGCGATTCACGACGGACCGGCTTCGGCGCGGCTCGCGATTGCCGAGGCGATCACCAATATCGCGGCCGCCGACGTCGCACAGCTCCGCGACATCCGCCTGTCCGCGAATTGGATGGCGGCGGCCGGTCACGGCAACGACGATTACTCGCTCTATGCAATGGTTCGCGCGGTCGGCGAGGAGCTCTGCCCGGCGCTTGGGTTAGCGATACCGGTCGGCAAGGACTCCTTATCTATGCGCACCGTCTGGCAGGACGCCGGCGGCAAGCCGCAGGCCGTGACCGCGCCGGTGTCGCTGATTGTGTCCGCGTTCGCGCCGGTCGCAGACGTGCGGCGCACGCTGACGCCCGAGCTCGCGCGCGAGCCGGGGTCGGCGCTCGTGCTGATCGACCTCGCGAACGGCGAGCAGCGGCTCGGCGGCTCGTGCCTCGCGCAGA
>Ga0326726_10003463_pt1 | contig 14487 bp, 8 predicted proteins | sample MHFenrmetagenome_2_FD_207603 | JGI IMG/M metagenome (GOLD analysis project Ga0326726, IMG submission 207603) | Lab enriched peat soil microbial communities from Michigan Hollow, Ithaca, NY, United States - MHF15MN | ecosystem: Environmental > Terrestrial > Soil > Wetlands > Peat | place: USA...
GGAAAGACCTTCAAGATCGTCATGGTCAAGACGACGCTCGCCGTCCCCTATACCACGGTCTTCCTCGAGCTCGACTGCGGCTATTGGGGCCCCGACGCCGAGGCCAAGATGCGCGAGAAGATGAAGTGAAGCGAGAGTTCTACTCCGATTCGATAAAGAACTTTCTCGCTTCTTCGACGGACGAAATTATCGGAAGATTGACACAAGGCAGCGATTTCCCTGTCGAGCTCAGCCAACGGAATGCCTGGATCGAGGAAATCGAGATCCTCCGCCCGGTCCTGGCTCCCCATTCTGGGGCCGTCCATTTCGAGTATTCTATCCCTCGCATGGGGGAGCGCATTGACGTTTTGCTGATCATCGGGCCGGCGATCTTTGTGCTCGAGTTCAAGACGGGAGCCAGGGATTTTAGCTCATATGCCATAGATCAGGTCACCGATTATGCCTTGGACCTCAAGAACTTCCATGAGACAAGCCATGACCGAGTCGTCGCGCCCATTCTCATCGCAACGAACGCGAAAACCGTCGCGCCCGTCATTGCGATGACACCTCAGAATGATAAGCTGTTGGCGCCTATCAAATCCAACGCGGAACTGCTCGGCAGTGTCATCACGAGCGTTTTGGCCCTCGTCGAGGGGGTCGCGATCGATTGGCGCGAGTGGAGGTCCGGGCGATATAGCCCCACGCCGACCATCATGGAAGCTGCGTTAGTGCTCTATCGGAGGCATTCCGTCGCTGAAATATCCCGAAGCGATGCGAGCGCGATCAATTTGAGCCAGACATCGGATGCGATCTCCGAGATCGTCCGGGAAGCCAAGGACCTGGGCCGGAAATCGATCTGCTTTGTGACCGGCGTTCCGGGGGCCGGCAAGACCCTCGTCGGCCTCAATATCGCAACGAAATACATCGATAAGGCCGATGCCCACCATAGCGTCTTTCTTTCCGGGAACGGCCCCCTCGTTAAGATCCTTCAGGAAGCTCTTGCCCGCGATATGGTCGCGAGGACGAAGGCCCAGGGAGAGAAAATCAAGAAGGGGGAAGCCAAGAGCCGGGTCAAGGCGTTTATCCAGAACGTTCATCATTTCCGGGACGAGGGCCTCCGCGATCCGGATCGGCCCCCGGTCGACCATGTCGCCTTGTTCGACGAGGCCCAAAGGGCCTGGGACGTTGATATGACGTCCGATTTCATGAAGCGGAAAAAGAAGCAGCCCGGCTTCCATTATTCGGAACCTGAGTTCCTCATCTCTTGCCTTGATCGCCACACCGATTGGGCCGTCATCATCTGCCTGGTCGGGGGTGGGCAGGAGATCAACAGGGGTGAAGCCGGGATCGGGGAATGGATCGATTCCCTTATGCGATCCTATCCGGATTGGCACGTCTTCATTTCTCCCCAGTTGATGGATAGCGAATACGGCGCCGGAAAAGTCTTGGAACAGCTCGAGTCCCATCCGAACGTGAGGCATCTCCCTTCTCTTCATCTTTCGGTCTCCATGCGCTCGTTCAGGGCCGAGAACGTTTCTCTTCTGGTCAAGCAGATCTTGGATCTGGAGACCGAAAAAGCGCGGCAGACCCTCGCCCAGCTCAGGGACAGGTACCCGATCGTCATCACGCGTGACCTCGCCAGGGCCAAGGGCTGGCTCAAGTCAAAGGCCCGCGGGACCGAAAGATATGGCATCATGGTCTCCTCTCAAGCCGAGCGGCTCAAACCCCAGGCGATCTTTGTCCGGGCGCCCATTGATCCGATCCATTGGTTTCTCGACGGCAAAGATGATGTGCGATCCTCCTATTATCTCGAAGATGTCGCTACGGAATTCCATGTCCAAGGCCTGGAGCTCGATTGGGGATGTGTGACCTGGGACGCGGACTTTCGCTATGCAAAGGAAAAGTGGACTCATAAATCCTTTCTCGGCAGGACGTGGAAAAATATCAAGGATCTCGAACGCCAGAAATATCAGAAGAACGCCTATCGTGTTCTTTTGACCCGTGCCCGCCAGGGAATGGTGATCGTCGTCCCGGCGGGAGACCGGGAAGACCCGACTCGGGACCCGGCCTTCTATGATCCGACATTCGAATACCTGAGCCGGATCGGGTTCCAAGAGATTTGATGATCTGAGCCCCGGGACTCGGTCGTTCAGGTGTCAGCCCACGCGGTAGTCCCGGCGGACGGTGACGTGTCCGAACAGGATGATCAGGGCCGGGGCCGGGATTGCCGTCAGGGCGTGACGAAGGCCTTGATGACCCCGTCCCGGCGCGCCGCCGCGAGCTCGTAGGCCTCCCGCGCCCGTTCGAGCTCGAACGAGTGCGTGGCCAGGAAATCGACCTTGACCCGTCCCGCGTGGATCATGCCGACGGCCTTTTCCAGACATCTGTTCTGCCGCCGGACGTTCTGGACGCGGATCTCCCGCCGGCGCACCCGTGAGCTGTCGAAGGAGACGCGGGGCTCGAGCGGGATGCCGACGACGACGAGCGTGCCACCGGGCTTGAGCAGTGCGATGCCCTGGTCGAGCGCGGACTGCTCGCCGCAGCACTCGAAGACGATATCGAGTCCGAGGGATTCGCGGGCCAGGATCTCGGCGACCACGTCCTCGCGCCCGGGGCTCCCCGTCCAGTCGGCGCCCGCCTTCGCGGCGGCCTTCTCCCGGGCCTCGACGATCTCGGTCCCATAAACGGCGCCCGCCCCCTCGGCCTTCAGGGCCATGATGACGCACAGGCCGATCGGCCCCGCCCCGAGGACGGCCGCCGACTTTCCGCGGACCGAGCCGGCGAGGCCGGCCGCGTAGAGAGCGATCGACAGCGGCTCGGCCAGCGCTCCCTGGACGACGGACATTTTCGCCGGCAAGGGGACGCAGTTCCGCTCCGGAGCCAGAGCGTACTCGGCCATGGCCCCGGTGAGCTCGCCATAGTGGCCAAGGAAGAGGAGCTTGCGGCAGGTGTGCGGCCGGCCCGTCCGGCACTGGTCGCACGTGCCGCAGGACACGGCCGGCTCGACGACGACCTGGTCCCCCGGCTTGACCCGGGTGACGCTCCGCCCGACCTCCTCGACGATCCCGGCGCACTCGTGCCCGGGGATGAACGGGTAAGACACCCGGTCGCCGCCGACGCGATCGGAGAGATAGTAATGGAGGTCGCTGCCGCAGACGCCCACGGCTTTGCTCCGGACGAGGACATCGTCGTCGCGGACGATCCGCGGCGCCGGGACCTCGCGGATCTCGATCGTCCGGACGCCGGTGAGGAAAGCGGCTTTCATGGTTTCCTTATTATAAGTCAGGCCGGAGAATTCCGAAACCCTTCGCTCCTTTGACATCGGCCGGGGCGGGTTGATATAGTCCTTCCGGGACGCGACTGAACTCCCGGCCCGATGGGCCCGACAGGCCCGCCGGGCCTGCGCCATCTCCGAGGAGGCCTTATGAAAAAGAACTTGACCGTCCGTTCTCTCATGATCGTCATCCTGCTCGTCCTGTTCTCCATCCAGGCGGGCGCCCAAGAGAAGCTCGACCTCCAGATGCTCGACCGCATCCGGACGGAAGGGCTCATGAACTCGAAGATCACGGATTTCCTCATCTACCTTTGCGACATCTATGGCCCGCGCCTGCCGGATTCGCCGCAGTACGTCAAGGCCGGCGAGTGGGTCGTGGCCAGGGCCAAGGAGCTCGGCCTGGCCAACGCCGCCATGGAACCCTACGGCACGTTCGGCCGCAGCTGGGAGCTCCTGAAATACTACGCCGCCATGACCTCGCCGCAGTACATGCCGATCATCGGCTATCCCAAGGCCTGGACGCCCGGGACCGACGGCGTCCTCAAGGGCCAGGCCGTCCTGCTCCAGCCCAAGACCCTGGCCGACCTCGACAAGTACAAAGGCAAGCTCAAGGGCGCGATCGTCCTTCTCCAGGGCGAGCAGGACCTGCCCATCTCCTTCGATCCGATGGCCTCACGGCTGCTCGACAGCGACCTGGAGAAGCTCGTCCTGGCTCCCGAGCCGGGCGCCCGCCGGCCGATGACGCCGCAGATGCAGGACATGGCGGCCCGCCAGCAGCTTCAGCAGGCCGTGAACAAGTTCCTCAAGGAGGAGGGTGTCGGCGTCATCATCGAGCCCGGCCGGGGCAAGGACGGGACCGTTTTCGTTTCGAGCGGCGGCTCGCGTGCGAAAGGCGCGGAGATGCCGGCTCCGGCGATCGTCATCGCGGTCGAGCATTACAACCGCATCGTCCGTATCCTCCAGAAGGACGTGCCGGTCGAGCTCGAGGTCGAGGTCCAGGCCCGGTTCACCGCCGACGACCTGCCGGGAACGAACATCGTCGCCGAGCTCCCCGGCGCGGACCCCAAGCTCAAGTCCGAGCTCGTCATGCTCGGGGGCCACTTCGACACTTGGCATGGGGGAACGGGGGCCACGGACGACGGGGCCGGCTGCGCCGTTGCCTTCGAGGCCGTGAGGATCCTGAAGGCGCTCGGCGTCCAGCCGCGGCGCACGATCCGGATGGCCATGTGGGATGCGGAAGAGCAGGGCTTCGTCGGGTCGCGCGGCTACGTCACGAACCATTTCTACGATCGGACCAAGAAGGAGAAAAAGCCGGAATACGATAAGCTTTCGGCCTACTTCAACTTCGACAACGGCAGCGGCAAGATTAGAGGCATCTATGCCCAGAGCAACAGCGCCGTCGTGCCCATCTTCCAGGCCTGGCTCGAGCCCATCAAGGACCTCGGCGCCGCGACCGTGACCCTGCGGAACACGGGCGGCACGGACCACCTGCCCTTCGACGGCGTCGGCCTTCCGGGCTTCCAGTTCATCCAGGACACGCTCGAGTACGGCACGCTGACCCACCATTCGACGATGGACGTCTACGACCACCTGTCCCGGACCGATCTCATCCAGGCGGCCACGGTCATGGCCTGGTTCGTCTACAACGCGGCCATGCGCGATCAGAAGCTGCCGCGGAAATTCGTCGATCTTAACGTTCCGCCTCCGACAAGAGGCCGGAACTAGAACGGGTTCTCGGTCGGATACAGCATCCCCGCTGGCCGGTTGAAGCCGATGTCCTCGACCCCCAGCATGCGCATCGCCGCCCAGAGCGTCTTTCCCGCGGGGGCGAAGGCGACGGCCGTGTGGTGGGGGAAGCGCTTCTCGATGAGGACGTGGCGGTAGAACCGTCCCATCTCCTTGATGCCGATGACGCCGATGCCGCCGAACGACTTTGGGTCGATGTCCAGGACCTCGCCTTCGGCCATGTAGGACCGGAGGACGGTGTCGGCCGTGGACTGGAGACGGAAGATCGTGACGCCGCCCGTCCGGATGCGGCCCTCGAGCGTCCCCCGGGTGATCGCCGGCGCCTTGCCCGGCTCCATGAGGCGGTGCATGATGAGCTGGTAGCTCATGGCCGGATCGAGCATGCAGCCGGCCGGCGTATTGCCGCAGTGGAAACCCATGAATAGGTCCGTGGGCTTATAGCCCTTGACGCTCTTCTTGGCCCCGGCGATCGTGTCGTAGGGGACGGTGTTGTTGATGTCGAGAATGGTCGCGGGGAGCTCCGTCGCGCAGCTCGCGATGTACTCGCTGAGGGCGCCGTAGATGTCGACCTCGCAGGCGACCGGGATGCCGCGCGACGCCATCCGGGAATTGACATAGCAGGGGACGAAGCCGAAATAGCTCTCGAAGGCGGGCCAGCACTTGTCGGCGAAGACCCCGAACTCCGACGCCCCGAGGTTCGCCTCCATGAACTTGAGAAGGGCGACCTCGAACTGGGCCAGCTTGTTCAGGATGTCGGGATAGCTGTTCCCCGCGCCGAGCTCCCGGGCCATGTCCGAGGCGATGGCCCTGACCTTGATATCGCCCTCGGCCTTGCGGAAGATGTCATAGAGATCGAGCTCGCTGTTCTCCATGATCTCGACGCCGAGGTCGTAGAGGGGCTTGATCGGCGCGTTGCAGGCCAGGAAGTCCTGGGGCCGGGGGCCGAAGGTGAAGATCTTGAGCTTGGACAAACCCAGGATGACCCGGGCGACCGGCACGAACCCGGCGATCATCGCCGCGACCTCCTCGGGCAGGCCGACGGGATATTCCGGGACGTGGGGGCGGAGCTTGCGCAGGCCCATGTTGTAGGAATTGTTGAGAAGGCCGCAATAGGCGTCGCCGCGCCCGTTGACGAGGTCCTTTCCGGACTCCTCGGCGGCGGCCGCGACCATGACCGGGCCGTCGAACTTCTGGGCCAGGATCGTCGCCGGGGTCTCGGGGCCGAAGTTGCCCAGGTAGATGACCAGGGCGTTGACCTTCTTGGCCCGGAGCTCCTCGAGCGCCTGCAGGGCGTCTTTTTCGTTCTCGACGACGGTCGGAACGCGGGCGATGGTCAGCCCGGCCTTCCGGCATTCTTCGGCGACGCGGAGCGAACGCCTGCGGGAAAGCTCGACGGGGAAGCAATCGCGGCTGACGGCGACGAGTCCGAGCCGCACCTTGGGGATGTTAGTCATGGTCGGTCTCCTTTTTCTGTCCGTAATAGGCATCGGGTCCGTGTTTTCTGCGGAAGTGCTTGTCCTGGATGCACGCGTCGAGGGGGGCGATCCGGGGATCGAGGGCCATCGCTCCAAAGGCCATCTTGGCCACGTGCTCGAGGACGAGGGCCGTCTCGATGGCCTCGGCCGGCGTCCGGCCCCAGGCGAACGGTCCGTGACCGGCGACGAGGACGGCCGGCAGGGAGAGCGGGTCGAGGCCGGCGAAGCGTTCGGCGATGATCCGGCCCGTGTTCCGCTCGTAGCCGGCGGCGACCTCGGACTCGACGAGGAGCCGGGTCAGCGGGACGGGGCCGTGGAACTGATCGGCGTGGGTCGTCCCGAAGCACGGGATCTCGCGGCGCGCCTGGGCGAACATCGTGGCGTAGACGCTATGGGCGTGGGCGACGCCCCCGACCTGGGGAAAAGCCTTGTAGATCTCGACGTGCGTCGGCGTGTCCGAGGAGGGGCTGAGCCAGCCTTCGACGACGCTCCCTTCGAGGTCGACGAGGACCATGTCCTCGGCCTTGAGGCTGTCATAGGGGACCCCGCTCGGCTTGATGGCCACGATGCCGCGGCGGCGGTCGATGCCGCTGACATTGCCGAACGTCAGGATGACCAGGCCGGACCGGGCCAGGTCGAGGTTGGCCTTCCAGACGGACTCTTTGAGATCGGCGAGCATCGCGGTTAGCTCCTTTGGCGGTCCTTGAGGGCGAGAAGGTCCTTCATGACGTTGAAGAGGCCGCCGCTCCAGCTCTTTGTCCCGAAGGCGTCGTGGAGCTCGCGATACAGGGCGTAGAGCTCGAGGTAGACCTTGTGCCGCGCGGCGTTCGGCTTGAAGGCGGTCCGCTTGACGCCGCCCATCGCGGCCTGGGCGTCGGCAAACGTCTCGTGGCCTCCGCCCTTGCGGCCGGCGGCCACGGCCCCGGCCATGGCCGCGCCGAGGGCGCAGGTCTGGCCCGAGCGGGCGATCTTCATCTCGAGGCCGGTGACGTCGGCGTAGATCTGCATGACCAGAGGGTTCTTCTCGGCGATGCCGCCGCAGTTGACGACGTCGCGGATCTTGATCCCGAATTCTTCGAAGCGACGGATGATGGTCAGGGCGCCGAAGGCCGTGGCCTCGATGAGGGCCCGGTAGATCTCCTCGGGCCGGGTATGGAGCGTCATGCCGACGAGGAGGCCGGTCAGGCGCTGATCGACGAGGACCGTCCGGTTGCCGTTGAGCCAGTCGAGGGCGAGCAGGCCCGACTCGCCCGGCTTGAGCGTGGCCGCCTTGCGGGTTAGGGCGGCGTGCGAGCCCTTTTTGGCCCCGCCCGGCTCGATGACATTGACGAACCAGTTGAAGATGTCGCCGACCGCGGACTGTCCCGCCTCGAGACCGAGGTAGCCCGGGAGGACCGAGCCGTCGACGATGCCGCAGAGGCCGGGGACGTCGGGGAGCTTCTTCGATGTCGGCCAGACGCAGATGTCGCACGTGCTCGTGCCGATGATCTTGACGAAGCGGCCGGTCTCGACGCCCGAGCCGACGCCGCCGAGGTGGGCGTCGAAGGAGCCGACGGCGACGGCGATCGCGGGTCGCAGGCCGAGCTTCTTGGCCCAGTCCCTGGTCAGCCCGCCGGCCGCGATGTCGGAGGTGTAGGTTTTCTTATAGAGGCGGTCGCGGAGCTCGCCCAGGCGCGGGTCGAGCTTGGCCAGGAAGGCTCTGTCCGGAAGGCCGCCCCAGCGGTCATTGAACATGGCCTTGTGGCCGGCGGCGCAGCGGCTCCGCTTCATCCGGAGCGGATCGGCGATGCCCGTGAGGACCCCCGGGATGTAATCGGCGCATTCGACCCAGGAATAGGCGGCCGCGGCGACCTTCGGATCGTTCCGCAAGCAGTGGAGGATCTTGCTCCAGAACCATTCCGAGGAGTAGGTCCCGCCGCACTTGGCCAGATACTCGGGGTGTTCGACGGCGGCCAGGGCGGTGATCTCGGCGGCCTCGGCGTGTCCGGTGTGGTCCTTCCACAGCCAGGCCTGGGCGTTGAGGCTTTTCTTGAACTCCTTGTAGAAGGCCAGGGGCTTCCCGGCGCGGTCGACGGGGAGGGGTGTCGAGCCCGTCGTATCGACGCCGATCCCGACGATGGACGAGGGATCGAAGGCCTTGACCTTTTTCTTGGCCTCGGCCAGGGCGGCGGGGACGGCCTTCTCGATGCCCAGGACCCAGTCGGCCGGGTTCTGCCGGGCCAGGTTCGCGTCCTTCGGGTCGAGGAGGATGCCGGCCGCGCCGCTCGGATATTCGAAGATGGCCGTCCCGACCTCATCGCCGTTCCCGATGTCCACGATGAGGGCCCGGACGGAATTGGTTCCGAAATCGAGTCCGAGGGCGTACTTGGCGCTTTTCATGGACATGGACCTCCGCCGGAGCGCTTGAGCTTCTTATGCCAGTCCTATTATACCCAGCCGCCCCACGGGAGCAACCCACAAGAGGGACTGTCCCCCGAGGGGACTGCCCCTCTTTGGAAGCCTTGCGGGACCGTCCCGTTTCGGAGGGCTCATGGGATTGCCTCCTTCATGCCCTCCTCCCTTCCGAAGGGGACATTTTAGCTTGGCAGCCTGAGGGAACAGTATTGCTTGGCTATCACAGACGGCAACCGCGGGACTGTCCCTCTTTGCTTTCTTGAAATATAATATATCAACCGTCGAGTTGCCTTAGGAGGATAAGCCCATGAGGATTCGACCCATTGTCCGCATTGCGCTGACCGCGGCCATCATCGTCGGCCTCTCCGGCGGCCAGGCCGGGCCCGGGGCCGGTCGATTCTCCGCGGCCCTGTTCAAGAACTTCGATGGCCGGGCCCTCGGGCCGTATCGCGCCGGCTCCTGGGTGACGAGCTTCGCCGTGCCGGCGGGGCCGTCGCGCGAACATCTCTACACGCTTTACGTCGGGACCCGCAACGGCGGCGTCTGGAGGACGGTCAACAACGGCACGACCTTCGAGCCCGTCTTCGACTCCCAGCCGAAGCTCTCGATCGGCGATGTCGCCGTGGCCCCGTCCGACCCCAAGATCGTTTGGGTGGGGACAGGCGAGGCCTATTGCGCCCGCAGCTCGAGCTCCGGCGACGGCGTCTGGAAGTCCGTCGACGCCGGCAAGACCTGGACGAACATGGGCCTTCGGGACTCGCACCATATCGCCCGGATCCTCATCCATCCCCGGGACGCCGATACGGTCTATGTCGCCGTCATGGGGCACTTGTTCACGCCGAACGCCGAACGCGGCGTCTACAAAACGACCGACGGCGGGAAGAGCTGGAAGAAGGTCCTTTTTGTCAGCGACAAGATCGGGGCCGTCGAGCTCGCCCTCGTCGGATCCGCGCCCGACACGCTCTACGCGGTCCTGTACGACAAGGTCCGCCTGCCCTGGCATTACGAGCTCGGCGGACCGGAGAGCGCGATCTACAAGACGACCGACGCCGGCCAGACATGGGCGCGCCTCGGCGGCGGGCTGCCGACCGGACGGATCGGCCGCATCGGCCTCGACGTCTACGAGAAGGACCCGAACATCCTCTACGCGGTCGTCGAGAACGGCAACCGCCGGCCGCCGACGGCCCAGGAAGCCGAGCAGGACAAGCGCCGCGGCGTCGAGCCGGCCCAGCGCACGGCCGGCAACGAGGTCTATCGCACGGACGACGGCGGCAAGACCTGGCGCAAGGTCAACGCCGGCTACGAAGCGGCCCTCAACAAGGCCCCCTATTCCTTCAACCAGCTCCGCCTCGACCAGAACGATCCGCAGACGGTCTATATCACCGGGCAGTCCCTGGCCTCGACGAACGACGGCGGCAAGACCTGGAAAGGCCTCGACTGGCCCTCCGACGGCGTCATGCCGCGCGCCTTCGGCGACTGGCGGGCGATGTGGGTCGACCCGCTCGACTCGAACCGCCTCATCTTCGGCTCGGACGGCGGCGTCAATATCTCCTATGATCGGGGAAAGACGAGCCATCACGCCTACAACATCCCCCTGACGGAGTTCTACGCCGTCGGCGTGGACATGGAGGACCCTTACAACATCTACGGCGGCCTTCAGGACCACGACTCGTGGAAAGGCCCCTCGAACGGCTGGGCCGGCGAGATCTCGCTCACGGACTGGGTCACGGTCGGGGAGGGCGACGGCATGTACAATTGCGTCGATCCGACCGACTCGCGCTGGGTCTACAACAACCGGGAGATGGGGACGATGTGGCGCTACGACCAGAAGACGAGCGTCCAAACGCAGATCACGCCCCGGCGGCAGGCGGGCGCGCCGCGGCTGCGCTTCAACTGGACGCCGCCGGTCGCCCTCTCGCCCCACAACCCGGCCATCGTCTACACCGGGGCCCAGGTCGTCTTCCGGTCGCTCGACAGGGGCGACCATTGGCAGGAGATCAGCCCCGACCTGACGACGAATGAGGACGCGAAGCAGCACGGCGAGGGCAACATCACCTATTGCACGCTGACGACGCTCGCCGAGTCGCCGGTCACGCCCGGCGTCATCTGGACGGGCGCGGACGACGGCAAGGTCCAGGTGACCAAGGACGGCGGGGCGACCTGGCTCGACCGGACGGCGAAGCTGGCCGCGGCCGGCGGCCCGGCAAACTTCTGGGTCAGCCGCGTTTGCCCGTCGCCCTATGCGGCGGGGACGGCCTTCGTGACCAAGACCGGCTGGCGCCTGGACGATTACCGGACCTCGATCCACAAGACGACCGACTTCGGCGAGACCTGGACGTCGATCGCCGGCGACTTGCCGGCCGGGAAGCCCGTCAACGTCGTCATCCAGGACCGCCGGAACCCCGATCTTCTCTTCGCCGGCACCGAGTGGGGCGTTTATGTCACGCTCGACGGCGGGCGGTCGTGGCTGCCGTTCGAGTGCGGGATGCCGTCCGTCAAGATCACCGACCTCGTCATCCACCCGCGCGAGAACGACCTGGTCGTCGCGACCTACGGGCGGGGCCTCTACGTCGTCGATATCACGCCCCTTCAGGAGCTGACCGCGGCGGTCCTCGATGAGGACGTCCACCTGTTCGAGATCGAGCCCGAGACCCAGAGGGTCACGGGCGCCCTGGGCAACTACCAGCTCCTCGGCGACGGTCATCTCTTCACGCCCAACGAGCCGAACGCCGTCGTCGTCCACTATTACCTCAAGGCCAAGACGGACGGCCCGGTCAAGGTCACCGTGACCGGACCGGATGGCGACGCGCTGGCCGAGATCACGGGGAAAGGCGAGGCCGGGATCAACAGCGTCACCTGGGACATGCGGCCTCATCGGCCCAGCCAGAAGCCGGCCCCGTTCCCCGGATTCGGCGGCGCACGCCTGGTCGATCCGGGAACCTACGTCGTCGCGCTCGAGGCCGGCGGGGGGAAGCTCGTGAGGAAGGCGGTCATCCGGTACCGCCAGGGTTGGACCGTCGGCCCGACCCCCGTCGTGATCCGCTAAATCGGGGACACAATACCCATTTCCGAATTCTTGGAGAGAGGACCGAACGAATTGGCGAACTTAGCTCAAAGGCCCCTTGATGGACGCGGGGAGGCATCTCCCCTGAATGTGTCCCCGCTCCTGCCGCGCCTGTTCACGCTCGCGGCCATGTTCGTGGTCGCCGGGGCCACCGCCTCGACCGGCCGGCCCGCGGACACCGATTACCCCATCAAGCCGGTTCCGTTCACGGCCGTCAAAGTGACCGACGGGTTCTGGGCGCCGCGCATCGAGACGAATCGGACGATCACCATCCCGGCCATCTTCAAGAAGTGCGAGGAAACGGGCCGGATCGACAATTTCGCCATCGCCGGCGGGCTCATGAAGGGCGAGTACAAGGGCGAGCGCTACAACGATACGGACGTCTATAAGACGATCGAAGGCGCGTCCTATTCGCTCATGGTCCATCCCGACCCCGCGCTCGACCGCTATCTCGACGGCGTCATCGCCAAGATCGCCGCGGCCCAGGAACCGGACGGATATCTCTATACGCCGCGAACGGCGAGCCCCGGCAAGGTCCAGCCCGGGACGGGCGCCGAACGCTGGGCGGAGCTGGCCGTGAGCCACGAGCTTTACAACGCCGGGCACCTTTATGAAGCGGCCGCGGCGCACTACTTGGCCACGGGGAAGCGCTCGCTTCTGGATGTAGCCCTCAAGAACGCCGACCTCGTCGCCCGGACGTTCGGGACGGGGCCGGGGAAGCGGCGGGGATTCCCCGGCCACCAGGAGATCGAGCTGGCCCTGGTCAAGCTCTATCGCCTGACGGGGAACGCCGCTTATCTCGGCCTGGCCAAGTACTTTCTCGACCAGCGCGGCCACGGCGTCGAGCTGCGGCAGTATCCGCCCGGGAACCGGTTCGCCATCTATAATGATGCGACACAGATCCAAGCCCACAAGCCCGTGTTGGAACAGGACGAAGCGGTCGGCCACGCGGTGCGGCTGACCTATATGGCTTCGGGGATGGCCGATATCGCCGGGCTCACCGGGGACCGCGCCTATCTCGAGGCCGTCCGCACACTCTGGGAGAACGTCGCCGGGAAGAAGATGTATCTGACCGGCGGCATCGGCTCGCGGCACGACCGGGAGAGGTTCGGGGAGAACTACGAGCTGCCCAACCTCACCGGCTATCTCGAAACATGCGCCTCGATCGGAATGGCCCTCTGGAACCATCGGATGTTCCTGCTGACCGGCGACGCCGCCTATCTCGATGTCATGGAACGCGTGATGTACAACGGCGTCCTTTCGGGCGTGTCGCTCGACGGGACTCTCTTTTTCTATCCCAATCCGCTCGAATCGGACGGCAAATACCTGTTCAACAAAGGGCGGGCCGGGCGTGCGCCGTGGTTCGGCGTCGCCTGTTGCCCCGGCAACATCAGCCGGTTCCTGCCGTCGGTGCCGGGCTACGTCTACGCCACGAAGGGCGACATCCTCTACATCGACATGTTCGTCGCCGGAGAGGCGACGATCGACCTCGGCGGGACGGCCGTCGCGATCCGGCAGGAGACCCGCTATCCTTGGGACGGGGCGATCAGACTCACCGTCGATCCGGGGAACAGGCGGGAATTCGCGCTCCACGTCCGCATTCCCGGTTGGGCCCGGGACCTTCCCGTACCGACCGATCTCTACCGGTACGAGGGGCGTGGGAATAGCCAGGCGTCGATCCGGGTCAACGGCAGGCCCGTCGCCCTGGATCTCGATAAGGGTTTCGCCCGGGTCCGGCGGACCTGGAAGAAGGGGGACCGGGTCGAAGTCATTCTTCCGCTGGAGGCTCGCCGGGTCGTCGCCCATCCGTCGGTCAAGGACGACGAGGGTTTCGTGGCCGTCGAGCGCGGGCCGCTCGTCTATTGCGCGGAATGGCCCGACAATGACGGCCGGGCCCTGAACATCCTCTTGCCGGAGAACGCCGCTCTTCGGCCGGCGGAACGTAAAGACCTGCTCGGCGGCATCGTCGTCGTCGAGGGAGACGCACTCGCGGCCGACCCGGCCGCCGTGACGCGGCTCGGCGAGCGCTCCGGAGCGGACGCGGCCGCCGACGACGAGGCGGACGCCCCGCCGGCCTCGCGCCGCCGCCTCGCTCCCGGCGCCCCGCTCAAGGCGCACCGGCTGGTGCTCATCCCTTATTACGCCTGGGCCCACCGCGGCCCCGGCGAAATGTCCGTCTGGCTGCTTAGATCGGGGGCATTGAAATCAGGGACACAATACCCATTTCCGAATTAGCTCGCCGAGCCGGCGAAAGAACGGAAGCCATGTTGCGCAGAAAGAGGTTGCCGAAGTTCGGGCCGAATCTATATATTGTATGCTATTCGTGGCCGACATCGTGTGCGTTAAAGAATTCGGAAATGGGTATTGTGTCCCCGATTTAGGAGGTCGACGATGACGAGAAGCCCGTTGGCGAAGGGCCTGCTCCTTTCGCTTCTCCCGATCCTGGCCGTGACCTGCACCCGGGCGCCGAAGGCGGATTATCCGGCCGCGCCCGTCCCGTTCACCGCCGTCCACCTCACGGACGCGTTCTGGTCGCCGCGCCTCGAAACCAATCG
>Ga0326726_10003464_pt1 | contig 14485 bp, 14 predicted proteins | sample MHFenrmetagenome_2_FD_207603 | JGI IMG/M metagenome (GOLD analysis project Ga0326726, IMG submission 207603) | Lab enriched peat soil microbial communities from Michigan Hollow, Ithaca, NY, United States - MHF15MN | ecosystem: Environmental > Terrestrial > Soil > Wetlands > Peat | place: USA...
TATCCTTTACCAGCTTTATCCAGAAATCAGGTACCCCCATCGAAAGCCGGTAATCAAAGCCATAACCTTTTCTGGCAGTGTCGGCTGCAATTCCCGGCATGCCGCTCATTTCCTCAGCAATAGTCAAGGCACCCGGTTTGAATTCGTGTATCATTTTATTGGCCAGGTAAAGGTAGACAAGGGCATCCTCATCCTGTCCTCCATCAAAGTAGTCATTATAGGTAGTAAAACTCTTTTCCAGGCCGTGGTTGTAATAGATCATGCTGGTAATGCCATCGAACCTGAAGCCGTCAAATTTGTATTCTTCAAGCCAGTACCTGCAGTTCGATAACAGGAAATGCATTACATTGTCTTTCCCGTAATTGAAACATAATGAATCCCATGCGATATGATTTCTTCTATGATCGGTGTGAAAATACTGACCAGGGGATCCGTCAAACATTCCAAGTCCCTCGTTGACATTTTTAACAGAGTGAGAGTGTACCAGATCCATGATCACCCTTACTCCTGATGCATGGGCTTTGTCAATCAATACTTTAAGCTCTTCAGGCGTCCCGAACCTTGAGGAAGCGGCAAAAAAGCTTGAAACATGATAGCCGAAAGATCCGTAAAAAGGGTGTTCCTGTATTGCCATCAGCTGTATGGTATTGTATCCCGATTTTACAATTATCGGCAGTACTTTCTCAGCAAATTCACTGTAAGTCCCAATTTTTTCCTCAGTCGTTGCCATTCCAATGTGGGCTTCATAGATCACCGGGGCAGTAGTCTCTCCTTTAAAGTTATTCACCTTCCATTTGTACGGCTCTTCAGGATTCCACACCTGGGTTGTGAATATTTTTGTATGTTCATCCTGAACAAGGCGAGTGGCATACGATGGAATACGCTCGCCTTTCCCGCCTTTCCAGTGCATTGAAAGTTTGTAAAGATCGCCGTGATTCAGGGACTCAGGAGGCAGTTTTATCTCCCAGTCGCCATATTCGTTTATCCTGTTTAAATTATATGAGGGTTTTTCTTTCCAGTCGCTGAAAATACCTATAAGAAAAATGTTATCGGCATTGGGAGCCCATTCTCTGAAGACCCAGCCGTCATTGTCACGATGAAGTCCGTAGTAATAATGACCCATGGCAAATTCAATTAGTTTTCCGCTTCCGGCAAGGTGTTGTTCCTTCAACACGCATTTATTAATCCGGCTATCGATAATACCTTTGTATGGCTCCAGCCATGGATCAGATAAATAGAACTTGACAGGATTCATGACAATATTATTTAATAGGATACTTTCTATAAAAATACAAAATCTAAATTACTTAATCGTTCCGATTTCGCAGGCTTTGTTAATTTTACTGTCGCAAGATGAAAATAGTATGATAATTCATGAGGGATATGAAAATCTGAATCTGGAACATCCTTTTGTCACTGTGGGAGTTTTTGACGGAGTGCATCTGGGACACCGGGCCCTTCTTGATCACCTTTCCTCCAGCGCAGAAAAGGCCGGCGGAGAATCAATAGTAATTACTTTCGATCCTCACCCCAGACTTGTGCTTTCAGGAAAGACTGAAGGTCTCTTCTTCCTTTCAACCCTTGATGAAAAGAAGAAGCTTCTGGCAGAATCCAGGATTGATCACATTATTATTATGAGTTTTACCAGGGAACTGGGTAATATGGAAGCTGCCGATTTCATAAGGGAAATACTTGTAGAAAAAATTGGAGTAAAACATTTGATTGTCGGTTATGATAATCATTTTGGGAAAGGCAAAGGAGGAGGCTTTAAAAAGATTTGTGAATGTGCTGAATTATATGATTTTGAAGTTGAACAGGTTGATGGTGTATATGCTCCTGAAGGGATTATAAGCTCAACCGCAATCAGAGATGCCCTGCTTAATGGCCGGATTGAAGATGCCAACAGATGGCTGGGATATAATTATGCCATTACCGGTAAAGTTGTGGAAGGCCATAAGCTTGGACGCTTGCTAGGATTCCCGACCGCGAATATAAAGCCTGCTGACATCTTCAAGCTTATCCCGGCCGACGGAGTATATGCCGTCGAAGTAATGCTTGATAACAGGAAACTGCCTGGTATGCTGAGCATAGGATTCAATCCGACTGTAAATAAGGACAGGTTAAGCAGATCGATTGAAGTACATATTTTTGATTTTGACAGGGATTTATATGACCACACAATAACAGCCATTTTCAGATTCAGGCTCAGGGATGAGATGAAATTTGAAAATGCAGAACAGCTGGTTGAGCAGATGAAGCTTGACAAACAGATATCAATGAGTTTGCTTGACTGAACAACTGCATTGAATTAATTGTTTAACTTTGCATCCGTAAAATCAAAAAAATATTGTTGATGAACTTAATGGTCGAAACAAAGCAATACGCAGTAAAAGATATTTCTCTTGCTTCTTTTGGAAGGAAAGAGATTGAGATTGCAGAAAAGGAGATGCCAGGTCTTCTGGCAATCAGGAAAAAATATTCATCTGAAAAACCCCTGAAAGGAGCAAGAATAACAGGTTCACTGCATATGACGATTCAGACCGCTGTGCTGATTGAGACTCTTGTTGAACTTGGAGCTGACGTCAGGTGGGCCAGCTGTAATATTTTCTCCACCCAGGATCATGCCGCTGCCGCAATTGCCGAAAGAGGGATCCCTGTTTTTGCCTGGAAAGGCGAATCCCTTGAGGAGTACTGGTGGTGCACAGCAAGGGCACTGTCGTTCCCGGAAGGCAAAGGTCCCAATCTTATTGTTGATGACGGTGGTGACGCTTCACTGCTTGTGCATCTTGGCTTTAAGGCAGAAAACGATCGTGCATTTCTGGATAAGGAGCCTTCAAGCAGGGAGGAAGGAATAATCTTCGCGACTTTGAAAGGTCTGCTTTCCAGTGAACCTGGAAAATGGCACAAGGCTGTAAGTGAGCTTAAGGGAATATCTGAAGAAACCACCACAGGCGTTCACAGACTTTACCAGATGATGGAAAACAATGAACTGCTGGTTCCGGCGATAAATGTCAATGACTCGGTAACAAAATCAAAATTTGATAATCTGTATGGCTGCCGCGAATCGCTTGCCGACGGGCTGAAAAGAGCGCTTGATGTTATGATTGCCGGCAAGGTTGTTGTTGTCTGTGGTTACGGGGATGTGGGCAAAGGCTGTGCGAAATCAATGAAAGCGTACGGAGCAAGGGTGATCATAACCGAAATTGATCCGATCTGCGCATTGCAGGCATCGATGGAAGGATTTGAAGTGAAGACTGTTGAAGATGTGCTTGACGAAGGCAATATCTATGTAACCGCAACCGGGAACAGGGATATAATATGTCTTGATAATATGATGAAAATGAAGGATCAGGCAATTGTTTGTAATATAGGCCATTTTGATAATGAGATACAGGTCGACAAACTTAATGGGATGAAGGGGATAAAGAGGATAAACATTAAGCCACAGGTGGACAAATATGTTTTTCCCGACGGCCATGCAATCTTTCTTCTTGCTGAAGGCAGGCTGGTGAACCTGGGTTGTGCGACCGGACATCCTTCATTCGTAATGAGCAACTCATTCAGCAACCAGACACTTGCTCAGATCGAACTGTGGAATAAAAAATATAAGATCGGAGTGTACAGACTCCCGAAATACCTTGATGAAGAGGTGGCCAGACTGCATCTTGATCAGTTGGGAGTTAAGCTCACGAAGCTGACAAAAGAACAGGCTGATTATATTGGGGTCGGGCTGAACGGACCGTTCAAAGCGGATCATTACAGGTATTAGGGAGAGATCAATCATTCCAAACTCTTATATACCTGTTCTCATCAAAACTGGTTTTGTAATTCTTTAGGGGATACTTGCCTGAACCTGATAGTGGAGTTCCATAAGTGGAGAGAGAATATCTTGTACCGCAATGAGGACAAACGGCAATAGCCGGCAAATCGATTTTGACCTTGATACTTAGATCATTAACTGCAAAGTCGTAGGGACATGTCCTGTCGTATGCATAATATTGGTCAGGACCGCTGTAAATGATAATCCCGTTCCCGTCATAGCCTGCTGATTTGTAACCCCAGTTGTTGGTTGAAGCATCGATTGTATCTGAAATCCCTATAACCGAAAGATTAACAAATTCCGGATCCAACAGATCAATTGTAAAATCAACAGGAGCATATGGAATAACGTCATTATTCGCTTTACCACAGGAAATTAAAGCCATTGTTGATATAAAAGCTATAAAAAAAAGTGCCTGTTTTGAAAATGTCCTCATGCAATCCACGTTATTAAATAACAGGACAAAAATAGTATTACAGTTGCGAATTCAGCAACTTTGTACAGTTTTAATAATAACAACATAGATATGAAGGGTATTTCGTTCAAAAAACTTTTCTCTGTTTTTCTGATATTATTTTGTGCTGTTTCAGTGTGTGAAGCTCAGAAATATAAACGAAGTATAAGAAATCCTGAAAGGGAACTGTTTGGCAAATCATTAAATACTAAAACCGCAAAATACAGGGAGGCTCCGAGCATAGTAAGGGCAAAGAAGAAACAGGCGGCAAATGAAAAAAAGCTGGATAAAGAGTACAATGCATATGTGAAAAAATCGAGGAAACGTTCGGTGGAAATTCAGTCTCCTGAAGTAAAGGCTCGCATGCTGGAAAACCGGAAAGAGTCTGATTTAAAATATAAGGAAAAAAAGAAAAACAGAACAGAAAGCTCTAAGAAAACAGGCAGAAAGTACAACTAACAGCTGATTGCGGAAGATAAATACTTGTACTATACCCATTTTCAGCAATTTTATTTGGTAATTATTATTAGATTTTGTATATTTGTTACTGAAGAGTTCCGGGATCCCCCGGAATTCTTCTTATTTTTTAAATAGAAGAGCATAAAATGTCAGATGTTATTTACATAACAGAAGAGGGCCTTCAAAAACTGAAAGAAGAATTGGATCAGCTGAGGTTGGTCGAGAGACCCTCGATATCCAGGCTTATAGCAGATGCCAGAGACAAAGGTGATCTTACGGAAAATGCCGAGTATTCTGCAGCAAAGGAGGCACAGGGAATGCTTGAGATGAAAATCTCGAGGATTGAAGATATTATTAACCGTTCACGGGTAATTGACGAATCAAAGATCGACACTTCGACTGTCAGGATACTTAATAAGGTTAAAATCAAGAACAAGACGAATAATAGCGTGATGGAATATCAAATTGTTCCTGAAAGTGAGGCAAATTTCAAGCTTGGTAAAATTGCTATCAGTTCCCCTATTGCGATGGGTTTAATAGGTAAAAAAGTTGGGGAAACTGTTCAGATCAAGGTCCCTTCAGGGATAATCGCGTTTGAGATTCTGTCAATATCAACACAATAAATACCTGATGTAATGGCAACTTTATTCACAAAGATCATTAAGGGAGAGATTCCGTGCTATAAAATCGCGGAAAGTGAAAGATATTTTGCTTTTCTCGACGTAAATCCTTTAATGGCCGGACATACCCTGGTGGTGCCCAAAGCTGAAACTGATTATATTTTTGACCTGGCCGACAGCGAACTGTCTGGTCTTGTTTTGTTCTCAAAGAAAGTTGCAATGGCGATTGAAAAGGCCATCCCGTGCGCCCGCATTGGTGTTGCCGTTATCGGCCTTGAAATCCCACATGTCCATATTCATCTGGTTCCCATGAATTCCATGAGTGATCTTAACTTTAAAAATCCTAAACTTAAATTCACACCTGAGGAATTTACTAAAATCGCAAAAAGGATCAGTGAAAAAGTGGTCCTTTAATTAATTTTCCGATTCTTTCTTCTTTTCTTTTCATTTCGTACCTTTGCAGGAATAATTCTGCTCGCTGCATGAGTTACTTTTATGATTTGTGGGACGATTTTATTAGTCTCCTTTTTCCCCGGCTATGCTATGGCTGTGGCAATCACCTGATGAGAAATGAAAAACTTATCTGCACTGAGTGTTTTGTAATGATTCCAAGGACCAATTACCATTTGAAACCTGATAATCCGGTAGAGCAATTATTCTGGGGCAGGTGTACGATAGCGAAGGCGGCAACTTTTTCATTTTATACAAGGGACAGCAGGATAAGGAGACTAATTCATCAGCTGAAGTATAAAGGGGTGAAGGAGATTGGTTCTGAACTTGGCAGGATTTATGCCAGTGCATTGAAGTCTTCAGGGTTTCTGGACAATATTGACATGATCATTCCGGTACCTTTGCATCCTTCAAAAAAGCGGCAGAGAGGATTTAACCAGAGTGATGTAATTTCACAAGGTATTTCGGAAGCTTCGGGCATACCGGTTGACACTAAATTGCTGGTCAGAAAAACCGTTACAAAAACACAAACCCGTAAATCACGTTATGACAGATGGAAAAATGTTCAGGATATTTTCAGGGTTACAGATGAGGACAAACTGAAAGGACTGCATATCCTTTTAGTTGATGATGTAATTACAACAGGATCCACATTAGAAGCGTGCACCAATGAAATATTGAAAACAGAAAATACGAAAGTCAGTGTAGCGGCTCTTGCTTTTTCAGTTATCGGATAATCTATTGCTTTTTAATTCTTTTGGGATTTTTATTAATGAAATCCTTCCAGCTGTTATAGTTTTTATCCTGCCGGGGGGTGTTGGTCTGGTAAAAATGGCAGAGAGCTGCAGCGAGCCCATCGGTGGCATCAAGCTTAATTTCAATTTTGCTGAAATTTAGTATCCGCATCAGCATTGATGCGACCTGTTCCTTTGAGGCGGCTCCCCTTCCTGTTATCGACATTTTGATTTTTCTCGGGGCATATTCAAATATAGGAATGGAACGGCTGAGTGCTGCTGCTATGGCAGCCCCCTGTGCCCGTCCCAGTTTTAACATCGACTGGACGTTCTTGCCGTAAAATGGAGCTTCAATAGCCAGCTCATCAGGATGATATTCGTCTATAATTCCGACTGTGCGGTCGAAGATATGTTTCAGCTTAATATAGTGATCACCATATTTCGAAAGATCAATTGAACCAATGGTTATCAGCTCAGGATTCTGGCCTGATATTTTTATTAATCCGTACCCTGTAATGCTTGTCCCGGGATCAATACCCAGAATGATCCTCTCCTTTGTGTTCTTTTTCAAGCGGCTTTATTATAGGCGATTACTTATTTAAGCGAAAGACCTCTTTCCCTCCAGGAAGGTTTTTCCGAATATTGATGATAACGGTAAAATGAATCGGATCCCTTTGTTGAAAATGTTCCGGTCTCAATATAATGAATGGCTTCTTTAAGGCAAAGCTCACTCCTGTCATTAAAATCATGAGTGATATCATCCGAAACTGCTTTTCCAGGGGCAAAACCATTAAAATAATCCCCTTCGTTATTCTTATTTACAATTTTAAAAGTTATAGGCCAGAAGAAATATTTCTCACCAACTTCCCATCCGTTCATTCCTACTGGTTTGCCATTCGTTGTATCTCCAATGCTGATCACATTCATAAAGGGTTTTAGTCCATTCATAACTGCTTCGCTTGCCGAGGCAGTCAGCCTTGTGGAGATCACAATCAGCCTGGTTAATGAAAGGTTGACCTGAACATTTTTGTCAAATTTATATGTATAGTTTTGATCCTGGTTCTTATCATTGTATTTAAGTACACCAAAAACGGATCCGGAATTAGCAAGTGTTTTGCCACCAATCTCAGTTGCAAGGGTCTGAGCTACAGAAAGGTATCCTCCAGAGTTATATCTCAGGTCAAGAATCAGATCTTTGATATTGCATTCTTCAAAAAATTTAAAGGCGGCAGCTAGTTCTGTCGGTGAAGGAGAAATGAATGACTCAAAAACAAGGTGCCCCGTTACTCCTGTTGAAAGATGAAGCGTGTCGTACAGCAAAACGGAATTCACCGTAAAGGAAGATTTTGTAGATGATATCTCAATATCAGTTCCATCAGGCTTTGTAAAAACAAATTTATTTGTGACACCTGCGGTACTGGCTCCCAATGCGGTGTTATATGCGGTTGCATCGCCATCATAGATTATTTTGGCAATGTCGTAACCGTTTACGCTTTTAACGATCCATCCGCGCCGGACCCCGTCTGCATACAATGGTGACTTTGAATAGATCATGGCTATCCTGGCCTTCCTGGAATCATCAAGACCTATCCGAATGCCATGTCCCACGAATTCTCCCTGCATTTCAGCAACGAATTCATTATAATCAGCAACAAAGCTCCATTTATCAAGTGCTTTATACTCCATAGCCACTAACAGTTTATAAGGATCCGGGTAATCCTCTTTTTTAACCGTTGGCATTTTGTCGTACCAGTAGTACCACTGTCTCATCAGGTAATAAAGACTGTCTCTCGCCATGGCATCTGTCAGACCTGTAACAACAGGATCAGGGTCTTTTTTACATGAAGAAAAAAGGAGCGGGATAATAATTGCAATATAAAACAGCTTTTTCATATCAGTATATTTAACATCAGCTTTCTGTGAATAACAAAAATAATATTTTATTGTTCTTTAATTTTCCGGTTCTGGACCAGTATTCCTGAAATTATCAGCAATAATCCTGCCGGAGTTGTAATAAAAACGGGTTCATGAAGTATAAAGTGCACAAAAATAAGTGAGAGAAACGGGGCAAGATAGACAAGATTGCTCACTTTATCAGTAGTTTCCGACATCTGAAGAGCTTTAAGCCAGAAGAAAAATGTTATCCCCATCTCAAATAACCCAATATATACTGAAGAGGCAATTCCTTTAAATCCAATATTTTCGGGCCAGTTGCCTGTGATTATCATTGATGCAATAAGGTAAACAGATCCGAATAAAAAATTCAAGAACAGTTTCACGGCCTCGTCTCTTTTGTCCTTTAAATTCATTATGAAGTAAAAAGCCCAGAAAACAGAACTACCGGTTGCAAGCAAAACTCCTTTTATATCAGCATGCCCCGGCTTAAAAAGATTTCCCTGGGAGGAGATGACATAAACCCCGATGAATGAAATAAACAGGGCAACAAAACTCCTTCGTTTAATCTTTTGTTTTAATACAGGCACCGAAAGAAAAACCAGAATGATGGGCCAGATCATATTAAGCGGCTGGGCTACCTGTGCTGGAAGAATCTGATAAGCCTTAAGGAGGATCAGGTAATAAAGGAACGGATTAATAAGTCCCAGCAATGCTGAATTCACCAGGTCACGAGGAGAACTAGCTTTCAACAGTCCGGTTTTTTTTTCTGAAATGAGTATAACTAACAGAGCCAGGGTTGAAGTAACAGAAGCTATTGTAAGCATCAGAAGAATTGACAACTCACTCAGGCATATCTTAAAGGCTGTCGGAATTGTCGACCAGAATAATATTGCCAGTCCGGCATAAATGTACGATTGCTTTGTTTTTCCCATAATTTTTACCCCTAAACCCCCCCAGGGGGGCTTTAGTCAATCTGTGTTTTAAACCCCCCCTTGGGGGGGCAGGGGGGTCAGTTAACTATATCAAATCCAGTGTATGGCACAAGGATGGCAGGTACCTTGATCCCACTTTCTGTCTGGTTATTCTCAAGTATTGCAGCAACAATCCTTGGCAGTGCAAGGGCACTGCCATTAAGTGTATGAACAAGCCTGGTCTGTTTTTCGCCTTTCTCTTTGAATCTGCATTTCAGGCGATTGGCCTGGAAAGATTCGAAATTTGAAACAGAGCTCACTTCAAGCCATCTTTTCTGGGCTGCCGACCACACCTCAAAATCGTAAGTCAATGCAGAGGTAAATGACATGTCGCCGCCGCAAAGCCTCATAATACGGTATGGAAGCTCAAGACCTGAAACAAGGCTCTCGACATGAGTTACCATCTCTTCGAGCGACCTGTAGGAAATATCAGGGTGTGCTATCTGAACAATTTCAACCTTATCAAACTGATGAAGCCTGTTTAGGCCCCTTACATGAGCACCCCATGATCCTGCTTCCCTTCTGAAACAGGGAGTATAGGCAACATTTTTTATGGGAAGCTGATCAAAGTTAAGAATTACATCCCTGTAAATATTGGTAACCGGGACCTCAGCAGTGGGAATGAGGTAAAAACCATCCAGTCCTACATTGTACATCTGCCCCTCTTTATCAGGTAGCTGGCCAGTTCCGAAACCTGAGTCCTCGTTCACCATTATTGGTGGCATAATCTCGGTATAACCTGCTTTTACACCTTCATCCAGAAAGAAGCTTATAAGGGCTCTCTCCAGTTTTGCACCTTTGCCTTTGTAAACAGGAAAACCGGCTCCGGTAAGCTTTATTCCAAGGTCGAAGTCTATAATATCATATTTTTTAATGAGATCCCAGTGAGGAAGCGCTGAATCGGGGAGGGCCGGAATAATCCCTCCTTCCTTTACTTTGACGTTACTGTCAGAACCATAACCGGGTGCTACCGAAATGTGAGGAAGGTTAGGGAGTTTGATGATTTCATTTTTAAGCTCATTTTCCAGTGGCAGAAGCTTGTCAGACAAGGATTTGATCTCTTCTTTAAAGGAATAAGTCTTTTCGCGGGCAGCATCAGCTTCAGCCTTCCTGCCTTCCTTCATCATGATTCCGATCTCTTTCGAGATCCGGTTCATATCACTCTGAAGCAGATCAGCTTTAGACTGAATTTCGCGACGTGATGTATCGAGCGCCAGGATCTTATTGATTATTTCTTCAGCATCAAAATTCTTTATCTTTAATCTTTCGATAATGAATTCTTTCTTTTCCCGGATGAGGTTTATTGTAAGCATTTTCAGTATCTATTAATAAAAAAGCAGGCCTGAAAGCCCGCTGTAAAAATATAAAAACTCCCGGTAATGCTTTCCTCTTTAAAAAAGAATTTCGGGAGTTGTTGTATGGTTAAAATCCTGTTATTCAGTTACCGGTTTAACCGAAACGAAAATCTTGTTGTCTTTTTTCTTTTTGAATTCAACCTCACCATCTGTAAGTGCAAAAAGAGTGTGGTCTTTACCAACACCTACATTAAGGCCTGGGTTATGTTTTGTTCCTCTCTGACGGACAATTATATTGCCTGCTTTGGCTGCCTGGCCGCCGAAGAGCTTCACTCCGAGCCGTTTGCTTTCGGAATCGCGGCCGTTACGTGAACTTCCTGCTCCTTTCTTGTGTGCCATAGTTTTATATTTAAATCTTCTGAATTATTTATTCTTTCTTTTTTGAGGTTTTTTTTGCTGCCGGTTTCTTTTCAGCTTCTTTCTTTTCAGCTGTTTTTTTTGCTTTCGGAGCGGCTTCTTCTTTTTTTACAACCTGTTTTTTAGTGACAGGCTTTTTCTCTTTAGTTTTAATTTCAGCGGCATGTTCATCTGCTGGTACAGGAGTAACAATTTTTTTGACGCTTTCCTTTTTCGGAGTCTCTTTCCGAACAATGGTGCCCTTTTCCCCTATGCCAATTATCTCAATCTGAGAAAAATTCTGGCGATGTCCGTTCTTTACCCTGTACCCTTTTTTCCTCTTCTTCTTAAAGACAATTACCTTATCACCCCTGACATGATCAAGGACCTTTCCCTCTACAATGAAATTTTCGATCGCAGGTTCTCCGATAAGGATCTTATCATTATCCTCAATCAGGAGGACCTTGTCAAATTCAAGAATAGCGTCTTTTTCAGTTTCAAGTCGATGGACGAAAATCTTTTTTCCCTCTTCTACTTTAAATTGCTGACCAGCAATTTCAACGATAGCGTACATTTCTGTTTCTTTATTAAGTTACTCCATGAGGCGTATATGTTCTATTCCCATATAACTTTGTCAGGCCTGCGTGGATTTATTCAAATTCGGACTGCAAAGATATACAAATTCATTTATTTGCAAATCATCCTGACCTTTTTTATCTTATAAAGTTTGAAAACATGGATGTCAGGCACGAAATTTTATCACATGCACTGTTACTGATATTAATAACATTTGCGGTCATTTCATGTTGAAAAAAAGAATCAGGCAACTCTTTGTCTTACTGCTATAATCTTTATATTTGTCTGATGCAACACGGGAGCATATATTCTTCTGGTTACTAATTAATTGATATGAAGAGAGTAAAGCTAAAGGTTTTAGGGATTTCCTACAGTCAGACCCAGTCAGGAGCATATGCTCTTATCCTGGTTGAAGAAAATGGTGAAAGAAGGGTCCCTATAATAATCGGAGGCTTTGAGGCTCAGGCAATTGTGATCAAACTCGAAAATCTGGATCCTCCAAGGCCCCTGACACACGACCTGTTCCGGAGCTTTGCAGCTGAATTTAACATCTCAATTATTGAAGTTATGATCTATAAGCTGGAAGAAGGTGTGTTTTATTCCAGGCTTCTCTGCAACAATGGTGAAAAGGAGATATCGATCGATAGCCGCACATCCGATGCAGTAGCTCTTGCACTGCGGTTCGGATGTCCGATTTACATAACTGAAGAGATTCTTGAAAAAGCAGGGATCACGATCACGCCTACTGAACCTGATACCTCAACCGAAACTGACACTGACAATATGTTTGAAACAGGGAATTCCAAGTTCGAAAGCTATGCGGATGAGGAACTATATAAAATGATCGATGAAGCTGTTAAAACAGAAGATTATGAACGTGCCGCTTCGATAAGGGATGAATTAGACAAACGGAAGAAAAAATCAGAATGATTTCATTCTGTTGATTGATCCTTTCCTTTGAGACAATAATTAATAAATATGAATAATATGAAACGAGGATTTCTATTTATCTTAATGCTGGTGTTTGCTTCAGGTCATTCATTTGCAAAAGATTATAAAGTAAGTTCCCCTGACGGAAAGATTGTACTGAATGTTTCTGTCGGAACTGATATAACCTGGTCTGCCTCGTACGACGGAACGGAAGCAATATCTTCCGTGAAAACAGGAATGGTGCTGGGAAATGGAAGAATTCTGGGACAGAATGAGTCTGTTAAAAAAGCTACACCGGGAAAAATAAACCAGGTGCTTGAGCCGGTTGTTGCCTATAAAAGATCAAAGACGGAAGATAATGGAAACACCCTGCTACTTGCATTCAGATCAGGAGTGTCGATCCAGTTCAGGGTTTATAATGACGGAGTGGCTTACCGTTTTGAGACATCAATGAAGGATGAACTTATAATTAAGAACGAAATTGCAGATCTGCAGTTCCCTTCAGGAACTTTTGCCTGGTATCCCCGCGAGGAGAGCTTTATGTCGCATAATGAAAGGGTTTTTATTTATTCATCTCTCGACACAATAGGAAGCAGGCATCTTGCAAGCCTTCCAACGCTTTTCAAGGCAAATGGGGTAAATGTTCTTTTTACGGAAGCCGATATTGAAGACTACCCCGGCATGTGGATCAGGGGAGCAGGTTCAGGTAAGATCACCGGAGTGCAGCCCGGGTATCCTGATACTGAAAAACTTACAAGGGACAGGGATTTATTTGTCACAAGCACAAAAGATTATGTTGCTAAAACAAAAGGCACCAGGACTTTCCCCTGGAGAGTATTTATAATTGCCGGAAATGACGGTCAGCTTGTGGAGAGCGATATGGTTTTCAGGCTTGGTTCACCAAACAGACTGACAGATACAAAGTGGATCAAACCCGGTCAGGTAGCCTGGGACTGGTGGAATGCAAACAATATTTACGGAGTCGATTTCAAATCGGGTATAAATAATGATACCTATAAATACTACATCGATTTTGCATCCAGGAACGGAATTGAATATGTAATCCTTGATGAGGGATGGTACAAAACCGGAACCACAGTTCTTGAATCTATCCCGGAAATAAATGTTCCCGAACTCTGCCAATATGGTGCAAATAAAAATGTTGGTATTATTCTATGGGTTGTCTGGAAAACTTTCTGGGATAAAATCGATGATGCAGTTGCGCTGTATGAAAAATGGGGTGTAAAAGGGGTCAAAGTTGATTTTATGCAGAGGGATGACCAGAAAATAGTCAATTTCTACTACGAAGCTGCAAAGAAAACAGCTGACCATCACCTTCTTATTGATTTCCATGGGGCTTATAAGCCCGATGGTCTCCAGCGAACCTATCCAAACGCACTCACAAGAGAAGGAGTAAGGGGAATGGAAAATGACAAGTGGGAAAGGAACATAAGTCCGGAACATGATGTTACATTGCCTTTCACGAGGATGGCTGCAGGTCCTATGGATTTTACTCCCGGAGCAATGATCAACATGGACAAGGCAAATTTCAATCCGCAGTTCACACGCCCGGCAAGCCAGGGCACAAGAGTTCACCAGATGTCGATGTACGTGATTTATGAATCTCCCCTTCAGATGCTTTCCGATTCTCCTTCAAATTACATGAAGGAACAGGAATGCACTGATTTCATCGTTAAAGTACCTGTTGTCTGGGACGATATTAAAGTGCTTGACGCTAAAATTGGCGATTATCTCCTGCTTGCACGGCGCTCCGGCAGTGACTGGTTTATAGGAGGCATGACCGACTGGACCCCACGTCAACTGGAGCTTGATCTCTCGTTCCTTCCTGCCGGGGATTATGTAATGGATATTTTCCAGGATGGT
>Ga0326726_10003465_pt1 | contig 14484 bp, 11 predicted proteins | sample MHFenrmetagenome_2_FD_207603 | JGI IMG/M metagenome (GOLD analysis project Ga0326726, IMG submission 207603) | Lab enriched peat soil microbial communities from Michigan Hollow, Ithaca, NY, United States - MHF15MN | ecosystem: Environmental > Terrestrial > Soil > Wetlands > Peat | place: USA...
CGCCCAGTGGGGCCTGGCCTTCCTCAGGCAGCTCGGCACTATCGTCGGGTTCCTGGGGTACGTGGTGGTGACCCCGGTGGTGGCGTTCTACCTGCTGCGCGACTGGCAGCCGCTCTTGACCTTCCTCGAACAGTTGATCCCGCCTTCCAGGCGGCCCACGCTGGTGGCATTCCTGGACGAGTACGACCGGTCGCTGGGACGGTTCTTCCGCGGTCAGCTGACCGAGGCGAGCCTGGTCGGGGTGCTGACCGGGATCGGCCTGGCCGTGCTGGGTGTCCCCAGCGCCCTGCTGCTGGGAGTGATCGCGGGCCTCTGCAACGTGATCCCGTACATCGGGCTCGCCATCTCGATCGTGCCGGCCCTGGTCGTTGCCCTGACGATGGATCCGCCGCTGAGCGGGCTTCTGCGGGTGGGCGGCGTGTTCCTGGTGGTGCAGTTCATAGACGGGTCCGTGACCGGCCCGAGAATCGTGGGCGGCTCGGTGGGGCTGCATCCCGTGGTGATCATGCTGGCGCTGGCATTCGGCGGGGCGGTGCTGGGCTTCGCGGGACTGCTGCTGGCGATCCCGCTCGCGGTGCTGGTCAAGATGCTGGGGGTGAGGCTGCTCGAACGATACCGGAGATCGGCAGTGTACGCGCAATAGTTCCGGGTTCCGGGTAGGCGCGCACAGCTGTGCGCGCCTACACATGGAACCCGGAACGACCTAGATCTCCCAGTTCGAAAACACCACGGCCCCGTCTCCGAGCGGGGTTTCCGGATGGGTGGCGAGGGTCATGCGGAGGTCGGTCCAGTGGGTGCGGAAACCCTGCCTGACCAGCCGCAGATAGGCCTGGCTCTGGACGGTCTGGCAGCGGAGGCTCAGCCGCCGGATGTCGATCGCGAGCGCGGCCGCCTCCGTGGCAGCGAGCAGCCGGTCGAAGGCGTCGCCCTGACGGGCCACCAGCTTGAGAATCCTGAGCTCGTCCTGCGACCTCCCCGCGGCCAGTGGCGTCGTATGGTACAGCGCAAACCCCGCCAGCTCGCCGGCCGGCTCCCGCACCAGCAGCGTGTCGCCGATCCTGAGATCGGCGGTGGTCTGGATCTCGCGGGTGAAATCGGTCCCGGGGAGGAGCTCGTCCGTCAGCCGGCGACAGTCCGCCAGCCGCTCGGCCCGGGAGGAGCCGGCGGCCGACAGCACTTCGGGATGGAGAGCGGGGCGGCGCTGCAGATCGCGGGTGAGCGTGACGGTGAGGTGGCCGGGGACGAAGCCGAGCCGGCTGTAGAATCCGATGTTCTCGATGGTGCGGGGCATGGTCTCGAGCCCGACGGTCCGGGCGCCCCGCTCCCGCAGCCAGGCAATCCCGGAGCGGATCATGGTCTTGCCGAGGCCCGAGCCCTGGCGGTCGGGCCGCACCGCGAGCGGCCCCATCCAGCCTTCCCGCCCGGACAGGTGCACCATGTTGAACCCGCACAGCTCCCCATCAGGGTCGCGCCAGACCATGGCGCCCTCGCCGGCGTCCTCCAGCGCATAGCGCCAGATGGCCGGGTTGAGGTACGGCACCCTAACCCCGGTCATGCCGTCCCGCCGGTAGCGGTCGGTGAACGCCTCGGAGAACACCCGGTTGAGCGGCTCGATGTCGCGTACCGTCGGGCGCTCGGGACCGTAGATCTCGCGGTCAGGCAGCCAGGCCATCGCTCACTCCCTGCGGCTCGTCGCGTACCCGTGCCGCTCCCCGCTCGACATCGTACTCCACCCTGACTACACGGTCGAACCCTTCCCGCACGCTGTCAATGTGGGTGATCAGGATCACCTGGGGGAACCGGTCGGCCAGGCTCCGCAGCAGATCCAGTACCGACGCCCGCCGCTCCTCGTCCAGCGACCCGAAGATCTCGTCCAGTACCAGCAGCGAGAGCGGCTGACCGGCCCGGTCCGCGATCATCTGGCTGATCGCGAGCCGCAGGGCGAGGTTGGCGATGTCCTCCTCGCCACCGGAGATCACCGGCTTGGGCTCCCCCGCCTCCACCACGGTGGCGGAGTACTCCTCGTCCAGCTCCAGCTCGGTATAGCGGCCGTTGGTGAGGTCGCGCAGGAAACCGCTGGCCAGCTCGGAGAGATCGGGGCGGAGCTGGAGGTTGAGATCGTTCCGGAGGTCGGTGAAGGCGCGGTCCAGCTCGTTGTACAGCGCCAGGTCCCGGGCGGCGCGCTTCGCCTCCTCCTCCCGGCGGGCCCGTTCGGCCCGGCGGCGAATCACGGCCTCCACCGCCTCGGCCGCCGCCCCTCGCTCCGCCCGCACCCGGACGATCGCCATCTCGGCCTCACGGCGCTCGCGCTCCGCGCCTTCCCACGCCGCCTTCGCCGCCTGGTAGACCTCCTGGCTGTAGCCCAGCGCCGTCAGCTGCTCGCGGATAGCGCGCACCTGCGCCTCATGCTCGGACAGCGTTCGCTCGGCCGCCTCGGCTTCGGTCACCAGCACTTCGGCCCGCTCCGCCGCGGCCCGCAGCCGCTCCGCCTGCAGCGCCAGCGGGTCGAGCGCCTGCAGCAGACGCCGCACCTCGGCGTGGCGGTTGGGGTCGTAGTCGGACGGTCCGGCCTGCACCTGCTGCTCCAGCTCTCCGGCCCGCGCCTCGAGCCGCGCCTGCTCGGTCCTGAGCACCGGCCCTTCCTGGGCCTGGGCCTGGAGCCGAGCCAGCCGGGTGGTGGCCTCGCTCAGGGCCGCTTCGCCGGCGTTGCGCTGCCGGTCCAGCTCCGCCAGCTCGGGCGGCTCGCCGGTCAGCTGTTCCACCCGCGCCCTGAAGTAGTTGCCATTGAACAGGACGTCCTGGAGCTGCCGGTCGAGCACGCCCAGCACATTGTCGTACTCGGCGCCCAGCGGCCGGGCGCAGGTGGGACAGGCCCCATCGGGGCCGGCGCCGGTAATCCGGTCGAGCTGGTCCTTCAGATCCTTGTACTGGTCGCGCAGGGTGGTGCGCTTGGTCTTCGCATCCTGGAGATCCCGATCCCACGCCGAGCGCCGTTCGCGATAGCTCTCGTCGATGACCTCGAGCCTGGCCCGCTGTTCCTCGACCAGCGTCCTGGCGGTCTCCACCTCATCGGCCGGGGGGAGCTTGGCCAGCCGGTTGCGGACATTCTGGAGGGCGGATCGGGCTTCCTCCAGCTGGGCCAGGGCGACCTGGCGGCGGGCGTGAGCCGCGGCAAGGTCGTCCAGCCTGCCGCGCTCCACCCGCAGAGCTTCAAGCGGCGCCAGCTGCTCCTTCAGGCCCTCGAGCCGGCCCCGGGCCTCGTTGGCTTCGACCAGCTGGCGGTCCAGCTGGGCGAAGGTCTCCCGCGCCGAATTCACCCGGTGCTCGGCCAGGCGCAGGTCGGACTCCAGCGAGGCCACCCGCTCGCGCTGTTGCTGCAGCTCCTGCCAGCGGGGACCGGTCTCGGCGCGCCGGCGCTCGGCCACCTCCAGCGCGCGGGTGCTGCCTGCCTCCTGCTCAGCGGCGGTCGCGAGCCGGGCGCGTGCTCCCTTCTCCGCCTCATCCAGCTCGGCGGGGTCCGGCAGGGCCGACTCCAGCGCCTGCAGCCTGGCCTTGAGCCCCAGTCGGGTCTCCCGCAGCCGCTCCTGGGCGGTGCGGAGCCGGTCGTAGCCCAGGACCCTCGAGAGGAACTGGGCCCGCTCGGTCGGCTTCATGGCCGACATAACCGCCAGCTGCTTCTGGCCGGTGAAGTAGGTATTGAAGAACTCCTCACGGGACATGCCCAGCACCCGACTCACCCGGTCGGTGACGGAAGCCAGGCTGTTCGCCACGGGAGCGGGATCGGCGTCCTGGTACAGCTCCGCCCCGTTGAGCGTGCGCACCACCCGGTAGCGGTGAGCCCCGAGCAGGAAGTCGACCTCTACCCGGACGGTGGCACGGGCGCCGGCACCCCGCCGGCGAATGGTGTCGCGAGTGCCACGGGCCGCGTCAGCGCCATACAGCGCCCAGGCGATCGCCTCGAGCAGCGTGGTCTTCCCTGCCCCATTGGGGCCGATGACCCCGGTCAGCCCGGCGCCCAGCACGAGCTCGGTATCCTCATGCTGCCGGAAATTCACCAGCCGGAGGCGCTCGAGCTGCATCAGCCCTCCGCCCACTCGCGCTCGACCGAGGCCATCAGCTCGGCACCGGTGCGCACGAACGTGTCCCGGTCCACATCGGCCGGAAGGGGACGATTCGTTAGGAACGCCTCGACCAGCTCGGGAAGGGTCTGCCTCCGGCCCGGGGCGCCGGACCCAGACTCCCGGTGCAGCTCCGGCCGGCGCAGGTCAAGCTGGAAATGCAGGGCCTCGGCCTTGATGGAACGGATAGCGGTGTAATTCATCTCGCGGCCCACGTGCCGCGGGACATTCCAGATGACCTGGCGAATGATCTGATCCGCATGCCCGCCCGGAATCCCCTCTACCGAGATCGCCAGCATCGCATCCAGCTCGGCAGCGGTGTGGCCCAGCCCGTCGAGCGGCAGGAGGTCGATCACTTTGCGGGCGAGCGGCACCGGCTGCCGGATCACCTCGCGGGTGGCGAGATCGACCTTCAACCAGCCTTTCCCGGTAATCCCGTGCTGCCGCTCGTCGGCGAGCTCGCCCCAGGGATTGGGGCTCACGTAGTCGAGGGCGCCGCTGTACCACACCCGCGGCGCCACCTCCCGCTGCACGTGGTAGTGTCCCAGGGCCACATAGCTCCAGTTCCCCCGGGTCAGCTCCTCCGGAGTCACCAGCGCGCCGCCGTACTCGGGGGCATGGCGCTCCCATGGGTACAGGTTCGGGATCTGGCCGTGCAGCAGCAGTACCTGGTAGGTCTCGTTGCCCTCGGGATTGAACACATGATCTCCGGCCAGCAACGCCGGATGGGGCACCGCGAGCACGCTGAGATCGAGCTTCGGGTAGGCCAATCGCCGCTGGGTCTCCGACACGACGTCCGCGCCAAGGGTCTCGAACAGGGCCAGAATGGACCCGGTCTCCACCGAGCGCGGGGTGTCGTGATTGCCCGCGATGATGATCAGCGGGGCATCGGGCAACGCCTCGCGCAGGCGATGAAGCTGACGGAATGCGAACAGGATCGCCGGGTTGGTGGGCCTGACCGAATGAAACAGATCGCCCGCCAGCATCACCACGTCGGGCCGGGCCGCGATGACCTGGTCCACCGCCCGCCTGAACGCGTGGGCAACGTCCGCCTCCCGCTGGTTGAGGCCAGCGGGAGTCTGCCGATGGTATTGACGAAAGCCGAGATGGAGGTCGGCCAGGTGGGCGACAATCACGGGGGGAATTCTAAGGGAGGTGGGCCGGTGGGCCAGTAGCGGATCGGGCGGGCGCGTCTGCCGCTGCCCCGCCAACCCATCTGCCCGCCGGCCAGGGGAGCCATCCGGCACTTGCCAATACATTGACATCAATGCAACTTCCACTCATGAAGCTTTCCCTTCGGGATGAATCCCGCGGGAGCGGGACGGGAACGGCACGCGCCGAGGTGAGCGCCATCGTCAGTGGCCTCAGACGGGTGGTCCGGGCGCTGGAGGTGTACTCGCATGACGTGCGGCGGGACTACGGGCTCACGGCGCCGCAGCTGTGGGCCCTCAAGACCCTGGGGCGCCGCGGGCCGCTCACCGTCAGTGAGCTGGCCTCCGCCCTGCTGGTGCACCAGAGCAGTGCCTCGCTGCTGGTAAACCGGCTGGAGCGGCGCGGGCTGGTGCGCCGCTCCCGCCAGGAGGATGACCGGCGCTTCGTGCGGATCGAGCCCACCGAGCAGGGACTCGCTCTCGCGGCCCACGCACCGGAGCCGACCCAGGGCCGGTTGCTGCATGGCCTGAGCGGCATGTCTCCGACCCGGATCCGCAACATCCGCCGGGCGGTCGATGATCTTGTGGGGGCGATGGAAGCGGAGAACGTACAGGCGCGTTTCTTCTTCGAGGAAGGCTGACATGGGCGACATTTCTGACTCGCGCCCGGGTCCGGACCTGCGGCAGGGCATACCCGAGGACCGGATTCCCGACGGCGGGATGATCGAAGGACAGGTTGATGGCGAGCCGGTGCTCCTCATCCACCGGGGTGCCAGGTTCTACGCCATTGGCGCGCGGTGCACCCACTATGGCGCTCCGCTGGTCGGCGGCCTGCTCGTGGGGGAGGGGATCCGCTGTCCCTGGCATCACGCCTGCTTCGATATCCGCACCGGACGCGCGTCCCGGGGACCGGCACTCCGCGATTTATCGTGCTACCAGGTGGAGCGCCGGCTGGATTTGGTGTGGGTCAGCGGGCCGGCGGTGCACGACGCGGTCCCGGCCCCGGTATCGGACCGCCCGGCACCGGGCCGGATCGTGATCGTGGGAGCGGGTGCCGCGGGAACAGCGGCGGCACTCACCCTGAGGCAGGAGGGCTATGGCGGGCGTCTTACCCTCATAGATGAAGACACCGCCAGTCCGTACGACCGGCCGGTGATCTCCAAGGACTTCCTCGCCGGAACCGCATCCGAGGAGTGGCTCCCGCTCCGGTCGCACCAGGAGCTCAAGGAGAAGGACATTCGGCTGGTTCTGGGCGTTCCCGCCCTCAGGGTGGATCCGGCGGAGCGGACAGTGCGGATCGCCGACGGCCGGGCGTTCCCGTACGACGCGCTGCTGCTCGCCACCGGGGCGGAGCCGATTCGCCTTGCCCTGCCGGGGATGGAGCATCCCCGGGTGGAGACCCTGCGGAGTCTGGCCGATTCCCAGCGCCTCATCGACAAGGCGGCCCACGCGAAAACCGTGGTGGTGCTGGGGGCCGGCTTCCTCGGACTGGAGGTGGCCGCGTCGCTGCGCCACCGCGGCCTCGAGGTGCATGTGGTCGCGCCCGATCAGCGGCCGCTCGAGAAGGTGCTTGGGCGGGAGCTGGGCACGCGGCTCCAGCGGCTGCACGAAGAGCACGGCGTCGCATTCCATCTGGGCCACACCGCCGTGGCAATCGGGGATACCAGCGTGCAGCTGGACGACGGTTCCGCGATCGGGGCGGACCTCGTGCTGGTCGCGGTCGGCGCCCGGCCGCGCACTGGCCTGGCGGGCCGGGCCGGCGTAATCCTGGCGCGGGGAATCCAGGTGGACCAGTTCCTGGAGACCAGTGTCCGGGGAATCTTCGCCGCCGGCGACGTTGCCCGGTGGCCCGACCCGCTCACCGGACTGCCGGTCGGCGTGGAGCACTGGGCCTTCGCGATGCGGCAGGGACAGGCCGCCGCCCGCAACATGATGGGCGCGCGCGAGCCGTTCCAGGCGGTGCCGTTCTTCTGGAGCCAGCACTATGACGTGCAGGTGAGCTATGTCGGTCATGCCGAGCAGTGGGAGCGGCTGGAGATCGTTCCCGGGCTGCCGCCCGGGGAGTGGGAGCAGCGCTACCTGGTGGGGAACACGCTCGTGGCGGTGGCGACCATCGGCCGGGATGTCCGTTCCCTGGAAGCCGAACTGCAGCTCGAGCGCGACCAGGCGGCTCGTACCTCCGAGCGGCGGAGCGGCAGCCGTCCGTCGGCAACGCTGGCATGAGCCAGAGAACCCTCACGCTTCCGCTCCAGGGATTCGGGACACCGGCCACCCATGCCCAGGTTGAGGTCAAGCTGCTGTCCGCCCGGGAGCGCGCCAAGCGGGCGGCGATGGCGCCGGTGGCCGGTCTGTGCGTCTCGCTGCTGGTGCTCCCGATCCCCATTGTGCACTTCGCGGTGCCGCCGTTGGCGCTGGTAGGCGGCGTGGTCATGGGTATCCGTCGCGCGCTGCAGGGTGAGATCATCACTCAGGCACGGGGCCCCTGCCCCTTCTGCGGCACCGAACAGGCTCTCGGCCTGATCGGCGCACCGTTTCGCATGCCGCGCAATCTGAAGTGCCACTCCTGCCTCAAGCTCTTCACCATTGCAGAGACCTGAGACACCAGTGGGCGCAGCGCGGGCCTCAGGGCCCACCCTCGTTACGCCCGCAGCGAGGCCACTTGCCGGCCGCAGGCTTCTCTTCCTCTGCTCCGCGGCCGTCATCGTTGCCCTCGGCGCCGGCCTGCTGGCCGAGGCGCTGTCGGCGCTGATCGGTCTCATCACCAGCCTGTCGTTCCACGGCAGGCTGTCACTCGACACGGCCACTCCGGTGGGCAACCACCTGGGCCCCTGGGTAATCCTGGTCCCGGTGGCCGGTGCGCTGATCGTCGGGCTCATGGCGCGCTACGGGTCGCCCGCTATCCGAGGCCACGGGATTCCCGAAGTGATGGAGCGGATCCTGCTCCACGAGAGCCGGATCGCTCCGGGCATCACGCTGCTCAAGCCGATCTCCACCGCCGTGTCGATCGGGACCGGAGGTCCGTTCGGGGCCGAGGGACCGATCATCGCCAGCGGTGGCGCGCTGGGCTCGGTGGCCGGCCAGGTGCTGCGGGTGACCGCGGACGAGCGCAAGACGCTGCTCGCCGCGGGTGCCGCAGCGGGGATGGCGGCCACCTTCGGCGCCCCGGTCGCCGCCACCCTGCTGGCCATCGAGCTGCTGCTGTTCGAGTACCGCCCCTCCTCCCTGGCTCCGGTGGCGCTCGCCTCCGCCGCCGCCACCGCGATCCGGTATCTGTTCCACGGCATCGCCCCGGTCTTTCCGATCCCCGACATCATCGCCTCTCCGGGCGGGGAGGCGCTGACCGCCTATGTGGTGCTCGGGGCCGTGGTGGGCTGGCTCTCGGTCGTGATCACCAAGGGACTGTACCGCATCGAGGATGCCTTCGAGCGGCTGCCGATCCACTGGATGTGGTGGCCCGCGATCGGGGCGCTGGTGGTCGGCCTGGTCGGCTGGATCGAGCCACGGGTTCTGGGGGTGGGCTATGGGAACATCACCGCCATGCTCAGCGGTACCATCGTCGGGAAGGCCGTGCTGATTCTGGCGGCGCTCAAGTGCCTCGCCTGGGCCATCGCCCTGGGCAGTGGGACCGCGGGCGGCACCATGGCGCCGCTGTTCACTGTGGGTGGGGGGGCCGGTTCGGTGCTGGCGGGCATGGTGATCGCGGTGTTCCCCGGGATCGGTGTCGACGTGCGCATCGGCGCCCTGGTCGGCATGGCCGCGATGTTCACGGGGGCTTCACGCGCCCTGCTCGCTTCCGTGGTGTTTGCCTTCGAAGCCACCCGCCAGCCGCTGGGCCTGCTTCCGCTCCTGGCCGGTTGCACCGGCGCCTATCTGATTTCGCTGCTCCGGATGCGGGATACCATCATGACCGAGCGGCTGGCCCGGCGGGGTGTCCCGGTGATCACCGAGTATGCCGTCGACCACCTGTCACAGGTCTTCGCCCGCGACCGCGCCAGCAAGACCGTTGCGACGCTCCCGGCGGACCAGTCCCTCGCAGCGACGCTCGAATGGCTCGACCAGGGCAGCGGAGGCACTACTCACCAGGGGTTTCCCGTCGTGGATCAGGATGGCCGGGTGCTGGGCGTGCTCACCCGGCGGGACCTGCTGGTCCTGGGAGTGCCCGGCACGCGGCGGCTTCGGGAGCTGATCCACCGATCGCTGGTGGCGGTGTACGAGAGCAGTTCGCTGCGTGAGGTCGCGGATCTGATGGTGCACGAGCGGGTGGGACGGGTACCGGTGATTTCCTCGGACGGCCACCGCCGGCTGCTCGGCATCCTGAGCCGGAGTGACCTGCTGGCCGCTCACGAGCGCCGGCTCGATGCCCGGCGGCGGGCGGAACCCACCATCCGGCTGCCTTTTTCGGCCTCCTGACGCCCCGGCCTGCGGCGCCCGGGGTCCTCCGCCCAAACCGAACCTACTTGTCTACTCCGAGTCTGAAGTCGTACTCCAGCCGGATCGTATCCGCCAGCACTGGGGCAGTACTCCGATCTAGGGAGGCGGCGGACCGGCGGGCTCATCCCGCCGCGGGCCGTCGGGAGGACCATCGCGGTCCCCGGGGCCGGGAGGACCTTCTCCGCGCCCGCCGAAACCACCGCGCCAGCCGCGGCCATGTCCCCGGCGCATCAAATCCCGGGCCCGCACCCGCTGCTCGGGAGTCAGAATCGCGTCGATCGATCGGCGGGTCTGAGACAGGATCGAGTCCAGCCGGGGCTGCACCTCGCCCCGCACCGCCCGGAGCTGCACCATCTGGCGCTCCATCAGGGAGTCAATGCGCACCTGCTGACTGTCACTGAGCCCGAGCTCGTGGGCAAAGCGCTCCCGGGCCGACCGCTCCATTCGGGCCGAAGGTGGGCCCCCGCGCCAGGGGCCGAAGGGCCGGCCCCCGAAGTGCATCGGCAGGAGCAACAGCCGGTCGAGGGCCACCCCAACGGCCGCACCCCCGATCGCGAGCAGCAGCAGGATCAGCCCGGCCGTCCGGCGACTGCGGCCACCGGCCGGGCCTGAGGGCGCGTTCGCGGTATCCGTCATGGTCATTCTGCCTCGGTCTCGGGAGGACTGTGGGTTACCGGCCGAGCGCTCCGCTGAGGAGCCACTCCTCGCTCGCCGGCACTAACAACTGATCGGTCACCTGCGCTTCGCCGGCCGGCAGCGTGGCCGCACTGAGCATGGCTCCGCTGAGCGTCAAACTGTCCGCGTCGCTCCATGCCGGGTCGATCGAGCCGCGCTCCGACACCAGAATCCCCGCCGCGACGATGCCGGCCGCGACACCGAGCGGAATCGCAACCCGGGCCCAGCCAGCAGTCCACTCCCACCACGGTCGCGGCGGGGTCCGGAGCCGGGCCAGCTGCTCGCGCGCCGCCAGCACGATCCGCCGGCTCAGCTCATCCTCGTCCCAGGTCCGCACTCGCTCCAGGCGGCGCAGCGCCTCGCCCACACCAGGATCACGCTCGGGATCCGGCAGCAGTCGGCTCACAGACCCGACCTCCTTCTCAGGTTACGGCTTCAGATCCGCCAGGGCGGCTCGCAGAGCCCGTCTTCCCTGGTGCAGATACCAGCGCACGGTCACCTCGGTCACCCCGAGGGTGGCGGCGATTTCCTTCATTCCCATACCGTCCACCTCGAACGACCACACCACCAGTCGCTGGCGCGGCGGCAGCGCCGCGAGGGCCTGTTCGAACCGCTGGCGGACCTCTCCCTGCTCGGCCGAGTCGGCCGGGGTCGGCATCGACGAAGGCACATCCAGGGCCTCCGGTTCGGTTCGCCGTACCCGACGCCGGCGATGGGCATCCACTCCCGCGTTCACCAGTACCCGGAAGAACCACGATCCGAAGGGGCGTGCCGGGTCCACCGTGGCGATCCGTTGCAGCGCCCGCAGGAAGGCGTCCTGCACCAGATCGTCGGCGTCATCGGGGTCGCCCATCAGCCGGTTGGCGATGGCGCGGGCCCGGCGCACGTAGCCCCGGACAAGGGCATCGAACGCGGCGGTATCGCCCCGCTGCACCCGCAGGATCAGCTCCTGCTCGGCATCCCGGTCGATCGGTGGCTCAATCGCCACGGCGACAGTCACCGCGGTTCTGCTCCCACCCTGGACCATCCGGTCCGCACCGCACCCACCGCCTGCGCCATGCCGGCAAACCTCCATGCGACAACCGGTTGAGCGACCGGCCCGGGGCCGGTTGGCAGCCGTGCCGCTGGGTCTCAATGAGTAGTACGCCTGAGGGGGTCTGGCGTTGGAGCTGGGGGTGTGAAGGAGAGGCTTGGCGTTAGCCGTCAGCCGTTAGCCGTTGGCCGTTGGCCGTTGGCCGTTGGCCGTTGGCCGTTGGCCGTTGGCCGTTGGCCGCGCGGAAGGTCGCCTGAAGGGCTCCTGCGAGCGGTCACCGCCCCGACGACGCACAAGCCAACGGCCAACGGCCAATGTGGCCTGCTAACGGCCCTCGTACGGATCGTCCATCCGCTTCAGCGCAGGCACGGCCCGCGTCGGGGCGACTTCCCGCTCCACCCGGGCTCCCAGCTGGGCGGTGAAGAACCCGAGGACGTGATCGGGCCGGGTACGCCGCGTCGCGTGGAGCGCGCGGCGGACGTCGTCTTCCCGCCTTCCGTCGATGAGGTTTTCGACTCGGGCTGTGGCAATGGAAGGATCCAGCGCCCGCAGCTGCCGGGCCACCGCTGGAGCGAAGGGCAGGTCCGGCGCGGGGGGGAACCGCTCGATGCCGAGCCGGCCCGACAGCACCGGCGGGCGGGGGAAGCGGACGAACAGCGGCTGGGTGAAGTGTGGGTGGCGGACCATCAGCTCGCCCTTGGGGAGGGCGGCGAGCTTGGCCTTGGTCGCGGGCGACAGAATGCCGTACCCCGGGGTGGCGAGCTCGTCCATGTCCATCCGGCCGAACAGGGCGGTGCCGGCGTTTCCCACCACCCGCCGCAGTACCTGTGAGCGGAACTGCTGAGCCGAGAAGAGCACCAGCCCCAGGTACCGGCCGCGCTCGGACAGGTCGAGCAGCATGCGGCGCACGTAGGTGTCGGGCCCGTCGGTTGGGGCGTACTTGTTCAGCTCGTCGACGAACACCACCACATGGTCCACGCCCAGGTCGCGGCGCTCCAGATGCTCCCGCAGCTTGGAGACCAGCCGGGCGAAGACCAGGTCCTGGGCGGTTGGATCGAGTGCCGCGACGTCCACCACGTGCAGGCTCCGGTCGGCGAACTTCCCCCAGGGTAGGTCGCTGGACTGGCCGTCGTCGGTCACCAGGCCCTTCGCCCGCACGCTGATGTTCCCCAGGCGGTTGCGCACCTTCCTGATCGTGGCGAGGTGGTGGTTCTTCCAGATCTCGCTCCCGCTCGCCCGGACTTCCATGAAGTTGAAGATCTGCCGGAAGAACTGCTCGAGGTCCGCGAAGCTCTTCACCTCGGTCGGCCGCTCCAGAGTGGGATCGCTGTAGGCCCTCCCCACCACCCGCTCCGCCAGGAATCCAATGAACGCATCGGCTTTGGCGTCCACGTCGTCCCGGTTGAGCAGCACCTCGGCGTAGTCGAGCACCTCCCGGAGCCCCCAGACCAGCGGCACGGTGTTGGCCGACAGCGCCTCATGGGTGCGGAGCGTGTTCAGGTTCACTCCGTCGGGCTTGTAGGGCGCGTAATAGTGCACGTCCTGGAAGGGCTCGGGTCGGAGCCCCAGACGGTCATACAGCCGCAGGTCTTCCGCGCCCAGGTCCGCCGGCTGGTCGAGAAAGCAGAGGTCGGGCCCCTTCACGTTGAAGCAGACCGCCGCCACGCTGCCCTTGTGGCGCGGGAACTTCTGGAAAATCGTGCTGAGGAGAAACTCGACCGCGCTGGTCTTGGTCGCCAGGCCGGATACGCCGGTGATGTTCAGGTGGGCGGCCTCGGGCCCGAGCAGGAAGTCGGCGTCGAGATAGATCGGCGCCTCCATCCCCGCGGTGGCGTAGACCCCCAAGGGAACGCCGGTGGGAGTGGCACCGGTGGTGAAGGCGTCCATCCGGAGCGCTGCGACCACGTCCTCGTCCCCCGCGAGGCGGACCTCGCCGAGTGGCACCGGCTGCAGCGGCTCTTCGGGGATCTGCCGGAGCACGGCGGCGAGGTAGAGCCGGATCTCGGCCCGCTCGGTGGGAGCCTGCCCCGCGAGGGCGGGATCCCCATCGGCGCCGATGACGTCGTGCATCGGCGTCATCAGGTCGGAATAGGCGAACCCGTCGGTGACGATCCCGAGCACCGTGCGACCGGGCGCATCGACCCGGACGATGGCCCCGATGCCGACGGCCGAATCGCGCGCGGTCCAGAAATGGAATTGATGCGGGGTGGAGGGCTTGAGCTCGGTCGCGACAACGCGGCCAACGGGCGCGGGGGAGATCATTCTGAAAGCTAACCGTTCCGAGTTCCGAGTTGGTGGGCGCCAAGGCATGCCTTGGCGCCACGACTCGGAACTCGGAACTAGTTCGCCGAGCTGGCCCTGAGATACTGCTCGACCGCCCGTATCCCGTAGAGCAGCCGGTCCCAGCGCGGGTCAGGCGTGCTCACCGGCGCGCGCTCGGCCAGGAGCCAGCGGGAGAGGCGATCCGCCTGATCGAGCGTCGCCGGGACCGGCGCTGCCTCGACCCGTATCAGTCCGTGCAGCAGGTCCTTCCCTTCCCAGGGCCACAGGCGCAGGGCCCAGGAGTAGACCGGGGCGACCTCCCGTCCGGCGGGCGCAAAGACGGGCGAGCGGTGACCGGCGGGTATCCGGAGATACTGCTCCAGGTCCTGGTCGGCGAAGGGGAGCGTAGCGTGGCTCTTGCTGACGCCGATCATGCGGGGGTCCGCCGCCCATTGCGGGCTCTCCGCGAGCGAGCCGTCCACGATCAGCCAGTCGGAGCTGGTGGTGCGATACGCCAGGCCGACCTCCAGCTCCAGCCGGCCGCGGGCCCGGTCGATCTCGCGCCGCGCCAGCTGGAAGTCGTGCACCGGGTGCACCGGGACATCCTCGGGAAGCGGAATGGCGGCGTGGTTTTCGGGGATCTCGCCCAGCTCGGCGAGCACGACGGGCCGGGCGAGGATCAGGCGCCGGCGGGCAACCAGGGCAACATGCAGCTGACGGTCGCGCCGCTCCATGACGGCGGCGCCGATCTCCGCCACGACCAGCGGGCTGGCTCCGGCGTAGGCCATCACCTCGTATCGCTGGGTGCCGTCGA
>Ga0326726_10003466_pt1 | contig 14484 bp, 14 predicted proteins | sample MHFenrmetagenome_2_FD_207603 | JGI IMG/M metagenome (GOLD analysis project Ga0326726, IMG submission 207603) | Lab enriched peat soil microbial communities from Michigan Hollow, Ithaca, NY, United States - MHF15MN | ecosystem: Environmental > Terrestrial > Soil > Wetlands > Peat | place: USA...
TTTTTAAATCGTTCTTTAAAAAAAAAAAAGTTTATTTTATTGAGATCTTATTTGCAACGCGATACGTTTCCAGTTTCCGCTCCTGTACATAATGCTTAGCAGGACTGCCTGGATAATAATTCCAACAATTACGGCGATCCAGATGCCGGTGATGCCCAGTCCAAAATGTTGTGGAAGGAAGTAACCAAGGGGGATTTGGATCATAACCATGGATACAAGCGTTGCATACATCGGTTTTTTTGTGTCCCCGGCTCCGTTCAGTGCAAAAGAAAGAATGATGCTCACAGCCATAATGAGGTAGAATGGCGCTACAGTCTGGAAGTAGGAAACTCCCGTTGCTACACTGGCACCACTCGGATCAAAGAACCAGATGATCTGCTCAGCAAACGCGTAGTAACAGATTGAAACTGCGAACATGATAGCCCCATAGAATATTAACCCGAGTTTCACACCCTCCTCCGCGCGGCCCGGCTTTTTTGCACCGAGGTTCTGTCCAACGATTACTGCGGTGGCCGTGGCAATGGCAAAACCGGGCATGAGAGCGATGAGTTCAAGACGCTCTGCGATACCATAGCCGGAAATTGCAGAAGTACCGTACACCGCAACAAACGCCATCATCACCAGGAAAGTGCCGCTACGCAGCCCGGACTGGATTGAGTTTGGGATAGCGATAGTCAGTATCCGCCATATCAGATGGAGATCAAGGCTCCATGTTTTCGGGAATGTGATATGGCTGGAATAACGCACAAGGAGCAGCATACCAATCACCAATCCCGCTCCCCGTGAGAGGATAGTTGCAAGAGCGGATCCTGCAACACCAAAAGCCGGGATCCCTGCAAGACCGAAGATCAATAACGGGTTTAAAATAATGTTGACGATATTTACACCAACCATCAGGATCATGGGAGTCAGTGAGTTTCCACAAGCCTGGAAGGAGCTTATCACGACCCAAAGTTCAATCATGGTGAAAATTCCTAAAAAAAGTACCGAAAGATAGGCTGAACCGATTGTGGCAACCGTTTCGTTTGCTCCGAGTAGAAGAAGAAGGTCTTTTGAGAAGAACAGGCCGAATGCAGAGATCGCAAGTGAGAAGGCGAGACCGATATAAAGAGAATGCTGGACAATCAATCCCACTGCATTGTGTTCCTCTGCACCATAGTGGCGCGAAATAAATGCAGTACTAGCCGTTACAAGACCGACCACGAATGTTGCAAGAACAAAGATGATCGTAGTGCTCATGGCAACACCGGCTATCGTATTCGCACCCAGTCGGCCCACAAAGTAGAGATCGACTACCTCCAGCACGCTCTGGAGGAGATTACTTGCAATAATGGGTAGTGATATGGTTACAAGCCCGCGGAAAAGATATCCTTCGGTTAAATAATTCGTTGATTTCACATTGAATCGCCGTTTTTTTATTTCAAGGGTATTTTACAGAGTGAGCCCGGTCAAAAAAGGTTTAGCGGCATGACAATTTTTTAATTGAGTGATTTGATGAAGAATCCAATCAGCTGATTCCCAGTGCCTTCTTGTACCCATTCAGAAGTCGTATGATATATTTACGGTGTTCGGCCATTGCCTCTTCATCGTCAGGTGAGGTAAGAACTGCCACACTATAGATCAGGATGAGTGCGTTGTCCAGTTCGAGTTTGCCAGAATCTTCGATTTTGTCTTGCGGAAGAATGATGGGCACATACATGCGCTCATTTTCGGAGAATGTTACCGATAAATCTGATGTAAACTGTGCATTTTCAAGATCCTGTGCATTTGCACGGACGATTGAGAGCGCTTTTTTTAACGCACGATTTGCCCCGCTATCAGGAATAATAGAAATGGCCTGGGTGCATTCATGTACTGCATTTCGGTAAAGTCCGAATTTGAAGGCAAGAAATGCCGATGCAATTTCGTGCGCGGTTACAACGGGAAACCCTGTGAAGTGGGGTCTCAAGCGATTGCTATACTCAGTAAGGAATCGTTCCATGGTTCCAGATCCGCCTTTGTTTTTCTTATGAATCAAATTAATGGGGGATGCAATCGAAAGAACGATTTGAAAGCCGTATCGTCGTTCCCCGTTCGATGCCTGTCCATCAGTTATTCCGGTAGTACCTTGGAATTTCTCGGACATGAACATATCTTAATTCTCAGCTGTCCATTAGTGTAACCCGTGGTATCATCGGTTTTTATGAGAATGAAACACTAATACTGTGCCACGATTATGGGTGCAGTAATCTTTTCTGACGTTCATGCAGATTCAGTGGCAATTCGTGCACTTGCGTCATGTATAAAGACCCCTTTGTTCCGACAAGCATTCGGTCAGGTAGATATTTTGGTAAATCTCGGGGATCTTGTCCATCGGGGAGATCGTCCTCAGGAAACCCTTGAGATGATCCATACTCTCTCAAAAGAATATCGACTTGTTTCGGTGCTTGGCAACCATGATCATGCCTTTCTCAACAGGCTTTTAGTAAGCGGAAGTGATCCGGCAAGTACTTACCGTCATGAGCAGTTGCGGGGCTCCCCCTTACTTTCCCTGTTTGATTCCATGCCCATGGAATGGTCGGATCACGGAATGCTGTTCGTCCATGGTGGACCTCTTGACCTTGGAAAACAGACACTTCGGCTCAAGTGCTGGCAGAGGCTTTCTCATGAATCCGGGGATTCCTTTGCCGGGTTCCATTACACTGCACCAATGGCGTTTGAAGCACTTGCGGTACGGGGACTCACCCATATGTGCTGCGGGCACCAGCATCAGAACATCTGCTGCCGGAAAACGCTTGACGGGATTGTTGAGAACCCGATTGAATTAGAACCTTTATCGGTAAAAAAACAGGAGGACGAGTACCGTATTGAAGCGGCCAGGATCCCGCTAGACGTCCCAACTCTGCTGCGTGTTGGAGGGTGTCATGGTGATGAACCCGAGTTTGCATTCACGGATTTCTCTACGTTTTCGTTCATCCGCATCAACCACCGGGAATAAATTAGTTTCATATTAAAATATCTCGAGGTTCTTTAAGCTCAGGTATGAGTATTACGACCAATTTGTCCCCATAAGGTTGGAATTTTTAGATCTGATAGAAGAAAAACAAGAAAAAAAATAATTTTTTTCAGTGACTAAAAATTACAACATACAACCAATCACGAATTTACTATAATGAGGATTGTCGACTAACATTGTATTAGATATTTTTTTTAAAAATTGTTTATCGAAAGTGATGCATAGTAATAATAAAGATATAATGGATTCAGATCTCTCCAATTTGTGATTATTTAATGCACTGCATATAAAGTCAGACTTATTTTTTGAGATAAATTTATATAAGGTAACCACAAAGTGGTAATTATGCCTCGTGCAGGCGAGGGGCGTTCAATACGAATAGATCCCGAGGTGTATGAGGCGCTTCTCATGTTAAAACGTGGGAATATGACGTTTTCAGATGTTATCGCACAGATGCTCCATGACTGCTATGGATGGTCTGACGAGTTTTCTGCCAGCCAAAGCGATCTGAGTGATTTTGTGGAGATAAACATCAGATAACGATGCAAAACGACCCGGTAGCGAAGGGTCTGTCCGATCGTACAAAGATGGTGTTTGAACCAATGAACAGGATATTTACCGAGGATCTTAATCAGGAAAAAATTCAGTGGGTTATCGAAAATATCGATGAGTTGTTCTTGGATATGGACGAAGATGAAAATGATACTTATTGACCTCACAAGTATCCAGGTGCTCTACTCTCTCGAAGGGATGAGGTTTTCAATCTGAAGTTGCACGCTTCCCCTACCTATCTCTTCAATTTTTTTATGGAGTTCCTCAGTGAGGGCAGGGATCCTTCCTTGTGTTTTCTCACTCCATTCCACCAGATCTTTTCTGGACTGGTGCTCCTTTCCCAGCATATATTCCAGTTGGGTTTTTTCCCGTTCAAGTGAGTTCATCGTTACAAGAACAGAGTTTGATGAGAGTGAGTCCTGAACACTTTTACATGCCAACTCTTGCGTTAGGATATCCGTGCAGATGGTGTACATTTCGGTACAGAATCTTCCGGTATCAGAAAAAATTGCACGTTCTTCCTTGTTCTTTAGTACGATTTCCCCGGTATCGATCATCCGCAGGGCGACCGGACATGCAGTAGCAAGAGCAGATTCCAGATCTTTTATATCAGGAGCCGTATGATCTGAGAGGAGGTCCACTATATGTCTGAGAGTTGAAATTTCTGTTGTATGTCGTTGTTTTGTAGCAATTTTTTCTGCCTTTCTAAAAACGTGCGCAGCAGTCATTGAGAGAGCCGTATAAGAACGGATTCGCTCATCTCGTTTCATCTCCATCTCACGAAGTGTGGATTTTTTTTCGTTGACTTCTTTCATTTTCGCTTCAGAAGTCAGACCCGTCAATTCTTTTTCAATGCACGAAATCCGCTGGGTGATTTCGGTGATGCGGGTAGTTATCCGCTTGTCCTTATCAAGAGATTTTTCGGAATCAATCCTGATATCGAGAAGTGCCTCGTGCAGCTTTCGTATTGTGATCATCAACTCTTTCTGTTTTCTATATGCCGTGAGAAAACCAGTTATCATATTCAGCTCGCGCCCGATTGCATCGATCCCGGTTTTGACTGCTTTCATCTCTTCGGGAAATACTACCTGAAGGTACCGGCCCTGCCCCCGGGTGCTGTTGAGACATCCTTTCACGCATTCCACCGCGGCAGAATAAAATCCTTCAATATCTTCCGGAAGTTCCTTGGATAGTGAAGCATTCATCGCCTTTACAAACAAGGGAAGTGAATTTTTTGCAATGCTTTTGAGTTTTGGGTGGATGGCAGGGTCATGCTCAGCGTCGGCAATACCGTTTACAATATGCTGCAGTTGCGCTGTTGCATTCCTGATATTCTGTATTGGCACATGGGTTTGGGTTTCAAGTGAAACCCGTGAGGTCTCCTCGCGTTCATCGAGCCAAGCCGGGATCGCATCAAATGCAAGGGTAAATTTTTCCGGCTCTTTTTGTTTCAGGAAATCTTTAATAAATTTATACATAGGTTTAACCGGGATCGAATTGTTTTTAGGTAATACATATCATCGTTATTCTTTTCTTGGCTAATCTTTTAGGGAAATCTGGCGAAGTCTTTCTACCCCGTGAATCTCTTTAAGAACCTGAACAACTGAGGGAGGAACGAGGCTTTTCCATGGCTCGCCTTTGAGCATACGCTTCCTGATTTCAGTGCCGCTGAGGGTCTCGCGCTCATACATTGTGGGTGATTGTACTTTGATACCTGCCTCGTTGAAGAGCTGAACAACAAGCGGGTTTGAAGAGTAGCAGAGGTCAAACGGGGGTGTCATCGATAAGACATGGGCAACCCAGAGGGAGTTGCGTTTGATATCCTCAATAGGAATCACATAGAACGGACAGCCAAGGGATGCAAGCGCTCGGGTGATCATCAGAACACGTTCACCGGCGGTAAATGGATTATCGGTCAGGTGCGAGAGCTGAGCGCTGCCTATACCGATAACAATTTCATCAACCTCATTTGCCATGTGTTCAAGTACCGACTGGTGCCCGTTATGGTACGGCTGAAATCTTCCAATATAAAACCCGCGTTTCATGGTTTTGCTCCCGTATTCGCGATTCGCGCGGCAAATGCCCCGGCAGTGAAGCCTGCATCGATGTTAACTACAGCAATAACCGAGCAGGACTGCAGCATGCTTGCCAGTGCTGCCCTGCCTTCACCCATATATCCGTAACCCGTGCTGACCGGAACGCCAATCACGGGCTTATCTACGAGACCCGCAACGATCGCCGGGAGGGTTCCTTCCCGTCCTGCACAGACAATAAAAACATGGGCAGCGAGCAGAGGTTTGAGTGCCGGAAAAAGACGGTGAATGCCGGCAGCCCCAACATCATATGCAGTTCGTACTTCGCATCCCATTTCCTCAGCGATGATCTTTGCTTCCTCGGCAACCCTGATATCAGATGTACCGGCGGTGATTAATGCTACTACCCCTCCCGTCATTTTCGGTTCAGTTCCCTTTGCAAGCACGAGAACACGCCCGGCTTCATGATAATGGATTTCTATTCCCGTTTTTTCTGCAAATTTTTTTAGGGAGACTACCTGTTCGGGAATCACGCGCGTGATGATACAGCGGCCAGTTGCTTCCGTATGCCGCACTGCAATCTGGGCCAGGTGCGCAGAATCTTTACCTTCGGCTAACACAACTTCGGGCATGCCACATCGCATCGTTCTCCCGAGGTCGAGGCAGGCAAAATCACCTATGTGGTCAAGTCGGATCCCTTCGATCTCTTCTGCTGCACTCTCGATGGAAATATCCCCGCTCTTATAACGCGACAATACATCCTGCAGCGCCGGGTTTGGAATCATGATCGTAATAATACAGATATGGAACGGCGTATAATAAGTTAGTTCATTAGTATGACGTACCTCGCGTATGTTGCTATTGCCGGTGCTGCAGCCACCATATTTCTCTGGCTCCGTGATGCGCGGATCTTTTTCCGGACCGGACTCCCGGGATACCGGAAGGCAGCGTACTGGGGAGTGGCATACGGTGCTCTGGCAACACTTGGTGTTGCTTTCACCGAATACATGTTTGAATTGCTTGGGTTAGGTCTGATCCTGGGTGCATTGTATTTACAGGGAAGGATAAAACGCGAGAAGGTGTGGGGGAGTGAAGGAACGCTCCAGCGGTTCCTTGGCAGCGTACCAATCCGCAGGGCGAGTAAGAAATAACACCAAAAACAAACAGTATAGAACAGGGATTTTTCCTATGATTCAAAAACCGAGAGGAACGCGGGATTTTTTACCGGATGAGATGGAAGCGCGGCGTACGATCGAGTGGCGTATGCGGGAGATAGCGCGCCGCTGGGGCTACCGGGAAGTCTGCACTCCTGAGTTTGAGGATCTTGATCTCTTCACAATGCGCTCGGGTGAAGGAATCATTGAAGAGATGTATGTTTTCGAGGACAAAGGGGGACGCAAACTTGCCCTGCGGCCTGAAATCACAGCGGCTGTTATCCGGATGTACATTAACGAAGCAAAGGTTGCACCAAAACCTTTACGATGGTGCTACTTTGCTGACTGCTTCCGGTACGAGCGCCCACAAAAAGGGCGATATCGCCAGTTCTGGCAGTTCGGTGTAGAGCTTATTGGAGCAGATACTGCACTTGCAGATGCTGAAGCTATTATGCTTGCGGCTGATATTCTCAACTCGACGGATGTTACGTATGATTTGAAAGTCGGGCACCTCTCATTCATGAAGAACCTGCTCGAAGATCTCGAGCCCACTGCTCAGCGGAGGGTGATGGCACATCTGGATAAGAAGGATTTTGACGGGTTGAAAGGTACCCTTGAATCAATACAAAAACCCGATCTTGGCAATTCTCTCATTTCACTCATTGAATGTCGCGATCTTGCAGAGGCATTTGAAATCGCCGGCACCATTCCTGAAAAAGAGCGTATTTACCAGACAATAACTACTCTCGATGAAGCAGATGTGAACTATACTCTTAATTTTGGAATTGCCCGCGGATTAGACTATTATACAGGAATGGTCTTTGAAGGATTTGCGCAGAACCTGGGTGCAGAGAACCAGATTCTTGGTGGTGGTGCATATCGTCTCGCACATCTTTTTGGCAGTGATGATGTAGCATCCTGCGGATTTGCTATTGGATTTGACCGGGTTATGGTCTCACTCGGAGAAACACATCATAAAAAAGATACCATCGTTGCCATAGTCTGCACAAATGAGGGTCGTAATCATGCACGGGAAGTTGCCCGTATTTTTCGTGCAGCTGGTATTCGTTCAGAGATGGATCTCATGGAACGGGGATTAGGTGCCCAGCTTGCCCATGCATCCAAGACGGCCGATTTTGCAATCGTGATTGGCCGTCGTGAAGCAGAATCCGGGAATATTACCCTCAAGAACCTGCATAATGGTGAACAGAAGACTCTGGATCCTGAATCAGCCCTTGCAGAGGTGGGATCGTATGGTGCTCGCTGATGAGCTTGCGAAGCAGCAGCGCAGTATCAGTGTCGCAGAGTTCTTTGAGAAGAATAAACACCTCCTTGGTTTTGATTCGCCAACCCGGGGGGTAATCACAACCATCAAAGAGGCAGTTGACAATGCACTGGATGCCTGTGAAGAGGCGCAGGTGCTCCCGGACATTTTTATCAGTATTAAAAAAGTCTCCAACGATATTTTCAGGATTATAGTCGAAGATAATGGACCAGGTATCGTACCTGCCCAGGTTCCGTTTGTCTTCGGAAAACTCCTCTACGGCTCCCGGTTCCACCAGATCCGGCAGACGCGCGGGCAGCAGGGAATCGGGATCTCGGCAGCGGTGCTCTATGCCCAGCTCACCAGCGGCGTTCCCACTATCGTTATCTCCAGGACGGGAGCAAAGGAATCTGCCTACATATGTGAGATTCAGATCAAGATAGAGACAAATGAACCTGACATTATTTCCCAGCGGCCGTTTGAATGGGACCGGATCCACGGAACGAGGGTACAAATCGAGTTCAAAAGCACCATGTCAGCGAAGAAGAAACTCCTCGAGTATCTCAAGTATACTTCAATTGTGAATCCCCACGCCCGATTCAGGGTGGAACTTGATGAGGAAGCCTTCACTTTTGACCGGGTAAGCCATGAGGTTATTGCCTGCCCTCTTGCAATCCAGCCCCACCCGCATGGCATTGAGTTCGGACAGCTGAAAAGGATGACAGCAGCAAGCGATCAGAAACTTGCCGATTTTCTCATAGAAGGCTTCAGCAGGGTTGGCAAAAAAAGTGCGCAGGAGATGTGCGACAAGGCAGGGCTCAAGAGTACACTAAAGGTTAAGGCACTTACGTCGAATGAACTCAAGGCACTCCTCGCCGCAATGCAGGCAGTAGCTGTTCCTGCTCCTCTCTCTACTCAGTGCCTCTCACCCATAGGTGAAGAACTGATCCGGCGCGGGCTTGATAAGGAGTTCCAGATGGACTTTGTTGCGGCACGGACCCGCCCGAGTTCAGTCTTCTCCGGGCACTCGTTCGTCGTGGAGGCTGCGATTGGTTACGGGGGAAAACTTCCCCCGGAAGGAAACGCTATCATCCTCCGTTTTGCCAACCGGGTTCCCCTGATGTACCAGCAGGGAGCCTGTGCCATCACCAGCTGCATCACAAATGTCAACTGGAAATCGTACAACATCTCCCAGCAGGGGCTCCCCACGGGACCTATTCTCATTCTCATTCATGTTGCTTCGACAAATGTTCCTTTCACCAGCGAGAGCAAGGATGCAATTGCCAGCATTCCGGAGATTGAAAAGGAGATTATTCTCGCATTGCAGGATCTTGGGCGTGATCTCAAACTCTTTGTATCCCGAAGGGACAAAAACAAGGTTGCGGAAGACCGGGCCCGAGCCGTCTGTGCGATCATTCCGGAGATTGCAGCAAAAGTGAGTGAAATCGTAGAAAAACCACTTGTAGACACATCACCCATTGAAGGCAGGCTCATGCACAAGCTGATCGCCAAAAAATGGACTCGCGACGGTAAGGTAACTATTGAGCTGAATAACTATACCGGGCACGACGGTGAGATAGCCGTCTACCATATTTCTTCCGATAATGCAGCTGATGCACTCCCCAAAGCCGACTTTATCAGCGAGGTTGATGGGCAATTTACGAAAGTCTGGAAACCAAAGATACCGCCGCAGACTGCCTGGCGCGTGACTTTTGCCGGTAAGGGTGGGGGGATGCTCGAGATCCGGGGTATAGACGATAACAAAAAGATGGTGGTAGATCTCGATGTCTAAAGAGGAACTGGAAAAGAAGTCGATGACGGCGCTGCTCAGGATCGCGAGCGCATGGTATGATCAAATGAAATCCGGCGAGATACCCTCCATATCGCTCCCTACGCGGACGAAATATAACATTGAATATGATGATATAAGCGAAGTCTGGAAATATGGTGAGAAGGAGAGCATGCGCACCGCTGCATCTGCCAAGAGTGCCACTCACCTGCTTAAAATGGCGTACGTGATCGGGTTTGTAAAGCAGCAACTCCTGGAAAACCGCTCATCAACGCTGAGAGAGATGTACTACATTTCTGAAGGATGGAAGCGTGCGAAGTTTGGAGCGCAGGAAGAGAGCAATTTTCTCATTGAAGATCTTGAGATTATTTCAGAAGTTCCCCGCGAAGGTTTCCATCTCCATCCCGAAGAGAACGGTGCATCCATTTACGGCCCGATGCGAATCCGGGAAGAGACCCGCAGGGGGATGCGGGCAATTCACTGTCAGGATGATGTGGGGCAGGCTGGGTATACGATCCCGAATAATGTCGAAAATATCGAGTTTGTCGACCATGATGCAAAATTTGTGATCGCACTGGAGACAGGAGGTATGTATGATCGGCTGATAGAGAACGGGTTTGATGAGGAGCACAAAGCAATCCTTGTTCACCTGAAAGGGCAGCCGGCGCGTTCCACCCGTAGAATGCTGAACAAGATCAGTTCCACATGGAACCTTCCCGTGCTCGTTTTTACTGACGGTGATCCCTGGTCATACCGCATCTTCGCATCGGTTGCTTATGGTGCAATCAAGAGTGCCCATATGTCAGAGCTGCTGGCTACGCCCCGTGCGCAGTTTCTGGGCCTGCAACCCAGTGATATCCGTGATTACAACCTGCCCTCCGATAAACTAACGGATAAGGATGTAGAGGCGCTGAACGCGGAGCTGACGGATCCCCGGTTTGCAACGGAGTACTGGAAGAAGCAGATCAACCTGCAGATTAGTCTGGGGCTGAAGTCAGAACAGCAGGCATTTGCCGCACGCGGCCTTGACTTTGTTACGAAGACGTATTTACCGGCGCGGTTGAGTGAGATGGGGATTATCTGACTTAATCTGACTGCTACCAGACACAGGATATGTAAGTGTATCCAGATGAGCTGCTTTTTCAAAAGAATTACCGATGCAACCTGCAAAAAAATGGAATTGGTTTTTTATTTTTTTATCGTTTTGAAGAAATTTGCATCACCTTTTCTCACATAATCACTTGAATGTGATTTATTTTTTCAAAGGCTCAGATAATTTTAGATATCCGAATTTTATCATGTGCCCTATCTTATAAAACGGTTCGAGGAAAATATGAAGTTTTTGTGGCGTTGAGAGAATCAGATTCTGTTCTATTGTTCTGAACGAAAACGGTTTCTTTTTAATACCTTCAGGTGTTAACTCCCAATCGCTATCCGCAAGTTCCCACAAATATATCTGACGGTTTTTGACCAGATTGACATTATTCCAGGATTCCGGGCCTTCCCATCGTGTCCCCTTTTTTTGCGGGACATGTGCATAGGAGTGGTTCTGGTGGACCACATGCACAACTGATGTTATATCAATAACAGGTATTTGCCTCTCCCGTACATGGAAAATGAGCCAGTTATCCCAACCTCTGCGTCCTACAACAAACGGAAGAATCCCCTGTAGCATACCCCTTGGGAAAATAAAATAGTCCATTCCCGGAAAATTCAGGACAGTATGGTGCTTCCGTGCAAAAGCGAGCAATTCCCGGGACCAGTTTTCACGAGTAGTATCGATGGGAGTAGTTATGTCCACATCCCATCTTTTTCCAATCAGGAGATAATCCTTGACTGATATTTTTTTGACAGTTTCGATGATGTCATTAAAAAAAATTATATCCGCATTACAATAGCAGATAATGTCGTTACGTGCTATCCGTTGAGCGTGGTTAAAAACATCATCGAGAAAAGGTGTTCCATACTCATTTTTCCGGATATCCGTCACATGCCTTACACCTAATTCCTGAGCAACATCTCCAATTCCCGGCTCATCACCATAGAGTATAACCTCACACGCTGGAATAAGACTGAGCCAGCTTTTGATAGCGTTTTTCTGGATAACGCCGATATGGCCGATAAAAGGTTTGGGGATTGTGAAGATGGTGAGCATGACAGGTTATTTATTAAAATACTGTGTGATTTAATGAAAGAAGAGTATTGCGAATCTATTCAGATCAAATTTTCACCATTATTATATCTCTTTTCAGGATAGAGATCGAAGTATTCTATTTGCTGATTGCCGACATGTGGGAAAAATTCCCTTCTTTCTTTTAAAGTAACTTCCTATATTAAGTTCAGACCTTGATTGAGATAGTATTGTCACGTGGAGATTGGTGAAGAAGATTCTATCTTGCATTTAGTGCCAATGAATCCGACAAGAATCGTTAAGGAAAATATTCTTACAAACTATTTTAAGATACATCGATCCTGAATACCCAGCATATATCAATATGGTGAAAGATACTATTTTTTGTGATGGAATTATAATTTGCATTTAAAAAGAGGCCACTACCATGAGTGAAATTATTGTAAAAATGTATCGAGATCGAATGTTCGTCTGTCGATCATGACATCAATCCTTATTACCGGAATCAGTGGTTTTGTCGGGGGACATTTTACTGATTTTTTATTAAAAACAAAAACAGATTACGACATTTATGGAATGAGTAGATCAAAACCTGCCTGGGATTTTATTCAGGGCCGGAATCAGGTTTTACGTTCAATTACCCTTTTTAACTGTGATTTGCTCGATTCAGAAAAAATTCATGCACTAATCGGTGATATTCAGCCGGATTATATCCTCCATCTGGCATCCTTTAGTTCCGTAGCTCAAAGCTGGAGAGAACCTCTTGCATCTTTTCTCAACAATACGAACGCATTTCTCAATATCGTGGAGTCAGTGAGGATTCATAAACTCAAAACAAGGATTTTATCGGTCGGTTCTTCTGAAGAATATGGCATTGTCAAAAAAAGGGATCTCCCCCTGACCGAAAAAAAATCCCTTGCTCCCGCAAATCCGTATGCTGTAGCGAGAGTATCAGAGGAATATCTTGCTCAGATTTATGGAAAAGGATATGATCTTAATATTTGTTGTACCCGTTCCTTCAATCATATCGGACCCGGACAAAGTGATCAGTTTGTGGTAAGTTCTATCGCCAAACAATTTGCCGAAATTGCAACAAAGCATAAAAAACCAATTATCAAAATAGGAGCGGGATCGATTATCCGTGATTTTGTTGATATAGAAGATGTTATTCTGGCATATAGTGCGATTCTTGAAAGCGGAGTAACAGGAGAAGTATATAACGTCTGCAGTGGCAGGGGCTATTCAATTTACGATATTGTTAACACCCTTTCAGAATTAACTGAAATACCGATAACAGTGGAACAAAACAAAGATCTTCTCCGTCCTATAGACAATCCGGTGCTAATTGGAAGTTATAAAAAAATCTATGCTGATACCGGTTGGAAGCCTGCTTGTACTATCGAAAAAAGTCTTGAAAAAATCTATTCTTATTGGTGCAATAAATTCTCGTAGATTTTTTTCGTGGAGTGAGCATTCTTTTCCCAGGAGAAGAATTTCAAGCGTTCAGATCCTTTTTCGATCAAATCCTCCCGGTATTTCTTATCATAAATTACTCTTTCTACAGCACCGATGAATGATTCCTTATTACCTGGTTCGAAATAAATTGCGCCGTCGCCCCCAATTTCCGGGAGAGAACTCGAATTACTCAATATTACGGGACACCCGCAGGAAAACGCTTCCAGAACAGGCAGTCCAAAACCTTCATAGATTGAAGGAAAAATAAATGCTCTTGCATTTTTATACAAATTTTTTAAAATCCTGTCATTAATTTTAACATAGTGCACTTTATCGAGTATGTTCATATTTTTTAAAAAGTTTTTTTCCTTGGGGGTAAATGGCGACGATCCTGCACAAACTATCTGCAATCCCTCATTTTTACGCAATATTTCTGTGACAGATTCAATAAAAAAATTAAAATTTTTATAATCGGGTCTGCCTCCTACAAATAACAGATAGGATTTTTCAAATACGGGGGGATCCAAAGAAGTATCGATCTGAGGAAGTTCATTGAAATATTCAAAAGGATTTCCAAGGTGAATTACCTGAACCCGATTTGGATCAACCTCCGTAAATTTTATTATATCCTTTCTCGTATTTTCTGATATTGCAATAATAACTCCGGCGTTTTCAATAAGGTTTTTTTTCCAGACTCGGGTTTGATCGTCGGTTTTGAAATACCCGTGGAAAAGTTCATGTATCATATCATAAACCGTCAGGACATAGGGTTTCTTTTCGAGGTATTTTAAGAAATAAGGTTCATAATATGTCGGATGGAACAGATCAAAATCCTGTTTTTTTAGTAATCGCACCGATTCTCCCTGATTATTGATTATGTAATTTAATCCAAAATTTAACGCGTTAAACCGGATTTTTTTCTGGACAGATGAAATAAACTGGTTATTGTAGAGATAATTGATTCTTTTCGACCAATATTTATTCAATTGGGGGAATTGGGATAAATTATCATTCTGAACGTAACGAAGCGAGAGCGTAAAACTCAAATCAGGATCACGAGAGAACTGATTCATCAATTCGCAAAAATAGCGGCTGACTCCCCCGTAATTTT
>Ga0326726_10003467_pt1 | contig 14484 bp, 3 predicted proteins | sample MHFenrmetagenome_2_FD_207603 | JGI IMG/M metagenome (GOLD analysis project Ga0326726, IMG submission 207603) | Lab enriched peat soil microbial communities from Michigan Hollow, Ithaca, NY, United States - MHF15MN | ecosystem: Environmental > Terrestrial > Soil > Wetlands > Peat | place: USA...
GCACGACACGATCGAGGGCGCGCCGGGCCTCAAGGACGAGCACCTGTCGATCTTCGACTGCGCGTTCACGTCGGCGCACGGCACGCGCTCGATCCACTACATGGGCCACATCCGCATGATGGCCGCGGCTCAGCCGTTCCTGTCGGGCGGGATCTCGAAGACCGTGAACCTGCCGAAGGACGCGACCGTCGAGGACGTGGAGCAGGCGTACATCGAGGGCTGGCGCCTGGGCCTGAAGTCACTCGCGATCTACCGCGACGGCTCGAAGCGCACGCAGCCGCTGAACACCAAGGCCGACAAGGTCGAGGAGGCGGCGGTTCCGGTGGCCGAGGCCGCGCCGCGGCGCCGCAAGCTGCCGGACGTGCGCGACGCGAAGACGCACAAGTTCTCGATCGCCGGCCACGACGGCTATCTCACCGTGGGGCTGTACGAGGACGGGACGCCGGGCGAAGTGTTCCTCAAGATGTCGAAGGAAGGCTCGACCGTTTCCGGCCTCATGGACACGATCGCGGTCATGACCTCGCTCTCGCTGCAGTACGGCGTTCCGCTGAAGGCGCTCGTCGACAAGTTCAGTCACACGCGCTTCGAGCCCTCGGGCTTCACCGGCAACCCCGACATCCCGATGGCGAAGTCCGTGACCGACTATGTGTTCCGCTGGCTCGGCTTGAACTTCCCCACCGGCGAGTCAGTCGTCGAGGACGCGCAGGAGGAGTACGCCGACTCGATTTCGACCGACAAGCGCGTCGTGCCGATCCACTCCGGCGGCGTCGGCGGCGGTAGCGGCGTCGATGCCCCACCCTGCACCAACTGCGGCACCATCATGGTCCGTGCCGGCGCGTGCTACGCCTGCCGGAACTGCGGGGAGACCGGCGGCTGCGGCTGACGGCGGACATGAAGATCCGGGCGGCATGATCCGCAAGCTCCGGTCCGGCGGGTACCGGCTCTACTCGCGCAAGAAGAACCCGAAGACGGGCAAGCGCCGCAACCTCGGCACGTTCAAGACGCGCGCGGAGGCGGAGCGCCACGAGCGCGCGGTGCAGTTCTTCAAGCGGCAGCGGTAGGGAAGAGACTCACTGCGCGGCGGCCAGCACCCGGCCCGACGACGAGTCGATGTGGATGATCCAGAAGGCCTCTGCGTCCTCCTGACTCACCATCGCGACGACGCCGACGCCGGGCGAGAACAGGTAGTAGGCCATGTCCTGCGTGTCGGCGGGACCGATCTTCCCCTGGCAAGTGACTCGCATGACGATCGAGGGAAAGGTTCCGGCGGGCACGGTCACTTGATAGGTACCCAGATAGGTGAAGGTCCCCGTCAGCGAGCCCGAGTAACGCGTGTCGGTGGGGTCGTCGAGATAGTTCACCGCCACGGTCTGGCTGAAGGGCCGCGTCGAGCCCGGCGTCATGCCCTTCAGCAGGAAGGGATTGGGCGGCGTGGTGATCACCACGACCCCTTCGTCCGCGTCGGTCACCGCGGTCATCATCAGGTCGCCCTCGACCGTGTTGTGCAGGAAGCTCGCGAGCGTCGGGGAGAGCTGGAACCGCCAGGCGGGGTTGCCCCCCGGCCGCTTCCCTTTCTGGACGTTCAGCACCTGGGTCTCCCCGGCGTGCTTGCCCGAGGTGATCCGGTAGCTCGGCGTCTTTTCCTGGAGCGGGAAGTAGTGCGTGGGGTCCTCGATCGGCGCGCTCGGCAGCGCCTTGCCGACCACGCCGGCGCCCAGCATGGCGTCCAGCTTCTGCTGATCGGCCGCAGGCAGCGGGAGCACCTGACCTTGCGCCCATGCGGCTCCGGCCGTGGCGACGGACACGGCGAGTGCGACCACGGCGACCTTCCAGACCTCGAGCATCGGCAATTCCCCCTGGGCGCGGATTAGATCAGGCCGCGGGCCGGACAGCCAATTGCGATAGGATGAGTGGGTGACTGCTCGGCGCGATCGCGATGGACTGCGCCAGCTGTAGGCGGCCGAACCGGGCCGGCGCCCGGTTCTGCAGCGGGTGTGGTAGTCCGCTCGGCATGCGCTGCCCCGCGTGCGGCGCGAGGACCGAGCTCGACGCGCAGTTCTGCGATGCGTGCGGCGCCTCGCTCGCGGCTCCGACCGCCGCGGACGCTGGGGTCGCGCGCAAGGTCGTCACGATCCTGTTCGCGGACCTGATCGGCTCGACCTCGCTCCAGGAGCGGCTCGACGCGGAGTCCACGCGGCGCGTGATGGAGCGCTACTACGCCGCGATGCGCGCGCCGGTCGAGGCGCACGGCGGCGCGGTCGTGCAGCTGCTCGGGGACGGGGTGCTGTGCGCGTTCGGCGTGCCGCACGTCGCGGAGGACGACGCGATTCGCGCGGTGCGCGCGGCGGTCGCCATGCAGCAGGCCTTCCGCGAGTTCCGGCGCGAGGAGGGCGTAGTCGTGGGCGACCTCGGCTTGCGCATCGCCGTGAACACCGGCGAGGTCGTCGTCAGCGACGAGCGGCCCCAGGGCATCGGCGACCCGTTGAACGTGGCCGGGCGCCTGCAGCAGGAGGCGCGCGAGGGCGACGTGCTGGTGGGCGAGGCGACGCGCCGCCTGGTGGGCGAGCAAGTGACTCTGGCCCACTTCGGCACCTTCGCGCTCAAGGGCCGCGCCGAGCCGGTGCCGGCCTACCGGGTCGTGTCACTCGAGCGCCCCGCCGGTGCGCCGGCGATCGCGTTCGTCGGACGCGAGGACGAGCTGCGGCGACTCACTTCGGTCTACGACGCGGCGGTCGCGGCGCCCGGCGCACGCCTCGCCGCGGTCCTCGGCTCGCCGGGGTTGGGCAAGTCACGGCTCCTGGAGGAGTTCGCGCGCCGGCTCGGCGAGCGCGCGACCGTGCTCATGGCGCGCTGTGACCCGGCCGGCGGCACCACGTTCGCGCCGCTCGCCGGCGCGCTGCGCGCGCTGCTTCACGTCGACGACTCCGCGGGGGGCGAGGATCTGCGAGCGGCGGTCGAGAAGGTCGTGCCCGAGATCGAGCCGGAGCGCGCGCGCATCGCGAAGGGCGTCGCCGCGCTCCTCGCGGGCGCGCCGAGCTCGCCCGAGGAGACCTTCTTCGTCGTGCGGCGTCTGCTCGCCGGGCTCGCAATGGTGCAGCCGGTGGTGCTCGCGCTCGACGACGTGCAATGGGCCGAGCCGCTCCTGCTCGATCTGACCGAGCACCTCGTGCAGTGGAGCAGTGGCGTGCCGCTGCTCGTGCTCGTGGCTGCGCGGCCCGAGCTGCGCGACACGCGCTCGTCGCTGGCGACGCCGGGCGGATTGGTGGGGGAGGTCGTGACTCTCGGCGGGCTCGACGCCAGCGCCGCGACGCGGCTCGCCGCGAACGTGATCGGCGCCGAGGAGCTGCCGGCCGCGATCGCCGGGCGCGTGCTGGCCACGAGCGAGGGCAATCCCCTGTTCGTCGGAGAGCTCGTGCGCATGCTGGTGCACGACGGCGCGCTGAAGCGCGATGGCGACCGCTGGACCACGGGGGTCGCGCTCGCGGACGTCGAGATGCCGCCCACGATCCACGCGCTGCTCGCCGCGCGCATCGAGCGACTGCGCCCGGAGGAGCGGACCGTCCTCGAGCGCGCGGCGGTCGTCGGCAGACACTTCTCGCGCGCGGCCGTGGCACAGCTGCTGCCGCGCGAGCTCGGCGATCTCGGCGCGCGCATCGAGTCACTCCGCCGCAGCGAGCTGATCGAGCCCGACACCGGCTGGTTTCTCGGCGAGCCGGTGCTGCGCTTCCACCACGCGCTGATCCGCGACGCGGCCTACCGGCGCGTGCTGCGCGGCACGCGCGCGGAGCTGCACGAGCGCTTCGCGGACTGGGTCGCCGCGCGCGTCGGCGATTCGGTCGAGCACGACGAGACGATCGGCTGGCACCTCGAGCAGGCGCACCAGCAGCTGCAGGAACTGGGCCCGATCGACGCGCGCGGCCGCGCGTTGGGCGAGCGCGCGGCGCGCCATCTCGCTGCGGCCGGCCGGCGCGCCCTCGCGCGCGACGACTTGCCCGTCGCCTCCAACCTGCTCGGGCGCGCGCTCGATCGGCTGGACCCGTCCGATCCCGCGCGCGCGGAGCTGGCGCTCGATCGCTGCGAGTCACTGCTCGCGGCTGGTGACGTCGCGCCGGCGGCGGCCGCGATCGCCGAGCTCGCGCGCTTCACGGCCGGCTCGGATCGCCTGCGCGCCTGGCACACCTGCTTCGCCGGCCAGCTCGCCGCCCTGACCGATCCTCAGTCACTGCGCGCGACGGCGGACGCGGTCGCCGCGGCGGCTCAGGCGCTGGCGGCGGCCGGAGACACGGCCGGCGAGGCGAAGGCGCACTCGGTACACGCGCTCGCGCTCCAGCGTCTGGGCAAGGTCGGCGCCTGCGAGGCCGCGCTCGACCTGGCGCTCGCCGCAGCCCGGCGCGTGCGCGACCGCCGGCGCGCGAACACGGTGCTCGCCGGCGCCCCGCTCGCGGCGCTCTGGGGTCCGAGCCCGGTGACTCGCGCGAGCGGACGCTGTCTCGACGTCGTGCGCGTGCTGCGCATCACCCAGGGGGCGCCCGCGGTCGAGGCCGTCGCGCTGCGCTGTCAGGCGGTGCTCGAAGCGCTGCGCGGGCGCGCCGATGCCGCGCGCCGGATGCTGGCCTCCTCGCGGCGCATGGTCGAGGAGCTCGGCCTGACTCCGCAGCTCCTCGACACCGACGTCTTCGCCGGGCTCATCGATCTGCTCGAGGGGGATGCCGCCGCCGCCGAGCGCGGCCTGCGCGGCGCCTACGACGGGCTGCGCGAGCGCGGCCTCGGGATCGACGCGGCGCGCGCGGCTGCGCTGCTCGCGCGCGCACTGCTCGCACTGGATCGGCCCGCCGAGGCGGAGGCACTGAGCCGGGAAAGCGAGTCACTCGCCGGAGACGATCTCCACGCGGCGATCGCCTGGCGCGGCGCGCTCGCCGAAGCGCTGGCGCGGCGCGGCGAGCACGCGCTCGCCGTCGACTTCGCGCGCGCCGCGGTCGAGATCGCCGCCTCGACTGACGCGCTGCTCGACCACGCGGACGCGCGCAGCGCGCTCGCGACGGCGTTGCGCGCCGCCGGACGGACTACCGAGGCCGACACCGAAGAGCGTCGCGCGATCGACCTCTGGGAGGCCAAGGGCGCCACTCTGCTGGCCGAGCGCGCGCACCGCGGGCTCGTTGCGGTCGCTCCGGACGTTTCCGCGCGCACCGCTCCACCGCCGCCCGCGGCGCGGGTCCACGCGAAGGTGCGCGCCAACGCCGCGACCGCGCATGCGGCTCGCCTGGACGCCGTCGTCCGAGCTCGGGACAGCGACGCGCTCGCTCAGCTGCTGTCCGACAGCGTCGAGATCGTTCACCACCCGACGCGGACGCAGCTGGGTCGCGAGGGCGGGGTGAGCATGCTCGCGGGACTGCTCCGCGCGGATGACCTCTCGTTCTCCAGCGAGCCGCTGGCTACGCTCGGCGAGTCACTCGTGCTGTGCTACGTGCACTCGTCGCTCACGGCGCTCGGCGGCAACGACGTCGCCCCGTTCGGAGCGATCGATGGCGACCTGATCGCCCTCATGGAAGTCGATGGCGGCGGACGACAGCGGCGCGCCGAGCTCTTCGCGGTCGATCGGCTGGGCGACGCCATTGCGCGGCTGTATCAGTCGCACGCCGAGCTCCTGCCCGAAGGCCCCGAACGCGACCGCGCCGCGGCGACGGCGCGAGGCGTGGCCGCCGTGCTCGGCGTGGTGGGCGACCCCGCGGAATTTCGCGCGATCCTCTCGCCGGCTCTCGAGTTCGTCGATCATCAGCAGCTCGGAATGGGAAGGGCGCGCGGCGCGGACCCGGTGCGGCGCGGAAACCTCGTGCTGCACGAGGTCGCCGATCGGGTCACCACCCGGGTCGACGAGCTCCTCGCCCTGCGCAGCGACGGGCTCGTCGCGTGCCGCACGATCTCGGGCACCGACCGCACGAGTGGCGGCTCGTTCGAGCGCCAGCACGTCGAGCTCTGGACCTTCGGAAGCGACGGTCTGCTCCAGCACCTCGAGCATTTCGACGCGACCGCCGCGGCCGCCGCCGTCGCGCGCTTCGGCGAGCTCGGGGTCGAGTCACCAGCCACGCCCGTCCGTCGCGTGCGGCCGAACGCCGCGACGGCGAACGCCGCGGGTCTGGGAGCGGCGATCTCCGGTCGCGACGAAGACGCGTTCGCCGGCCTGCTGGCCGCCGACTACGAGGCCACGTACCACCCCACGGGACTCGATTCCGACCAGCGCGGGCCGTTGAACTACTGGCGCGAGCTCCTGCAGGCGCGACATGCGGAGCTGCGGACTGAGGAGCTCGCGACCTTGGGTGACTCGCTCGCGCTGATTCGACAGCACATCACCTTCACTCCGCGGCCCACGAGCGAAGGTGTCGACGTTGGAGCCGTCGTCGACGAGAACGTGACGCTCATCGAAGTCGACGCGCACGGACGGGCGAGACGCGTCGAGGTCTTCGATCCCAATCACCTCGCCGTGGCCGTCGCGCAGCTCTACGCGCGCAACGCAGAGCGCTTGCCCGACGGAGCGAAGCGCGACCGCGCGTGCGCCACCGCTCGTGTCGTGGCCGTGCTGATGGGACCGCCGGCCCTCGAGCCCTACCACACGGCATTCGCGCCCGACGTCGAGTGGGCCGATCACCGGACGTTGGGCTACGGGTCACTCCGGGGGCGTGACTCCCTTTTGCGCGCCTTCCGCTCACTCTTCGACACCGCCGACAATCTTGCCGTTCGCGTGGACGACGTCCTCGCCCTCGAGCCCAGTGCTCTGCTCGTGCGCTGGACCATCTCCGGCACCGATCGCATGGGGGGCGGCGCCTTCGAGCGACACTTCCTTCTAGGGTGGGTCTTCGGGCGCGACGGCCTCGTGACGCGCAGCGAGCAATTCGACGCGGGCCGCGTCGACGACGCGCTCGCGCGCCTCGCAGAGCTCGCGGCCGAGTCGCCGCACGCGGGACTCACGCGCCGCGTACGCCCCAACGCGGCGACCGCGAATGCGGCTCGCATGGATGCAGCGGTCGCTGCGCAGGACTTCGAAGCGTTCCGGGGACTCCTTCGCGACGATGCGGAGGCCGTTCACCATCCGACCGGCGTGAGATACGAGGAGTCGCGGGCTCTCGACAACTACCGCGTGATCCTCGCGACAGAGGGCGCCGCGCTGCGGCACGAGCCCTTGGCGAGCCTGGGCGACTCACTTGCGCTGTTCCGCGTGTCCTTGTCACTTCGCTCCGGCTCCGAGGACAGCGTCATCGCGTCCCACGGCGCCGTCGACTCCGAAACGGTTCTCGTGACGCAGGTCGACGCAGTGGGCCTGCGCCGGCTCTCCGAGTTCTTCGCCCCCGGCCGGCTCCCCGACGCCGTCGCACGGATCTACGAGCTCCACGCCGAGTCACTCCCCGAGGGGTCGGCGCGCACTCGCGCAGCGGCGATGGCCCGCTCGGTCGCCACGATGCTCGAATCGCTGGACGTCGATCGCTTTGCGACGGCGATCGCGCCGGACATCGAGTTCGCGGACCACGGACCGATCGGCATCGGGCCGTCCCGCGGCGCGAAGTCGATCCTGCGCGGGCTCGGAGCTCTGCACGAGCTGGCGGCCGGCGCCGCCGTGCACCACCACGACGTGCTCGAGCTACGGCCCGACCTTCTCCTCACGCGCTGCACGACCTCGGGCACCGACCGCGCCAGCGGCGGCGCGTTCGAGCGGCACTTCCTCGCACTTTGGGTCTTCGGAGGCGACGGGCGCGCGACTCGGGTCGAGTGGTTCGCCCCCGACCGCGAGAGCGATGCGCTCGCGCGGATCGACGAGCTCACGGCGACGCCGAAGGCGCGCCGCGTGCGGCCCAATGCCGCGACCGCCCACTTGGCGCGGCTCGATGCGGCCATCGCGGCGCGCGACGAGGGCGCGATCGGCGACCTGTTCACCGCGAGCGCGGAGGTGAACCATCGGCCCACGGGCAGTCAGTACGACCGGAAGGGCTCCGTCGCGAGCCTGCGCGCGCTGACTCGCGGGGACAATCTCGAAAGCGCTCACGAGCCGCTGGCGACCCTCGGGGAGTCACTCGCCCTCTGCCGCCTGTCGGTGTCGTTCCGCGGACTCGCCGAGCGGGATTCGGCTCCGGCCGGCGCGACCGAGGTCGAGAACGTGCTCCTCGTCGAGGTCGATGCGCGCGGGCGGCGCGTGGCGACGGAGTTCTTCGCGTCGGACCGCTTGGGCGACGCCGTCGCGCGACTGTACGAGCGCCATGCAGAGTCACTGCCTGAAGGAGCTGCGCGCGTCCGGGCCGCCGCAACGGCCGAGTCGGTCTCTCGCTGGCTCAAACTGTTCGACGACTTCGAGCGGTACGTCGATCCCGAAGTCGAGTTCGCGGACCACCGTCCGCTCGGGCTCGGGTCGCTGCGTGGAGTGGAGCTCGTGAAGCCTGCGGCTCGCGCACAGCTGGAGCTCGCGCGCGAGATCGCGTTCAGAGTCGATGACGTTCGCGCGCTTCGCGCGGACGCATTCCTCGTGCGCTCCACGACGTCTGGAGTCGACCGCGCCAGCGGCGGCGCGTACGAGAGACCGCTGCTGCTCATCGGCGTCTTTGGCCCGAACGGTCTCGCGACGCGCGTCGAGTGGTTCGAACCCGAGCGGGACGTCGAGGCGCTCGCGCGCTTCGACGAGCTCGTGGCTTCTCCGGGCCCGGTCCCGCGCCGCGTGCGAGCAAACCCAGCCACGGCGAACGCGGCTCGTCTGGATGCCGCCGCCGCAGCCCGCGACTTCGACGGGTTCAAGAATCAATTCGCCGACGGCGCGCAGGTCGTCCACCATCCCACGGGAACGAGGTTCGAGCAGAGCCGAAACTTTCCCGACTTCCAGCGGCTGCTGCAGACCTCGAGCTCCTTCGCGTTTTCGAATCAGCCACTCGCGACGCTCGGCGACTCACTCGCGTTGTTGCGCGCGTCGCTGTCGATCGGCGGCATCGTCGGGAACAGTCTCGACGTCAGTGCAACGGAAAGCGAGTGGTTCCTGCTCACCGAGGTGGACGGCGCGGGCCGGCGGCGCTACTCCGAGTTCTTCGCCACCGACCACCTGGGCGACGCCATCGCGTGCCTGTACGGACGCTACGCCGAGTCACTCCCGGATGGGCCGCGGCGCACGCGTGCGGCCGCGACGGCCCGATCGGTCTCCGCCTGGATGAAATCGTTCAGCGAACTCGAGCGCTACGCCTCGGCCGACGTCCAGTTCAAGGACCATCGTCTGCTCGGGCTCGGTTCGTCGAGCGGAGTGGAGCGCGCCCGGCGCGCGCTCCGCACGCAGTCCGAGCTCGCGCGAGACGTCGTGTTCCGCATCGACGACGTCTGCGCGCTGCGCCCGGACGCGTTCCTCCTGAGCTCGACGACTTCCGGGACGGATCGCGCCAGCGGAGGCGCGTACGAGAGGGTGCTGCTGGTGATCGGCGTCTTCGACCTCGACGGACTCGTCACTCGAGTCGAGTGGTTCGAGCCCGGTCGCGAGACCGAAGCGCTCGCGCGCTTCGACGAGCTCACGGCCGAGTCAGCGAAATCTCAGCCCCGGGTGCGAGCGAACGCCGCGAGCGCCGAGACCGCTCGCTTGGAGGCGGCGGTCGCAGCGCGGGATGCCGACGCGCTCGTGCCGCTGTTCGCGGGGCTCGTCGAGGTCGTCGAGCACGCGACCGGCGCGGTCTTCGACGGCCGCGGGATGCTCGAGATGTGGCGGGCTCTCGTCGCTGCCGAAGGCCCGAGGTTCCGCGCCGAAATGCTGGCGACCCTCGGCGAGTCACTCGCGCTGGGCCGCTCCTCGATGTCGTTCGATGGCCTCCGAGCAGACGACGTCGGGCCCTTCGGCGCAGTCGCGCGCGAGGAGATCGCGCTGCTCGAGGTCGGCGCCGACGGACACCACCGCCGACTCGAGCTCTTCGCCGGCGACCACCTGCAGGATGGCATGGTTCGGCTGTACGAGCGCTACGCCGAGCTGCAGCCCGAAGGCCCGGCGCGCGCCGCCGCGGAGCGAGTCGCGCGCGCGACCCGCGCGATGTTCGAGGCGCCCGACCTCCAGCGCCTGGCCAGGTCGTTCGACCCCGGCGTCGAGCTCGTCGATCGGAGCTCCGTGGGTACCTGGTCGGCGCACGGAGCGGAGGCAGCGCTCCAGCACTTCCGCTCGCTGCTCGAGGTCGCCGGCGACATCACCTTCAGTGACTGCGAGATCTTGCGGCTCGAGACAGAAGCGTCGCTCGTGCGCCGGACCCACTGTGGCGCCGATCGCGCCGGCGGCGGCGCATACGAGACACGCCTCATCCTGCTCATGACGTTCGGGCGCGATGGCCTCCTGATGCAGGTCGAGTGGTTTGACGCCGACCGTGAGGCGGAAGCGCTCGCGCGCTTCGACGAGCTCACGGCGGTGGCGGCGCCGCCACGGCGCCGCGTGCGGCTCAACGCTGCGACCGCCAACGCGGCGCGCCTCGAGGCGGCGATTGCCGCCCGCGATGCCGGCGCGTTTCCCGCCCTGTTCGCCGCGAACGCGGAATCCGTGCACCACCCGACCGGCGCGGTATACGACCGCAGCGGAGTCCTCGCGAGCCTGCGGCTCTTGCTCGACGCGCAGGATCTGACGTTCGCATACGAGCCCCTCGCGACGCTGGGCGAGTCACTCGCGCTTTGTCGCGCAGCCATGTCACACGGTCCGCTGGCGAGCGCCGACTTCGCTCCCTTCGGCGCGGCGGAGATGGATCTCGTCGTGTTGATCGAGGTCGACGCGCGCGGAGCTCGCACGCGCGGCGAGTTCTTCGCGGCCGACGCCATGGTGGCGGCGATCGCGCGTCTGTACGAGCGCTACGCCGAGCTGCGACCCGAGGGGCCAGCGCGCGAACGTGCCCTGGCGACCGCGCGCTCGGCCGGGTTGCTGGCCCGCCCCTTCGACCTCGACTACTCGGCCGTATTCGCCCGAGGCGTCACCTTCGAGGACCACCGGGCTCTCGGCCTGGGCACGATGTCGGGGTCGGAGGCGGTGACGCGCTGGCTCGCGAGCGCAGCGGAGGCGGCCGAGGATCTCGCGGTGAGCTACGACGACATACTCGGTCTTCGGCCCGACATGCTCCTCGTGCGCGCGACCGCCACGGGCGTTCTTCGCGCAGGTGGCGGCGCATTCGAGCAACCGATCGTGCACCTCTTCGTCGTCGGCGCGAACGGCAGAGTGACCCGGATGGAGTGGTTCGAGCCCGGGCGCGAGGCCGATGCGCTTGCGCGTTTCGACGAGCTGGCTGCCGAGCCCCCGATGCTCGAGCGCCGCGTGCGGCCCAACGCCGCGACCGCGAACGCGGCGCGCCTCGATGCGGTGTTCGCGTCGCGCGACGTCGACGCGTTCATGCCGCACATGGCCGAGGATCTGGTGTCGGTTCACCATCCCACGGGTACGACGTACGACCGGAAGGGAGCGATCGGGCGCCTGCACGCAGCGCTCCGGGCCGAGGACCCGGCGCTCGTGAACGAGCCGCTGGCGACGCTCGGCGACTCACTCGCGCTGTGCCGGCAATCCATGACGGCGAGCGGCTCGGCCGGACGGCTGTTCGACATCGGCGCCTACGAGATCGAGAACCTGAATCTGATCGAGGTCGACGCGCACGGCAGGCGCCGGCGGCTCGACACCTACGCGGTGAGTCGCACGGGCGAAGCGATCGCGCGCCTGTACGAGCGTTACGCCGAGCTGCTCCCCGGCGGACCCAAGCGAACGCGCGCCGAGGTGGCGGCGCGTTCGATCGCGATCTTGCTCGCGCCCTTCGATCTCGCGCGCGTGGCCGAGTCACTCGCGCCCGAGGTCGAGTTCGTCGATCGGCGCCCCGCGGGCTTCGGGTCACTGCGCGGGGCGGACGCGCTGCTGGGCGCCCTCGAGAGCGCGTTCGAGGTGGCGGAGGATCTGCGAGAGCATTGCGACGACGTCCTCGCAGCGCGGCCCGATGCCTTGCTGCTGCGCTGGACCACGTCGGGCAGGGAGCGCGTCGGCGGTGGCGAGTTCGAGTGGCCGCATCTCCGGCTCTGCATCCTGGGGTCCGACGGACGGTTCACGCGCATCGAGACGTTCGCCACGGACAAGGCCGGAGATGCGCTCGCCCGCTTCGACGAGCTTGCCGGCGCGTCGTCTCCCGAGCGCTTCGCGAACGCGGCGTCGCGCACCATGGAGAGGTTCGAGCGCGCCTGGCGCGAGCGGGATTGGCCGGGCGTGGTCGCGACGTTCGTTCCGACGCACCGGATGGACGACCGCCGGCGGCTCATGCGCATGCAGTTCTCCGGCGAGGACTTCCTCGCGAACGAACGGATGCTGTTTCAAGAGACGGCGAGTCAGTGGCAGCACGACCTGCTCGCCACCCGCGGAGAGCGGCTGGCGCTGCTTCGCATGCGCTTCACGGCCGAGGCCGGCGGAAGCGGTCCAATGGCGGTCGAGATGCTCGACCTCGTCGAGGTCGACTCTGCGGGACGGCGCGCCGTGCTCGTGGTGTTCGACCTCGACGATCTCGAGGCGGCCTACGCGGAGCTCGATCGGCGCTACGTAGCGGGCGAGGGCGCTCCGTGGGCGGAGCTGATCGCCCAGCAGCGAGTCGTGGGGCGAGCGTTCGGCGCCGGCAACCTGGCCGCCCTGACGCGCCTGCTGCCTGACGACTTCACGCTGGTCAACCACCAGCGCTTCGGCGGCACGGGAGAGCGCAGGGCCCGCGCGCAGGTCATCGCGAACGCTCACGTCATGGCCGACCTGAACCTCCGCGGAGACGTCCGGCTGGATCACCTGCCGCGAATCTCCGCAGCCGCCGCCGTCGCCGCGACGACGTGGTACGGCACTCGCGATGGCGGCGCGTTCGAGACGTCGCAGTGTGTCGTGTGCACTCACGACGGTCGGCAGTTTCACTCGTGGGAGATCTACGACCCCGATCAGCTGGACCGCGCGCTCGCGCGCTACGAGGAGCTCAGCACGCTGCGAGAGACCTCCAGCATCGAGAACCTCGCGACTCGCGCCGTGGCCCGCGGTCGGGAGGCGTGGGACGCCCGCGACTGGGGGCGCTTTGTGGCGACGTTCGGCGCCGCGTTCGTCCACGTCGATCGGCGGGCGCTCGTGCAACTCGAGCTCGCCAGACGGCCATATCTCGACTCCATTCGCCCATTCTTCGAAATGGCCGAGGCCGCGCCCACTCTGGAAGTGGTTGCCACGCGCGGTGACAGACTGGCGCTGATTCGCGCGACGGTCTACGTCGGTACGGAGCGCAGGGCCGACCTCGTCGGGCCGAGCGAAATCGAGTTCCTCTTCGTCAGCGAGGTCGGCGAAGGCGGCGAGCAGATCGCGATGATCCAATTCGACGCCAACTCGCTCGGAGCGAGGCCGCGCCGTACGCAGACACTTGGAACGCGCTGCGGCGCCGCATGGTGGCACTTGCCTCGGGGCACTGGGACGAGGCCGGCGCACTCGTTGCCGCCGACCTCGTCACCGAGGACCATCGGCCGGCTCGCTGGGGGATCTTGCGCTCGCGCGACGAGTGGTTCGCGATGTTCCGCGCGCTCGGTGATCTCGCGCCCGGTGGCACCGCGCGTCTCGAACACGTGCTCGGCCTCGACAAATGCAGGAGTCTGCATATCGCGCGCCGCTCGGGCAGCCGGGACGGCGGAGACTTCGAGATCCCGATCGCCGTCGTGAGCGCGTTCCGGGCGGACGCGCAGGTGCAGCGCCTCGACCTCTACGACCTCGAGCAGCTCGACGAGGCGCGTGCGTGCTACGCAGCGCTCCGACACGGGCTGCCGAGGCCCCGCATCGAGAATGCCGCGACCCGCACCATGGACGACTTCGAGCGGGCGTGGGCTGCGCGTGACTGGCAGGGAGTCGGCGCCACTCTCGCGCCAGGCTTCAGGCAGATCGACCGCCGCTCGCTGATGCATCTCGAGATGGATCGCGATCAGTTTCTCGCGTTCACGATCGGATCCCCGCGGACGTCCATGACGGCGCGTGCCCCCGAAGACTACGCGATGAAGTCTCGCCTCGAGTCGGAGATTCTGGCCACCCGTGGCGAGCGACTTGCGCTGGCGCGGATGCGCTTCAGCGGGGCGGGGCACTCGGTCGGCCCGACCGAGATCGAGTCACTCGCGGTGAACGAGGCCGACGAACACGGTCGTCGCCTCGCGATGGTCCGATTCGATCCCGATGCGCTCGACACCGCCTGGGCCGAGCTCGATGCCCGCTACGCGTCGAGCGATCCGGACTTCGCGCGGATGAACGCCTTCGTCGAAGCCATGGCGCACCGGGACTGGGGCGCGGTGGCCGCTCTGCTGAGCCCCGACTTCGTGATGCGCGATCACCGGCAGCTGGGCTGGGACACACTGCGCGGCCCGCAGGCTTGGGTGGACGCTTTGCGAGCCCTGGTCGAGCTCGCGCCCGACGTGCGCCTGCGAATCGACCACTTCAGCCGCGCGGGCCGCGTGGCCCTCATGGTCTCGACCTGGGTGGGAACG
>Ga0326726_10003468_pt1 | contig 14483 bp, 14 predicted proteins | sample MHFenrmetagenome_2_FD_207603 | JGI IMG/M metagenome (GOLD analysis project Ga0326726, IMG submission 207603) | Lab enriched peat soil microbial communities from Michigan Hollow, Ithaca, NY, United States - MHF15MN | ecosystem: Environmental > Terrestrial > Soil > Wetlands > Peat | place: USA...
GCACGAGCGGCCCGTTCTGGCGATTGAGGGCGTGTCGACGATGAACGACGCAGAGGCGCTCGCCGGATTCGAACTGCGGGTGCCAGTCGATCGGCTGGCGGCGTTGCCGGCGGGCACGTTCTACCGGCACGAACTGATTGGGTGCCGCGTGGAAACGGGATCGGGCGCGGCGGTCGGCGTCGTGAAGGATGTGGAAGGCACGGTCGGTTTGAGCCGGCTGATCGTGGACGGGGGGCCGCGCGGAGAGATTCTGATTCCGCTGGCCGCCGAGATTTGCACCGCGGTCGACGTCGCGGGGCAGCGGATCGTGATCGAGCCGCCCGACGGATTACTGGAGCTGAACACGTGACGTTCGACATCGTCACGATCTTTCCGGCGATGGTCGAGCAGCCGCTGGCGGCCGGCGTGCTGGGGCGGGCGATCGAGCGAGGGTTGCTGGGCGTGACGGTGCGCGATCTCCGCGACTTCACGACCGATAAGCACAGAGTCGTGGACGACGTGCCGTACGGCGGCGGACCGGGGATGGTGCTGAAGCCGGACCCGATCTTCCGCGCGCTGGACGCGATCGAAGCGGAACGCGGGCGGCCGTCGGCGGTGATCCTCACGTCGCCGCAGGGCGCGCGGTTCACGCAGGCGGACGCGAAGCGGTTGAGCGGCCTCGAATCCGTCGTCGTGTTGTGCGGGCGGTACGAGGGTGTGGACGAGCGGGTCCGCGAGCGGGTGACCGAAGAGCTGTCGATCGGCGACTACGTGCTCACGGGCGGTGAGTTGCCGGCGCTGGTGATTCTGGATGCGGTCGCGCGATATGTGCCCGGGGTGGTCGGCGACGAAGACTCGGTGACGCACGATTCGTTCAGCCGAGGACTGCTCGACTTTCCGCAGTTCACGCGGCCGCCCGTCGTGCGTGTCGCGAGCCCCTCGGGCGAGCGGGAATTATCGGTGCCGGACGTGCTCTTGTCCGGCAACCATGCGGAAATCCGGCGCTGGCGGAAGCGCGAGGCGCTGGGCCGGACGCTCGAGCGACGGCCGGACCTATTGGCAGGGGCGAGTTTGGACGAAGAAGAAGTCGAGATCCTGCGGGAATTGCAGGATGGCCGGACGGCAGGATTGCAGGAAGTGCAGAAAGTGCAGAAAGTGGGGGAGTGATGAGCGCGATTGAGCTGGTCGAAAAATCTCAGCTGGCCGAACGGCCGGCGATGCGATCGGGCGACACGGTCCGCGTGCACGTGAAGGTGCGCGAGGGCGACAAAGAACGCATTCAGGTCTTCGAAGGCGTCGTGATCGGCGTGCACCGGGGCGGCACGCGCGCCTCGTTTACGGTGCGGAAGGTCTCGTTCGGCCAGGGGGTCGAGCGCATCTTCCCGCTGCACTCGCCGACGATCCAGAAGGTCGAGGTCACGCGCTCGGCGAAAGTCCGGCGCGCGAAGCTGTACTATCTGCGCGACCTGAAAGGCAAAGCCGCCCGCATGCGCGAGGGCCAGAAGGCCGAGTAGTTTCGGAGTCCGCCATGCGCGTGTCGGCGATGCGCACGCTGGAGAACGCGCTGCGCCGCGTCGGGTTCGTGCACGTGGCGGGCGCGGACGAAGTGGGCCGGGGCTGCCTGGCCGGTCCCGTGGTGGCGGGCGCCGTCATCCTGCACCCGGATCGTCACATAGCCGGCGTCTGCGACTCGAAGCTCGTGCCGGCGGCGGAGCGCGAGCGTCTCTATGAGGAAATCGCGCGCGACGCCGTGGCGTGGGCCGTCGCCGAGGCGGATTCGTCCGAAATCGATCGCATCAACATCCACCAGGCGTCGCTGCGGGCGATGCAGCGCGCGATTCTCCAACTCGCCCCGCTTCCAGACATCGTTCTCGTCGACGCGTTCCGCGTGCCGGATCTCCCGATGGCGCAGCGCGGCGTCATCCACGGCGACCGGCGGTGCGCCGCGATTGCCGCGGCCTCCATCATGGCCAAGGTGACGCGCGATCGTCTCATGGTCGCGCTGCACGAGCGCGATCCCCGGTACGGATTCGATCGCCACAAGGGATACGCCACGGCGGAGCACCTCGACGCCGTCGCGCGGTTCGGCTATTCGGAGATTCACCGCCGTTCGTTCCGCCCTCCGACGCTGTTTGATACGATGGACTAGACGTTCACGTGCCTATTGACCGCGCCGCCACGCTGCGCAACGCCGAGAAGCTGATCCGCCAGGGCAAGCTCGACGCCGGCATCGCGGAATACCTGCGCCTCGTCGAGGATCAGCCGCAGGATTGGAACGCCAAGAACACGCTCGGCGATCTCTACGCGCGCGCGGGCAAGGTCGACCAGGCGATCGAGCAGTACATCGAGATCGCGAACAGCCTCAACGAAGAAGGATCGATTCAGAAAGCCGGCGCACTCTTCAAGAAGATCCTCAAGCTGAAGCCGGACCACGAGCACACGCTCGTCCAGCTCGCCGACATTCTCGGCAGCCAGAAACTGTACGCGGACGCGCGCGCGCACCTGAATACGCTCCACGACATCAGGAAGGGCCGCGGGGACGTCCGCGGCGCCGCGCAAGCCAGGATTCGCCTCGGATCGCTCGACCCCGACGACTACGAGGGCCGGAAGATGGCGGTCGCGGCGCGCATCGAGATCGGCGACGTCGGTGGCGCGATGGGCGATCTCAAGGAGATCGCGGGCGAGCTGGCCGACAAGGGCCGGCACGCGGAGGCGATCGACGCGCTGCAGGAGGCCGCGAAGCTCAACGCCGACGACGACGAGATTCGCGAGAAGCTGCTGGACATTTACCTGGCTTCGGGCGATCTGCCGCGTGCTCGCGAGTACGCCACGACGGTCGAGCAGTTCCGGATGGTGGCCGCCGCCCACGAGGCGCAGGGCCAGACCGACGCGGCGCTCGACACGCTGCGGCAGGCGGCGTCAGTCAACCCGGGCGACAGCGCGCTCATGGCGCAGCTGGCGCGCGCGTTCCTGACGAAGGGCGACATCGCGACCGCCGCGCAATACCTCACGCGCGAGACGGCGGGCGACGATCCGGAACTGCTGATGACCGTGGCCGACATGCAGCTGCGGGGCGAGCGGCCCGACGACGGGCTGGCGATCGCGCGCGAGCTCCTGGAAAAGGACCCGTCGCGTCGGGATCAGATCGCGCTGCTTGGCTGGACCGTCGCCGAGCAGAAGCCTGAGGCCGGATTCAACGTCGTGCAGATGGTGTCGGACGCCTCCGTCGCCGGCGGCGACTGGCCCGCGGCCGCCGCCGCCCTGCAGGAATTCGTGACGCGCGTGCCGACCCACATCCCGGCGCTGATGCGTCTGGTCGAGATCTGCGTCGACGGCGGGCTCGAGGCGACGATGTACAGCGCGCAGGCGCATCTGGCCGACGCGTACATTGCCGCCGGCGCGGCGACCGAGGCGCGGTTCATCGCCGAGGACCTCGTCGCGCGCGAGCCGTGGGATCGCGCGAACATCGAGCGCTTCCGCCGGTCGCTCGAGCTGGCCGGCGAGGCCGATCCGGACGCGCTGATCGCGGCGAGGCTGAGCGGCGAGTCGCCGTTCACGAGCACGGACCTGTCGCAGGGTCTCGGCGATCTCAATTCACGGGAGCAACGGGCCGCGGATGCGGAGGCGGCGCTGCCGGACCCGGAGCTCGTCTCCTTCGATCCGGAGGTGATCGAGGCGATGGAGGCGGCGGGCGCCGCCCCGCTCAGGCGCCCCGCCGAAGGGAAGCAGTTCGCGCTTAGCTCGAAGGCTATCGACCTCGAGAGCATCCTCGGCGGCGTCGAAGAGGTCGACGCGGAGCCGGCGACCGCGCACGCCCAATCGTCGGACGTCGAAGTCGACCTGAGCGTCGTGCTCGACGTCGCCAAGCCCGGCGCGCCCAAGCCCGAACCGAAGCCCGACGTAAAGACCGAGGTAAAGCCCGAGGTAAAGACCGAGGCCAAGACCGAGGCCAAGACCGAGGCGGCCGATCTGGACGGCGTGTTCGGGAAGATGCGCGACAAGGCGGAGAAACGGTCGGGGCTGGACGAGGCCGAAAAGGAATACAAGCGTGGCCTGGCCCTGCGCGCCAAGGGCGATATCGACGGCTGCATTCAGGCGCTCGAGAAGGCGTCGCAGGCGCCGAAGCTGCGGTTCGGCACTGCGCGCCTGATCGCGCGGCTCTATCGCGACCGCGGCGATCTGCCGCACATGATCGGCTGGCTCGAGCGTGCGACGCAGGCGCCCGCGCCGACAAAGGACGATGCGCGCCAGGTGATGCTGGATCTGGCCGACGCCCTCGAGAAGACCGGCGAAGTCGCGCGTGCGCTCGCCGTCTGCATCGAGTTGAAGGCGGACGCCGGCGACTTCCAGGACGTGGCGGCCCGCGTCGACCGTCTGTCCAAAGTTCAGGCGGGGGGATAGCGTCCTGATCCGCCGCTTCGTCTACATCGCGTTCTTCCTCGAAGTCGGCTTGCTGCTCGTGGTCCTGCCGTGGTCGGCGTTCTGGGAGCGGAACTACTTCGCCGCCGCCTGGCCGCCGCTGCAGACGCTGCTGTCCAACAACTACCTCAGGGGCGCCGTGACCGGTCTTGGCGTCGTCAATCTCGTCGCCGGCTTTGCCGACCTGGCGCTGGTCTTCGCCACGCGCGATCAGCACGACGCGTCGTACCCGGACGGAGCCAGCCAGTCGTGAGCGTCTGTCTGGTGACCGACCGCCGGCGTCTCGCCGGCGCGGCGGTCCCATCGGCCGAGGCGTGTCGCCGTCTGGCCGAGCAGGCGCGCGACGCGGTCCGTGCCGGCGTCGACCTGATTCAGGTGCGCGAACGCGAGCTCGCCTCGGCCGATCTGGCTGCGCTCGTCACCGATCTCGTTGCGATCGCCCACGGCTCGGCGACGCGAGTGGTCGTCAACGATCGGCTGGATGTCGCGCTGGCGTGCGGCGCTCACGGCGTCCACCTGCGCGGCGACTCGATCGCCCCGGCCGACGCGCGTCGGTTGACGCCCCGTGGGTTTCTCATTGGCCGGTCGGTCCACACCCCGGGCGAGGCGAAGGACGCGATTGGCGCGGATTATCTGATCGCCGGCGCCGTGTTCGCGACCGCCTCGAAGCCGGAGACGACCGCCTGGCTCGGCCTCGACGGGTTGCGGTCGATCGTGGAGGCGGCGAGCGTGCCGGTGCTGGCGATCGGCGGGGTCACTATCGATCGGCTCGACGACATCGCGGCCGCGGGCGCCGCCGGCATCGCGGCAATCGGCCTTTTCCAACCCGCCGGGATGGCGTCGCGCGGGGCAACTTCGCTCGAAGATCTGGTCAACCGTGTGCATCGACGGTTTGACAGCCTCCGAGCCGCTCCCTAACATTAACGTCGATTCGCCCGTCCGCATGTCCACCGAACGAGTCACCGGCGACTTCGGAAAAACGCTGCGCGAAGCGCGCGAGCGCCGAGGTGTAACACTCCGGCAGATCGCCAACGCGACGAAGCTGTCGGTGGGCCAGCTCGAAGCGCTCGAACGCAACGACGTCGCGAAGCTGCCCGGCGGCATCTTCAGCCGCGGCATCGTCCGGTCGTACGCGACCCAAGTGGGCCTCGATCCCGAGAAGACGATTCAGGACTTCATCGCGCACTTCTCTCACGACGAGGCGATCATCGCGGGTCATCCGACCTCCGAACAGAACGAAGACAACGAGGCGTTCGAAAGCGACCGACGAATGACCGGCACGTTTCTCTGGCTGATCGGCGCCAGCGTGGCCGTCGCCGCGGGCGTGCTGTACTTCAGCAACGTCGGCCGCCCTCCCGCGGCTGTGGTGGCGGCGCCGTCTGTCGTGCCTGCGCGCGTCGGGGAGTCCCAGCCTGCGCCGCCGCCGGCCGCTGCCGTCGGGGAGACGACGCCGCCGGCCGGGTCGCCCGGCCCAGCCACTGAGACCGTTCCACCGCCCGCGCCGCCGGCCGATGTTCCGGCGCCTGCCGTCGCGACCGACGATCGATTGACGGTCGGGTTGTCCGTCAGGCGGCCATGCTTCGTCTCGGCGAGCGTCGACGGCCAGCGCGTCATCGAACGGCTGCTGCCGGCGGGCACGCAGCAGACGCTCGACGTCAAGCAGGACCTGGTGCTGACGGCTGGCGACGCGGGCGCGATCGCCGTCACACTCAACGGCGCGGACGCCAGGCCGCTCGGCAAGCCAGGCGAAGTGGTGACCGCGCACTTCACGATTGCGAACTTCAGAACGTTCCTGCAACCCCGATGATAGGCCCGACCCCGCTCCTCGATTTCTTCAAGCGCGGTGAGGTCGAGCGCGACGTGAAGATGCTGGCTGCGCAGGGCGGTCTGGCGCCGCGCGCGTACGAACAGCTCGCGATGCTGATTATCCTCGTGGAGGATCACGACAAGGAGATCCGCGAGACGGCCGAAGAGACGTTGAGCAATCTTCCGATGGAAATGCTGCAGAAGTTCCTCGCCCGGTCCGACATTCCGATCGGGATGCGCGAATTCTTCGCCGATCGCGGCATCTTTCCGGACGAGATTCCTGCGATTGAAGCTGAGGCCCTGACCGAGGACCCGCTGCTGGACACCTCGGCACCCGTGAAGGAAGAGGAGTTCGGCGAACTGCTGGCCGCCGGCGCCGACGTCGATCGCGAGTCGTCGTATCAGAAGCTGGCGAAGATGGGGTTCACCGAACGGCTACGGGCGGCGATGAAGGGCACCAAGGAGATGCGGGCCATTCTCATCCGCGATCCCAACAAGATGATCTCGGCGGCCGTGATGAGCAGTCCGAAGCTGACCGAGCAGGAAGTCGAAGGGTTCGCGCGGATGGCTACGATGCCTGAGGACATCCTGCGCACGATCGGCCACAACCGCGCGTATTTGAAGAACTACAGCATCGTGCTCGGGCTGACCAAGAATCCCAAGACGCCGCTCGCCATGTCGTTGAACCTCATGGCGAGATTGAATCAGCGGGACATGGCGCAGCTGTCGGTCGATCGCAACGTGCCCGAGGCGCTGCGAGTCGCGGCTCGAAAGAAGGTCGTCGCGAGTACGAGCGGTAAGGGCTAGGAAGGTAGAAAGAAGAAGGCAGAAGGCAGAAGGCAAGAGGGAGAAGGCAGAAGTTGTGGCTGGCGTACGCCCAACGCTTGCGCTGAGCCGCGGCGCTCGAGCGCCACGATGAGCACTCCGATATTGAACGCCGTCGGCTCCAGCGCAAGTTATGCCGCAGCTTCATCAAGAACGTCAACGTCGGAGCGTCGGGATGTAGTCGACGAGATCTTCCGCGATCCAGTCGACCCAGCACTTGGCTTGGCTTAAGTAGGTCCACCTGCGCGTCTCGACTCCCGATTCGGACGCAACCCCGAAGACATTGAATGCCTGCACCACGTCGTCAGAGCTCACGCGGCACCTCATCTTCGCCGGGAGCGCCTCCTCTTCCTTGCCCGTGTCCGTGTTGGCGCGTCTGCGGTACCGCTCCGGTGTAATGAAGCCGATCAGTTCCTGAAACACGGACACTTCGGAGGCCGTCAGCCGCCCACGATTGTTCTTGAGCCAGCGTTCCGCGTGCGCCCGGACAATCGCTGACCTGTTCTCGGCGTTCATCTCGCCGAACCGGGCACGTTTCTGATCAGCGCTGAGCTTCATGAAATCATCGTAGGCAATCATGGAACCAGCGGCCGCACGCGGGCCTTGCTGGGTGTGGTCAGCAGCGCCGCCCACTGCGAGGACGACGCTCGCCGCGATCAGCCCGATGCGCAACATGATCGTCCTCCTTTCTAGTGCCGTCGCCCTTTCCGCGTGTCGCCGGCATAACTCTTTGTAAGTAGAACGAAGGCATTTCCGCGTCCAACCGCGGGCCGAAGCTCAAGCCTCAAACGACGGCAACCTCAGATCGCCGGGATGGTAACACGTGCGACGCAACGAAATCGGCCGACACGTTAGCCCGCGAGCGTCGTGATTGCGCGCGAAGCGCGGCGTCGAACCACGGCGGACGCCGTACACGGCCGCGTGGGACAACCGGCTGACGCGGTTTCAGTTCGGCCGAGAAATCGTCGCCAAGCACTGCAGGCGTTACGCGCGAAAGCTCGCGGCCTAACACTCCGGTCGACGTCGGTCGGCCCCGTTCGCGGACGGGCTCCTTGACGTCCGCACGGTTCCGGTGAAGATGCCGACGAGCTCGCCGGCTTCCTTCAGAAGGCGATGAGTGTCAGGATCTGAAGTCAGCTCACAAGCGATGATGAGGCGGAGCCAGAACCTGGACTCGCGGGCTTCCTTGAGCGCGATGGCATTCTTGTGCGCGAACTCGCGTCGGGAGTACGCAGATTTTGCCTCCTGCGCGTTCGCTCCGACGGACGTTCCGGCATCGAGCAGCTGATGGCGATTCGCCAACAACTCGGATCTCTCGAGAGTTTTCGACAGAATCTGACGATGTCGCAGGAGAACTGAAAGGCCCGTTCGCGAATGTCCCATGGCGGCTGCTGGTCCATGGGCCGGAGGTGTTACAAGAACCGATCCGTCGTCCGTCGGCTCCTACTTCTTCTTTCTTCCTTCTTCCTTCTCCCTTCCATGCTTTCCCTTCTTCGTTCTTCCTTCTTCGTTCTTACTTCGGATTCCCCAGTCGGAACGCATTTGAGACAGGCCGTCCATGTACACAGCGACTCTTTCACGTTCTTCCTCTGAGCTCATCGACTTCAGCAGGTCCAGCGCCTTGGCTAGGTCGGCCTGAATCGTGTGGCGCGTGGTCTTGTAGTAGAGCCGTTTAATCTCAGCGACCTTGTCGTCGCTCGAAAGCATCGTCAGCTTCATGGTTGGTTCCGCCTCAAGGCGGCGCGAAAGGCGTCGAAGGGACGCGTGTTGAGGACGTGCACGGGCTCGAGCCAGGCGCGCCGCGCGACCGCGATGCCCCATCGTAAACGACCGAATCCCTTGGCCGAGTGCGCATCCGTAGAAATGACGATCGGCACGCCGCGCTCGCGTGCCAGCTGCGCGTGTGCGTCACTGAGATCCAGCCGCTGCACCTGACAGTTGATTTCGACGGCGATCCGGTGATGCTTCGCCGCGTCGAGCACGGCCTCCATGTCGACTGGATATGCCTGGCGCGTAAGCAGCCGCCGGCCCGTCGGGTGGCCGAGGATGTCGACGTTCGGATTGGCGATCGCGCGCAGGATCCGGTCCGTCATCTGCGGGCGCTCCATGTTGAACGCGGAATGCACGGAGACAATGACGATGTCGAGTGCGGCGAGGCAGTCATCTGAGAGATCAAGTGAGCCGTCGGACCTGATATCGCACTCGATGCCGGCCAGCAGCCTGACGCCAACGCCCTCGGCATCGATCGCGCGGATGCGCGCCGCATGGGCGAGCGCCCGGCGCTCGTCGAGGCCGTTGGCCATCGCCAGCGCCTGACTGTGATCCGTGATCGCGATGTACTCGAGGCCGGCCTCGCGCGCGGCAGCGGCCATCGCGCGGATGTCCTCCTTGCCGTCGGTCTCAGTCGTGTGCATGTGCAGGTCGCCGCGCACGTGCGCGCGCTCGACCAGCCGCGGCAGCGCATGCGTCTGCGCCGCGTCCAGTTCGCCGTGCATCTCGCGCAGTTCCGGCGGCACCCAGTCCAGATCGAGCGCGGCGTAGATGTCTTCCTCGCGCTCGCTCGCGATCCGCGTGTCGTCCGACGACCGGAACAGGCCGTACTCGTTCAGCTTGAGCCCGCGGCTCATGGCGCGATCGCGGAGCGCGATGTTGTGCGCCTTCGATCCGGTGAAGTACTGCATGGCCGCGCCGCGGCTGTCGGACGCCACGAGACGCAGGTCGATTTGAAATCCGGCGCGGACCAGGACGCTCGATTTCGTCTCGCCATGTCCGAGCACCCGCTCCACGGGAGGGTAGTCGATGAAGTCGTCCATGATCGACTGCGGGGCGCCGGACGCGAGCAAGTCGAGATCGCCGCACGTTTCGCATCCGCGCCGCACGCTGCCGACGGCCTCGATGGTGGCGCCAGGCGCCCGTTCACGCAGATAAGCGAGCACGGCGTCGGCGGCCTCGCAGGAGTCGGAGAGCAGATGACGGCCGGCGAACGTCTTCCGCTCTTCGATCGCCTTGAGAATCAGCGCCTCTTTCTTGGCGCCCATCCCCTTCATTGCACGAATCCGGCCGGTCTGCGCCGCCTTCTCGAGGTCATCGACCGTTTTCACGCCGAGCTCGCGATAGAGCGTCGCGACCGTCTTCGGACCGATGCCCTGGAGGTGGAGCACGTCAAGGATGGTCGAGGGGAACTCTGCGAGCAGCTCCTGGTGATAGGGGGTGTCGCCCGTCTCGGCGATCTCGCGGATGCGCGCGGCGAGATCCTTGCCGATGCCGGGAATCTCGCGGAGCCCGTTCACGTCAAGGGTCGCAAGCTCGTGCGGATGATTTCCGGCGATGTCGGACGCGTTACGGTACGCGCGGATCTTGAACGGGTTCTCGCCTTTGATCTCGAGAAGGTCGGCGATTTCCTGCAGGATGCGCCCGATCGCCGAGTTATCCATGTTCAATCCGGGATCCCTACCCCGGAGTTGAGCCGCAGTCCCTCGGTCTCGATCCGATAGTCCAACACGCGCGCGCCGCCGGCCGTGAGCGCGTCCGCGATTGCGGATCGTGCCGCCGGCGGGCCATAGCAAAAAAGGCAGCCCCCGCCGCCGGCGCCGCACACTTTCGCGGCCGTCGCGCCCGCTCGACTCGCGCGCGCGATGAGATCATCGATCGTCGGCGTCGAGACGCCGGGCGAGAGCCGCTTGCGATTCTCCCACTCGACCGCAATCTGCCGGCCGACTTCACCCCAGTCGCTCCGTTGAAGCGCGGCGCGCATCAAGACAGCCGTGTCGCGGATGCGCTCGAAGCAGTCGAAGACGTGCTGATCGCCGTCGGTGTGGCGCTTGGTGATCTCCCAGTTGTTCGTGCCGGAGTTGCGCGGCGCACCCGTGTAGGCCAGGACGATGCGGCGTTCGAGCTCTCGGGCATCGATGTCGAGGCCGACACGGGTGATTCCCGCCACGCCGAGTTCCACCGCCGCGACACCGCCGTAAAGCGCGGGCCGGTAGTCCTGCACGCCGGTCGGGACGCGGATGGTCTGACACTCGACGTTCATCGCGACCTGCAGCAGACGATCCGGTTCCTCCGACGCCTTCGTCCATCGGGCGGCCGCGCCGCAGACGGCGATCGTCAACGCCGACGAGCCGGCGATGCCGGCGCCCGCGGGCGACTCGCCCCGCGTGATCAGCGTGACGTTGTCGAGCTGATACTGGCGCGCGATCCTCGCGAGCAGGGACAGTTCCCCGGATCCATCGAGCGCCGACCAATGCGAGGCGACGACGGTGCGGTCGGTATCGATCGAGCGCAGCTCGATCCGGCCATCGGTCCGCGAGTGAAGCTCGGCGTGCGCGCGCAGGCTGATGGCGGCGTTCAGCGTCACGGCGCCATCGTGAAAGAGGTACAGCGGCCAGATATCGATGGTGCCGCCGGCCAGGTCGATGCGCGTGGGGGCGGACGAGACGATCCGGTTCACTGGCCGGGATTATAGCGGGTCGCTTTCAGCGGTACAATCTTGACCGCCATGTCGCCGCTCGCGCTGCGCCGCCAGATGGGACAGCTGCTGATCGCCGGGTTCAACGGCACGCAGATTCCGGTCGAACTGCGCTCGCTGGCCAAGGAGTTCGGACTCGGCGGCGTCATCCTCTTCGCCCGGAACATCGTCGAGCCCGAGCAGGTCGCCGACGTCGCCTTCGAGGCGTCCCGGCTCGTGCCGGAGATGCCGGTCTGGGTGTCCGTCGATCAAGAGGGGGGACGCGTGGCCAGGCTGAAGGCGCCGTTCACCGAGTGGCCGCCGATGGCGACGCTCGGACGCAGCGGCGACGCCCGGCTGGCCGAGCGATTTGCCCGGGCGCTCGCGGTCGAACTCAAGGCCGTCGGGATCACGCTGGACTATGCGCCAGTGCTTGACGTGTTCACGAACCCGAAGAACACCGTCATCGGCGATCGCGCGCTGGCGCAGAAAGCGGACGAGGTCGCGAGGCTCGGCGCCGCGATCGTCAGGGGGCTGCAGCAGGAAGGGATCGCGGCGTGCGGCAAGCATTTCCCCGGACACGGCGACACCGTCGCCGATTCGCATCACGAACTGCCGCTGGTCGAGCACCCTCCCGAGCGGCTCCGCGAAGTCGAGTTCCTGCCGTTCACGGCGGCGATCGACGCCGGCGTGGCGACGATCATGACCGCGCACGTGTTCGTCCCCTCGCTCGACGACACGAATCCTGCGACGCTGTCGAAGCGCGTCGTGACCGATCTGCTGCGACACGAACTGAAGTACGAAGGCGTGATTCTGAGCGATGACCTCGAGATGAAGGCGATCGCTGCGACGTACGCCGTGCCCTCGGCTGCCGTGCTCGCGATCGATGCGGGGTGCGACGGCGCGCTGATCTGCAGCGGCGATCACGACACGCAGTGGGCCGCGCTCGAAGCGCTCGTGCATGCGGTCGAGGACGGCACGCTTCGCCTCTCACGGGTCGAGGACGCCCTCACGCGGCAGCGGCGCGCGAAGGAACGTTTCCTGGCATCGCCCGTCGCCGCCACGCCGCCCGCTCGCACGGCGCTTCGCGCCGCGCTCGGACGCGATGAACATCGCGCCATCGCCGAAGAGATAGCGCGATTTCTGTGATGATCAAGCCCCGCGCGCTCGCGCCAGGCGACCGCCTGGCCGTGGTCTCGCCGGCCAGCCCGTTCACGCGCGAGGAATTCGATCTCGGGCTCACGGAGATCCGCAAGCTGGGCTTCGTCCCCGTCTACGACGACTCTGTGTTCGCCCGCCGGGGATACGTGTCGGGTGCGCCGGAGATCCGCGCGGCGGCGATCAGGGCCGCGTGGCTGGATCCGGCGATTGCGGGCCTGATCGGCGTGCGAGGAGGATACGGCAGCGCGCAGGTGCTGCCGCTGCTCGACTGCGACGACGCGCGGCGGGCGCGCAAGCCGTTCATCGGCTACAGCGATCTGACGGCGATGCTGACGTTCCTGACGCAGAGGTGCGAGGTCGTCGCGTTTCATGGACCGATGCTCGCGGGACGATTGAGCCTGGGCGCCGACGGGTATGATGCCGACTCGTTCTCGAAGGCGTTGTGCCGGCGCGAGCCGATGGGCGAGCTGGCACCCGCCGGTCTCGAGTCGATCCGTGCCGGCGAGGCGGGCGGCCGTCTCCTGGGCGGCACGCTCACGCAGCTGCTCGCGTCGCTCGGCACGCCGTTCGCGTTCGATCCGCCGCCCGGCTACGTGCTGTTTCTCGACGAAGTGGGCGAGCGCCCCTATCGCCTGGACCGCATGGTCACGCAGCTCAAACAAACCGGGTTGTTCGCGCGCGCGTCGGCCGTCGTGATCGGGGAGCTGCCGAAATGTGACGAGCCCGGCGGCCAGCCGACTGCGCGGTCGGTGATGGCCGACCTGTTCGCGGAGTTCCGCGGCCCGGTGCTGATCGGTTTCCCTTCCGGGCACACGAACGGCGCGGCGATGACGTTGCCGTTCGGTGTCGCCGCGCGTGTAATCGGCGGAAGCGCCCCGCGCCTGGTGATCGAAGAGAGCGCCGTTGAGTAGCAACATTCACTTCATCGGCATCTGCGGTACGGCTATGGCGACGCTCGCGGCCATGCTGAAGCGAAAAGGGTTCGACGTCCGCGGCTCGGACCAGGATGTGTATCCGCCGATGAGCGACTTCCTCGCCGAGGAGCACATTCCGACCTTCGCCGGCTACGACGCCGGGCACATCACGGCCGATCTCGACCTCGTCGTCGTCGGCAACGCGATCTCGCGCGGCAATCCCGAGCTCGAGGAAGTGCTCGACCGGAAGATTCGCTACTGCTCGCTGCCCGAGGCGATTCGCGAGCACTTCCTGTGGGGCGCGCGCTCGATCGTCATCGCCGGAACGCACGGCAAGACGACGACGACGGCGCTCGCCGGCTGGCTGTTGACGCACGGCGGCGTCGACCCCAGCGTGCTGGCCGGCGGCATCGTGAAGAACTTCGGCGAGCACGGGTCGAGCTATCGGCTGGGGAGCGGTCGCGACTTCGTGATCGAAGGCGACGAGTACGACAGCGCGTTCTTCGACAAGACGGCGAAGTTCCTCAAGTACCTGCCCGACGTCGCCGTCATCAGCAATATCGAGTTCGATCACGCGGATATCTATGCGGATCTCGACGCCGTGAAGCTCGCGTTTCGCCGGCTCGTCATGCTGGTACCGCGGCGCGGACTGCTCCTGCTCGGCGCCGACAGTGGGGACGCCGGCGCACTGGCGGGCGTGGCCGTCTCGCGCGTGGAGACGTTCGGGCTCGGCGAAGGCGTTGACTGGCAGGCACACGACCTTCACGCAGCCGGCAGCGCGACGCGGTTCAAGCTGCTGCGTGCGGGCTCGCCGTTCGGCAGCTTCGAGGTGCCGCTCGTCGGCGCGCACAACGTGCGAAACGCGACGGCGGCGATCGCGATTGCGACCGAGGTCGGGCTGGCCCCGGATCGAATCGCGGACGGCCTTCGCG
>Ga0326726_10003469_pt1 | contig 14482 bp, 14 predicted proteins | sample MHFenrmetagenome_2_FD_207603 | JGI IMG/M metagenome (GOLD analysis project Ga0326726, IMG submission 207603) | Lab enriched peat soil microbial communities from Michigan Hollow, Ithaca, NY, United States - MHF15MN | ecosystem: Environmental > Terrestrial > Soil > Wetlands > Peat | place: USA...
CCGCCGCGACGGTTCCGGGCGCCGGGGCCACCGGCGCCGCGCCGCGGCGACCCTCGCCTATACTCCCCGGTGCCGGCGGCCGCTGCGCTCACGACCCGCGGCCGCCGGCATGCCCAATCGACCCCCGGGAGGGATCCGTGTCGTCCAACGTCGGCCAGAGCTACCCGTATACGAGCGAGACCGAGGAGGATCGGGAGCGGGCGGTCGCGGCGGTGGTCGAGGCCCATCCTGAGCTCGCCGACAAGATCGCGGCCGAGACCACGCCGCTCGAGGCGCGCGAACGGTGGTGGGTCTGGAAGTGCCCGACCAAGGGCTGCCGGGGGCTCCTCCACGCGGCCGGTCACGCATACGAGAAGCACGCCGTGTACGTCGTCTGCGACGGGACCTGCGCGAAGACGTTCCTGCGCTGACTGGCGTCCGCCGGCGGGCGGTCCTGCCGGACGCAATTGGCCTAGCCCAGTAGGCCAATACCGGCTAGGATCGCCGAATGACCCCGCGTCCTGGGCCAGTGGATCTCCCCGCCGCGCGTCGCCGCCTGTGGCAGGAGTCCGCGGGGATCGCCGTCTCGGCGACCGGGTTCGGCTTCGTCTACGGGCTCGCCGCCCGAGGGGCCGGCTTCAGCCCGATCGAGGCGATGGCCATGAGCGTCATCGTCTTCGCCGGCGCCGCCCAGTTCGCCGCGGTTGGCTACGTCGCCAGCGGGCTGGCCTGGCCCGGGGTCATCCTCCTGACGGCCCTGCTCAATGCCCGGCACCTGCTCTATTCGGCGGCGCTCGCCCCCTGGCTGCGGGACCGGCCGGTCGGCCAGCGCGCGGTCATGGCCCACGTCCTGACCGACGAGGCGTTCGCCTTGTCGATCGCCCATTTCAAGCGGCTTGGCCGGGCCGACGACCGGGGCTACTGGATCGGGGCGGTGGTCGTCACCTTCATCCCGTGGAACCTGGCGACCCTGGCCGGGGTCGCCCTCGGCGGCCAGATCGAGGACCCGTCGCGCTACGGCCTCGATGTGGTCTTCCCGGCCGCGATGGCTGGCCTGTGCGTGGGTCTCATCAGCGGCCGGCGCGAGCTCGTCGCCGCGGCCGTCGGGGGGACGGTCGGGGTGCTCGTCAGCCTGGCGCTCGGGACGGGCGTGGGAATCATCGCCGGCGGCGTCCTCGGACCGCTGGCCGGGCTGCTCGTCCCCGCGGCCGCCGCCCACGAGGAGGCCCCACTCGGCACCGCCGCATCGGCCGAGCGGTATGCGGAGACCGGCGCGCCGCACGAGACGTTCGATCGCGACGACTCGAACCGGGCCGACGATGGCTAGCGAGCTCGTCCTCCTCGCCCTGCTCATGGGCGCCGTGACCTACCCGTCGCGTGCCCTGCCGCTCCTGGCCCCGGGCATCGAGCGGCTGCCGGGCTGGGCGCTCGACTACCTCCAACTCGTCGGGCCAGCGGTCCTGGCCGCGCTCGCCGCGGTCAACGTGATGGTCGTGACCGTCGACGGTGGCCAGGCGTTCCACGTCGGCGTCGAATGGCTGGCCGTCATCGGGGCGATCGTCCTGATGGCCTGGCGACGGAACCTGTTCCTCGGCCTGGCGTTCGGGGTCGTCCTCGTCGCGGTTGCGCGGGCGTTCGGCTTGGCCTGAGGTCGCGACGCGGGGCTGCGCCGCCGTCAGCCGCCGCGGGCGTCCGCCTCGATCTCCACGAGCAGCGATGGGTCGATGAGACCGGCCACGATCACCACGGTCGCCGCGGGCCGGGTAGTGGCGAACCGGGCGCCGTGCACGGCGAGTACCGCCGAGAGCGACGCGGCCCTCGTGACGTAGATCCGGGTCCGGACAACATCGGCCATCGTGAGCCGCGCCTCCGCCAGCGCCCGCTCGATGATGTCGAGCGCGGCCTCGGCCTGGGCCCCCGGGTCGCCGGGGTGGACCGACCGGCCGTCGGGCCCGGCGTCGGTCGTCCCGGACACCCAGCACGACGTGCCGACGACGACCGCACGGCTGTACCCGGCGCTCGCTTCCCACGGCCCGCCGCTCGAGATGAGCCGGCGGTCGTCGCCCGGGCTCACGCCCGGTGCGGCCGCCACGACGCCACGAGCGGGTCGCGGGCGACGGCCAGCAGGAGTCCCGCGAACAGCGTCGTCCGGGGAACGATCGAGTCGACCTCGAGGTACTCCGCCGGCGAGTGATCGCTGCCGCCGATCGGCCCGAGCCCGTCGAGCGTGGGAATGCCCAGGCCGGCCGTCGTGTTGGCGTCCGAGGCGCCGCCGGTGGCGCAGTCGGCCAGCGGGAAGCCGAGCCGGTCGGCGATCGCGACGGCGTGCTCGACGAGCCGACCGGATCGCTCGAGCCGCTCCATCGGCCAATGGCGGCCGGTCTCCTCGATCGTGACACGTACGTCGGGCACGGTCGTGGCCGCGGCGATCCCGCGGACGGCCGCCTCGGCCGCCTCGAGCTCCTCCCGGGTCGTCGCCCGGAGGTCGACCTCGAGGGCGGTCTCCTCGGCGACGACGTTGGGCCGGATCCCACCGTGGATCACCCCGACGTTCGCGGTGACCCCGGGCCAGCGCCCGTTGAGGGCGTGGATCGCGATCGCCTCGTGGGCCGCCTCGAGGATCGCGCTCCGACCCTTCTCCGGCTCGACCCCGGCATGGGCGGCACGGCCGTGCACGGTCAGGCGCAGGTCGACCGTCCCCTTGCGAGCGGACACGATGTCGCCGTTCGCCCGGGCGCACTCGAGCACGAAGCAGGCGTCCGCCTCGAGGGCCAGCTCGCGGATGTGCGGGGTCGAGCTCGGCGAGCCGATCTCCTCGTCCGGGTTAGCCACGAATACGAGCCGCTCGAACGGGAGATCGGACACCTCGTCCTCGTCCTCGTCGGTTCCGAGCGCGCGAAGGGCGAGCAGGGCATAGAGCCCCGTGAGCAGGCCGCCCTTCATGTCGGTCACCCCAGGGCCATGGGCGATCCCGGCCTCGATCCGAAGCGGCCTGGCCCGCACGGTCCCCTCCGGGAAGACGGTATCGAGGTGACCGATGAGCAGTGCCCGCGGACCGCCGGGCTGACCGTCGAACGTGCCGATGACGGTGTCGCCGAGCGTCTCGTCGGGACGGATCTCGACGGTGGCCCCGATCCGCTCGAGGAAGCGCGCGGTCCAGCGACCGACCTGGTCCACCCCGGCCTTGGTGTAGCTCCCGCAGTCGACGTTGACGAGCCCGGCGAGGTCCTCGAGGTAGGCCGGGAGTTCCTCTTCCAGGATCTCCTCGAGATCGGCGAGCTCGTCCGGGCTGACGGCGGCGCCCGGCGTGTACAGGGATGCCATCCGGCGAGTCTATCGACCCGCGAGGCCGCTCGTCGGCGCGCTATCCTGCCCGGACCGTGCGCGTCGTGGAGATCCGGCTGCTCGAGGGACCCTCCGTCTACCGGCTCGAGCCGGTCGTCAAGGTCGAGTTTGCGATCGGTCGCCGGCGGACTTGGTACGGGCAGCGGCTGCCCGGTCGCCACGCGCTCGTCCACCTCGGCCGCGAGGTCCCGGCCGGCGAGTGGCCGGACGAGGTGGCCTCGCTGGTCGCCTGGGTCCGGCGTCTCCGCGCCGATCATGGCGAGGGCCGCGGCGGAACGGCCGTTCACCGGTCGTCCGATCCGGGGCACTGGATCGTCACGTTCCCGTGGTCGGGCGCGGAGCGGGCCCAGGCCATCGCCGAAGCCGCCCTGGCCCTCGACGAACGAAACGTGTCGCCGGTCCGTACGGCCCGCCTCACGGGGACGCAGGCCCGCCTGCTCGAGCGGTGGCAGGCCCGGATCGACGCGGCGAGCGCGACGCCGCCGGGATGGATCCGGGACGCCGACCGGCGAATCCCGATCGTCTCGATCAGCGGCACGAACGGCAAGAGCACGGTGACCCGGCTCATCACCCACGTCCTCACCCGGGCCGGCCGGCGGGTCGGGACGACGACGTCCGACGGGGTGCTGATCGACGAGCGGCTCGTGGAGGCCGGCGACTGGACCGGGCCAGGCGGGGCGCACCAGGTCCTCGCCCGCGGTGACGTCGACGTGGCCGTCCTGGAGACGGCTCGGGGCGGGATCGTCCTGCGTGGGGTCGGCTACGAGTCGAACGAGGCGAGCGTCCTCACGAACGTCAGCGCCGATCACCTCGACCTCCAGGGGATTCACACTCTCCCGGAGCTCGCCGAGGTCAAGGCCACGATCTGTCGGATCACCCGGCCCGACGGGTGGGCCATCCTCAACGGCGACGACCCGCTCGTGCGCGCGGTCGGGCGACGGGCCCACGCCCGGGTCGCCCTGTTCAGCCTCGACGAGTCGGCGAACCCGGCGGTCCGGCGCCACGTCGCAGCCGGCGGCCGGGCGTACGTCGTCCGGCGCGGGACGCTGGTCGAGGTCGACGACGGGCAGGCGACGCCGATCGTCTCGATCATGGAGGTCCCGATCGCGATCGGCGGGATCGCCCGGTACAACGTGGCCAACGCGCTCGCGGCCGCCGGTGGCGCCCGGGCCCTCGGGGCGACGATCGAGCAGGTCGGCGACGGGCTCCGCGACTTCCGGCCCGACATCGACCGCTCGCCCGGCCGGCTCAACCTGTTCCGGCTCGGCAGCCGGATCGTGATCGTCGACTTCGCCCACAACGAGGCGGGGACGGAGGCGGTCCTTGACGTGGCCGAGGGCATCGCCGGAGGGGCCGCGGGACGGGCCGCTCCGATCACGATCATCATCGGGACGGCCGGCGACCGCCCGGACGACACCCTCCGGGGGATCGGCCGGATCGCAGCCCGGCGCGCCCAGCGGGTGGCGATCAAGGAGACCCAGGGGTACCTGCGGGGACGGACGCGCGAGGCGGTCGTCGGCGAGCTCCTCGCCGGGGTCGTCGCCGGTGGCCGGTCGGCCGACGAGGTCCCCGTCTACCCGTCGGAGACCGCGGCCCTGCGTGGGGAGCTCAACGGCGCCCCGTCCGCGGCCGAGGCCCGCGGATTGCGGCCCGACTCCGCCCGGGTGGTCGTCCTCATGTGCCACGAGCAACGTGATGACGTCTTCGCTCTCCTCGGCGAGCTGGGTGCCCGACCGATCGACGTCGCAACCGAGCTTACCGAGCTGCTGCCCCGCCTCCAGGACCGGCCCCGGCGCTAGGTCCGGCGGGCAGGTGGCGGCAGCTCCGGCTGGCCGGCGTCATGTCGGGCTGGCCGGCGTTCTTCTCCGGCGGGCCGACGCCCCGCCCGGCTGGCCGGCGTCATCGTCTCCTCGCGATGCCAATCGACGCATCAGCGGATTTCAGGAGTCAGCGCCTAAGGATCGACCGGCGACACGAGCCTGCGCCTCACCGACCTGGGGTCCGGCAGCCCACGATTCGATGATGCGACAACGCGCATCACGAGCGGGGACGTCATGCGATTCGAGGGACTCGATCCTCGGACAGGACGGTCACCCGGTCCGCGGCCACGAACACCACCTCGGCGACTCGCGATCGCGGGTTGCGCCGGAACGGTCGGCCCGTGCATCATCCGGGCAGCCCGGCCGACCCGGCCGGATCAGCACGAGGAGCGCGGTTCCACCATGGAGATGGCCGTCGGCATCATCCTCATCGTCATCTCGCTGATCGAGATCTTCGGGGTCATCCGGGTCGTCGGACAGAACACGCCACACTGAGCGCGAGGTCCACGCTGACTAGCCCTCGGGCGCCTCGAGCTCGCCCGGATCGGTGAACGCGGTCGGCCCGGCCTGACCGCGCGACGCGGCCATCGCCTCGCGGTAGACGCCGACCGCGTCGTCGACGCACATCACCACGAGGTCGCCCGGCGCGGCACGCCGGAGGGCGGCCCGCACGGCGGTCATCTCGTCGAGCACCTTCTCGGCCCGGACCGTCCGCGCCCGCCCGGCCGCCCGCGCCTCCTTGACCCCGGCCACGACGTTCGCGGCGGTCTCACCAGGCTGGCGACCCCGCAGGTTGCGATCCTCGCGGACGTAGATCTCGTCGAAGGCCGTCGCCGCGACCGCGCCGTACTCCTGCTGGTCGTCGTCGCGCCGATCGCCCGGGATGCCGATGACGCCGATCGCCCGGCCGGTCCGCGGCCTGGCCCCGTTCGTCTTCGTCGCCGTCTTGGCCGCCCGGCCGACCCGGAGCTCCGGCTCGCTGACCATCCGCTCGACGAAGTCGGCCAGCTGGCGCATCCCATCGACGTTGTGGCAGTAGTCGATGACGACCTTGACGCCGCCGATCTCGACCAGGTTGAGCCGGCCCGGTGCCTGAAAGAACGAGGTCGAGAACGTCCGCAGCCCCTGCCGGATGTCGTGGAGATGGGCACCGGCCGCCCAGGCCGCGGCAGCCGCGGCGAGCGCGTTGGCGACGTTCATCCGGGCCCGTCCGCCGAATGTCGCCGGAATGAGGTGGGTGTACAGGACGGGCATCGTCCGCGAGCCGAGCCGGAGGACGATGAGCTCGCCCTCGGGGCCGGGCTCGATGCAGAACGCCGCGCCGCCCCGCCCGAGGTGGCCGTCGACCCGGTCGTAGCCGTCGCGGCCCTTCTCGGTCGCGAGGGTGAAGTAGACGACGGCGCCGGCGCAGTGGCGGCCCATCCGGGCGACGTACGGGTCGTCGGCGTTGAGGACGGCGCTGCCCGAGCGCGGCACGGCCTCGACCACGACGCCCTTGACGTTCGCGAGCTGGCCGAGCGAGTCGATCCCGCCGAGCCCGAGGTGGTCGCCGGTCACGTTGGTGACCACGGCGACGTCGTTGCGGTCGTAGCCGAGCCCTTCGCGCAGGATCCCGCCCCGGGCGACCTCGAAGACCGCGGTGTCGACGGTCGGGTTCTGGAGGACCATCTGGGCCGACCTGGGCCCCGACATGTCGCCCTTCTTGATGAGCCGGCCGTCGACGACGATCCCGTCGGTCGAGGTCATCCCGACCCGCCGGCCCATCAGCTTGAGGATGTGCGCGATCATCCGGACCGTCGTCGTCTTGCCGTTCGTCCCGGTCACCGCGATGATCGGGATCCGGGCCCCAGAACCGGGCGGGAACAGGTTGTCGATGACCGGCTTGGCGACGTACTGCGGCTCGCCCTCGGTCGGGTGGGTGTGCATCCGAAAGCCGGGTGCGGCGTTGACCTCGACGATCGCCCCGCCCGTCTCCCGGACGGGGGTCGCGATGTCGGGGCAGATGAAGTCGATCCCGGCGACGTCGAGCCCGACGATCCGGGCAGCCGTCTCGGCGATCTCGACGTTGTCGGGGTGGGCTTCGATCGTCCGGTCGATCGACGTCCCGCCGGTCGACATGTTGCCGGTGAGCGCGAGCTTGATCCACGTCCCCGCCGGGGGCACGGCATCGGGCTCCCAGCCCTGGGCCCGGACGAGCTCCTCGGCGGCGGCATCGAGCTTGATCCGGGTGAGGACCTTCTCGTGGCCGATCCCCCGTCGCGGATCCTGGTTGGCCAGGTCGACGAGCTGGCGGATCGTCATCTCGCCGTCGGCGGTCACCGATGCCGGCACCCGCTCCGCGATCGCCGCGAGCTTGCCCCCGATGACGAGGCAGCGGTAGTCCTTGCCGATGACGTACGACTCGACGACGACGTCGCCGCCGCGGCTCTGGCCGAGGGCGCCGTGGAAGGCGGCGCGGACCGCCTCGTCCGAGCGGAGGTCGAGATGGACGCCCCGGCCGTGGTTGCCGTCGAGCGGCTTGACGACGCACGGGAACCCCAGCCGGCGGCCGGCCGACGAGGCGGCGTCCTCAGAGTCCACGACCTCGGATCGCGGCACGGGCAGGCCGGCCGAGTCGAGGAGCCGGTTGGTGAGGCTCTTGTCGCTCGCGATGTCGACCCCGATGGCGCTCGTCCGGCTCGTCATCGTGGCCCGGATCCGCTGCTGGTGGACGCCCTGGCCGAGCTGGACGAGCGAGTACTTGTCGAGCCGGATGAAGGGGATGTCCCGGCTCACGGCCTCGTCGATGAGGGCCTGGGTCGAGGGCCCGAAGGCCGACCGCTCGGCGAGCAAGATGAGCTCTTCGAGGTCCTCGCCGAGGTCGAACGGGACCGCGACCGGATCGACCAGGTGGTTCACCAGGGCGACCGCGAGCCGGCCCGCCTCGACCCCCACCGTCTCCTCGCGGAACTCGAAGATCACGTTGTACTGGCCGTGCGGTCCCGCCGAGCGGGTCTTGCCGTGACGGACATCGGTCCCGGCGAGGTTCTGGAGCTCGAGCGCGATGTGCTCGGCGACGTGGCCGGCCCAGGTGCCCTCGCGCAACCGGGTCAGGAACCCGCCCCGCCGGCCGAGTGAGCAGGCGTGGTCCTCGAGCGACGGCAGGAGCCCGACCAGTCCGTCGACGAAGCCCGGGATCTGGTTCGACGGGAACTCCTCGAGGACGCCGAGGTCGACGAGCATGCGGATGACCGGCTCGCGCGCCCAGTAGTTGGGCCCGCGCAGGATCCGGGTTTCGACGATCCGAAGGGTCGGCTCGGGCCTGGGCGGTCCCGATGGGGCGGAGGGCCGCTTCGTCCGGCGCCGAGAGACGCGCGCCGGCGGCTTCCGCTCCGACGTCGTCATGTCGCGGCCTCGCCGCCGCTGATCGCGCGGAGCGCCGGGGTCGCGACCCGGTGGCGGCGCCGGAGGTCGAACCGGTAGCCCTCGGGGAGCGAGTGGAGCACGACGTTGCTGATCATCAGCGGCCGATGGCCGCGGACCTCCCATGCGTCGGTCTCCGACGCGGCTCCGTCGACGATCGTCACGCTGCCGCGGCCGATCACTTCGAGGACGTGATCGGGCCCGACGATCCCGGCGGTGTCCTCGTCGATCCCGAGCCCGAGCAGGCTCGGGTTCTGGGCGATCAGGCTCAGCAGCCGGCCGAGACGGTTCCGCTGCTGGAAATGCTGGTCGATGATCACGCCGGGGAGCACGCCGAGCCCGGCGGCGATCTGGGCCATCCGCTGCTTCGGCGTCGCTCCCGATGCGCCGAACGCGATCATGTGGCTGCTCATCGCCGAGGCGCCGGCGCTCGTCCCGGCCACGACGGCCCCGTGCCGGAAGCGCTCGAGGATCGCGTCGGCCAGCCGGGTCCCGCCGAGCGTCGAGGCGAGCCTGAGCTGGTTGCCGCCGGTCATGAAGATGCCCGTGGCGTCGCTGACGACCCGAACCGCCGCTTCGTCGTTGGCCTGCGGCCGGGTCACCGCGTGGAGCGTGTGGACGGCTTTCGCGCCGAGCTCGGTGAAGACCTGCCGGTAGCGCTCGCCGGCCTCGACCCCGAGCGACGACGCCGTACTGACGACGCCGATCGTCGCCGACTCCCCTCCGGCAAGCGCGACGAACCGGCTGAGGATGACCCGGTCGCGGACCTTGTCCTCAGCCCCACCGATGACGATGACGGTACCTTCCGGCACGTGCTCGACGACCCCTCCGTGACTTGCCGGAGAGGATACAGGAGCAGCACTCCGGCTAGACCGGGGCGGAGCGCGACCCCCCGGCCGGCGGCGGTGAGCGCCCAGGCTCAGACCGGGACGTCGGCCGACGATGCGCGGGGCGCAGCTGATGATTCGCGGAAGATCGCCAGGACAGCTGCGATAACCATGACTGCGCCAACCCATTGACGAGTATCGAACCGCTCGCCTAGGAGCAGAGCGCTTGCGGCCACACCGACGATCGGGATGAGGTAGAACGAGACCGCCGCAAACGACGCCGGGACGCGGCGCAGCGCGCCGAGATAGAACCAGTAGGCGCCGGCGTAGTAGAGGGCGCCCGACCCGACCGCGCTGCTGAGCCCAAGCGGCGTCAATGACGCCGGCGCGATCGCCCCGCCAGCCACGGCGACGAGAACTCCGAGCCCCAGCGCGAGCACGAGCGCGTGCGCCTGCTGGGCGAGAATCACCTGGCTCGTCTCCTTGGCGTCCGGGATCCAACGCCTGGTGATCACCGAATAGGCGGCACAGCAGGCGACACCCGCCACGGTGAGTGCGACGCCGATCAGCTGACCGCTGCTCGTTGCCGGGTCGTAAATGATCACGATCAGCCCGACGAGCGCGACGAGCGACAGCACGACGAACGTCGGTGTGATCCGCTCGTGGAGGAACCATGCCGCGAGGGCCATGATCATCAGCGGCTCGAGGACCCAGAGCAGCACCGATAGGCTCGCCGTGATGGTCACCAGCCCGATCAGACTCAGTGCGTACGCGGCACCCGGATTGAGGAGGCCGAGTCTACCGAGCAGCGGCGAGCCCCCGCTGCGGAACGAGATCCCCTCCCGACGCATGAGGACGGCGAGGATCGCAAGGCTGGCGGCGAGCTGGATCGGCAGGAGCGTGAGCGGCGGGACTTCGGCCAGCGCTGCCTTGCTGATCACCGTCCCAACACCCCAACAGGTTGCCGCGAGTATCAGCGCGACGAGGTCACCTCGGGTGACCGACGAAGTTGGCAAGGCCATGCTCCGAACCGAGACATGCGCGATGGTTCAAGGCCAATATATTGATTGTCGTCAATATAGCGTTCTCGGACGAGACCCCGCTCGCCGCCGACGCGCGGAGCCGGGCGATCGAGAGAGGGCGCTACCGGCCGTCCAGGCACCGTTGACATCAGTGCGCCCTCCAGGGGCTGGCCCGCGACCAGTCGATCGACGAGCGAGTGCTGGCCGACGTGGTGGGCCGGTCAGACAGGCGTCAAGAGACTGGCTCGCCGGGTCAGTGCGGGAACGCTCGGCGGCCGCGGCACTGCCCCGCGGTTGCGCTAGTGCATCACCTGGGCGAGGGCCCACAGGTTGCCGGCCGTGCCGAGGGCACCGAGCGCCACGACGGCCGTCAGGCCGACGAACTGGCCCCACGGGCGGGCGAACGACAGGGCGCCGTAGACGACGGCCAGGCCGCCGGCCTTCCAGGCGAGCGTGCCGAGGATGCCGCCCGCCTGGAGGATGTGCCCGATCGGCCCGACCTCGAATTGGGCCAGCGCGGGCACGGTCAGGACGGCGATCGAGAAGGTCAGCCAGTCGGTGGCCTGAACGAGGAGGCCGTACTCTCGGAGCGTCATCGGGACGGGCTCGCAGGGTACGGATGGGCCGGTCTCGCCCTGGCCGGTGCGACGATCTGGCGACCGTTTCGGGTCGTCGCGCCGTGGGGCCCAGTGGGTCCCGTGCCTCCCGTCCGGTCGGCCAATGATGCAACGACCGGCCCGTCGGCCGGAAGGGGTCCTGTCCACAGAAATGGCCGTTTGGTGCCTGCGCGCACCCACGTTGTATCCACCCTTCGTCCACCTGCTGTGCACCGGACCCGACCGGATCGCACCGGACCGACCCGCTCCATCGCCGTGCGACAATCGCGGTCCGATGGCCGATCGCTCCGATCTCGCCCCGCACGGTCGGGCTCCCGCAACGGGCCCCGCGCGGATCGTGGCCGGGTTCCCGACCGACCGGATCTCGCGGCCCACCCGGCGTCGGGCCGGCGTATTCCAGCGAGCGCTCCGGCGCGAGGTCTCGCGGCTCCACGACCCGCACCGGCTCGCCGCGATGGCGATCCTCATCGCGGTGGCCGGCGTGTTCGGGGCGGGCCTCATCGCCCGGGGCGAGCTCGCCGGGGCGGACGCCCGGGCGTACTGGGCCGGCGTCCGGATCTGGCTCGCCGGTGGCAACCCGTACGCCCCGACGGGCCCGTTCCTGCCCTACGTGTACGCCCCGTGGATGCTCCCGCTGTTCGCCCCGTGGGCCCTCCTCCCATGGGACGTCGCCTGGTTCGTCTGGCGTGGCGGCGCGCTCCTCCTCCTGTTCTGGACGATCCACTGGGCGTACAAGCGGAAGCCGCTCGCGACCGCGATCACCGTCCTGATCCTGGCCTTCCCGATCGCGGCCAACCTGGACACCGGGAACATCACGCTGATGCTCGCGTTCATGCTGTGGGCCTGTCGCTTCGTCGGCCCGCCGACGGCCGGGTTACTGTGGGGCCTGGCGACCTGGATGAAATGGGTCCCGGCGCCCTTCTGGCTCATCCTCGCCCCGAGGGCCCGCGGCTGGGGCGTGGTCTGGCTGCTCGCCGCGGCCGTGCTCAGCCTGGCGATGCTGCCGCTGACGATCGTCCAGCTCCAGGCGATCTTCGGCTTCGGCGCGCGGCCGATCCGGCTCGACTACCTCGTCCTGCTGTGGGCGACGGTGCCCTGGCTGTGGCTGTCCCCGGATCCCATCCGTTGGCTCCGACCGGCGACCTGGCGCGAGGCCATCGCGGGCTGGCGCTCGGGTCCTCAGCCCATGGAGCGTTTCCGGACGTTCCTCGGCCTCGAGGCGCGCTGATCTTCGGCGGCGTTTGCGGTCAACCCGCCGGAGCCGTCGTGGCCCCGAGCTCGACCTCCATGTCGATCGACGGCACCGGGTCCTCGCGTCGTCGCTCGTCGACCGGACGCAGGAGGAGCGCACCGATTGCGTATGCCGCCACGCCGACCAGGATCGCCGCTCTCGGGCCGCTCCCATACCCGGCTGCCGCGTTCACCCGATCCATCACGAGCCCACCCGCAATGGCGACCGCGACGATGCCCGAGGCCGCCGTAGCCACGTTGCTGATCCCCATGTACCGCCCGGACTCGGCCTTTGGAATGATGTCGGTCATGAGGGCCCAGTCCACCGCCAGGAACGACCCCGACCCGATCCCGAACAGCCCGCCGCCGACGAGTGCGATGGGTACGGATGGCGCCGCCGCGACGATCGCCAGGCCGGTGGCGCCCAGCAGGCAGGCAACGTAGATGACCCGCTTGCGACCCACGCGATCCGAGAGCCGGCCGGCCGGGACGACCGCCAGGATGTTGCCGACGAGCACGACGCCGAGGACCTCGAGCTGGGCGGTCCCGGTGTCCGTCTGGCTCAGGTGAAGGCTCTGGGCCATGTAGAACGTCTGCATGTTGACGAGCACGGCCGCCCCCATGAGGACGAAGAACCTCGAGCCGAGCAGGAACAGGAAGCTTCGCTCGCGGAGGATGTCCGTCCCCCAGGCCTCGCCGACGATCGAGCGCCACGGGCGCCCGGCCCGGTCGCGTGGCGGCGGGCCCTTGTCGACTCGCAGGACCACCCCGATCATCGTCACGAACTCGACCAGCCCGAGGGCCATCGTCGCCAGGAAGAACTGGTTCGTCCGCACGGCAAGCGCGGCGATCGCGAACCCGGTCACGTTGCCCAGGACGCTGAACAGACCGACCAGCGACGAGGCGAGACCGACCTGCGGAGCCGGGACGAGATCCGGGACATAGCCCTGGAACGGGCCCTGGGCGAAGTTCGAGCTGAACTGGAGCAGGATCATGAATGCGGCGATCGCCAGGACCGTGTTGGACGACGCGATCCCGAAGAGGAAGACGACGTCGAGGATCGATCCGATGACGATGAACGGCTTCCGGCGGCCCCAGCGGCTCCGGGTGTAGTCGCTGATCGTCCCAACCGTGGGCTGGACGACGATCGCGATGAGGGTCCCGACGAGGGTCATCTGGACGTAGGCTTCGCCCTCCGTCCCGACTGGTACCAGGTGGTCGAACTGAAGCCGTCCAGTCAGGATCCCGCCGATCCCGGCGAAGACCGCCGACAGGCCGAGCCAGTAGAGCGAGAGCCGGAGGAGCTGGGTCACCGCCAGCGGGCGGGTCGGACGCCCGCTTACCGTCGCGGCCGCCACCTCGCTGGGACGCTCGGTCGATCCGTGCATCCACTGACCTCGCTGGGCGCCTGGGCGGTCGCCCTCCGGCAATCGTACGACGCCCGTGACGTCCCGCCGTTATCCGTTCGCGATCGCGGGCAGTGAGACGGTCGAGCGGACGCGGACCAGCCGGCGGTCCTCGGCGCCCGGGGCGACATAGCGGAAGAGGGACCGGTCGAGCGAGTAGATCCCGGTCGAGGCGAGCCGGATCCGACCGAGCCGGAACGTGAAGACCGGGTTATCGCCGTTGCCGGCGTACTGGTACGGCGTGCCGTCGGCGGCCAGCACGGCCATGTTCGCCTGCCCGGCGAAGGTGTCGTGGAGGGCCCCGAGGAGGTGGCCGACCGGCTCGTCGGGCGCCCAGGCGTCCTCGAGCCAGCGCGCGCCGGCTTCGGTATCCGCGCGACCGTGGATCCGGCCCTCGGCACGGTACCGGCGGCGCCAGGGCTGGTAGTTGCGCAGGTCGCCGTTGTGGCTGAACGCATAGCGCCCGGCCGGGTCCATGAACGGCTGGGTGTCGGCCATCCCGAGCGTGGACAGCCGCGACGGCCGGCGGAGATGGACGAGCAGGCTCGTCGTCTCGGCCCGGCCAACCTCGTCCCGATGCGGGTCGTCGCGGAATGCGCGCAGATCCCGGTACGAGCCGAGCGACCCGTCACCGGTCAGCCACGCAGCCCCCCAGCCGAAGCCGGCGATCCCGAACCGCTCGAGCCGCTCGCTGAACGGCCACAGCTCGTCGAGCCGGAATGGTTCGGCGGCGCGCGCGACGAAGTGCTCGCACATCGAGGCGATGCTAGCGGATGCTCCGCTCCCAGTCCGGGAAGTAGCGACCGATCACGGTCAGCTCGAACATGCGCAGGA
>Ga0326726_10003470_pt1 | contig 14481 bp, 22 predicted proteins | sample MHFenrmetagenome_2_FD_207603 | JGI IMG/M metagenome (GOLD analysis project Ga0326726, IMG submission 207603) | Lab enriched peat soil microbial communities from Michigan Hollow, Ithaca, NY, United States - MHF15MN | ecosystem: Environmental > Terrestrial > Soil > Wetlands > Peat | place: USA...
TCGCGCACGACGCGCGCGCGGTACGCCGGGCTCTTGTACCAGTCCGGCGGCAGGCCGATCACCGACCATGCGGTGCACGAGCACTGCGTGCACACGATCACGTTGTGCAGTGACTCGGTGTTCTCGAGCACGACGAGATACTCGCTGTTCGCCGCGCGGAAGCCGAGCTCGGCGCTCGCGGCGCCGCCGTCGGCGAGCAAGCGCGCGCGAAACGCCGGATCCCGCCAGGCGCGCGCGACGACCCGCGCGCCGTTCTTCGGGTCGAAGTTCTCCTGCGCCTGCTCGGCGCGCTTCTCGAGGAAGCCCTCGGGCAAGAGCCCCTTCGCGTCGAGCGCTTCCTCGAGCGCCCGGACGCGCTCCGCGATCGGCGCGGCAGGCGGGCGCTCGCGCGAGTCACTCATGGCGCCGCCTCGAGGTAGCTCTCCCAGAGATCGACGATCACCGTCTCGCGGCTCTCGGCCGCGTCGGTCCAGAGCTCGCTCGCGTCGAACTCGACGTGGTACGTGCGCTCGAGGTGCGCCGGCAGCGAGTGACCCGCGAGATCGGGAAACTCGAACGCCCGCGACGCGCGCACCACCACGCCGCGCTTCCCGCGCACGTAGCGCGGGACACGCGTGTGACCCGCGGGGTGAATGTCTCGCACCAGGACCGCATCGCCGGCGGCGAAGCGGGGGCGCTCGCGCGGCGTGACTTGGATCGGCTTCACCTCGGCCGCCGGCCGCGCCAGGGGGAACCGACCGCCCGCGCTCGCCTCGAGCTCCGCGCGCGTGACCACGCCCTTCTCGACGAGCAACGTCGCGACCCCCGTGAACCAGCGCTCGTAGTACGAGGCCACGAGATAGTGCGCCGGATCCATGCGCTCCACCGCGTGGCGGTACTCGTGCACGTTGTACGCCTCGAGGATGCCGATTCCGAGGCTGTTCAGCGCGAACGCGCGCGCCTCCCAGCGCTCGTGAAACACCGGCTCGTTCCGCTCGATCTCCACCGCGCCGAAGCCGCTCATGCCGCCGAGGTCGTGAATGCCGTCCATGCGAACAGGATAGCCCGATCCGCGTGACCCGTTGAGGCCGCGCGTGTAGGCTTCGGGCATGGACGAGACGCTCTCCCTCGGGCGCGCCGCAGTCGACGAGCTCGCGCAGCGCGGGTTCACGCGGCGCCAGATGCTGCGCGTCGCGGCTCTGGTCGGCGCGGGCACGGCGCTTCCCTTCGCCTCGGAGCGCGCGCTCGCGCAGCTCTCGAACGTCGGCGAGCTGCCCGACGATGCGGTGAAGATCAACGCGAACGAGTTTCCCGAAGGCCCGTCGCCCCGCGCCCTCGAGGCGCTCGCGGAAGTCGCCAAGCGCGGCAACCGCTACCAGTATCCCGAGACCGACGCCCTGGTCGAAGCTTCCGCGAAGCTCGAGGGGCTCTTGCCGGAACACTTCTCGGTGTACCCGGGCTCGAGCCTCGCGCTGCACCACGCGGTCATCTCCTTCACCGGGCCCAAGCGCGCGCTCGTGACCGCGGAGCCCGGCTACGAGGCGGCGGCGCGCGCGGCGGAGTTCATCGGCGCCAAGGTGGTGCGCGTGCCGCTGCGCAAGGACGGCGCGCACGATCTTCCGGCCATGCTCGCGGCCGCGAAGTCCCAGCCCACCGGGCTCTTCTACGTCTGCAATCCCAACAACCCGACCGGCACCGTGACGCCGCGCGCCGAGATCGAGTCACTGCTCTTGAAAAAGCCGAATGACTCGGTGGTGCTGCTCGACGAGGCGTACATTCACTTCTGTGACGAGAAGCCGGCGGCGGATCTGATCCGCGACGGCAAGGACGTCGTCGTGCTGCGCACGTTCTCGAAGATCTTCGGCATGGCCGGGCTGCGCGCGGGCTTCGCGGTCGCGCGCAAGGATCTGCTCGCGCGCATGACCGGCTGGAACACCGGGGCGCTGCCCGCCACCGCGATGGCCGCGGCGCACGCCATGCTCGGCGAGCCGGAGCTCATCGCCGCGCGCAAGCGCGGCAACGCGGCGCGGCGCGCCGACCTGATGCAGTTCCTCGCGGCGCACGGCTTCAGTCACACGCCGTCGGTGAGCAACAACCTGATGGTCGACGCGCACATCCCCACGCAGCAGCTGATCGACGGCATGAAGAAGCAGGGCGTCTACGTCGGGCGGCCGTGGCCCGTCTGGCCGACACACGTCCGTGTCACCATCGGCTCGACCGCCGACATGGAGCGCTTCAAGAGCGCTTTCCTCGAGGTCGTTTCTTCCGCCGGCTGACGCTGGTCGCGACGGGCGGCCGGGGCGGCAGGCGGCTCTGCGAGTAGAACACCGCGAGGCTGAAGTCGTAGCTGCTGCGCCCCTGGTTCTGGAGGGTCAGGGTCACCACCCGCACCTGGTTCGGCGCGAGCCCCGAGTTGTCGCCCGGCACCGCGGTGATGGTCCCGACGCTGTTGTTCAAGGTCGCGACACAGGTCAACGCGCTCACGGAGCTCGGGAACGTCACGACGTACGCGCCGGGCTGGGTCTGCACGACGGTGGTCGCCGAATGACTCCCGCGCACCACGTTCGGCGTGCCGGCGCCCGTGTTGATCACGTAGACCCAGGCGTACGGCACTCGAGTGTCTCCTCTGCGAAGTCCCCTACGAAGCGCGCGGATCGAAGCGGAACACGACGATCCCCGCCGGCACGGGGTCGTAGCCGCGGAAGCGCAAGACACTCTCGCGCTGCGCGGCGTCGCTGATCTGCACCGCTCGGAGCTCGAAGAGCTCGTCGCCGAGGCGCACCTTCACCGCGGGGTGCGCGATCCAGATCGCGGCCCAGCTCTCGACCGGCCACCAGGACGCGAGCGCCCAGCGGTGTGACTGCACGAAGAGCTGCCCGTCGAAGAGGAAGCACTCGAGCTGGATCGAGTGCGGCTTCTCCGGCCGTGACTCGATCTCGCAGATCCGTTTCCCGTTCGGCAGATCCGCCGACCACGCCGACGGCGGCGGCGTGACCGTGCCCGAGAGCGATCCGCCGGGCACCGGGCCGCAGCCCAGCCACACGGTAGCCGCGAGCACGCAGAGACTCGTGCGCCTCATCTGTCCAGCGTACCACGTTTACGCGGCGATGACTGCCATAGCCTCGATCTCGATCAGGAAGCCCGGCACGGCGAGCGAAGTGACTCCCAGCCAGGTGCTCGCGGGCGGCGGGCCGCCGGCGAAGAAGCTCTCGAACAGTGGGCTAAGCACCGCGCCGTACTCGGGCTTGTAGTTCACGACGTACACGCGCAGCGCGACGACGTCGCTGGGTGTCGCCTTCGCCGCCGCGAGCGCCGTTCGCAGGTTCCCGAGCGCCGCTTCCGCCTGCAGGCGCAAGTCACTCCCGCCGACGATCTTCCGTTCCGCGCTCCACGCCGTCTGTCCCGAGACGTGCACGGTGACGCCCGGCGCGGAAGTCACGACGTGTGTGAAGCCGAGACCCTTCGTCGAGAAGAGTCCCGGGGGACTGATGTGCTGCTTGGCCACGTTCATGGGGGTTTCCTCCAGTGACGAGAATCATCGCAGAGGCCCGCCGTGCTCGTCGAACCAGCGGCCGACGATGAAGTTCGCGAGTGCGGCGCGGACGTAGGAAATGGTGTCGGCGGGCGGCGCGCGCAGCGCCGACCACAGCAGCTCGGAGCACTTCTCCGGCTCCAGGTTGCTGGGCTCCCCCTCCGCCATCTCGAGCGCGTAGCTCAAGAAGAAGTCGATTCGGTTCCCTACCGACTTGTGCATCACGCCGACGACCCGGAGTCGCCCGGCATCGAGGGTCAGCCCGACCTCCTCGAGTGTCTCGCGCAGCGCCGCGCCGGTGACCGTCTCGCCGCGCTCGACGTGGCCCGCGGGAACGCTGAGCTTCCCGTCCTCGTAACCCGTGTTCGCCCTCCTCAGCAGGAGCACCTGATCCCCGCGCAGCACGAAGACGTGGACCGCGACGGGATGGAGCGCGTAGTCCGGAGTCACTTCGCGGGCGACCTCGAGGCTCCACTCTTGAACGTGAAGACGCGCCATGGGTTGGGGCTGCCGGGACGCTGCTCCGCGGTGTACGCGCCGCCGATGTGCTCGCGGATCGTCGTCTCCCAGAACGGGATCCCGGCGCGGTTGGCCTCCGAGACGCGCACGACCCACGCGCCGGGCAGGCGGTCCCAGAGCTGCGACGCAGCGCGGCGACCGACGGCGTAACGGCGGTAGCCGCGCAGCACGAAGAACTCGGCGACGTCGAGACACTCGGGATCGTCATTCATCGGCGAGCCGCGAGTCACGAACGCGAAGCCGGCGATGCGCGAGTCGAAGCGAATCAGAAACGGAAGGCGGCTCGGTTCCGAGAAGTACAGCGGGAGCTTCTCATAGCCGAAGCGGCCGTCCTCGCCCGGCGCGACGGGGAAGATCGCGCTCAAGTCGTGCACGTACAGCTCGAGCAGGTTCGCGAGCAGACCCGCATCCGCCGCGGTCGCGGGGACGACGGTGACTTCGCCCTTCAAGCGGAGGCGCCCGAGCAGAACTCGGCGTCGACCTCCGGCGGGCGCGACGCCGCGGCGCCCGGCGCGGGGAACGGCTGCCGGAACGTGAACGCCGCGCGCGTCGGCCCGAGCTCGCGCAAGAGCTCGAGCTTCCCGCGCGCCTCCTCGACCGTCGGGGTGTGACTCGCGGGGATCCACCAGAGCACGAGGCTCGGGCCGGTCGTCGGCTCGAACCACGCGCGCCGTCCGCGCAGCGGAGCGACGTGATCGCTCCGGTACACGTACGCGTGCAGCGCCTCGAGTGACTCCCAGACCGACATGTTGAACAGGATGATCGGGTCGTCGAAGGCGCGCACCGCGGTCGCGTCGCCCTCCTCGGTCTGCAGTCGCCACACGAAGCCAGGGCTCCGATCGGCGAGCGCGTTGATCCGCTCGAGCTGCGAACGGAAGCCCTCCATGATCGGATCCGCGAGCGGCGCGCGCATGCGCGCGACGTTGGCTTGCGCCAGGGCGAAGCGTGTCTCGGTCATGACCGGCTCATGTCTCCGTTCGGTGTCGGCCGAGCAGGAATGCGCCGAAGAGCGCCGACGCGAGCTCGAGCAGCGCACTGATTCCCGCGCTCCAGACGAAGCGCGCGTGCGCCTCCGCCGAGCCCTCGGGCAAGTGAGCGATGTTGTCGGGCGACACCAGGATGTAGTGGTGGTAAGTCGCGAACAGGAGCGAGCCGAGCATCGAGAGCGTGAAGAGCCAGAGACCGCCGGTCGCGAAGCGCGTGAACAGGAGCAGCGCGGCGACCGGCGGCGCGATCACGATCACCGCGTAGGCGTACGCGAGCTCGAGCGGCGGGAGCCCGATCGCGAGCTCCGCGTGCGCGCCCGAATGCCAGAGCGTCACGCCGAGATGCACGGCCGCGAGCGCGACGACGACGAGCCGCGAAGTACCTTGCGTGGCCATGCCTCACGTTACCACGCCTCTCGCCCTCACTGTCTCGACCGGTCTCTCGGGAGCTTCGCCGTGCTCGGGTCGAGCGCGTCCCAGGGCTGCGCGCAGTCGGCCCAGACGTCCGCCGTCGGACGGAACCAGCTCGGGTCATCGAGGCTGCCCGCGCGGATGCCGACCAAGTCGGGCCGGGCGGAGCTCGACGCGAACAAGGGCGATCCGCAGTCCGCGCAGAACGCGCGCCGGGCGGTGCCGCCGCTGTCCGCCGCGCTCTCGAAGACCTTGGGCTCGCCTCGACTGACTCGGAACGCCGCGCGACTCACGACCACGGTCGGCGAGTGACCCGCGCCGCCCGCGCGCTGGCAGGCCCGGCAGTGGCAGTTGACCATCGACACGGGTGCGGCGGAGCACTCGTACCGCACCGCCCCGCACGCGCAGCGCCCCGAGAACTGCGGCGGCGGCGCGCCCGGCGTCACCGATCCAGCACGCAGAACTCGTTGCCCTCGGGCTCACGCAGTACGGTGTAGCTCTCCGTTTCGCGCGCGAGCGCGGAGCGAAGCGCGTTCCGGATCGCCTCGCGCGGAGTCACAAGCGCTCCGCGAGGAAGCGGCACGCGCGCGCGAGCGTCTCGGGTGACACGGCCGCGTGTCGCCCAGGGCTCGAGTCGAGGACCTTCTCCGCGCTGCCCAGGGTCGCGTACAGGTGGTCCGTGCTCGCGCGCGGGTGGATCTCGTCGTCCTGCTTCTGGATGAAGTAGATCGGGCATTGCACGCGCGGGGCGCACGCGTTCATGATCGCGGACTTCGGCGGCGGCTCGCTGCCGAACAGACCGAGCACCGCGGCCGCGATCTGCGGAGCGTTGGACAGAAACACGACGCCGTATTGTGTCGCCAGCGAGAGACCGAAGTAGCCAAGGCGCGAGCCCCCGAAGCGCTCGCGCGCGAACGCCGCGATGCGAACCCACTCGTCGCGCAGCGAGGCCGCGCCTCCGGAGGTCCAGTACGCCTGCCATGCGGCCGTGACGCTGGCCATGTCTCCCGCGCCCTCGCGCCGGACGCCATGTCTCGGCAAGTCGGGCGCGACGACCGCCAGGCCGAGCCGTTCGACGAGATACTCCGCGGGCATCTGCACCGTCGAGTGAGTCCGGTCGACGCCCAGCCCGTGACCCAGCAGCACGACGGCGCGCGGCTTGGCCTGCGGCGTCCAGACCGAGACGGGGAACGGCCCCTCCTCCTCGACGCGCAGCTCGACGACCTCTTCCTTCACTCCGAGCGCCCCTCGCCGCCCTTGGGAGTCACTGCGAACCGGACCTTCGGCTTCAGCGGGTCGCCGTCTTCGTCCTCTTCCACCTGCACTCGCTCCTGCATCTCCTGGATCCGGCGCGCCTCCTGGTCGAAGATCGAGGCGATCGCCAGCCCCCAGCGGCCCTTCCGCGACGTGCGCCGGTAGTACAGCCAGCCGCGGTCTTCGAGCCACAACACAAGACGGTGTAGGCCGTAGAGCGCGGCGACGGCTCCGGCGATCCAGAGGAGCGGAACGGCGGCGCTCATGGGCCAATCGTAGACTGACTCAGGACCTCCTGGAAGTGCTCGCGCCAGCTCTCGGACAGCGCCTTCAGGCCGGCGAGGCGGCGGAGGAGCGCCGGGTCCGCATGGCGGTCGTAGAAGGCGCGCGTCGCGTCGGCGATCGAGATCCGGTCGCCGGACGCCGGCACGAGCTCGAGTGAGTCGCCGGCGCCGATCTCCCCCTCGCGAGTCACCGCGAAGTAGAAGCCGGGGCGCCCGCTCTGCCTGAACAGCTTCACCACCTCCGGCCGGCCGAAGCGCAGGCCGAGCTTGAAGCACGGCTGGCGCGGCTGAGTGACTGCGAGCTCGGCCGAGCCGCAGCGGATGCGGTCGCCGACGCAGAGGCGATCCTCGGTGAGTCCCTCGGTGGTGAGGTTCTCGCCGAAAGAGCCCCAGGGCAGCTCGGCGAGGCCGAGCTCGCGGCGCCAGAGCTCGTAGTGCTCCGACGGATATCCGTACACCGCCTTGTCCACGCCGCCGTGCACCGAGAGATCCGACTGCCGGTCGCCGTCGAGGTTTTCCGCGCGCACGCGCACGCGGCCCGCGACCGGGGACTTCCAGATCGACGTCCGCACTCTCTCGCCGCGCCACTCGACCTCGCGCGGCAGGCTGACGTTCACCGAGACGATCTTCACCGCGTCCCCCTCGCGATCGAACAGGGCACCCGTCTCTCTGTCTCGGGCGCGCCGCCTCTCGTTGCGGCAATCTGACCAGTGCTGCGCAGGAAGCCGACCGCGATCGTCTCCACGGGGCAGATCTTAGCGTTGCGGCTGCCTCGCCTGCTCCGAGCTCTGGAAGTTGACGCTGATGCGCGCGCCGCCGACGTCGGCGTCCTTGGGAACGGAGTGGACCCAGTCGCGCTGACAGCGACCCCCCATGACGACCAGGTCGCCGGCGGCCGGCCGGAAGACGAGCGACGTTCCGCCGGCGCGCGGCTTGATCAGGAAGCGGCGCGTCGCGCCGAGGGTCAAGACGGGGACGACACACTCTTCGCGCCGGCACGAGATCCGGTCGCCATGCCACGCGGTGCTGTCGCACCCGTCGCGGTACAGGTTCAGCCAGAGACGATCGTATCGTACACCGTACTGTGTCGATAGCGCGTCCGCCGCCTCGCGCAGGCTCGGGTGCGGCACGCGGGTCAGGTCGCGGATCTCGGCGGTGAGTCGCGGCTCGAGCAGCATCTTCTCGAACATGCGCCGCTCTCGCTGCTGCCACGGCACCGCCTCGAGCATGCGCGCGAAGAGAGCGTCCGCGCCCGCGAGCCAGCCGCCGGCGAGCTCGAGCCACGATCTCGAGTCGAGCGCGATGCGGCGGACCGACGACTCACTTCGCGCGAACAGGCTCGGCTGCATTCCAGTGCGCGCGCAGCTCGGCGTTCAGCTCCGCCGCGCGCTCCTCGGGGAAGAAGATCCGGCCGCCCGCGAGCTCGACCCGCCGGCGCGTGCCCGGGATCGCCTTCTCGAGCCAGCGGGACCACTTCACGTCGAAGTAGACGTCGTCGTCGCCCCAGACGATCAACGTTGGTGCCCTGAGGGAGCGCAGCTGTGACTCGATCGCGACGGTCTGCCCGCAGTCGAACGCGGCGAGGAAGCGCGCGAGGTCGCGCGTCCGCTGCGGCGACGCGACGTGCGGGCGCAGATAGGCCTCGATCGTCTCGTCGCTGACTTTCTCCGGCTGCTCGTACGCCGGCCCGAGCGCCTCGGCCGAGCGGAAGAAGTCCTTGTTCGAGAGCATCGCGTCGAGCGCACCCGGCAGGCCTCCGGCCGCGGACATGGCCAGAAAGCCCTTGAACGCTTCGGGCGGCCAGTTGTCGTGCGCGTCGCAGTCGGTGAGCGTGAGTGAGCGCACGCGATCGGGATGGCGCGCCGCGAAGATCAGCGCGATCCCGCCGCCGCTGTCGTTGCCGACGAGATCCACGCGGTCGAGGCCGAGCACGTCGAGGAACTGCGCCACCATGTCGGCGTTCGCCGCCGACGACACATCCTGCGTCGGCGCGATCTCCGTGTCACCGTGGGCGAGCAAGTCGAGCGCAATGCAGCGCCGCACGTCGTCGAGCGCCGCGAGCTGGTGGCGCCAGAGGTGTCCGTTCAAGAGGACGCCGTGCAGAAACAGGGCTCCAGGTCCGCTGCCCTGCTCCATGTACGCGATCTTCCCCGAGGCCGTCTGCGCGAACTTCTTCTGCTTCGTCATGCGCGCACGATGGCAGTCGCGCGCCGCCCGGACTCGCCGCTTTCGGACCTGAATGACTCTCGCGGCGGAGAACGCAAGTCACTGCGAATCGCCCGAGCAGCTCGGGCTGGTCTTCGAGGCGTGGGAGCCCAACGGCTTCGAGGTCGAGGTTCAGCTCGTCCGCGGGGCCGCGACTTAGTCGGCGCAGCTCGTGTTGCCCGTGTCTGCGTCGTCGAACAGGTCGCAGTCGATGGCGAGCGCATCCATGTCGCGCAGCTCGCGGCAGAAGCGGCAGCGCGACGCGCGCTCGACGCAGGCGGTCAGCGCGGGCACGTCCGCGGGCGCGCAGCCGGGGAAGGCCGTGGCGAGATTCACGAGCGCGCACTTCTTGGCCGCCGACGTCGCGAGCGCGGTGAACGGCTTCGAGACCGCGTGACTCGGGTCGCTCTCGAGATAGTCGACGAGATTTTGCGCGAGCATGTCGGCGTCGGTAGACGCGAGCACCTTCGTTCCGAGCAACACCGCCTTCTTCCGCGCCAGCGTCAGCTTCCAGAACGTGGCGACTGCGGCGTTCGCGCGCGTCGCGACGTCCGCCTGACACTTCGCGCCGACTTTGTCGGCGAGCGAGGAGATCAGCGCGGCATCGAGGTCGGGGCCGAAGACGTCGGCCATGAGCGCCTTGGCCTCGCTCTGCGCCGTCGCGCCGATCCCCGCCGCGCTCGTGTAGGCGAAGAACGGCGTCTGCAGCGGGTCTGCGCAGACCTTGGTCTCTTGAGTCACCAGGCCCGTCGCCGACTTCGCGAGCTTCCCGGCCACGTCGTTCGACATGCAGTCCTGCGCGGTCGCGGGCATGCCGAGCTTGTCGACGCTGCCCTTCGCGGCGTTCTTGAGACAGGTGAGATTCGTCGACGCCTGCAGCTTCTGGATAGCGGCGCCGCCCTTGTTCATCGCGTTCACGCAGCTCTGCTGCTTCGGAGCGAGGCCGCAGTTGTCGCCGCGGCCGTCGCCGTCGCTGTCGAACTGCGGCGGGTTCGGGACGCCGGGGCAGTTGTCGTTCTTCGTGAGCCAGCCGTCGCCGTCGACGTCGGCCGGCGCCGCGCGGTAGGGCGCGCGCCAGCGCACGCTCCCGACGAGCTTCGAGGTCGCGCCGTCGCAGCTCTGCTCGAAGTCCGCGGAGAACTTCTGCACCCGATTGTCCGGATCGAGCTCGAGCTCGAACACCTCGAACTTGCCTGCGAGCATGTTGCATCCGCGGCCCGCGCCGCTGACGTTGAGCCCCGGGTCGTTCGGATCGGCGACCCCGTATCTCTGCGCGTTCTCGTACACCCCGATGCTGAGCGCGCCGCCCATCGGTGCGCCGAACTCGAACAGCCAGCTGTCGAGGTCCGGTGAGTCGGCCTGCACGAGGATGCCGTGGTTGATCGGGTCGACGAAGACGCGGAACGCCGCGTTCGAGGCGTTCAGGTGCAAGCGCTTGCCGCCCGAGATGAACTCACCCGACGGACCCGAGAAACTCGCGAAGCTGCCGAGTGTCTCGGCGTCGCACACGTCGCCGACGAAGTCGAGGTCCGCGTCGTGCTGGTCCGCATTCGCGATCGCCGGGCAGTTGTCGCCGATGTCGATCTGGCCGTCGGAGTCCGCGTCGTACACGTCCAGGGTTCCGCCCGAGGAGTTGAAGCGAACCGTGCCGACGAGCCGGCGCGGCGAGCCGTTGCAGAACTGCACGAAGTCGGCGGCGAACGCGGTGATCGCGCTCCCCGAGCCGTAGGTGATCTCGTGGACCACGAACGAGCCCTCGAGCGTCGAGCACGCGAAGCCGTGACCCGACACGCGCATGACCGGCGTCGGCGGGTTCGAGGCCGAGTACTGACCCGCGTTCGCGTAGACACCGACCGCGAGCGGTGCAAGGCTCGCTGCCGCGAAGTCGAAGTTCCAGGTCTCACTGCCGGCGAAGGTGAGGCTCACGCCCTCGTTGATGTTCTTCGTGGCGGTGAACGTACCGTCGCCGGTGTCGAAGTTGCGGAGCATGCCCTGACCGAGGACGTCTCCCGCGTCGCTGTCCAGGACGAGGAGCGTCGAGCCCTGAGCAGGCGCAGACAGCGCGAGGGCCACGAGCAGCACGAGGGCAAGGCGCATCGAGTCTCTCCTCCGAGTCTCTCTCTTCGGCGAGAACGACGTTCCCTTGACTGACTCGGTGAGTCGTCGTGGCCTAGCGCTTCTCGGGCGGCAGGTTCGCGAGCGCGGCGGCGAGCTGCGCGTGAGCTCCCGGGTCGACGGGCCGGTGCCTGACCACGGTACTCGGCGGGTACTTGTCGAGTGAGTTCCCGCCCTTCCAATTCCTCGCTGGCCGGACCGGTCGCTCCATGAAACCGCCGCCGCAGTTCGGACAGATGTTCCCGAGGACGCTGTCTACGCAGGTGCCGCAGAACGTACACTCGAAGCTGCAGATCCGCGCCTCGCGTGAGTGGGGCGGCAGCGGCTTGTTGCAGTGCTCGCAGGTGGGTCGGAGCTCGAGCATGGTGGCCTCCTCGTGGACTCAACGTCCGCGGCGCTCGTGCCGATAGCGACGACTTTAGCGCCAGGACCCGCCGATGATGTACCGAGCTGCCCTCCTCTGCACCCTCTGCACCCTCGCGTCCCTCGCGGTCGTCGCCATCGCCGAGCGCGCGCGCGCGTCCGAGCTGGTCGTGGTGATTCGCGGCGTCGATTCGGCCGAGGGCGAGCTGCAGATCGAGGTCTACGGCGAGCCGCAGCGCGCCACGTTCCCGTACGCGGACCGCGGGGTGCTGGCGGAGGTGCGCATTCAGGCGCGGACGCTACAGCCCCCGGGCAAGCAGGCGTCCGTGTCGTTCGGCGATCTCGCGCCCGGGAGCTACGCGGTGTCCGTCATTCACGACGCGAACGGGAACGGCGACATCGACCTGAACATGCTCGGCATGCCGACGGAGGGCTACGGCTTCTCGAACGACGCGCACGGCACCCTGGGCCCCCCGTCGTTCGACGCCGCCGCCGTGCGCGTCGGCCCGACCGATCCGACCCGCATCGAGATCACGCTCCGTCACTGACCTCCGACCACGCGCAGGTGACTCGCCCGGGCGGTGAACGCGCGGCCGAATCCTTCAGCGGCCGGGCTGCGCTTCCGAAACTCGAGACACGAGTCAGCGAGGTGTCGGATGGCCGGAAAGCTCTTGCGCTGGGGACTGGGTCTCGCGGCGCTGTCGATCGCGGGGCTGATGGTCACTCCGGGCGTCCGCTCCTCCCTCTCCGCTGAGCTCCGGCGGCACTTGCCGGGGATTCTGGGCGGTGAGAGCGGCGTCTGGCAGTGGGTCGACGAGCACGGGTCGGTGCAGTTCGCGCGCAGCCTGGACGACATCCCGCCCGCATACCGGTCGACGGCCGGTCGAATTCCGATGTCGGCGAAGGCGCTCGCGAACAAGCGCTCGACCGCGACGCCAGTCACGGCGGAGGCGGCGCCCACGGACGAGCGAGTGACTCCCTCCAGGGCCGTGACTCATGCGGCCCGCAGCGCGCCTGCGGCCCGCGGGACCACGGAGCCCGCCATCCTCTACATCTCGTCGGCGATGCCGAACTACGACGGGGTCGTGAGCGCGCTCGACGAAGGCGGCTTCGCGTATCGGATCGTCGACATCGACAAGGACGAGGACGCGAAGGAGCGCCTGATCGAGATCACCGCCGAGGTTTTCCCGAGCCAGCCGGGGGGCACCTGGGCAGTCCCGATGATCGAGGCCGAGGGAGCATACTTCTGGGGCGACGGCCCGATCGGCGTGCGCGAGATGAGCACGCACCTCGCCTGGGTGCGCCGCGGGCGGCCGGTCGAGAACCCCAACGTATACGTCACGTCGTGGTGCCCCTTCTCGAAGCAGCTCATGGGTGCGCTCGACGAGATCGGCCAGCCCTACGAGATGCGAGACATCGAGCGCGATCCGGAAGCGCACGCGGAGCTCATGGAAGCCACCGGCAGCGCCGGGATCCCAGTCACGATCGTGATGGGCAAGGTGATCCACGGCGCCGACCTGGCGGCCGCGCAGCAGATCGCCGAGGCCGCGCATCCCCCGGATGCGCACGGGCTCAGCGCGTTCTTCCACTCGATCTTCGGCCACTGACTCGCTTCAGCGCGAGCGGCGCAGCACGACGGCGTAGATCCCGGCGTTCAGCAGCAGGAGGCCCACGCCCAGGGCGATCTCGCGCCCGCGCGTGAGATTCGCCGGGTAGAGGACCGCGGAGATACAGCGCTCGACGAAGTCGGCCGACGGCGGGGCCGCGCCACCGGACTCGCGCAGGGACTCCTCGAGCCGAGTGAGTGGACAGATGCCCCCGATCAGCTCGATGCCCACGGCCCAGCCGAGCGCGGGGAGGTGCAGCCAGGCCAGCTTGCGCCAGCGCAGCACGAGCGCTCCGCCGGCGACGGCGAAGGCCACGAACGCGGCGTGCGCTAGGAGGACGAGGTCGGCGAGCAAGCGAGTCTCTCCGCGCCCGCGACGAGCTCGGCGATGATCTCCGCGGCGGGCCGCACCGAGGTCACGTTGGTCACCGACTCACCCGCGTAGAGCGCCATCGCCTCGACGTGGCCCGTGCAGTCGGCGGTGGGCGGGAGGCCCGAGAAGCGCTCGACCGGCACCGCGCGGTCGCCGAAGCGCGCCTCGCCGATGACTCCCTCGGGCAGTCTCTCCGCGGCTTCGATCGCCGAGCGCAGCACGCGATGCGGCGCGTCGGGCCACATGCTGGAGAACGTCTGCGTGAGACAGGTATCCGCGGCCGTCGCCGCGAGCAGTGACTTCACGTATGAGGGGTGAGCACCCGACTCGGACGACGCGACGAAGCGCGTGCCCATGCGCGCGCCCGCGGCGCCGCACGCGAGCACCGCGGCGAGATCGCGCGGCGTCGCGAGTCCGCCCGCGGCCAAGACCGGGACGCGCAGGACGTCGAGCACCCGCGAGAGCAAGGGCAAGAGACTCGTCGCGCCGCGCACGTGACCGCCGGCCTCGGTGCCCTGCGCGACGACGAAGTCACAGCCCGCTCGCTCCGCCGCGATCGCCTCGTCGACCGAGCCCACCTGCCAGCTCACCAGTGCGCCCAAGGCGTGCGCCTGCTGCACCCAGCCCGGGTTGGGCTCGCCGTAGAAGAACTCGACGACGCGCGCGCGCCGCGCCGCGATCGGGATGCACTCGGGGTCCAGGAAGGGAACGAGAAAGTTCACCCCGGCCGCGCCGGGAGCGTCGCGCGGGAGTCGCTCGAGAAACGCGTCGAGTGACTTCGCCGAGAAGAGCGCTCCCCCCACCATGCCGAGCGCGCCGGCGCGCGCCACGGCGCTGACCAGCTCGAGGGTCGA
>Ga0326726_10003471_pt1 | contig 14481 bp, 13 predicted proteins | sample MHFenrmetagenome_2_FD_207603 | JGI IMG/M metagenome (GOLD analysis project Ga0326726, IMG submission 207603) | Lab enriched peat soil microbial communities from Michigan Hollow, Ithaca, NY, United States - MHF15MN | ecosystem: Environmental > Terrestrial > Soil > Wetlands > Peat | place: USA...
GTAAGATACCAAATAGTATTATTTTTAACTTTAATATTCTCAGTATAATAACAAGCTGAACCAATATGGGCACGAGTTTTCATTAAAAGTCTATTGAATAATTTCCCACCAATACAAATCCTTTTTCCGAATAGGTTAGTATCTATAATCGAACCAACTGGAACATCCATAGTGTAGAAAAGGGTAGAATTTTTAAAGATGCTTTTGTTTCCATCTGTTATCATAATAAATGAATACATAGGTTCGAAATCAATTCCTGTTTGTTGAACTATCATATTCAGTGAAACATTGACAGTGTCATCTTTATGGAGAATTATTTTGTATTGGATTACCTCATGATTGAGGTCGAGTTGTTCTTGGTCAATAGAGATGGTATTATATTTTTTAATTGGCACAAGTGGTATTTCTTTGGAGAGATTGTGAGAACCGTCATTTTTTGTTTGGGTGGTTGTAGTGATTAGGAACAAAGGAATTATCAACAATGCAACAACTATCATTGATGTGATCTTAAATTTCAGTAACATAAAAAAAAGAAGAGAGATGAGGTTAAAACGGTGCGGGTCCGAATCCTGCATATACTCCTGCAATTCCTAACTGGATTAGAAAACCTGTTATGACAAACGGTGTTGCTAACAGGATGCCTAGAAAACCAATGATGATTCCTAATTCTGGTCCTGTTGATGTGGTGACACCCGTCCATCCAATTGACATTGTTTCACCAATTCCTAACCAAATTGTAGTTAAGTCTGCTCCAGCTGTAGGTAGAACTGTATTTGTCCCTATAGTAATTCCAATTGCAGTATCTATCGTATAGATTCCGCAAGCCATGTTAAAAACAAGTAATGTAGGAAGTCCATTCCATCCAGCAAGTGTTTGTGGGTCATTGAACGGATTGTGTCGTGGTTTCTTAATCATGTCTCTTATTTTATAGAATAAATCATTCAATTCATTAACTGTTTTTGAGGTTAAACCGTTTAATATGAGCGATTTAAAAACTGGTTGAATATCTGTGAATGCTTGTTCTACTTCTTCCGGGGTTGAGTATTTGTTGTAGATGATCAAGAAAGATTGTTTTTTCTCTTTCACAAGATTTGCGATTTCATTAAGGGCATCAATTGAGATCTCTGTTGTTATCCTTTCATTTCCTATCTTACATAGGATTTGTGTTGTCTCAACAAGAGGTTCTGGATTGGATTTACTTCTTGAGGTATTATATACTGGTGTAATGATTGCGGATGATAGAGGAATGGAAAGGAGAATTACGAATAGGAAGATTGCAGTTATCTTCATCTCTTTTCTCATTATGTATTCACCTCCCTCGCCTGTTAAAAAAAGCACAAGATACCCGCGAACGTATCTTATGATAGATGATGAAAAAAAACATGAGACTTACGGCGATGATGAGGAGTTTTTCTTGAAAAAGAGTCTGGTGATCAAGTATCGAATTTGCAGTCACCGCCGGGGTGAATACTAACAAAAAAACAATGGCTACGAAAATCCCAATTCTTGCTATACAAGATTTCATGTTTTTTTTCATCATTCTACTCCCAGACTTAGTAGTTTTTCCAGTGGTGTAAATTTATTTTCAAATATAAATATTTTATAGTGCAATCATCCAATCTTTACCTTTTTTGTTGTTATAAAAATAATTTAGTGTATCTTACTCACAAAGAAAAACATATTTTTACGAATTTCAAATTCTCTTTGTTACGACCTGACATCGGAGTTATCCGGTAAAAATTATGAACAATAAACTATTTCAGGACCTGTTCTATTGTACGTCTGATTATTATGCCTGAGAAAATCCCCCAACACATGCATTGTCAGATTTGCGGAAAGGCGATCCCTGCATCAGACACAGAGACGATGTGCTCTGAGGAATGTAAACAGCGGTACAAAAACCTCTCCAAAAGACGAAAACTCTGGGTCTATATTATGTACGCACTCATCTTCGTCATGATCGCCGTGTTATTCATCGCACCGTACCTCGGAAAATAAACGTAATACGTTCGGAAAGAAAAATAAGGAGAATGCTTTCTTTTTATTCTGCGAGCTCTTCCTGCAGGTCGATGACCATTTCCGTAAGGACATCTTCAAAAATCTGATGGCGGTATTCTTTTACTGAGCCGTTTGCTAGATGTGCTCGAGCGACAAAATCTCTGCCGTCTTTCAAGATTTCAATATGACAGACTGTTTCCATGCTTGTCCCGTCCTGTTTTACTCCCGTATTCATCAATGATATTTATATGTTTTGTGCGCAAGGTTAATGTGTTTCACGCTCATGTCAAGGTCGGGACGTGGGGTTATGAAAACGATTCGAAACGCTGTCGTCGCAGGCCAGTTTTATCCAGGTAATGAACGAAGTCTCCAGCAACAAATCGAGGAGTGTTTTCTTGATACAAGAGGATATGGGAAACTGCCTGTGATACAAAAAATGAAAGGTACTCTGAAAGGCTTGGTGGTTCCTCATGCTGGATATGTGTATTCAGGGGCGATCGCCTCCCATTCGTACGGTCGTCTTGCAGAGCAGGGATTTGCGGAGACGTTCATCATCCTTGGCCCGAACCACACAGGGATGGGCTCTGGAGTCTCTGTGATGACCCAAGGTGCCTGGAAAACACCGCTTGGACCAGTGAGTCTTGATGAATCCCTCGCGCAATCCATCGCAACCGGAATCATTGATCAGGATGCATCCGCACATACCTACGAACATAGCATCGAGGTGCAGCTCCCGTTCCTGCAATATCTTGCACAGGGTCGCCCGTTTGAGTTTGTCCCCATCTGTATGATGATGCAGGATTACGAAACCGTCCAAGACGTTGCGGATATCCTTGTAAAGGCTATCCAACGATCAAAAAAGAACATCATCCTGGTCGCAAGCAGTGATTTTTCTCACGCAGGGTTCAACTACCGCAGCACGCCACCACCAGGGATACGCGTCGATGAGTACGCAAAAAAACAAGACACACTCGCGATAAAAAAAATTCTCGCGTTAGACCCGCAGGGACTTATCGGCACCGTCGAGCAGCACGCTATCACGATGTGTGGGTCTGGTCCGGTCGCAGTCATGCTTCTCGTCGCAAAAAAACTTGGTGCGAACACAGCGGAACTCTTAAAATACGGGACATCCTACGAGGTTCACCCGGATTCCTCCTGTGTAGGATATGGGGCGATCGCGGTATCATAGGTGAAGATACATGAAAAAACAACCGGTGCGAGACATCCAGTTGAAAAAAAATATGACGACAGACCAGTTGATGAAGCAACTGTACGACTCAGGGGGGTTTTCTGCAAAGAAGGTGGCAGATAGTGTCGATATCCTTGAGCGGATGGTACAAGAAAAGGATTGCGTGAAGTTCCTGTCGTTTCCTGCGTGTATCATTTCAACGGGGACACGTGGAGTTATCAAGGAAATGGTGAGAAGAAAATTAGTGGATGTCATCATCACCACTACCGGGACCTTAGACCATGATCTCGCGCGAGTCTGGAAAGACTATTACCATGGGTCGTTCATGGCTGATGATAAGAAGTTACATCAGCAGGGAATCAACCGTCTTGGAAATATCTTCATCCCTATGGAATGTTACGGGGCGATCCTTGAAAAGAAACTCCAGCCCATCCTTGGTGAGCTCTTTGCGATGCAACAGAAATGGTCTACTAAGGATCTCATCTGGGAATTTGGGAAACGCCTTGAAAAGGAAAAAAACGGGAAAGACTCGATCCTCTATTGGGCATGGAAAAACAAGATTCCTCTGTTTGTCCCAGGGATCATGGATGGGGCGTTTGGCTCCCAGCTTTGGATGTATTATCAAGAACACCGGAACATAATCATTGATCTTTTCAAAGATGAACAAGACCTCTCCGATATCGTCTTTAGCGCAAAAAAAACAGGTGCGCTGCTCATCGGTGGGGGGATTTCCAAGCATCATGTCATCTGGTGGAACCAGTTCTGCAACGGGCTTTCCCATGCGGTGTACCTCACGACCGCTGTCGAGTATGACGGCAGTCTTTCTGGTGCGCAAACACGGGAAGCGATCTCTTGGGGAAAAATAGCGGAAAAAGCAGACAATGTCACCATCGAAGGGGACGCAACGGTACTACTCCCACTCATGATTAGTGCATTGCTCGAACGCCTCTAAGACCAAGGTGCTTATTGGTTAAAAGCAGGTCTCTTCTTCTCAAAGACACGGTTCAGGATATCTTTTTCATCTGCGTTACGAATAGGCTCCTCTGATTCTGTTTCTTGGAGTTGTGGTTTATCCATGTGGTCTGGCTTGTGATGTTTTGTTTTATGTAGTACCCCGTACGCTTCGTTGATGAAATTCAGTTCTTCGCTGGTGGGACACCAGGAGATCATGTTTTTATTAGTAAAAAAGTTCGGAGCATTCCGGTCAAACTGGATATTAATCATTAACTCTCCTGAGGTGACGTCTTTTTCAAGTTGGAGAGAAACATACATATTCTCTTGTTTTTTCATACGGTTCCCATCCTTGTTATACTATCGATAACATGAGGAAGGTTTTATATTTTTCTTTTTAGAAAGTAGATCCGCGGAGTCTTTATCTTCCCAGACAACGCGTTCATATGTTTGTATCTACCTTTTTCTCCCAGACTAGACTCCCCACCTTTCGTCCAAACTATGTATTATTAATATTTTTATGAGAAAATATATCACAAACAAATTGCTACTTAAATAGTTATTGTAAAATTTTGTTACATTTGTTACAACAATATTTATTTCAAACATTTAAATAAATTTAACATAACATTTATTACCTAGGTTAACGATTATTTACTTTAATGGGTAAACTTTGTTGGTCGATATTTATAATATTTCTTCTTATTCTACCTATTGGGAACTCTATAAAACCTTCGTCTTCTGATGTTATCTTAAAAGACCAAAAATCATTTCATATAAACATTTCAGGATCACAATTTTGGATAGCAATCAAAGCAAATTTTTCCAATAACACATTGATCTCTTTTCATAAATATGTTTGTACCTCAGTTAATGGAAGTAATCTATCATGCTTTCTCGAATTAGTAAAAAGTGATGCTGAAAGTTATTTATATTCCATTGCAACATGGGCACCTCAAACAAGTCCAGATTATTATTTTCAATATCACCTTGGTCCTTTCAATAGATCTTATTACCATTATATCGAAAATAAAGGATGGGAATGTTCGTCAACTACAATTTACACATGTAACACTAGCGGTACATATTACTATGTCATAGCAGCATTAACAACGAATTGTTATGCAGATATAATGATCAATTATACTGGTGATGCTACTTTTTCATTTACTAATGGAACAGATGTTTTTGCTTTTGGTAGAAATGACTTCTTTGGAATTGTCAATATTGGTTGTAAACGAGGGACATTCATTGTAAATGGTAAAAAAGAGATTAATATCAAGAATCAACTTTTTGCTTCGTTTTACACTAGAAGCCATTCAACAGGATACGAATTTCTTCGATACCATACTCCTGATAGCGGAAAAGAATGGAGTTTTTGTTTTGAAAAAAAAGGACAACAGATAATCTCTAATAAATCTCTCAATTTTCAAAAAAATCTTTGGTGGAATGAGAATGGCAAGTATTCATTTTTTGTTGACATGAATTTATTTGGAATTAGTAAGGTCACTCCTGATGTATATCTTATAGGCGCAGATATTTTATTACCACCATAAAAAAAAGAAGAAAAATTAGTTATTAACTGCAGCTGAGAATACTGCGCGGTCTGTAGCATCAGCGTAAGACCCGCAGATGGAAAGCTGCATCTCTTTTTTCTCCCATCAAACTATACTCTTTTTTGTCGCACGCGGCAGGCTTTCGCCTGCCCTCTAAAGGTGCGACAGGAGAAATAATAATTATGGAAACTGTAAATAGCGTAGCCCCTAAAAAAATTATGGATGACACCCGCAATAACTGGGTGACCATGATGTTTAGAACTAAATGCAAGTTCGCCTGTTTTCGAAAACAGTCGCATATAGACAGTTGCATCGAGGGATTTCGTGATCTCGAACGATTTGGGTTTGTTTTTGACGAGTTCGGTTTTGCAGATAATCACGTACATTTCCCAGTTAATGTTCCGAAACGGTACTCAATTCAAACCGCTGAGATCATGCTCAAGTCGCATAGTGCAAAAATTTTCGAACGCCATCCCGGATTCCGAAAGCGATATCCCAATGGTGGTTTCTGGAGTGGGTATGAACATCATGAATCAACTGGGATAAAAAATCTTGAACACTCGATCGCATATTGCAGAGATCAGCAGCGTCATCATGGGGTAACAGTCATTGATGATCGACAGCAAAGACTGTCTGTGTTCGCCGCCGAGTGAGGATACGGCAACGCCCGAAGGGCTTGCCGAGGAAACGAGGCGGAACGGGAGATTATAAGGGCGCAGCCCTTATTTTACCAAAAGTATTTGTCACAACCACTTATTCTTTTTCTGTGACTTCTTTAACTAATTGATTGTCCTGCACGGAGGATTTTAGGAATTTTAAGATCAGTTCCTTCTGCTGTTGACTTAATGACATGAGCTCACCTTTACATATTAAAATAATCAAGGATTTCGAAAAATTCTTTCTTGATGATATAGCCTTGGTCTGTCTTTTTGATCAGATCGTGTTTCAGGCAGAACTCAATCACCTCAAATTGTTCGTTACTTTCATCCATCTCTCATTCACCTCGTTGTGATAAGCGACTTTCTCATCCCTCATCATGTTCCTTGTTGCCAATGAACATATATAAAGGTACTTTGGCAAAATAACAAAATGAAAAGGGACACATGGTGTGGTACCTTGGAGAATCTCTCTGGAAAAACCATTAAAGTTATATGAAAACAATGGTTCCCTTCTATGTCATGATGAGTAGAATCCGGGATACCAGCGTGCTTTTCTCTGCAGGCCTCTTTATAACAAATGTCATCGGTATCCTTCTTGTCCTCAATGTGCTTTCAACTAACTTTGGATTCGCAACAGCTTCTGTTTCCCACCTTCTCACCATCTTTCTGTTACTCGGAATAGTGCTGCTGAATCTACCGCTCCGACAGACTCTGCGTCATCTTTCGAAAAAAAATCCTTGCATCATAAAACTCATCTTGGGCAGTATCCTGTGTCTATTTGGATTCCTTCTCCTTCTCGTCTCAAAAACTCAACTGCTCTGGGTCTGCAGCATCCCCGTCATTCTCTCGGGCCTTGACCTCTGTCTTCAGGGGATAGACCGCAGAAGAAACGACCTCCATCTTCTCGCAGTAACCTCCTTTGGATACGGAGTTGTGTTCCTCCTTTTACAAACCATCCCTTCTGTCTGGTATCTGTATCAGCACAGCTCGCTGTGGATATCCCATACGATAGGTCTTCTGACAGCGACTCCGATCTTGCTTGGTCCTACCGCCAGCGGACTGGGGATACTTCTCGTATCTCTTGTGTTTCTGATCTGTGGTTTTCTTCTCATACCGAGAAAAACACGTAACGATCTGCGTTGGTTCTGCCTCTGCATCGGAGGTCTCTGTTTCATCTGGTTTTTCTATCTTCTTGCGCTCAGTCTGATTTCATATCCCGCAAACGATGCCCTGAACCTTCATCCATTGTTCTTCGTCCTCTGCCTTATTCCCCTCTTTGGTTTTTTATTCCGCTATCAGGCAAAAGAAACATCACCACCGATGACCGCTCAAAAAATCCAGTGGAAACAGCATCTGAGGAACGGTGCGGTCTGGGCAGCGGTACTCTTATTCCTCTCCACAGCGACATTGACTATTTTTATCAACGGAGGGTCTTCACCAGCAGAATCAGAAAAGGTTCTCTTTTACGGGGACCATATGCTTGGCACCTGGGATGTCCCAGAATATGGAAAATATGGAAAAGACGCAGTCGGCATGTTCGGTCTGTGGCCAATTTACCTAAGAACCTTAGGCTATCAACCTGAGATACTCGTCGAAAATAGGACTCAATTCCTTACTGCAGCACAGCCATGGACCCAGAATATCACCCGATATATGAATCTCACCGACTATGTGACAGTCCGTGAAATTCACGGTATCACGACATCGACTCTCGACAACGCTGCTGTCTTCGTTGTGTCAAACCTGAACGTCTCGTTCTCAAAGCAGGAACAATCCATCATCTGGAACTACGTTGACAAGGGTGGCTCGCTCCTCGTCATTGGGGACCATACGAACGTCGGTGGCATGCAAAACCCCTTAAATGAGCTGCTTGCTCCCGCTGGGATCCAGTATCGGTTCGATGCAGCGCTCCCATTTGACGAGAAATTCAAATGGCTCACCTGCACCCACCTTCAGTATCATCCCATCACCTCCCTTGTTTCAAGTCTTGATGAGCTTCAATATGGGATCGGCGCATCCCTGGATATTAGCCCTTCTGCTTTCCCGATTATCATTGGATCCTCGGTTCTCTCAGATAACGGGAACCGGTCGAATGGAGACATCGCGTATCTGGGTGATTATGAATACAACAAAGGGGAACAGCTTGGGGATGTGATCCTGGTCGCAGGTGCCTATCATGGGAACGGCAAAGTCCTTGTGTTTGGGGACACCTCGGGCTTTCAAAACGCTGCCGTTCCATTTTCCTATCGGTTTATCCAAAGTTCTTTTACCTGGCTTACCAATAAACAAACCGGAACATCATCCATGCTTCAGGTGGGTATTTCCTTGTTATTGCTCATCATCGCAGTGGTTGTCTTTTGTTTTTTCAAGAATAATTCGATTTCCTTCGCATGGTTCCCTCTTCTTCTCTGCCTTTCCTTGCTCCTCTCCGCATCACTCAATCCTCTGTTAATCACCACCAACGATACTGACCTTTCTGGTAACATCGCCAGTATCGATGCATCGCATGGCGAGCGTTTTTCCCTGGAATCATTCACTGATGACTCTGTCAACGGACTTCTCATGAACCTCGAACGGAACAACCTCCAGCCTCTTCTTCTTCGAAGTTTCTCTCAGGAAAAAATCCTCAGAAGCAAGCTGCTTGTTTTTAATGCCCCGACCGCAGCGTTCAGTGCAGATGAAGTCCGGTTCCTCCAATCCTATATGACCAACGGCGGAGTGATTCTGCTCGCGACCGGGTATGAAGAGAAGGATGCTTCAGCACCACTTCTCAAAGCAGTAGGTGCCAATATAGAGCCGACGCCGCTCGGCCCTGTCCCCTATGTCGAAGGGAACCTTACCCTCTATCAAAACGAACCACGATTCGTCGATAGCTGGCCTGTATCGTTTCAGACAAATCAGACCACCTCCTACTATAACTTCACTTGGGGTAACCTCACCTACCATCTCGTAGTGTTTATCAAACACGGAGCTGGTGGCCTCCTTCTGATCGGTGACAGTCAGTACCTGCTGGACAAGAACCTTGAATCTATTTATGACTACTGGCCGGGAAACATCCTGTTTTTAAAATACCTGCTTGATGAATTACCGATGCAGGAGGTAAAGCGATGAAGCGATTCCTCTGGCTTGGCGTCCTGTTTCTCTCGGCGAGCTGGTTGTTCTTCATCCCCCAGTTCACGATGACGGATCTCGTCGCAGGCTCGCTCTGTGTCGTCATTGGTATCCTATGTATCATTGGTGGGTTAGGACGCTGCGTACAAAAACAAATGGAGATCAGATATACTATCCTTCTCATCCCCTTGGCAGCAGCACTTCTCTTTGTGCCATTTCCCTATAACCTTGGACTCGTGGTTCTCGCTATAGGGCTGCTTATGTCCCTGCTTTCCTATAAATTTGAGAGGATACAAGCAGTCCCTCTGAGTATTTCATTTGCTGGCGTACTACTTCTTATTCAAATGATGGTCTTCCCCTTTTATGTGTCCTTCGTCTCACATGGACACCGAATTGACATCCTCTCCCCAGTGGTTTCGTACCTAGCAAACTTCCTTGGTTTCCATACTTCAACGAACAATGGCCTCCTGTTTGTCCAGACCCTCCAACAGACCTACCCGGTCACCATCACCTGGGAGAAACTCGGTTGCTTTCTTGCCCTGAACATATTCCTTGGAGCTCTTCTTCTTTTTGTGATGCTCTCTGAAAAAAGGCAGATGCTGAAACATACGTTTATCGTTCTCCTCGCAGGAGTCCTGTACATCCTCCTGCGTTTTGTCACTATTCTCGCTGTGTACCTCACGACCACCGAGCTTTCGATCTTCTGGGATCCTCTGGTGATGACCCTCAGCTTCCTCCCATTCAGCCTGTTACTCATGAAACTCATCCCGTTTACCGATCGTAATGAAATCACCATACAAGTACCATCCTTGCGGCTGACAAAAAGACAGCTTACTGTTCTGCTGCTGATATTCCTGCTTGTTTTTTCTTTCACGGGTACGTTCCTCTATCAAGACCCTGGGTCGACAAAAAACGGTCGCATCCTCATCGACGAATATCATAGTCAATGGGAAGATACGGTTCGACCACTGGATACCGAGTGGTACGGGCTGCTCTCGACCTATAATTATTATTCCTGGGCACAATGGCTCCACTATTACTATCCTGTGATGACAAATATGAATGCGACATTAACACCAGATCTTCTCAGCAAGTACGATATCCTCATCCTCAAATGTCCAACAGAAAGCTATACAACACAAGAAATTCAATCGATTAAAAACTTCGTCGAACATGGCGGAGGACTCTATCTGATCGGAGATCATACCAATGTATTCGGGATGAACACCTTCCTCAATCAGATCTCTGAAGAGTTCGGGATCCGATATAAGACCGATGCGACCTATGAGCTTGGAACCGGGGATCTCTCCGTCTACCAGCCTGACCAGTTCTTCTCCCATCCCGTGATGCGCCATGTCGACCGATTTGATTTTATGACCTCCTGTACCCTCGAGCCGACTTCTCTTTCTGCATCTTTGCGTATGGAAAATATCATCATCGGGAACCGCATCACCAGTGAACCTGGCACTTATTCGACTGAGAATTTCTTCAGAGAATCAATCGCCTCCCCCGACTCCGAGTCCGGGTATCTCCTCCAGGTAGCAGCCATCAAATACGGGGCTGGCAGGGTTGTCGCATTCACGGATAGCACCGTGTTTTCCAGTTTCTGTCTGTTCACCGACGGATACCCCTCTTTTACCCTGGGGGTCCTGCAATATCTGAATCGGACGAATTCCTCGACGTACCTCAACATCATCATGTTTGCTCTCTCCATTGTTTTTTTTATCAGCCTTCTCATCCTTCTGAGAAATGATACAAAAATAACGGTCCTTTGGATGTTTCTCTTCGCGGGTCTGCTTGCATTCTCCACCGCAGCACCACTCTGTTCCCATCTCACCGACCTCTCCTATCCGCTTCCCTCTCCTCAGACGGACTTTACGCAAGTGTGTTTTGAACAGGAGTATTCCTCATCGAATATCTCTGTAAAACCCACTGCTTCGCTTGGGGAGAACACCAATAATTATGGGACGTTCTTTGTCTGGACCCAGCGACTTGGATATGTTCCATCGATAGAACCGACACTCAAAGATGCCATCGGAAAAGGTGATATCGTTGTGATCATCAACCCGACGCAACCATTTACCGAGGCAGATGTTCGTCTGCTGACCACCTTTTTCGAGAACGGTGGTCGAATGCTTCTCATGGACAGCATCCGGAACACCCAATCGACCGCGAATGACCTGCTTGGGAACTTTGGGATATGGATAACGACATCTGCCACTGATCAGGAACTGTTTTCTAATGAAAGTGGAAATAGGAGTCAGATGCGGATCGGTAATATCACGTCTCCATACCTGACCATCACCGGGGGGACCACGTTGTTCACCAATGACAATAACGAAACGTACGCAACCATGACTGATGTCGTGAATCCCACGACCGGTGATGTAGGACGACTTGTCGTCGTTGTCGACTCGTATACCTTTTGTGATGCTCTCATGGGCGGAACATTTACAGAGCCTACCGAACGACAACACCAAATCTATAATACTGAGTTTCTTCTCTTTCACGAGATTCTGTCCCCCTAGCTTTTTTCATTTTTCTTCGTACTCCTCCTAAATTATACAAGGACAACAATTAAATACAGGAACAATGATAGGTTTTTTGGGGAAAGAAATATGGAGAAAAAAACTCTTCTAATAACCATATCGACTGCTGTTCTTTTAGTGATTGCCTCATTAAGCTCTGTAATTGGATCAAATGATGACCAATCATCACAAAAAGTTGAATCACCCTTGTTTACGGTTCGAACGCAACGCTCGGTCCATACAGACAGTGAGCAAACGATTCAGTCTCATTATCTGGGGAAAGGGGTGAATTCTCATCTGTTCAGTCCGACACAACCCTCGCTAAATAGTGCTCTTGACAGGACGGTTAAAATGCTGAATGCAAACCCGGATTTTTTCGCAAAATTCCTTAAAACACTCAGTTCAAATCCTCGGGTGATTGCACTTCTTCAGGAGAATGGTATGACGGTCGCTGAATTTAAGACCTATCTGAATCGCCTGAAAAACGATCCATCCCTGTTCATTAATGAGATCCGCAGCGTAGAGCCAAAGTTGACAGCGCATCAGTTAAATACGCCAGTCCCGCTTGGTCTGAACACCACAAACCCGTTCGCCTGTGTCATCACTGCGATCGTCATGATTCCGGTAGTGGTGATCATTGCCTTTATCGTCGTGCTGTTCACGTTGCGTATCTTCCAATGTCTGAACCTCAACGAAGTGGTGAACCAGATCATGGATCAGATATTACAGGGGCTGCAACCTGCTGGTTTCAACGTCTGAACATTTCTTTCTTTTTATTTCTTCTGCGATATATTTATATAGATTTCCTCTGAATGGGTACTATAGGAAACATGGTCAACCAATTGAGAATGAAAATTCTAACGATGTTGCTTTTACTTTGTCTCTTTCTTGCTAGTGTACCTCTTCAGGCGCGAATGACTGAATCAGGCTTTGCATCATCTCCCCAGGAATCTTCTGATACGATCATCCAGGAAGGGCTGCAGCAGATACGAACAGGGCAAAACCAATGGAAAACTCCTTCTGAAGCTCTTGTAGAGTTAGAAGCATGGTACAACCTGCAGCCATTAATCGCCTTTGCAAGCTTAATTGATACGTCGATCACGGTGAAATTCATCGATGGTTCCTACACGGTTCTGATGGATCCTCTCCTTGAGAAAAAAGGAGTCATGGGCGAAGAAAAAAATCCATTTATTCATGAAAGGTATGGGGATGGAACAGGTAATACCGCAGTCATCCTCAATCCATCTGAATCGATGTACGGCCATTATCAATGCCAACGCATCATCACTACGTTGCTGAACCATGATTATTCGATTGAATATCTCGCAAACCAAGCAGTTGATGTCGACTATATCAAAAACAATCTTTCTGAAGCTATCATCTATATGAACACCCATGCTGGGTATTTTGATTTGGACGGTGATCAGGTAGCAGATGCTGTCGTGATAGCGACAGGGGAGTTATGGACCAATGATACCGAGCAGAAATACGCCTATGATGTTCAGAATCACCTGATCGTCAAAGGCATGGTGGGCGACCAAGGTATCGTCGCGTTCACCCCTGCGTTCATCGAACAGTACTATACACAAAAACAGCTGCCTGATTCCCTAGTGTTCATGGCCACATGTTATGCGTTATACGATGCATCGATGGCACAAACGTTTCTTGATGCAGGAGCAGTCGTCTACATGGGCTGGTCACAAAACACCGTGTTTTGGACAAATAGTAGGACCTCTGTTCAGGCATTCCGTCTCCTTTCATATGGTTTGACGGTCCAACAGGTCTGCAGATTCATCAGATCTGGCGGTTTCTATAACTGGTTGTTCCACTCAAAACTCATCTTCGTTGGGGACGGAACGTATCAGATCCCTTAAAAAAAACCTATTGTAACCAGAACATCGAATGCATGAGCAACTGCGTCTGTTTCGGAAGCTCTGGTGGTTTTTTCCCCTCCATCATGTCAAGCGTCGCTTGGGTATAGGTGTCAACGATCTGTTGGAAATACCATCGTCCGTAATCGCTGTCGGCACGAGCTGGACTGCCGACATATCCTTCACTGATCCCAATATCCTTGAAGGTTTTCCCTAGAATCCTAGGTGAATACAAATCACGATAAATACTCTGGAGATCCTTATAACAAGGGTCTACGAGATATGGGTATTGATAATTCATCAGCGAGGTCTCTCGGAAACAGGCATGGACTTCTTTTTTCGTGTCAAAACCGACTTGCGGCTCTCGTTTCTCCACTTCTTTACTGTAGAAGTATGGCCCCCAGGGTTCGATTATTTTGATACTATGGGTTTTCATTGCTTTATTCATCCCGCTATAAATACCTTTGAGATGACCTAGGTCCATATGGAAAGTGCAAAGAACATAATACTTGAATCCGAATTTCGCAAGGGAGCTGCATACATCAAAAACAATTGTCTTTAATGCTTTTATCTGCGTCGAAACAGTACCGGGGAAATCAGATGCCATCTTGGAATATC
>Ga0326726_10003472_pt1 | contig 14478 bp, 16 predicted proteins | sample MHFenrmetagenome_2_FD_207603 | JGI IMG/M metagenome (GOLD analysis project Ga0326726, IMG submission 207603) | Lab enriched peat soil microbial communities from Michigan Hollow, Ithaca, NY, United States - MHF15MN | ecosystem: Environmental > Terrestrial > Soil > Wetlands > Peat | place: USA...
GCCCCGCCCCCCGGCCCCCGCCCCCCCCGCCCGCGCGCCGCCCCCGCGCGGCCGGGTGCCGCCTCCCAACATCCCACCCCGCCCCCCACTACTCCGCGCATCCGGGCGAGCCGGACGCCGCTGCGCGCCCTACCGGGCGCGCAGCCCCCCGAACGAAGCGGAGGCGACGGTTAGTTTTCCAGGCTGTCCGGAACCGGGGTCAGGTAGTACCGCGCGTCCTCCCCGACCGTCCGCCTGAAGCGGTCGGCGAAGGACACGAAATCGCCGGCGGACTCGTCCAGGAAGATCCGTTCGACGCGGTGGAGCGGGAAGAACACCGTCGACGGCAGGATGGTCACGGTGTCGCGGCGCGCGATCTCGTGGAGCCAGCCCTCGAAGCCCTCGAGGGAGAGCCCCCGCACGGTGACGCCCGAGCCGTCACGGTCCTTCAGGATCCCCCAGAACTTCTCCTTGGGGTTGACGAGGTGGACGAGCACGAACTCGCCGATCTTCATGACCCCTCCGCCTTTTCGGACAATTCGATGAGGACTCCGTCGCCGGCCTCCGGGTGCAGGAACGCGACCCGCTTGCCGCCCGCCCCCGGGACGGGCTCGCGGTGGATCAGGCGAAAGCCTTTCGCCGCGAGGTCGGCCAGGGCCGCCTCGAGGTCGTCGACGGCGAAGCAGACGTGGTGGATCCCCCCGCCGCGCCTGGCCAGGAACTTCGCGATCGGAGACTCCGGCGAGGTCGGCTCGAGCAGCTCGACGCGGCTCTCGCCGACGGGCAGGAAGGCGGCCACGACCTTCTGGCTCGCGACCACCTCGCGCCTTTCCTCGACGATGCCGAGGGCGCGGTAGACGGCGAGCGCTTCGTCGATCGACGCGACGGCAACGCCGAGGTGGTCGATCTTGTAGGCCGTCATGCCGGGCCCCGCGCCGCGGCTTCCCGCGCTCCCCTCACGAGGCCGTCGAAGAGCCGCCCCGCGGCCGTGTACGGGTCCTCGCGGCGCTCGCCGACCGCGCGGACGGCCTCTTCCAGTCCGTCCGGCTCGGGCGCCCGCGCCTCGACGGCCCTTCGGAAGCGATCCTCGAGGAGCGCGAGCAGGCGCGAGCGCGCCCGCACGGCCCGCCGCCGCAGACCCTCGCCCGACCCGGCGAGGTAGGCCCTGTGCGCCTCGAACGCGGCGACCGCCTCGGGCACGCCCGTCCCGCTCGGGGCCGACGTCTTCACGATCGGCGGGCGCCAGGGAGGGTGCCCGGCGAAATCGAGCATCATCGAGAGCTCCGCGACCGCGCGGTCGGCCCCCTCTCGCTCGGCTTTGTTGACGACGAATACGTCGGCGATCTCGAGGATCCCCGCCTTGATCGCCTGGATGTCGTCGCCCAGGCCCGGAACCAGGACGACCACGGTCGTGTCGGCGGCGCGCACGATGTCGACCTCGTCCTGCCCCACGCCGACCGTCTCGATCAGGATGACGTCGTAGCCAGCCGCGTCGAGCACGTCCACGGCGTCGCTCGTCGCGCGGGCGAGGCCGCCCAGGGCGCCCCGGGTGGCCATCGAGCGGATGAAAACCCCGGGGTCGGTGTAGAGCTCGGCCATGCGGATGCGGTCGCCGAGGATCGCGCCGCCGGTGAAGGGCGAGGACGGGTCCACGGCCACGATTCCGACGCGGTGTCCCGACCTGCGGTAGGTCTGGCCCAGACGCTGGACGAGGGTGGACTTCCCGGCGCCCGGCGGACCGGTGATTCCGATGATCCGCGCGCGGCCGGTCCGCGGAAAGAGCCTTCGGAGGATCCCGGGCACGGCGCCCGAGTCGCGCTCCACCTCCGTGATCGCGCGGCCGATCGCGCGGGCGTGGCCCGCGAGGACACCCTGCGCGAGCTCCTCGGAGCCCGAGCCCGCGGCGGCGGTCATGCGCCGCTCAGCAGGTGCCGGGCGATGACGAGCTTCTGGATTTCGCTCGTGCCTTCGCCGATCGTGCAGAGCTTGACGTCCCGGTAGAACTTCTCGACGGGGTAATCCTTGGTGAACCCGTAGCCGCCGTGAATCTGGATCGCCCGGTCGGTCGCGCGCACCGCGATTTCGGACGCGTAGAGCTTGGCCTGCGCCGAGAGCCGCGTGACGGGCTCTCCCGCGTCCTTGGCGGCGGCGGCGCGCTCGGTCAGGAGGCGCGCCGCGTCGATCTCCGTCGCCATCTCGGCGAGGTAGAACTGGATCGCCTCGAACTCGCAGATGGCCTTGCCGAACTGGCGCCGCTCGCGGGAGTACGCCAGGGCGGCCTCGTAGGCGCCCCGCGCGAGGCCCACCGAGAGGGCGGCGATCGAGATGCGGCCGCCGTCCAGGATCTTCATGGAGTCGACCCAGCCCGAGCCCGGCTCTCCGAGGAGGTTGCCCGCCGGCACCCGGCAGTCCTCCATCACCAGGGTGCAGGTGTCGGAGGCGCGCATGCCGAGCTTGTTTTCCTTTTTCCCGACGCGCATGCCCGGGTTGTCGAGCTCGACGATGAAGGCGGAAATGCCCTTGTTGCCCTTCGCGCGGTCGGTCACCGCCATGAGCACCGCGACGGACCCGACCGAGGCGTTCGTGATGAAGTTCTTCGAGCCGTTCAGGACCCAGGTATCCCCGTCGCGGACGGCCGTGGTCTTCGTGCCGCTCGAGTCCGAGCCCGCCTCGGCCTCCGTCAGGCCCCACGCCGCGAGCCACTGGCCGGAGGCGAGCTTCGGGACGTACTTCTGCCGCTGGGCTTCGGTGCCGAACTGGTAGAGGTGGTTCGTGCCGAGGCTGTTGTGCGCGGCCAGGGAGAGGGCGACGGAGGGGTCCACCGCCGAGATCTCCTCGATGATCGCCTGGTAGTCCATGTAGGACAGGCCGGCGCCGCCGTACTTTTCCGGAAGGAGGACACCGAGAAATCCGAGATCCCCGAGCTTGCGGAAGACCTCCCGCGGAAACTCCTGGGCTTCGTCCCAGCGCATGACGTTGGGCCGGATCTCCGCCTCGCAGAAGTCGGCCAGCGTCCGGAGTATGGCCCGGCGCTCGCCGGAAACCGCGGTGCTCATGGGGCAATTCTATCGAACCGGCGCACGGGCCTTTAGCCGCAGGCAATTATGGCCGCCCGGAGCGCCCGTCCCAGGCGCGAGGGGCGTTACCGCGTGGACGGAGTTGCCGGAGCGGCGACGGTCGAGGCCTGAACGATGTCGATGCCCGTGTAGTAGTGGCGGAGGATGCGGTCGTAGGTCTCGCCGGCGAGCGCCATCCCGAAAGCGCCGTTCTGGCACATGCCGACGCCGTGACCCCAGCCCCGCCCGAGGAACACGAACTCCGCCTGGCCGTCGGCCCCCGCGACCCGCGAGACCGTGAAGAGCATCTCGGGCATCTCGACGGCCTGGCGCAGGTCGAAGCGTTTGAAGACCGCCTCGGCCAGGTCGGTCTTGACCCGCATCTCGATGGCACGGCCGGCCGGGCTGCGCTTCAACACCGTGATCTCCCGCACTTCGTTGCCGGCGACCCGCCCCGCCATCCGGCGGGCCAGCTCCCGGGCGGGTACCCGGCGCACCCATTCGGTCCAGGACGAATCGCGCTCGGCCTCTGGGCCGTCGGCCTCGAGCTCGACCCAGAGGGCAAGCACGCGGGCCCCGCTGCGCAGCCAGCGAAGGCGGTCGCCGGCCCGCAGGGTGAGCGCGCCCGTCGGCGTGTAGAGCGCGCCGATGCGGCGCGCCAGCGGCACGTCGGGATCGACCGGCAGGCCTTGCCGCCCGTCGGCGGTCTTGACCCAGAGGTTTGAGCCTTCGCGCGAGAGAAACCGTCCCGAGCCCTCCGTGACGCCGAGCAGCCGCACCGCCGTCGAGAGAAGCAGGCCGGCGTACTCCTCCTCGGAGAGCTCGCGGTCCGCCGGCGGGATCAGGTCGCCGGCGAAGCGCAAGCGCAGCAGGAATTCATAGGCGCTTCGGGCGGACGCGCTCAATCCGGCCACGGCGGAGGGACGCTCGGCGTAGTAGCGCTCGTCGGGTGGCGTCAAGTGCAGGAGGCGCGCTTCGGTCAGGCCGAAGTCGGTGATGAGCGACGGGTACACGGCGTTGGGCGAGAGGCTCGACGGCGGCGCTCCCCGCCGCGGCACGCCGGCGAGGCCCTGGGCGGTCTCGAGGCTCGCCGCGCGCGGCGCAGCCTTCTTCGGCGTCTGCCGGCGCAGGACGTAGCCGCGCCACGCGAGGCCTCCGCGCGGCTGGCCTCCCCCGTCGCGCGCAACCGCCGCGCCTGCGATGTCCGTCGTGGGGAGCTCGCCGCACGGGACCGACACGAGATAGGGCACGGGCCCGCCCGAGAACACGTTCTCGACGTTCTCGGTGACGCCTCCGCAGGTCGAGACGAAGAGCGCGTCGGCGAACTGCCCCTGCGACGCCAGAACGAGGCCGCGCGTGCCGTCCACCGCGGCCGTCGAGAGCGGGTCTTCGAGGGATGCGCCGCCGTAGGCCTGGCACTTCGGACCGGGGCAGATGTCGTAGCCCTCGCTCTCGAACTGCCCCCGGTGGGCCAGGGCATAGGTGCGGGCCGCGACGGCCTGCGCCTTCAGACCCTCGATCGCGTCGAAACGCTTGGGACCCATCTCGGCCGGGACGACGCCGTACAGGTACTCCTCGAGGTCCACGCGGTTGACGACGTTCAGGAGTCCGCGGGGGTTGACGCAGATCCGCAGGCTCCCCCGGTACGCCACGCCCTCGACGGCCACTCGCACGTCGGGAGCCGGGGCGAACACGTCCACCGGCGCGGGCAGCTCGAGCGGCGCGCCCAGTCCGCCCGAGATCGCGATCGACGGCGCCGCCGCAGGCGTCCGCGGCGCGCCCGGCACGACGAAGCCGTCCTGGCCTGCGGCCTTCAACTTCGCGAGAAACGCGTCGGCCTCGGCGCGCGAGGGGAAAGAACCCACGAGCGCGCGGTAGAGGCCGCGGTCGGCCGAGAAGGCGACCTCGCCGGAAGTCTGGAAGGACGCCGCGAGGCGATCGATCAACTTGCGCGCCGGCTCTTCCTGCGAGAAGGCCCCGGCCTGGATCTGAAAGAACTGGGCCGGCGCGCCCCCGTTGGGCCGCATCGAGAGCGGACCCTGGACGAGCTCGGCCCGGTCGCCCGACGCGACGACCCAGACCGTCCCCGCCGACCCGACGACGAACTCGGTCAGGTCGCTCTTGAGTCCCACCCGGTACAGAACGCCCGAGGGCGCGGCGGCCGCGGGCGGCGCCACCCGCACGGCCGGGATCGGAAGCGGGGCCTCCGGGGTCTCGGGAAGCGACGGGGGCGCTTTGGGAGCCGGCGTCGCGCACGCCACGGCGAACGCCAGGGCCGCCAGGGGAAGACGCGCCAGGAGGCTGGACGAGCGCGGGCTCAAAACCGGGACCGGATCCGGGTGCCGAGGACGTCCTTGCGGAAATCGCTCCCGCGCAGCGCCACCATGAGGCACATCTCGTAGAGGCGGCTGCGGAGCCGGTAGCCGATCCGGTCCTCGAGCTTTTCGCGCTCGCCCGAGCCGGGCTCGATCTCGTCCTCGAAGTTGGACGTGGCGACGGTGATCCGCTTCCGGTTGTACCGCGTGTTGAGCAGGCTGTAGAGGACGTCCAGTACCCATGGGTGGGGCTTGGACGCGCCGAGCTCGTCGACGACGAGGAACTCCGCCTCGGCGTAAGGCGTCAGGACGGACTCCTTCGAAATGTCCGCGTCCGGGCGAAACGACGTGGTGATCTTCATCAGGAGGTCCGAGAAGTCCACGTAGAGGCCGGTGACGCCCTTGGTCGCGACGAGCTCGGAGAGGATCGCGCACGCCAGGTGAGTCTTCCCCCGGCCCGCGGGGCCCACGAGCAGAAGCCCGGCTTCGACGGCCGGGTACGAGTCCAGGAATTCGCGCGCCGCCGTCTTGGCCTTCGCGAGGCTCGCGTTGTTGTCCGAGAAGTTGCCCAGCGTGCAGTCGCGGTAGCGCTGCGGGATGCCGGCCGCCTCGAGGCGCGCGCGGGCGATCTCCGCGCCGCGGCACACGCACGGGTGCGCCTGCTTTCGGCCGTCCGACGAATCGAGAACCCAGCCCGCTCCGCCGCAGATCGCGCAGGTCCCCGTCGTGGCGAGCTCCGTCAGATCCATGGCTTCAATTCTCCGGCAACCCGGCCTCGATGAGGATGCGCCGCCGGCGCGGCCCCTCGAGGTAGGTCTTCAGGTCGGCGAGACTCTCCTCCCAGCCTGCCGCGGCCTCGCCCGTGTAGCGCTCGTACGCCGGACCGGCGTCGGGCACGTCCTGCGAGACGGTCACGACGCAGCCGCCCCGCTCGTCCTCGCGGAACGTGAGCTCGAGCCGGATCCCGGACAACGCTTCGCCCTCTCTCGGCTCGTACGAGATCTCCTCCACCAGGAGCCGGCGGCCCCGCTCGAAGTCCGCGATCTTGCCGAGGATCGTCGCCTCGGTGACGCCGCGCTCGTTCGTGAAGCCGACGGCCCAGTTTCCGCCCGGGCGAAGGCCGACGAGGGCCCCCTCGCAGAGCCACGAGAGCAGGTCCGAGACGCGCGTGAAGGCGTCGAACGCGTCGGCAGCCGAAGCCCCGACGGCAACCGATCGGACCACGGGGGAAGTCACGAGGGCATTCTAAACCTCGGCGGCGACCTGTCGCCCCGAGCGCAGGCCAAGCCGTCATCCCGAGTCTCTGGAGCGGTCACCCCGACCGAAGCAAGGGATCCCGGGCCCGGCGCGCGGTGGACGCCAGTCAAGCACGGGATCCCTCGTCGCTACGCTCCTCGGGATGACGCGGAGGGGCGCTTCTCGGCATGACGCATCAGCGCCTGTGCCCGTTCTCCGCCCCGCACGGCCCGTTATACTCGCCGCCCATGCTCGCGCCGATCCGCGCCGCGCTCTCCGACGCTCTTCGCGCCGCTGCCCGGGAACGGCTCGGAGCGGACGTCGAGCGGGTCGTCCTCGAACGGCCGCCCAAGCTCGCGCTCGGCGATTTCGCCTGCCCGGTCGCCTTCGATCTGGCGAAGGCCCTGAAGAAAGCGCCCCGGGCGATCGCGACGGAGCTCGCGCAGGCCGTCCGCCTGCCCGCCGGCGTGCGCGAGGCCCGGGTCGAAGGCGGCGGGTACCTGAATTTCTTCCTCGACCGGGGACCCGTTCTCCGCGCGCTGCTCGCGGGACCGGCTCCCGCGGCGGCACGCCCGGAGAAGATCATCGTCGAGCACACCAACATCAACCCCAACAAGGCCGCGCACATCGGCCACCTGCGCAACGCCGTGCTCGGCGACGTGCTCGTCCGGGCGCTGCGCCACCTCGGGCACCCCGTCGAGGTGCAGAACTACCTCGACGACACCGGCGTCCAGGTGGCCGACGTCGTCGCGGGCCTCCTCCACCTCAAGGACGTCCGGACGGCCGCGGGGGCCGCCGCCGTGATCCGCGAGAGCCGCTTTCCGGACGGCCCCGTGAACCCGAAGGGGTTTGCGTACCTTTGCTGGGATCTCTACGCCGAGGTCGGGCGCACCTACGCAGAGCGCCCGGAGACGAAGGCCTGGCGCGACGAGGTGCTCCACGCGATCGAAGCCGGGGGCAACGACATCGCCGAGATCGCCTCCCTCGTGGTCGAGGCCGTCGTCTCGGCGCACCTGGCGACCATGGGCCGGCTCGGCATCGCCTACGACGTGCTGCCGCGGGAAAGCGACATCCTGCACAAGCACTTCTGGGCGCGGGCCTTTGCGATGCTCAAGGACAAGGGGGCGATCCACCTCGAGAGCGAGGGCAAGCACGCCGGCTGCTGGGTCCTGCGCCTCTCCGAATCGGAGGGGTTCGCCGGGATGGAAGAACCGGACAAGATCCTCGTGCGCTCGACCGGCACGGTCACTTACACGGGCAAGGACATCGCCTACCAGCTCTGGAAGTTCGGCCTGTTGCCGACCGACTTCGACTACGAGCGCTTCCGCCCCGCGTGGACGTCGGGCTCCGTGCTCGAGGACGAGATCCCCCGAGCGGTCCTCGAGCATCCGGTGTGGCGGACCGCCCACACCGGCGGCTCTCCCGGCGCCCCCCCCTTCGGGCACGGCGCCCGCGTCTTCAACGTCATCGACGTGCGCCAGTCCTACCCGCAGAAGGTCGTGCGCGAGGGCCTGCGCGCTCTCGGACACGCGAAGGAGGCCGATCACTCCATCCACTTCTCGTACGAGATCGTGGCCCTTTCACCGAAGGCGGCTCGCGAGCTCGCCGAGCGCTTCGGCGAGGAATACCGCCTCTCGGCCGAAGACGAGAAGAAGCCCTTCGTCGAGATGTCCGGCCGCAAGGGCCTCGGCGTCAAGGCGGACGACCTGGTCGAGCTCCTCCTCGAGCGGTCCCGGGCGGAGATCGGCAAGCGCCGCGGCGAGGACGCCGCCGGCGGCGCGGGAGCCGCCGAGCAGGATGCGCGCGCCATCGCCATCGGGGCGCTGCGGTACTTCCTGCTCAAGGTCGGCCGGACCAAGATCATCGCCTTCGATTTCGACGAGGCCCTGAATTTCGAGGGCGACACGGGGCCGTACCTCCAGTACTCGCTCGTGCGCGCCGACAACATCTTCCGCAAGCTCGAGGAGAAGGGGCTGGCCGCCTCCCTGCCGCCCGAGGAGCCTTCCGGCGAGGGCTGGGACGACGATCTCTGGGCCATCGCCTTCGACGCCGCCTCCACGCCCGACGTGGCCGAGCGAGCCGTCGAATCGCTCGAGCTCGCCGCGCTCGCGCGGCATGCCTTCGGCCTCGCGCAGGCCTTCAACCACTTCTACCACCGCCAGCCGATCCTCCAGGAGGAGGACGCGGCGGTCCGGAACCGCCGCATCGCGGTCGCGCGTATTTTCCGACGGGAGATGTCGCGCCTGCTCGGGCTTCTCGGAATCCCGGAGCCAGGCCGAATGTGACCTTGCGGGAGCAGAGCCCCCGCAAGGTCATCCCGAGGGCCGCAGGCCCGAGGGATCCCGGACTCGACGAGCCCCGACTCGACGAGCCAGGACCGAACGGAAGGAATCCACGATGGACAAAGTCAACCTGCTCCAGAAGTTCTCCCTCTTCGACGATCAGTTCAGCCCGAAGGTCGTCGGCGACCTGAACGACCACCAGGTCAAGGTCGTGAAGCTCCAGGGCGACTTCGTCTGGCACCATCACGACGACGAGGACGAGCTTTTCCTCGTCGTCCGCGGCCGGATGAGAATGGGCCTGCGCACGGGAGACATCGAGCTGACCGAGGGCGAGCTCTTCATCGTGCCGAAGGGCGTCGAACACAAGCCGTCGGCCGACGAGGAGTGCTGGATCGTCTTGATCGAGCCCGGGACGACGCTGAACACGGGCAACGTAAGGAGCGAGCGCACCGTCGCCGAGCTCGACCGGATCTAAGCGTGGCCACCCCGGCCGGAAGGCTGCCGGACAACGCTCCGGGCGAGTTCTACGTCGACCGGACCTGCATCGACTGCGACGCCTGCCGGCGGATCGCACCGGCGGTTTTCGAGGAAGGCGACGGGCACTCGTTCGTTCGCGCCCAGCCCGGGACTCGCCAGGCGCGGCGCCGCGCGCTCATGGCGCTGGTGGCCTGCCCGACCGGATCGATCGGCGCTTCCAGCCCGGCCGGCGCAGCGGCCGCGGCCGCCGCCTTCCCCGAGACGGTGGACGAGAACGTCTCGTTCTGCGGCTTCACCTCCGAGAGCTCTTTCGGCGCGTGGAGCTACTTCATCGAGCGCGCCGCGGGAAACGTCCTGGTCGATTCTCCGCGCGCCGCGGGACCGCTGCTGTCCGCGCTCGAGGCGCGCGGCGGCGTGCGCGCGCTCTTCCTGACCCACCGCGACGACGTCGCCGACCACGAAGCGCTGCGAAAACGCTTCGGCTGCGAGCGCGTGCTTCACGAAGACGACGTGACGGCCTCGACGCGGGGCGTCGAGCGGCGCCTGGCCGGCCGCGAGCCCGTCCGGCTGGCCGACGACCTCGTCGCGATCCCGACGCCCGGCCATACGCGGGGCCACGCGGTTCTGCTCTACCGGGAGAAGTACCTCTTCACCGGAGACCACCTGGCATGGTCGCGCCGCAGGGGCACCTCGTGGCCTTCCGGGACGCCTGCTGGTACTCGTGGGACGCGCAGATCGGCTCGATGGAGCGGTTGCTCGACTTCCGCTTCGAGTGGGTCCTGCCCGGCCACGGCGGCTGGCACCACGCGGCGTCCGCGGAGGCGATGCGCGCCGAGGTCGAGCGCTGCGTGGCCTGGATGAGAACCGCTAGCCGCCGCTGACCGCGAGCCCGGGGTTCTCGACCGCGACGAGGAGCAGGCGCCCGCCGCCCGGCAGACAGGTCAGCGCCTCGCGCACCGCGGGTGTCTTTTCGGGGGCCGACAGGATCACGACGCAGCCGCCGCCTCCCGCCCCGCAGGCCTTTCCGCCCCAGGCGCCGGCGGAAACGGCGGCGTCGATCGCCGCCTCGATGGCTGGCGACGACACGACCGGCGCCAGGCGGCGCCGGGCCGTCCACTCGCGATGGAGGGCGGTCCCCATGGCCGGGAAGTCCTCGGCCTCGGCCGCCTCGGCCATCTCGCGCGCGGCGAGGGCGACGTCCTCGAGACGCAAAGCGACTCCCCGGTCTCCCTCGAGCCGGGCGCGAAAGATCTCCCAGTTGTTCATGCCGGAGGAGTGCGCGGCGCCGGTGTCGAAAAGGCTCAGGTGCCGAAGCCATGCCCCCGGATCGGCGTCGTGCCGGGAGGCCACCGCGCGCCCCGGCGTGAACCGGATCGCGTGGATGCCGCCTCCGAGCGGAGGGTAGTAGTCCTGGACTCCCGCCGGTTTGCCGAGCACCCGGGTCTCGACGTCCCGGACGAACTCGACTTCCCCGGTGCCGCCAAAATCGCGGCCGACGCTCGCGGCCAGGGCGGCGGCCATCGCCACCGTCAGGGCCGATGATCCCCCGAGGCCGGACCCGTACGGCACGTCCGACGAGAGCTCGATGTCGCGGGGCTCGGTAATCTCGAGCGCCTCGAGGAGCGCGCCCGCGAGCGCCCCTCGCGGGTCGGCGAGCAGGTCCCCCGACCGCCCCACCGTGCGCTCGTAGCCCAGGTCGGGCACGGAAACCCGAAAGCCCCCTTCGCGCCGCCGCACCCTGCACCGCGCGCGCAAGTCGATCGCGACGTTGACCGTGACCGAGCCGGGGTGCAGGACATGCAGCGGCCAGAGATCGAGAGTCCCGCCCGCGAGGTCGATGCGCGCCGGTGCCGACGCTTCGAAGGTGGGAGTCACACAGGGATTCTAAGTTACAGCGACCCAGGGCTCAGCAGGCCACGGAGCGGCAACAGCTCGCGGCGCGGGAAGTCACCCGAGCGAAGCGAGGGTGGAGGCCCGCGCCGCGGGAGCCGGAGCGCAGCGTAGGGATCAGGCGTCCGGTCGAGCCCGCATCCGGGCGAGCCGGACACCGGTGCGCGCCCTCCGGGCGCGCAGATCCCGCAGCGAAGCGCAGGCGACGCTAATACCCGACGCGGCTGGCGCGCAGGAACCCGGACTCCGGGAATTCAACGCCTTCGACGGTGACCGCCTGGCCGACGGAAGCAGTGGCGAAGCTCGCGTCGGTCGTCATGACGCGGAAGGTCTCGCCGTCGTCGGCGCAGAAGCCGAGCTCGTGGACGGGCTCCGTCAGCGGGCAGGCTTCCTTGTCGTGGCGGCCGTCGCACTGGAGGCAGACGAACGTGCCCGTCATCTGTCGCGAGACCGGCACGACGCCCCGGGGCGCCGAAATGGCGACGGGAGCCGCCATGGTGAAGAGCGCTCCGCGCGGGATGCCCTGGTCGGCGGCCAGCGGAAGGATGAGCAGGAGGATCGAAGCGGCCAGACCGAGGGGGGCGTACCGGGGCCTCAGGCGGGGCTCGTAACGGCCGTCGTAGAGCCTCTGGCGCAGCCGCATCGGCGCCCGGTCGTAATGCAGGCGCGAGCGGAGCAGCCCGGACAGGCTGCGCGCCGACCGAGCCCTGGCGGCGCACGGGGCGCAGAAGGCCAGGTGCCGGTCGAGGGCGGCGCCGCCGTCCGCACCGGGATCGCCGTCCGGGGAGGTGTAAAGGAGGAAACGGGCTCTTGCGCAGTTCATCGGGCCGGAGAGCACAACGGCGCCACCGGCCCCGTTTATTCCGTCCCCCGAAGGGGGCCTTCCGTCCGGCGGGCTGGCCTGCGTGGAGGGGCCAGCCCCCGCGCCCTCAGGCGGTCTGCGGGCGGGGCCGGGTCCGCATCTTGGTGGGTTCGGCTCCCCGGATGTACCCGTGCTTGCGGGCGTACTTGAGAAGGGCCTTTTCGAGGAGCTTGCGCCCCCGGTAGAGCCGCGACATCACGGTTCCGACCGGGCAGTCCAGGATGTCCGCGATCTCCTTGTAGGAGAAGTCCTCGAGGTCGGCCAGGATGACCACCATCCGGTAGTCGTACGGGAGCGACTCGAGTGCCTTGCGGACGTCGTCGTCGAGCACGCCGTTGAAGAACTCCGTCTCGGGGTCCCCCACCGGCTCGGCGCTGTCCCGGCGCACGATCCGCTCGAAGGAGTCCTCGATCTCGGCGAAATCGACGCTGCGGGGCTCCAGCTTCTTCTTGCGGTAGTTGTTGATGAACGTGTTCTTGAGGATCTTGAAGAGCCAGGCCTTCAGGTTCGTTCCCTCTTCGAACTTGTCGTAGTACTTGTAGGCCTTGAAGAAGGTCTCCTGAACGAGGTCCTCGGCATCCTCGGCGCTGCGAGTCATCCGGTAGGCAGTGTTGTAGAGCGAGTCCACGAACGGCATCGCCTGGGAGTTGAAGTCCCACGCCGACACGGACTGCGGGGAGCCCGATTCCGGGAGAGATTGCACGCTGACCTTTTCCATGAACCTCTCTTTTCGCAAAATCCTTGCCCGGTCGGCCAAAGCGGCCTTCGCCACCTGCCGGACCGGGCTAACCTCCGATTTTTCTACGGAGTAGCGTCCCGGCCCGTCGGGCCCTTTCGCAAACAAATACGTCCCGAGACGGCCGGAAGTTTCCCCCCGGGATGCCAGCCTGTACCCGGATGAGGACAAAAAGGGCCTCCCGGCCGGAACTCGACCTGGAGGCCCGATTTCGGAACTAGAGCTTGCTGATCTGGCTCGCGATGAGCAGGGCGTACAGGACGAGCGACTCGATCAGGGCCAGTCCGATGATCGTCATGAGACGGATCGGGCCCGCCGCGCCGGGGTTGCGGGACATGGCCTCGGCCGCCGAAGACGTCGCGCGGCCCTGGGCCATCGCGCCCGCAGCCGCCGCGATGCCGAGCAGAAACGCCGCCGAAAGAGCGCCCCATCGGACGCCGCTTGCCGCCTGACCCCCGGCGCCCGGCTCCTGGGCCAGGGCGGGAAGCGCCAGGCAGGCCAGCGCCACGATGCCGATGATTACCGTTTTCTTGAACATCCGCAGTTCTCCTTCTTCCTCTCGATCGATTTCAGTGTTCTTCGTGGGCCGTGGACAGATTGATGTAGACCGCCGTGAGCGTGACGAAAATGAACGACTGGAGCAGGGCCGTGAAGAGGCCCAGGGCCATGAGCGGCCAGGGGACGAAGATCGGAAGCAGGCTCGCGAAGAAGCCGGTCACCGTGTGCTCGCCCGAAATGTTCATGAAAAGGCGCAGGGACAGCGACAGGATGCGGGCGAAGTTGCCGATCATCTCGATGACGAAGAAGAGCGGCGCCAGCCACCACACGGGGCCCATGAAGTGCTTGAGGTACCCGAAGAGGCCGTGCTCCTTGATCCCCTGCCAGTTGAAATAGAGAAACGAGATCACCGCGAGGGCCACGGTCGTCGAGAGCGACCCGGTCGGCGGCTGGAGCGGGAAGAGCAGCCCGAAGAGGTTCCCCATGAAGATGAAGAGGGCGAACGTCCCGATGATCGGGAGGTACTTCCTGCCGGCGCCGTGGCCGATGACGTCCTCGAGCAGGTCCCGGATCCCGGCGACGATCATCTCGAGAAAATTCTGGACCGATCCGGGGCGATGCTCGTCGAAACGCCGGGCGGCCAGAGGGAAAAGGACCGCGATGATGAGCGTCAGGAAGAGCGCCATGATCGCCGTGTCGGGAAGCCAGGCCTGCGCGCCATCCGGGAAGAAGAACTCGCGCCAGGCGGCGGGGACCCTGGCGACCGGCGGCGCTCCCAGCAGCGCGATGAGCAGGCGGTTGACCGGCCCGTAGAGAATCGAATGATGTTCGGTCATCGCGCCTTGCCTTCTCCCCCTCGCTCGAAAACTTCCGAAACGACGGCCGCGACCACGGCCGAAACCCCGACGAGGCCCCCCGACAGACTGAACCCCTTCCACCGGAAGGCCACCACCCCGAGGAACAGGAGACCGACGGCCGTCACCAGCAGGAGAGGGAGCGACGCGCGAATCCCATGCTTGCCCTGCGGGGGAACGAGACGCTCGGTCAGCTTCTCGAGAACCAGGAGGCTGAAAATTACCACGGCCGCGCCGATTGTCAAGGAGACGCCTGCCGGCCAGTTGATGACGAAAGCCACTGCAGCCGAAAG
>Ga0326726_10003474_pt1 | contig 14470 bp, 15 predicted proteins | sample MHFenrmetagenome_2_FD_207603 | JGI IMG/M metagenome (GOLD analysis project Ga0326726, IMG submission 207603) | Lab enriched peat soil microbial communities from Michigan Hollow, Ithaca, NY, United States - MHF15MN | ecosystem: Environmental > Terrestrial > Soil > Wetlands > Peat | place: USA...
AAGCTTCCATGCGATGGCAATGATCACGACGGCAAGCGGGAACTCGTATGCGATCATGGTCACCATCTCCCTCTGTGCTCCCACGGTGGCATATGGTGAGCCGGAAGAAAATCCTCCGGCAACAAGTGCCAGGGCTGGCAGGGTCAGGAGATACATGACCAGTATCAGGTCTCCCCCCCCGGAAAGGACAGGGGGGAATCCTCCGACAGGAATGTAGAACAGGATTGTAATGGCCGACGCCAGTGCGACGACCGGTGCCAGATTGAAAAACCAGGGTATAGCATTAGCAGGCACCACATTTTCCTTGGTGAAGAGCTTGCGCATATCCGTAAAAGGCTGGCTGATCGGGGGGCCTATGCGTGCCTGCATCCGTGCGGTCACGATTCGGTCAACACCCAATAGGAAGAATGCAACGATGATACCAAAAATCCCTACAAGAACAGCTCCTGCCACTGTCAGGATGATATCCATCAGCATTGTAAAAGCCTCCTTGTCTTGTCACGTGAAAGACGCGTCAGATCCTCCTTGGTCAGGTCAGCTGGAGAACCATCCCGAATAATTGTCACCCGATCGGTACAGGACATACAGGGGTCGATGGATGCCACGATAATAGGGACATCGGCCAACTGCTCACCTTTGAGCATAGGGATCCATGACATCAGGTTGCTGTAGGAGGAGGCTTTCACCTTCCAGGTTGCCGGGGCATCGTTGCCGTCCATGCGGACATAGTGCATGCACTCGCCTCTCGGGGCCTCCACTCTGCCAATTGCCTCACCCTGAGCTTTTTTGAGTACGGAAAGCAGCTTGGGTAACTTTTTCTCCCAGAGAATTTCACCACCAGGCATGTTATCCAGGCATTGCTGGATAATATCAATAGACTGGGCGATCTCAAGGAGCCTTACGATGATCCTGTCATATACATCCCCCTGCGGTCCTCCGAGTTCCTTGGGGGGGAGCACTGGATGGACATCTAGATCGCCATAGGCACAATAGGGATAGTCATGCCGGACATCCATGGCAACACCTGATGCCCGTGCAGTCGGCCCAATAGAACATAGGAGCTGGGCATCGCGGTAGCTCAAAAGACCGTGCCCCCGGCACCGCATGCGTATGGTACTGTCATCTAAAAAGACGGTCTTCATCTGGTCCAGCAGTCCCCGGTAGTAGGCAAGGCCCTGTTCAATGATGGGGCGCTGGTCGTCACTGATATCCCTGCGGACGCCGCCAATCTGGACAATCCCGTAATTCACCCGGTTCCCGGTGAGATTCTCGATAAGGTCCATCGATTGTTCCCTTACGCGCCATGAAAGGTAGAGGAGCGAATCAAAACCAAGCTCGTGAGCAGCCACACCGGCCCACAGGAGATGTGACTGCATCCGCTCGAGCTCGTGGAGGATGGACCTGATGTAGTCAGCCCTCGGGGGAACTTCGATCTCGGCGATCTGCTCCACAGCCCGTGCGAACGAGAGCGAGTGTACGATCCCGCAGATGCCGCATATCCGGTCGGTGAGGTGGACGATCTGGACCGGGTTCCTTCTCATTCCCATCCATTCAATACCTCTGTGGGTATTGCCGGGTGCAAAGTCTACCGATTTGACGATTTCTCCTTCCATCTGGAAGGTAAACATAACCGGTTCTTTTAAGGCCGGGTGTACTGGCCCGATCGGGACCGTATAGGGGGTTGATTTTTTCGTTGTCTCGCCGTTCATTCTGGTGCACCTCCCGTCTTTTCCTTCTTTCCTTCAGCTGTGGGGTCTTCCTGAACGGGTTTCTTTTCCGGAACCGGTGGTGCCGGGCGATCCTTCGGGCGGTCAATCGCCCAGAGTTCCCTGACCATTTCGGGTTTTATCCCGGTTTCATCCTTTCTCCAGGGATATACCCCCTGCGGGAATTCATCGGGAAGGAAGAGCCTTCGCCCATCGGGAATATCCGTGACCGTGATACCGAAAAACTCCTGTTTTTCGCGTTCTGATAAGAGGGCTCCGGGGATCAGATCAGTGATCGTAGGAACCATCAGATCTGTTTTTGGGAGACGGATCCCGAAGGTTATCATGTACTCACCGAATTTCGTGCCATAGAAGACGGACAGAATATAGAGGAGTTCGATCTCACCGCCGAGATCATTTCCTGCAATCACCGCGAAGTGCGGGAACCTGATATCCATGAGTTTTTTGATCGCAGGTTTGAGGAGGTGGCGGTCGACCCTGATCCAGATATTATAGCCCTTCGTTTTGCGTACACCTTCCCCGCGTTCGGTAATCTGGGCATTGAGAATACCTGCTCCGAATTCAGCTTTATAGAGATCGATAATTTCCTGGGGGGAGAGATGCTGTGTTTCGTTCATTGTGCCGCCTCCAGGCGCTCCAGTTTTTCCAGTGCTTTAACCACACCGAAAACGATTGCCTCCGGACGTGGAGGACACCCGGGTACATACACATCCACGGGAAGGACCTGGTCGATCGGCCCGTCGAGATTATACGAGTCATAAAAGACACCGCCGGACTGGCCGCATGTACCTATGCACATAACCAGCTTGGGACTGGGCACCTGCTCGTAGACCCTCCGCACTTTCGCCGCCATCTTTTTCGTTACCGGCCCGGTCACCAGAAGGACATCAGCATGCTTTGGTGATCCCACCAGCTTTATGCCAAAACGCTCGGGGTCGTAGCGTGGGGTTATTGTCGCCACAATCTCGATCTCGCAGCCATTGCAGGAGCCGGTGTTGAGGTGGAACACCCAGAGAGAACGGTTGAATGATTTTGTCAGTTTCATGATAGCACTCCCACGAATACGAGAATCGCCGCGGTAACTGCAACAAACCAGATCATATAATCGGTCAGGACACCCGTATGGACGGGAACAAGAACATCATAATAACCTTTCAGTGCCTGCAAAAATCCCCAGTAGAGGTTGCTGGCCCTGATGTGGACGGCTCCCTTCTCCGGCTCGACGTTGCCTGAGAGGTAGGGGCGCTCCAGCTCTGTTCCTTTCTTATACGAAGATTCTCCCGTTTTCCAGAGCAGGTACACGATGATGACTGCTGCCACAAATGCAACCAGCCAGGCAACAGGGGCCCATATGCCATATCCGGTCAGCAGCGGTGTAATTAGATCCATGTCAGGCACCTCCCAGTACTGATGCTATGTAACCACCCTGATCGGCAAGTGCATGAGCTGCTGGGGCAACAAGCATATCCACCACCGGTTGGGGGAACAGGCCGAAGAGGATAACGATGGCGGCAAGGATGCCCATGCCAATCAACATCGGAAGTGGAGCTTCCTTAACATCTGCATATTCCGGGAGCTTCGGCCCCATGAATACCGAATGGAAGACCTTGACAAAGGAGGCAAGGGTAAGGATGCTTACCACCATCGCGATGATCGCAAGGAGCGGGTTGAAGAGATACACAGATTCGTATATCATAAGTTTGGAGGCAAACCCGTTAAAAGGTGGGATCCCTGCAATTGCCAGTGCCCCGATTATGAAGAAGATCATGGTGTATTTCATGGAATGCCCGAGCCCGCCCATTTTGTTCAGGTCGCGGGTACCGATCCGGTAGATTATTGCTCCCGCAGTCAGGAAGAGAAGCCCTTTATACATCGCATGGTTGAAGATGTGGAATATGCCCCCTTCCATCGCTGTAAACCCGAATGCACTGGTGAGTGCGGCATTGCCGAGTACAGCAAGTCCGACACCGACACCAAGAAGCATATAACCGGTCTGGGAGACCGCGTGGTATGCCATCAGGCGCTTGATATCTTTCTGGGGAATTGCCATCGTGACACCGACCACCATGGAAAGCACGCCGAACATAATGATGATCCAGCCGACGGTGACGCAGTTCATGGTGATATTGTACATGGTGAATACCACCCGGAAGAGCCCGTACAGGCTTGCCTGGCTTGCGACCACCAGAAATGCAGTAACCGAGGAGGGTGCCATGGAGTAAGCATCCGGTGTCCAGAAATGCAGGGGTACGGCACCGCACTTCATCGCAAGTGCAGCCACAAGGAGTACGAGTGCGATTTTATCGAGCATCGTGAACTGCATCCGCTGGGCGATCATCGCGATATTGAGCGCATCGTACTGGCCGTAATAGATACCAATGGCAAACAGGACGAAGATCGCTCCGAGCGTGGAAAGTATGAAATATTTGAGTGCTGCCTCTACGGCAAGCCCCCCGTCAATGCGGTACGCGATGAGGCCGGCAGACGCAAGGGAGAGAATCTCCAGAAATACGAAGAAGTTGAAGAAATCCCCGGTTGAGACCATCCCGAAGACCCCGGCGATCATCAGGAGGAAAAGGGCATAATATCCTTCAAGGCTGGTGTTTTTGGATTCTGACGATAGTGAATACAAAAGGACCGCTGTCCCGACGATCGCACAGATGATGTCCATGAACGCGCTCATCGCATCTACGGTGAAGATGATCCTGATCGGGATACCCCCGGAATCAAGCGGGACGGCGAGATGAGTCGCTGCCGCGCCGAACACATAGATTACGGTACCGGTGGAAAATACCCTGAATGCAAGAATGAAGGCGACGGCCGCAGTGAGGAGCATCGCGCCCATCACCCACAGGTTTCTTGCTGCGGCTGAGATTTTGCCGATAGCCGGGATGGTGAATGCCGCAAAGAGGGGTATGGCTACAACCAGCGCCGGTGCATTGGTGACAATAAAATCGGCGAATGTCATTCTTTGAGCCTCCGGATCTCATTGATATCCACAGTGCCGTATTTTTTCTTCAGCACCATAGCAAACGAGAGAACCAGCGCACTCGTAGCAACTCCAATCACGATCGATGTCAGCGTGAGTGCCTGGGGTGTCGGCAGCACCATCAGTTCTGAGGGTGCGAGCGTGAAGATCGGGGCGACACCCCCCTCGCGGTAGCCCAGCGAGACAAGGAACAGGTTTACCGCGGATTCCAGAATGTTGATGCCCAGCAGGATCTTTATCAGGTTCCTTTTCATAAGGACAGTGACAATCCCGATAAATGTCAGGACAACCACAGTGATGAACGGTAGGTTCCAGAGCATTTCAGGAAACCTCCTTTCTGATTCCGGAAAGCATGTACAGGATCACGAGCGTGAGACCTCCCCATACTTCACAGCCAACAGAGAAATTCATTAACGGGACGAACCCGCCGGTGTTCAGCTCTCCGGCATTGATCCCGTACGGCACGGGTATTCCAAACAGCGATCCGCTGGCGTTCAGGTAATTGAAGAAGAACACCTGACCGAATGCAAGGGCAAGCAGAGCGACCCCGATAAACCCGACGAGTCCGATCACTTCCTGACCCATCAGCACCTTTCCGTTAAGCCATTCCCTGACCTCCGTATAACTGTAAGCCACGATGACCAGAGCACCCCCCGTTGCAATCACCGCACCACCCTGGAAGCCTCCGCCCGGGGTCAGGTGGCCATGTGCCACGATATACAGCCCGAAGATCAGGATAAACGGGTAAATTACATCTGCCGCTGTACGGACGATCCTACTCATTCTCATGTTCCTCACCTGCCTGCATCTTCCTAAATATCAGAGAAACACCAATCACAGCGCAGAACAGTACCGTGGACTCCCCAAGGGTATCAAATCCTCTGAAATCAAAGGTGACCGAGGTGCACTGGTTGTTTGTCCCGGTCTGTTCCTGCCCGAACCTCAGGAAATAATCATCCATGTCGGTCATTTTCGGGGCGCCGAAGGTAAGGGTTAACGCCATCACGCCGAGGAATGCAGAGAGGATGAGAAGGGAACCGATCAACACAACCGTCTTCTTCATGAGATCTCCTCCTCATATCGCCCGGTCGCCCGGATCGCAATGATAAATATTGCCGTTGTCAGCCCTGCCCCGATCGCCGCCTGGGATATCGCGACATCCGGCGCCTGGAGTATGTAGAATTCCAGCGATATCAGGAAACTGAAGAGGCCCGCCGCAAGGACTGCTGCCAGCAGGTCCTTGAAATAATAGGTCAGGATCGCTGAGACGATCAGCCCGAGCAGTACCAGAATCTGGGGTATTTGTTCGATCATAGTCTTGCCTCCTCCAGCCGGTCGACAACCGCAAGCATTGGCTTGATTCCGCTCTTATGGGCGGCTCGTGCAATCGCGTGGGCGCTGACAGCATTCGTGAATGCGAGGCACGCAGCCGCGAGGAATCCATGGATGGCAAGGGTGAGATACTGGCTGTCACTGACAGTGAAAAACTGGTACAGCCCGTATACGATTACCGCAAGGGACGTGAAGATCGAGCCAAACGTCGTTGCCTTGGTTGTTGCATGCATACGGGTATACAGATCAGGAAATCGCAGGAGCCCGATTACACCGAGCGTGTTAAAGACCACGCCGATCGCGAGGCAGACGTATACAATAATGTCAATGGCTGCCATTCAGAGCTCGCCCCCAATATACTTTGCAATGTACAGCGTACTCACGAATGAGAGCAGCCCGTATACGATCGCAACGTCAACGAAGATAATCTCCTTAAACACAACCCCGAAGAGGATCATTGCTGCGATCGTCAGTGTGTTCACCGTATCGAGCGCAATGACCCGGTCGGGGGCGGTCGGCCCGAGGACCAGCCTGACCGTGGCGAGTACCATCAGGACTGCAAGACAGATAACTGCAAGAATCCACGCATCGATCATTCAGCAATCCTCCGTATCCATGCGGGGAGGTTTACAAGCCCGAAGAGCTCGGTGCTCTCGATCATCTCTCTCTTCTCGTCGCCTTCTCCGACATTAATATTGTGGATGAAGAGATCGTTTGTCGTTTCGTCGATGCCGACCGAAAGAGTACCCGGGGTCAGGGTGATAGAATTTGCCAGCATGAAGATGCCCAGATCGGTCTTCAGTCCCGAATGAACCCGTATGATCCCTGGCCGGATCTTCATCGTGATCACACGATACGCGACATCGAGATTTGCCTTTGTGAGTTCCACAAAGAAGGGAAACGGCACATAGACAAGCAGAAGTAAAAACCGGCGTGGATCGAGCAGGCGGAAACTCTTCGATCTGCATAAGAAGTTTCGTGCAAGCAGTCCGGTCAGGACTGCTAGCAGGAGCCCCATGACAAGTTCAGATAACGACCAGTACCCGATAGTGCCAGAACCGGCAGTCAGTATCAGGTACATCAGAAACGCAGCACCCGCAGTAACAAAAAATGCGATCACAGATCCACCCTACCTTTATCCGAAAACAGTATATTCAACCCTGCCGGGTGAAAACCGTTCGCTTGAATTCAGAAAACTATCACCATCAGAATTGGTCAGGAACACTGTAACGCCACCATAATTCTTAATGATTTATCATGTTCAATATTAAAAAGTGCGGTTTTGACACTGTCCAGACTATCACAACGATACCCTGCATGCGAGCTAGTATGCTGACCTTCTCTTTGTATATTTGAATTTTTTGGGATCAAGCAAATTGCGACTATTTTTTAAGGCTTGATGGTAAATTACTGGTGTTATAATTTTCGACCATTAATCAGGATTTCGACTGGAGGGATTGGGAAAAAATGGATTTGTTGATAATAGCACCTGTATGTGCCATTATTGGATTGCTTTTTGCGGCTTATTCTTTTTTCAGCATGAAAAAAGAGGGAACCGGTACTGAACTGATGCAGAAGATTGCTGCGGCAATACATTTGGGAGCGATGGTGTATCTGAAACGCCAGTACACCGCGATTGCGATCTTTGTCGTGGCCATGGCAATTATTCTCGCTATCGCGATAAACCCCCTGACTGCCGGGTGTTTTGTCGTTGGTGCAGCTCTTTCTGCAGCCGCCGGCTATATAGGTATGACCGCGGCAACATTGGCAAATGTCCGCACAACCCATGCCGCAAAAGAGGGGATGGCGAAAGCCTTCCAGGTCTCGTTCTCCAGCGGCACAGTCATGGGGATGACCGTTGTCGGACTCGGGCTGCTGGGCTTGTCCGTTGTCTATTATGTCGTTGGTACCTTTACAACTGTAGGTATTTACGAAGTGGTCAATATCCTTTCGGGATTCTCCCTTGGCGCGAGTTCGATTGCCCTCTTCGCCCGTGTTGGCGGGGGGATTTTCACGAAAGCCGCTGATGTCGGTGCCGACCTTGTCGGAAAGGTCGAGACGGGGATCCCGGAAGATGACCCCCGCAACCCCGCGGTCATTGCCGACAATGTCGGGGATAATGTGGGCGATATCGCAGGCATGGGTGCCGATCTCTATGAATCCTATGTCGGATCCATTGTTGCCACCATGCTGATCGGTGCTTCTGTTGCCATCATGATTGCATCAGCAAAGACCGAGAACCTGATGAGTACTATCCACCTGACGCTCGGTTCTGCAATCAATGTCATTCCGGACGCAGCCGGTGTCATGAACCTTGTCCTCCTCCCGCTGCTGGTTGCTGCTGTGGGGATTGTTGCATCCGTGATCGGTTCGTTCTTTGTCAGGAGTTCCAAAAACGAGAGCAGCGCGATTCACAAGGCCTTCAACGCGGGCACCTTTGCCAGCCTGATCATTACCGCGATTGCCACCTATTTCCTGGTCGTCACGCTTCTCGGACCGCTCTATGTCGGGGTATTTATCGCAACCGTTGCAGGACTGGTCGGAGGTTTCTTAATTGGGCTGGTGACCGAGTACTACACGTCCTATGACCGTCCGCCGACCCAGCGGATTGTAAAATCCACGGAGACTGGGGCAGCAACCGACATCATCACCGGTCTTGCCGTCGGATTTGAGAGTACAGCGTTTCCGGTGCTCATTGTCGCGGTCGCAATTCTCGTCTCCGCACAGCAGGCCGGGCTCTATGGGGTTGCAATAGCTGGAGTGGGGATGCTCGCTACGCTGGGGATCACCCTTTCTGTTGACGCTTACGGCCCGGTTGCGGACAATGCCGGCGGTATTGCCGAGATGTCTCACCAGGATAAGAGCGTCCGTGAGATCACAGACACCCTTGATGCTGTCGGCAACACGACTGCAGCGATCGGCAAGGGCTTTGCCATTGGCGGTGCAGCCCTTACCGCCCTCGGGCTTGTCATAGCATACACACAGGCAGTCAGCCTCCCACTTGTCGACCTCCTCAGTCCGGTAGTGTTTGTCGGGGTTCTGATCGGTGCGATGCTCCCCTTCCTCTTCTGTTCGTTTGCCATGACCGCTGTCGCCAAGGCAGCAGGCGATATCGTGCAGGAGGTACGCAGGCAGTTCAGGGAGATCAAAGGTCTCATGGAAGGCAAGGCAGAACCGGACTATGAAGCATGCATCACGATCTCCACCAACGCCGCGCTCAAGCAGATGGTGATCCCGGGGCTCATGGCAATCTTTGCACCGGTTCTCTGCGGGCTTCTTCTCGGGACGGCAGCACTTGCAGGGCTTCTGGTGGGTTCAATTGCCAGTGGCTTTATCGTTGCCGTCATGATGGCAAACGCCGGTGGTGCGTGGGACAACACGAAGAAATACATCGAACAGGGCCACCTCGGCGGAAAAGGTTCGGCTGCACACATGGCGGCCGTCACCGGTGACACAGTCGGAGACCCGTTCAAGGACACCGCGGGCCCGGCGCTCAACATCCTTATCAAACTGATGGCGATTGTAGCAGTGGTCTTTGCCCCGTTGTTTATCTGAAATTCATATTTTTTCTATTTTTCATTATTTTGACAAAATTTTAAATGAAGCTAAAGAGCATTTTTACAGCACCGATAATACTATTTTATAAATCATGGAAGGTTACTTCTTAGGATACGTTGTCCTTTCGAACACGGGGAGTGAGTAATTAATGTATGTTCAGCTTGTTCTGACAATCGTTGTGAGTATTCTTGCGCTCATGGTTGCCGGGATCTTCGCCCGGCAGGTGTTATCCGCAGACACAGGAACCCCAAAGATGCAGGAAGTGGCTGCTGCGATTCGTGAGGGGGCTGAGGCTTTCATCAAGCGACAGTACAGCACGATTGCGATGCTTGGTATCATTGTCGCGGTCCTGATCTTTATCGTGTATTTTATTGCGGGTAATTTCGATTATGCGTTGCATACATCTATCGCGTTCGCATTCGGGGCACTCTGTAGCGGGGTAGCTGGGATCGTAGGGATGTGGATATCGGTGCGGGCAAACCTCAGGTCTGCAGCTGCCTCACGGGAAAGGACCGGTCGTGCGCTTATCCTCGCGATAAAAGGCGGTGCGGTCTCAGGCCTGACAATTGTCGCGCTCTCACTCCTCGGGGTCTCAATTGTTTTCCAGGCGTTCGGTGCCGATCCCCAGCAGACCCCATTCCTGATAGTCGGGTTCGGGTTCGGCGCCTCGTTCATCGCGCTCTTCGCTCAGCTCGGCGGAGGGATCTATACAAAAGCCGCTGACGTGGGTGCAGACCTCACTGGGAAGATAGAGGCCGGCATTCCGGAGGACGACCCGAGGAACCCGGCAGTCATCGCTGACCTCGTCGGGGATAACGTCGGGGACTGTGCTGGTCGCGGGGCGGATCTCTTCGAGTCGACTGCTGCAGAGAACATCGGGGCGATGATCATCGGGGTCATGCTCTTCCCGGTTTTTGGTGTGAATGGCGTCCTCTTTCCACTCGTTGCCCGGGCATTCGGCTTGATCGCAACGATGATCGGGATCATCCTCATCCCCTTCGTCACGTCGGATTCAGCACTGAGAGACCACCCAATGCAAGCCCTTAACAGGGGATACTTAGTCACCGCAATTCTCTCAGCGATATTCTTCTATATCACGACGCTCTGGCTCCTAGGAGGCAATCTTTGGTTCTTCTATGCAGGACTCGTCGGCATCGCGCTCTCGATCGTTTTCGTGTACATAACGTTGTACTACACAGATTACGGCCACCGGCCGGTGGATACGATCGCAAACGCTTCACTGACCGGCGCTGCGACAAACATCATCTCCGGGTTTTCGATCGGGCTTGAGACCACTGCAGTCTCGGCAATTGCGATCGGTATCTCCCTCCTCGTCTCATTCCAGCTCGGTGTAATGAGTGGTGTCCCGGACGGCGGGCTGTACGGCACTGCAATCGCGACTATGGGCATGCTCGCGACCTGCGCCTATATCCTCGCCATGGACACTTTCGGTCCGATCGTTGATAATGCTGGGGGCATTGTCGAGATGTCGGGTGAGAGCAGGGAGGCACAGCAGCAGGTTTCTCGTCTGGATGCCGCGGGGAACACGACCAAAGCAGTCACGAAGGGGTACGCGGTCGGAAGCGCCGCACTCTCCGCATTTCTCCTCTTCTCGGCATACATGAACGAGATCGGAAATCTTACCGGCAAAGCTTTCACGGTCGTGAACCTCGCGAACGTAACGGTCTGGGTCGGGGCACTCCTCGGCGCAATGCTTGTCTTTCTCTTCTCAGCTCTAGCGATCCAGGCGGTCTGCAGTACCGCAGGCTGCATCATCCACGAGGTTCGCCGTCAGTTCGACACAATGAAGATCCTTTCGGGTGAAGAGAAACCTGATTATGCTCGCTGCGTGGATATAACAACCAAAGGAGCTCTTCGAAACATGGTCCTGCCAGGTCTGATCGCAATCGCCTTCCCTGTTTTCGTCGGGCTTGTTCTGAAGGCCGAGGCAATGGCTGCGTTCCTGATGGTCGCGACGATCACTGGCGTGCTATTAGCCCTTGTTCTGAACAATAGCGGGGGAGCCTGGGACAACGCGAAGAAGTTTATCGAGGAGGGTAATCTTGGCGGGAAAGGGAGTGCAGCCCATAAAGCTGCGGTTGTGGGTGACACCGTAGGTGACCCCTTCAAGGACACTGCAGGGCCATCCCTTCATGTCCTGATCAAGCTCCTCGCGACCCTTACTCTGGTCCTTGCGCCACTGTATATCTAACCTTGTAACGCATCGCGACCAAAGCGCTGGGATAATCCTCCTTTACTCTTTTATTGCACAACACCATCGACAGATCCAAACATATCCTGATCACCGCGAAGGGCGATAGTTGCTGTGGTCTTTTTGCACCACTATTCATCTGAAATTTATTATTTTTTCGTCTCAGACACAGAACTGAGGAACCTGTTTTTCCGGCAGGGTGAGCTGACCGGATCCCTACTTCGCCTTTCCTGAAGGCGGAAAGAGTTCCGGCCTTCCGGGGATATACAGGGCTGCGGAATACTCCTCGATAAAATCGATATCTACGAGGAGATCGATGTATACCATTTTTTGTGCAATCTCCTGTGCTTCGTCCCGGAACCTGCGGTTGACCAGTGCAAGGTACGCCCCTGCGACAGAACCGTTCCCGAGGGGATGGAATTCGGCATTCGGGAACCTTGGGATGATCCCGAACCGTACCGCGTTCTCCACCGAGGCGTATGCCCCGAATGCCCCGGCAAGGTATACGTGTCGGATGTCCGAAACCATCAGCCGGTACTTCTTCAGCAGCACGGCTATGGCACCGCAGGCTGCGGCTTTCGAGTCCAGGAGGTAATCGATGTCCCGCTGGGTGATGACGATATCACGGTGGATCCCGGTCTTCTCAGCTGAGACGAGGACATATTCCAGTCCTTCGGAACCGGGCCGGACGTTTCTGCACCGGTCCACGAGCTTTCCGGCAAAATCGAGGACGCCTGCGGTCACCATCTCCGCAGCGGCATCAATGATCCCCGATCCGCAGATCCCCCGGGGCAGAACATTCCCGATGACCGTGCATTCGGCATCCTTTGTTTCCGCATCTATCCGCACATGATCAATGGCTCCCCGCATGGCACGCATCCCCGACCGGATCCCGGATCCCTCAAACGCAGGGCCGGATGCACAGGAAACCGAAGAAAGCCAGTCCTGGTAGCCGAGAACAATCTCGCCATTGGTGCCGAGATCAATAAAGAGCGAGAGTTCCGAAGAACGGTGCATCCCCGCTGCGAGAATCCCGCCAACAACGTCCCCTCCAAGATACCGGCTGACATTTGGCAGGCAGTAATACCGGGTGTTCTGACCGGCTTCGAGGCCTATTCCGTCAACCGCTCCGGTCGCAGGTTCGCGGGAGACCGCAGCGTCGGCCAACTCAAGGTACCGGGGATCCATGTTGCAGAGAAGGTGGATCATCACCGTGTTTCCGGCAACCGTCACATCTGCAATCTCCGAAGATGAAATGCCAGCCGAAGACACCATCTCCCGGATTACTGCATTGATGCTGCCGACTGCAGCCCGCTGGAGTATGTTGCGCTGTTCAGGGTACCGGGCGTACCCGATGCGGGTGACCAGCTCCTCACCATAGGGGATCTGCCGGTTGAGAGCGGAACCGGTCGTCAGGATCTCCCCGGTTTCGAGGTTGGCGAGGCATCCGGCAACCGTGGTTGTACCGAGATCGATCGCCACGCCGTATAGCGGGCGGATTTCCCCTTCCCCGGCAAGGGAGATGATCTCCGGGTGCTGGCTGTGGAAGGAGATGGTTGCGACCAGTGTGGTATCAGTATGCAGGATCACATCATAGATCGCCTCGCTCATCTGAGGACGCACCCCGCTGTATCCCAGGAGCCGGATTGATCCTCCGGCAAACGGGAGGCCATCCGGTGAGATCCGTTCAACCAGATACCGGGCTACGGCTGGACACACCTCCGCTGCCCGGGAAAACGAGGCGAGGAGGATCTGCGGGGATTCCCTCCGGCTCTCCAGCGGGATCTGGAACTCGCAGTCTCCGGTCACCACGACCTGGCAGGCAAACCGTATCCCTTGTTCTTCCTCTTCAGGAGTGGGCTGGGATCCCCCCGGCTGGATGACCGTACGGCAGCTCCCCTGGGAAAGGATGACACGGCATTTCCTGCATAGTCCCTTGCCCCCGCAGATGATCTCGACGGGAATTTCTGCCTGCCTCATGGCATCAAGCAGGGAGCCTCCGATCGGGACCGAAACCGTCAGGTCGAGAGGCATGAAGTGGATTTGTGCAATGGGCTCCATAGGTTTCATCCGTACTCCTACCCGGTTTCGTTCCCCGGGACCTGTTGGCAGATCATACCTGGGAACGCTGTATTATCGTTCAGGTTCTCTCCGGGGGCCAGGTATCAAGGATCATCTGGGCTATCCCGGAGGAGTCCTTCGGCCCGACAATGACCTGCCACCCGCTGGCTTCCTCGGTATCGCCGCTCAGCCGGGATGCAAGTCCGGGAATGATCACGTAATGGTGACTGACGAGCTGGTCGACGTGGTACTCGCGGAGGGTATTTGCGATCAGCTCTGGAGTAAGGTACCGGCCCGCAACCGCACTCTCCACACTTATTCCACCGGTATCGATCACTACAAGATAACAGGTAATATGGGCTGCCTTGATATCGGACTCGACCGTGAAATAGGTGAGGGCATAGTTCGTGGTGACGAGAACCGGGGAGTTCCGGTCCGGTGTGCCGAATTCCCGGACCCCGGGATCGACGGAGACCGGTTTCCGCGGGTCGGTATAGATATTGAACCGCCAGATGAGCTGGGGGAGGAGGACCCACCCTTCCGTGCTGTGCAGGATGAGCAGATCCGCGTACCGGGTGATTAACATGGACG
>Ga0326726_10003475_pt1 | contig 14468 bp, 12 predicted proteins | sample MHFenrmetagenome_2_FD_207603 | JGI IMG/M metagenome (GOLD analysis project Ga0326726, IMG submission 207603) | Lab enriched peat soil microbial communities from Michigan Hollow, Ithaca, NY, United States - MHF15MN | ecosystem: Environmental > Terrestrial > Soil > Wetlands > Peat | place: USA...
CTCGTTCCTTCAGCGCCACGCCGATCACACATCCGGTGAGCCAAAACTCGCCGTCTTCGATTGTGACTACACGATAATACAGGGCGATATAGGCGAAGCGATGTTCTACAGGCAAATACGGGAATTCCTCTTCCGGAAATCACCGGCCGACATCTGGACCGACCATCCCGAACGACCGGAACTCGATCGGCTCTTTCGTGACCTCAGCGCGCTTCCACCGGCCGATCGCTCCCCTCACCCGGCCTTTGTCCCGTTCGCAGATACGCTTCTCTCCTGGTATTTCGACCAGCTGGCCGAGGGGAAAGTGGAAAAGGGTTGTGCCGATATCGCCCGCCTCTTCGCCGGATTCACACGGGCCGAAGTCCAGACCATCGCCGATGCCACTTGTCAGGACGAGTTGTCCGCTCCCCTTGGAGAAATGACCCTCGGCACACGTCGCCTCCCACGCGGTTCCCGCTATATTCAGGAGAGCGTGGACCTCGCCCTTTCCCTTACGCAACTCGGGTTCTCCCTCTGGGCCATCTCCGGCAGCAACAAATGGAGCGTCGAACCGGTCTTTCGCCCCCTCGGCGTCCCGCGCGGACAGGTGATCGGAATCGATCTTGTTGAGGTGGGAGGATACTTCTCCACCGAACCCGAAGAGCCGATCCCGATCCGCCACAGAAAGGTCGACGCGATTCAGCAGCGCACCGGAACAGTCCCGCTGCTGGCTGTAAGCGATTCACGAAACGACATCCCCCTCTTGCAGTACGCAAGCGAAGTGCGAGTCTATGTGAATTCCCACGGCCGGGCGATTGACACGTTCTTCGCCTCCACCGGGATCACCCCCGACAGCTCGTGGGTGGTGATCGAAACACCGACCGTGATCAACGGAATGCTCCCCCATGGCTGATACCGCCGCAACAGTCATTGGAGGCGGCGTTGTCGGACTCGCCATAGCCGCGGAGTTGGCTCCCCGGTTCTCCCCCCTTGTGCTCCTGGAACGGAATCCGAAGTACGGACAGGAGACCTCCAGCCGAAACAGCGAAGTGATCCATGCCGGAATCTACTACCCTGCCGGGTCACTCAAGGCCACTCTCTGCGTTGAGGGACGCGAGCTGTTGTACAGGCTGTGTGAAGCGGAGGATGTGCCGTATCGCCGGATTACCAAGATCATCACGTCGGTGAGAGCCGAAGAAATCGAAGAGCTCGAAGGAATCTACCGGCGCGGTACCGACAATGGGGCCCCGCTGGAATTGTGGAGCGCAGCCCAGGTCCGCGCCATGGAACCAAATATCGTGACCTACGGCGGCGTGTATTCCCCGCAGACAGGGATCATCAGTGCCCACGGTCTGATGGACTACCTGGCCCATACCGCCATGCGACGCGGAGCAACGCTGCAAATGAATTGCCGCGCGACCGGGATTGTCCCACACGCCGGCGGGTATGAGATCGAAATAACGGAAGGGGATCAGCACTCCACATTCACAACGGAGGTGGTGGTAAACGCCGCAGGGCTGGAGGCAGATACCATTGCGGAACTGGCAGGCATTGATATCGATGCGGCGGGGTATCGATTGACGTTCAGCAAGGGATGCTACTTCGCACTTCCCTCATCCTTCCGAAACCTGGTGTCCCGGCTGGTCTATCCCGTCCCGACAAAAGATTCCCTGGGAGTCCACGTCGTTCTTGACCTAGGAGGCAGGCTGAAATTCGGCCCCGACGTAGAATACCTGACTTCCGGTTCCCTTGACTATCGGGTCAACGAGGAGAAAAGGGCAACCTTTGCCGCTGCCGCTCGACGGATACTCCCCAATCTGAAAGATGAGGATTTCACACCCGATATGTGCGGCATTCGGCCCCGGCTGCAAAAGCCGGGCGACTCCTTCAAGGATTTCGTAATCCGTGAAGAGTCAGAGCGGGGGTTGCCGGGTTTCGTGAACCTGATCGGCATCGAGTCTCCCGGCCTCACGGCTTCGCCGGCAATCGCACGCTACGTTGCACGGCTCCTCGGCTAAGCCCCGGTCAGTTCTCCAGCCGATACTCCACGGTAACCACACGATCCCCCGACTCCTTCCCGGCCCTCACCGGTATCTCCAACCGTATCTGCTTCACCAGACAGACACTCTCCGACTTCGCCTCGCAATAATAGACGATCAGATCGACCAGAAGGGACGTCAGACCCTGCCGATATACGACAGGAATCTCCAGCGGGAATGCGGGGGCGTCGATGTTCTTCTCCCCTTCCAGCGGCACCGCAACCGCCGAATCCGCAGAAAAGACTCCCACGTAAAACGGAGCCATCGAATTCCATGCATAACCATCCGGGAGGGAGAGTGCGATGCGCAATGACCCTCGTCCCTCCCTCACTTCCTGCACAGGAAGGTGCGTCACCGTCCCCGCGAATGCACCCGGCCCTCTTCCCCGCGGTGCCAGCTTCTCTGCTAAACGAGGCTTCACCGTCCCCACCACTCCTCGATCAAAATCATAAAAACGAATTACATGGTTGTTCGTGTCGGTTATGTACATCCTCTCGCCCACCACAACGAGTCCGTTCGGTTCATTCAGACGCGCATCCGCCACAGGACCGTCCTGACTCCCCACTTTCCCGTCACCGATAAGGGAGGATGTAAATCCCGTCACCGGATCGATGCGCTTGATCTTGTTGTTGTACGTGTCGGCGACATACAGCGCACCTCCGTGAAACACAATCCCGATCGGGTGCTGCAGCCGCACCGAAGAGCGCTTTCCATCCCTATCGCCGAACTCGAACAGCCCTTGCCCGACGATGGTCCGGACTTCCCCCGTCGGAAGAAGGTCGACCGATCGAACCGCACTCACCTCGCTGTCGGCAACATAGAGCACCTTCCCATCGGTGGCGATTCCGCTCGGCTGAGCAAGGGCGGCAGGCTGGAGTCTTCCGTCGATGATGTCTTCGCGCCCGGAACCGGCGTAAGGCTTCGCCTCCAGCGTGCGGAGATCAAGCGTCCAGATCTGGTGCGGACCGGCCATGGCGATGTACAGGATCCCGTCGTTTTCCAGCAGGTCCCAGGGTGAATTAAGCGCAACAGAGGTGCCGCGTCCGGCCTCGTTGCGGACCTGCGCCTGGCGACCCGTTCCCGCAAGCGTCACAATAGTCCCCGAGGCAAGATCCACCTTACGGATGGCATGGTTTTCCGTATCGGCAACGTACAACGCCTCGCCAACAACGCACACCCCTTGCGGCCGGTTGAACTCCGCTTCCTCGAAGGATCCATCCCGCAGTCCTTCACGTCCGCTCCCGATGAGCGTCAGGACGGTATGATCCGGCAAGGACAGGACCACGATCCGGTGATGATTGGAATCGGTGATGAAGAGCCGCTTTCCGGCATGATCGGCCGCTATCTTCCCCGGATACGAGAAAAGGGACCGCCGCGCCCTGGATTTCTCCATCGCAAAAACGCGGGCCGTCCGGTCGACCCTCCCCTTCCTGTCGAACTCTTCGACCACGCTTCCGATCACACGAACGAAGAGTTCATAGACTCCTTCTCCGGAGTGTCGTGCGACGACCCTGCCATCCGGGTCAATCAACACAAAGGTGGGCCAGGCGTTGGCCCCGTAGCTGTTCCACACCGCAAAATCCCTGTCGTTAACCACCGGATGATCGATGTCGTACCGGAGGATGGCTTCACGGATATTCTCCGTTCCCCGTTCGGTCGTAAATTTGGCCGAGTGGACACCGATCACGACGAGCTCCCGGGCGTATTTCTGCTCTAGCCTCTTCAGATCGGGAAGAACATGCATGCAGTTGATACAGCAGAAGGTCCAGAAGTCCAACAGCACAACCTTTCCCCGGAACTCTTTCAGAGAAAGAGGACGATCGGTGTTCAGCCAGTCAAGACCGGTGGGAAAATCAGGGGCGTTGACCTTCCCGGCATAAAGTACCTCGGACATGGATGATGACTCCTGAGCATACAGCGGGGCCGTGAACCCGGGTGCGGTTCCGAGAAACACCAGTATGCACAATCGCACGAGCCTCACGGTGGCCCCCATGAAGTATGCAACCGCGCCCACCAGGCAAAAGTGCCGCCTCCTCAAAAGAGCGCGGCACGATGGACCACGGATTATCAGTACCGTCAGGAAAACGCCTTCTGCAACGCAATTCTGCTCGCTTCAATCGTCCTGTCGATGTCGTCTCCCGTGTGGGCCATCGACACAAATGCGGCTTCAAACTGCGAAGGCGCCAGATAGATGCCCTGCGCGAGCATTGCACGGAAGTAAACGCCGAATCGTCGCGTATCAGCAGTGCGGGCGGCCTGATAGTCCTGGACACGGGTCGGTGTGAAAAAGAGCGTCGACATGGAGCCGACGCGGTTCTGAATGGCTGGAAGACCCCTCTCATCCAGGTTCCGTTGAATCCCCGCGGCCAGCCGGGATGATCTTTCCTCAAGGTGCCGGTAAAAATCCGGATCCTCGCGAAGGATCGAGATGGTCTCCAGCCCTGCCACCATCGCGAGCGGGTTGCCGGAAAGGGTCCCGGCTTGATACACCGGTCCGCTCGGGGCCACAAGGGCCATGATATCCCGGCGACCTCCGTACGCCCCGACCGGAAGTCCGCCCCCGATAATCTTGCCGAGAGTTGTCAGGTCGGGTTGGATACGATAAAGCTCCTGCGCCCCCCCGAGTGCCACACGGAACCCCGTCATGACTTCATCGAAAATAAGGAGAATCGATTCGCGGGTGCAGAGCGCCCGGAGTCCTTCGAGAAACCCCGGTCCGGGCGAAACGCATCCCATGTTCCCGACAATCGGCTCGACGATGATTGCCGCGATCTCCCCCCGATGTTCCTTCTCCAGAGCCTCCACCGATGCGAGGCTGTTAAACGTGGCGGTCAATGTCCCGGCGGCGATCGCTGCCGGAACTCCGGGACTGTCGGGGACGCTGAGCGTCATGGCACCCGATCCGGCCTTGATCAGAAAGGAATCGGCATGGCCGTGATAGCACCCCTCGAACTTGATGATCTTCTCGCGTCCCGTAAAGGCGCGCGCCAGGCGAATGGCACTCATGGTGGCTTCTGTTCCGGAATTCACCATGCGCACCAGCTCGATGGATGGCACGATTTCCGTAATCAGGGTGGCCATGCGCACCTCAAGCTCGGTGGGGGCTCCAAAGCTGGTTCCCCACTCCAGGGTGCGCCGGATCGCGTCGAGAACGCGGGGATGTGCATGGCCCAGAATCATCGGGCCCCAGGAACCAACGTACTCGACGAACTCGTTCCCGTCGGCATCCCACAGATGTGCGCCCGCAGCGCGGGCGATGAACAGCGGATCACAGCCGACGGACAGGAAGGCCCGGACGGGAGAGTTCACCCCCCCGGGGATCAGACGCTTCGCCTGCTCGAAGAGCTTCGCCGATTTCACAGCATTCATGCTTCCCCCGTTACCGCTGACGGTCCAGAACCTGGGCGGCTTCTTTGGCAAAATAGGTGAGGATGAGATCGGCACCCGCCCGCTTGATGGAGATCAGCATCTCCATCATCACCCGTTCTCCGTCCACCCAGCCCTTGCCGGCTGCCGCCTTGACGAGCGAGTACTCCCCGCTCACGTTGTACGCAGCAGTGGGCATCCCGAACTGCTGCTTCACCCGGTAGAGGACATCGAGGTATGAAAGAGCAGGCTTGACCATGACGATGTCGGCCCCTTCCTGAATATCCTGCGCCACTTCCCGGAGCGCCTCATTTGTGTTCGCCGGGTCCATCTGATGCGACCGGCGATCGCCGAATTTCGGAGTGCTCCCGGCCGCCTCACGGAAAGGTCCGTAGAACCCCGAAGCATACTTCGCGGCATAAGACATGATCGGAAGATTGGAGAACCCCCCCTCGTCCAAGGCCGCGCGGATCGCTCCCACCCGTCCGTCGAACATGTCCGACGGTGCCACCATGTCGGCCCCCGCCCGCGCATGCGAGAGGGCTTCACGCACGAGCAACGCAACAGACTCATCATTCACTATCTGATCCCCCCGCACGATACCGCAGTGCCCGTGCGATGTGTATTCGCACAGGCAGACATCGGTGATCAGGAAAAGCCCGGGCACCTCCTTCTTCACGGCCCGGATTGCCTCCTGAACTACGCCGTGATCGTCGTATGCCCCCGAGCCAACCTCGTCTTTTCGTCCAGGAATTCCGAAGAAAATCACCGCCGGGATGCCAAGCGCATGGACGTCGGCACACTCGCGAACAATCTGATCCACGGACAACTGAAACACGCCCGGCATTGAAGAGATTTCATGGCGAATCCCCTTTCCGGAAACGACAAAAAGCGGAAAGATGAAGTCGCCCTTCGAGAGTTCGGTCTCTCGCACCATCGATCGAAGCACGTCGGTCATTCGGGTCCGCCGCAAGCGTGACGTCGGGAAGGCAGTTGTGCTGCTCACTGTGTCCATTTGTTCTCCAGAGTGGTTTTCGTTGAAGCGATTCCAGACGCCGTTGTCTCCAGATGACGCCGCACTCTCCGGGCGGTTTTCTCCCCGTTCATCACGCAATCACCAACCGCTATCCCGCCTCTGTAGTTACTGCAGAGATACCATCCCGGAAATGCCGATTCGAACTCCTCCATGACGCGGTAGTGATCGAGATAACCGAGAGTGTACTGCGGAATCGCGCGGTCCCAGCGAATAATCCGTTCAATGGCCGGCTCACCCGCTACCCCCATGATCGCGCGGAGTTCCCCGAGAACCGCAGTTCGGAGATCATTGTCGTTCAACTCCAGCATCTCGGGTTGCCTGGATCCGCCGACAAATGTCGTCAGCGCTGCATGTCCTTCCGGAGCGCGTCCACCAAAAATCGCAGACGACCAAATGGTCCCGAGGATCTTGCGCCGCTCTTTCGCCGGAATGAGATACCCGAATCCGTCCAGGGATCGCGGAATCTGATCGAGACGAAAACCCATGAACACCTCGGCAACGGGAGGGTAATAGACAGTCTCCAGGCGGTCAGCCAGATTTGCATGGTGGGGCCGCAGAAGACGTGCGGCGGCCAGGGCCGGCACGGACAGGACCACGCCATCGCTCACGATTGTCTCCTCTCCCCTCGAGGTCCGGATCGTCACCGCAAAACGCGGGTGCCCAAACTCCTCCAGCATCGCCACGGCCTGGACAGGGCTGTTCACCCGGACCCTTGCACCAAGCTGACGGGCAATCCCGTCCGGGAAGGCCTGCATGCCGGAACGGAACGAAAACATCCGTGCCCGATCCTTGGCCTTCTCCTGACGCTTCCTTCGCTCGCGAGCTCCTGTGATCATTCCCTTGACCAACCCGCCGTACCTCTCCTCGAGCGCATACAGTTTCGGGAATCCCGCACGGACGCTGAGTTGCTCTGGATTTCCCGCATAGACCCCGGCAACAAACGGATTGATCGCGTACTCCAGCATCTCGCGGCCAAGCCGGCGCTCCACAAATTCGGCGATGGTCTCTTCGCGCTCCGCCCGCCCGATGAAGGGCTCCTTCAGGATGCGAAGTTTCCCCCGTACTGACCAGAGACTCGTCCGCAGGAAGGCCGCGGGCGACATGGGAAGCGGGTGGAGTACCCCGTCACGCAACACATATCTCCTGTTCGAAAGCGGGTTCGCATACTCGCGCTCATGTTCGAGACCGAGCTCCGCAAACATCTCGCCGAACAGGGGGGTCGTCTCCAGAGCGCTGTTCGGTCCCTGTTCGATCAGCCATCCCCCTTCCCGGACCGTACGCATAGTCCCGCCGGGCGCTGCACCCGCCTCCAGCACCGTCACGTCAATGCCCCAGCGCCGAAGCCAGAACGCCACGGTCAACCCCGAGATCCCGCCACCAATGATTGTGATGGATCCCCGTGTGCTCATTGTCTGACCCTCTGCAGAACAAGATCCGCCAGAGCATCGATAAACGGCGGGGCGGTGTGCAGGGCGGGCATCATATCATAATGCCGGATCCCGTGTCGCCGGGCGTGATACCGCACTTCCATGTTGATCTCATAAAGCGTCTCGCTATGGTCCGAAACGAACGCGATGGGGATCACCAGCACGTGCGTCACACCGTCCGCACCGAGAGATGCAATGGTGTCAGTCAACGACGGTTCCAACCACTTCTGTGGACCCACTCTGCTTTGATAGCAGAGATGATGCGGCAATCCGAAATCTCCCGCGCGCGTCACGGCGCGATACGTGCGGAGTATCTGTTGCTGATAGGGATCCCCCAGCCTCACCAGCTTGATCGGGGTCCCGTGCGCGCTAAAGACAAGATGGACCTTTCCCCGGTCCGCCCCCGGGACACGGTTCAACGCAATCCGGATGTTGCGGATCATCGCGGCAATGTATGACGGATGTTCGCAATACTCCGCAATGACTTCGACAGCCATCTCCCGAATACCTCGTCGGCGAAGAACACGATTCCATTCGTTGACGCTCGACCCGGTCGTCGTCTTTGAATAGTGCGGGTAGAGCGGGAGCAACACCACGCGTCCGATCCGCTCCCGTACCAACTGGTCGACCACATCCTCGGTCAGCGGGTGCCAGTAACGCATTGCCACCAGCACGGGACCGTCAAACCGGCCGCGGAGCCGCTCCGAGAGTGCGCACGCCTGGCGGCGCGTCAGCTTGAGGATCGGGGACCTCCCGCCGATCTTTCGATAGTATTCGGTCACTTTCGGTGCGCGCCGGCGCGAAATCAACCGCGCCAGACCGCGGCGAAAAAGAAACGCCCCGGGAAGATCGATAATGTCGGGATCGCAGAAAAGATTGAACAGGAAAGGCTCCACCGCTTGCAGCGAATCCGGCCCGCCGAGCTGGAGGAGAACCACTGCCTGCCTGTCTGAACCTCTCACTGATGGTAGCACACACTTTCCTCCTGGACCGCTCGCACCATCGCCCTCGCGTGTTCCACCGGCACATCAGGCCCGATGCCGTGACCGAGGTTGAAGATATGGCCCGGCCCGCGACCATACTTCTTGAGAATCGCCCGGACTTCCCTCCGGATCGATTCAGGAGAAGCATACAACACGGACGGATCCAGATTCCCCTGCAGGGCTATCCGGTCTCCTGTGATTTCTCTCGCTACGGCCAGATCCATCGTCCAGTCAATCCCGACGACATCGGCCCCGGTCTGGGCGATGTCGCGAAGAGAGTGATGCGCACCCTTCGGGAACACAATCACCGGCGCGCCCTCGCGGTGGAGCGATGAAAGAACTGCAAACAGAGGATCAAGCGAGTATTTCCTGAAATGATCAGGAGTCAGAATGCCCGCCCAGGTGTCGAAGATCTGGACGGCATCGGCCCCGGCAGCAATCTGTGCTTCCAGGTAGAGCCGCACGGTCTCTTCAATCTTTTTCAAAAGCATCAGGAATGCTTCCGGGTCGTCGAGCATCATCGCCTTCGTGTGGCGAAACGACGGTGTTCCTCCTCCCTCGATCATGTACGTAGCGAGCGTCCAGGGCGCGCCGGAGAACCCGATCAGCGGAACCCGGCCGTTGAGATGCCGCTTCGTTGTCCCGATGGCATCCAGCACATACCGCAGACCCTTCTCCGGATCCGGAACGATGAGCTCTTCGATATCGGCCCTCGACCGTATCGGCTTTGGGAACCGCGGCCCCTCAGACTCCACCATCCGCCACTCCATCCCCATCGCTTCCGGAACAACAAGGATGTCCGAAAAGAGGACGGCGGCATCCACCCCGATGAGATCTACCGGTTGTATCGTCACCTCGGCAGCAATGTCCGGAGTCTTGCACATGGTCTTGAAATCCGCCTTCGCGCGGATGGCACGGTACTCCGGAAGATATCGTCCGGCCTGTCGCATTATCCAGACGGGTGTTCGCTCAACTTTCTGCCGCCTGCATGCCCTGAGAAAAAGATCGTTTTGCATGGGGGATCAACTCACCGCCTGTTCGATAGCAAGGAGAAGGCCCGAAGTTCCGGCCTCCGGAGCAACCCGGTCCACAGGAAGCCCCAACCCCCGGAGCGTGGCCCCGGTCGTCTCACCTATGGCCACAATTTTCGGCCGCGAACCGAGATTCTGTATCATCCTCGCGGGAATCGCCTTTGCGAAATTCTTCGCGGCAGAGGGACTGGCAAATGCCACAACGCCGTACGACCCGCTGACCGTCATTTCCACCAGCTTCTGCACATCGTCCGGGTCCGGTCCGAGAGTGCGATACACCACGGGCGAATCAACGAGTGCGCCAGACACCCCGAGCGTGCGACGTACATCGTCTCGGGAGAGCTCCCCCCGGGGAACCAGAAACCGCTTCCCGGTGATCTCCAGGCCCTGCAGCATCTCCGCGAGCGCTTCACCAGTCGCCACGGACGGGACGCCCGCGACCGTTATACCGTGACGTTCCAGCGCCTCGCGCGTCAAGGAACCCACCGCATAAACCGCGCAACGACCGAGCGACGTCACCTCGATCTTCAGCTCCGCGATCCGCCCGAAGAACCAGAAAACGGCGTTGGGACTTGTGAACACCGCTCCCTCGTACCTTTCCAGCATCGCCAGTGCGCGATCACACCCACCCCACGAAGCGGGTCCCACAACCCTGATCATCGGAAGGACGACCGGACACCCTCCTTGGTCCTCGATCGCACGTATCAAATCCAACGCCTGCTCACGCTGGCGGGTGATGAGGACTGTAATGCCGCGGAGTCTCATACAGAAGACGATCGGATGGATTCGAGAATGCGATCGGCTCCCTTGCTCAAGAGTTGTCTGGCGAGCGACACACCGAGGTGCTCCGCCTCTTCCGGGCGACCGGCGACAGTGCCGCGAACCACCCTCGTCCCGTCAAGTGAACCCACCATCGCGTCAAGCTTCAACACGTTCGTCTCGATTCGCCCGTAGGTCCCGATGGGAACCTGACACCCCCCTCCCAGACAACGCAAAAGAGCACGTTCTGCACTGGTTGCCTGCGTGGCTGCGCTATCAGCGAGGACTCCCACGAATGACCGAACCCTCTGATCACCCTCGCGAATCTCTATGCCAAGCGCTCCCTGCCCAACAGCAGGGAGAATCGTCTCGGCGCTGAGGGTCTCTCCGATCACTTCCTCCCAGCCAAGCCGGACAACTCCTGCACGGGCAAGCAGCATCCCCCCCCATGTCGACTCCTCCAGCTTTTTCATCCGCGTATTCAGGTTGCCGTGAATATCGGCGATCACGAGGTCGGGACGGATGGAGAGAATCTGGGAGCGCCGCCGCAGACTCCCTGTGGCAATGGTCGCACCGTATGGTTGCCCGAGGAGGGTGCGCACACTGTTGCCCGGACGAGGAATGAAAACATCCCGCACGTCCTCCCTTCTGGAAACGGCGCCGATGGTCAGGCCCGACGGGAGTTCCGTGGGAAGATCCTTCAGACTGTGCACCGCAAGGTCAATCGATCCGTCAAGCAACGCCTGCTCGATCTCGCGCGTGAAAAGACCCTTGTCGCTTCTCTTCGCCAGAGATGCATCAAGAATTCTGTCGCCCTTTGTCTTGATGATCTCAATGACCATGGCACTGCCGGGCCATTGCGCCGACAGAATTCGCTGAACCCACCGTGCCTGCCAGAGGGCCAGTTCGCTCCCGCGTGTGCCGATCCGGATGACCTCATTCAGATTCATCGGACTCCCGCTCCGTCTTGCCGATACCGAAGAGCTCCCGCACAATCAGGATCCTCCGCATCGTCTCCGCCTTGCCGTTCCCCTCCGCAGTCCCTTCCTTCAGGACAGTCATCGGCTGGTGAAGAAGTTTGTTGATGATCCGCCTCGTCACGAGGTCTACAAGCTCACGGTCTTCCGTTCGGAACCTGTTGATGTTTTTTTCGACCTCCTGCTGACGGACGGCCTCGAACGAATCGCGCAATTCCTGAATTGTGGGCCCAACCTGCAGAGCATTGTACCAGCGGAAGAACTCGACAACCTCCTCCCGCAGAATCGCGTCCACTTTCGGCAACTCTGCCTTGCGCCGGTCCAGATTCCTGTCGACCATCGTGCTCAGAGAATCAATATCGTAGAGGAACACGTTGTCTATCTTCTTCGTGGCGGGGTTGACGTTCCGCGGCACGCCGATGTCGATGATGATCAGGGGATTGTGCGAGCGCTGGCGCATAACCCGCTGCACGTCGTCGGGACCGAGGATAGGAGAGGGACTGCTCACCGACGTGAGGATAATATCAACGGCCGGGAGCGTTTCCATGACCGCCGCATAATCGACCACCGTGCCGCCGAGAGTGGCCACGAGCGCTTCCGCCTTCTCCCGGGTTCGATTGGCCACGCGGATCTGCCCGATCCCCTTCCCCAACAGGTGCTTCAATGTCAACTCACCCGTTTCGCCGGCTCCAACAAGGAGAGCGGATTTTCTTGAGAGGTCCGCGAAGATCTTGCTCGCAAGTTCCACCGCGGCATAACTGACGGAAACCGCCCCCTCGCAGATCGCTGTCTCGGTCCGAACCCTCTTCCCAACATGCAACGCCGCCTGCATCAGCCGGTTCAGCACGGGACCCATCACCTGCTGGTCCCGGGAGAGCTGAAATGCTTCCTTCACCTGGTTAAGAATCTGAATGTCGCCAATAACCAGCGAGTCGGACCCCGATGCCACCTGGAAGAGGTGATGGACAGCGTCCCCGGCGGCCAGGCTACGGAAGTGGGCGGGGTGAACAACACCGGATGCTTTCTTGAAGTCGATAAGGAACTGCGAGAGGATGGCCGCATCCACCGTTCCCCCGGAGGGAACGATCCCGTAGAGCTCCGTTCGGTTACAGGTGGAAACGAGTACGCATTCCGTGAAGAATCGGTCCTTGAGCTGAGCCAGCGCCCGGCGCATCTCCTCTTCCGACAGCCACATTCTCTCCCGCACCTCTACCGATGCAGTGTGGTGGCTGATGCCCACCGCCAACAGATTCATCGCCGCACCGCCCTCTCAATGGAAGCTGTGGAACCCGCTCAAGTAGAAGTTGATCACTGTCATCGAAAAGAACACAAAACAGAAGGCCACCAGGGTGACAATCATCATTTTCCTCCCCTGCCAGCCGTACTTCCGCTTCGCCGCAAAACCGATGGCGTATAGGACCCAGATCGCGATCGTGCCAACCAGTTTGGGATCCCAGTACGAGAAATCCTTAAACACCCGGGGAAGCCAGAAAAGACCGACAACGATCGCCAGGCCCAGGGCCCAGAATCCGAAGGCTTCCGACCGGAGGCTCATTGTCTCCAGCGTTTCCAGATTCGGAAGACGGTTATAGATGATGCCGAACCGCGACGACCGGATATCGTGGTAGAGCATCAAATAGAGAAGCCCGTATACTGCGGAGAGAGAAATACCGGTGTATCCCAGCAGGGCAGCCGCGACGTGAAAACCCAGCACAAGGCTGTGGAGAAATTCCGGAATCTGGAGAAGATCCTTGATGAACAACGACGAGAACGTCTGGAATACGAACGCGAGAAAGAGGATGAAAAAACCTGTCGCGCTGGCGTTCGTCCTGATCTCGATGTAGAAGTACGCAATCGCAATCGAGATCGCCAGCAAGGTCATGATCTCAAACACACTGGTAATCGGAGGATGGTTGAAGGCGACAGTCCGCGCCGCCAGATAGACCAGGTGCACTGTGATGACCGCCACCACGGCAGGCAACTTCAGTGCCTCGACCGCCCGTACCCCCCAGAAAAAGGTGAGCGCGTACAGAAGCACAAGCCCCGCATAGAGGAACGGGAGAAGGAAAAGCAAGATGCCGGAGAGAACTCTGGGGTCCATCAGACCTTGACGAAGGGAAACAACAGCGAATGCCAAAATATACGGCTTTTTCGGCTAAACTGACAATCGGACGACTTGTGCCCTACTCTCCGCAACTCTATATTGACGCCACGAGAGTACTCTGCAGGCTCAGACAACGAAGATTTGCCGGGAAGAGGTCTATGGAAATAGAAGGAACGTTTCCCTGCCCGTACTGCCTGCAGATCAATACAATCCTGGTCGACGTCAGCGCTGGTGAACATCAGGACCTGATCGAGGACTGTCAGGTCTGCTGCCGGCCTGTCAATCTCAAGATCGACGTCGACGCTGATTTGCAGGAGGTTACCGTGGCAGCGGAAATCCTTTGAGGGATTATCCCTGCTGGAAGGAGAAATCCTCCCGGTCACCCGTGAGGACAATCATCAGCTGGTACTTCAGGTGGTGATATTGCAGGTCGTTGATAGCGTGGCTAAACCGGTAGATTTCGGGAGACCCAACCTCGTACGACGCGCGAAGGATCGGCTTCCAGTCGTCCGATGATCCACTGCTCAGATTCACCATCATGTCAACATCCGAGCGCACGGCAAGGCCCTCGAGTTGATGGTGGATCTCCTCTGCAAGAACCTTCTGCTTGTTGAGAATTCGCTCCAGAGTCTTGATGTCGATACGACTCCCGCTTGGCGCAGAGCGGTCCCCTCCCCGCAGGTCACGCTCCCCGCGCCGGGACGTCGGGGCGTCCGGCGCGACAAACTGCATCATTTTCATGTCCAGTCCGTAGACGCACACTTCCC
>Ga0326726_10003476_pt1 | contig 14467 bp, 13 predicted proteins | sample MHFenrmetagenome_2_FD_207603 | JGI IMG/M metagenome (GOLD analysis project Ga0326726, IMG submission 207603) | Lab enriched peat soil microbial communities from Michigan Hollow, Ithaca, NY, United States - MHF15MN | ecosystem: Environmental > Terrestrial > Soil > Wetlands > Peat | place: USA...
AGAGCAACCCCGGGTCGTCAGTCCACCCGCGAAGAACAAAAGTGATGAACGACCATTGCAGCCGCAGGTTGCTGATCCATCCCAAAAGCCGGGAAGAGGGCGGCAACCCCGGGTCGTCAGTCCACCCGCGAAGAATAAGAGTGATGAACGACCATTGCAGCCGCAGGTTGTTGAGCCATCCCCAAAGCCGGGAAGAGGGCAGCAACCCCGGGTCGTTAATCCACCAGCGAAGAACAAAGGTGATGAACGACCATCGCAGCCGCAGGTTGCTGAGCCGACTGTCAAGAAGGAAACGGCACAGAAACCGCGTATCGTGAATCCACCCCAAAGAGGTAAGCAGCAACAGCAACCGGAAGCCCATCCATCCACCAAGCGGGGGAAGGAGACGAAACAACAAGGCGTTGCCCTCCCTAACAAAAATCACAAGGTGCAACCTCCGGAACCCAAAACCAATCAGAAATAGACTTTCTCACTAAACGCATAGGAAGACGATGAAAAACAACATTTTCACGTATGCTGTCATAGGGTTGATGGCAGGAACGTTTTTGACGGGTTGCGGGAAAACCACAGAACAAAAAGTTGAGAATGCAAAGGCGACAGTGGGGGATGCCCAAAAAGAGTTGAAAGATGCTCAAACGAAGTATCTGGCCGAATGGCAAACATTCAAACGAGAGTCTGAACAGACAATCGAGGCTAATGAAAAAAGGATTGACGCATTCAAAGAGAAGATGGAAAAAGCCGGTCCCAAGGTCAAAGCGAAGTACAGCAAGGAAGTGGCAGCACTGGAACAGAGCAATCGCGACCTGAAAAAGAAGTTGGAAGACTATAAAGATGAGGGACAGGGAAAATGGGAAGAGTTTAAGACGAACTTCCGACATGATCTCGATAGTGTGGGAAAGACTATGAAGGATTTGTTCAAGGATAATGACTAAGAGCAACAGCGTAGCCTGGTCGTTCTCCTGTATACGAGTTGGACAATAAACACCAGGGGGTGTGGCCAGGCGATTCGGAATCTGGTCGCGGACAGGACCCTGAGCCTGAGGGAACACGCTGACCGGTTTGATTGATCCGACGACGACGGAGGTACACCATGAAAATCGGATGCATAGTGGTTTTCTCAGTCTTGTTCTCAGCATCACTTTGGGCACAGGATGCTGGTGCAGACATATCCTCCGGTGTGACCACCGGCGAATACCGACACGCATACACGAGAGATGTCGGACTTTCCTCTGATTCCGGCACTGCTCTTGCGAAGAGTGCTCCACGCGACACCGTGCGTTACAACATGTACGGCAATCTGCGGGACGACAACCCGGAATACAGCCCGAAATCCCCGTGGTGGGCGTGTGCTATAAGAGTTACAATGAACAACGTCGTGACATGGGCGGCCGATAGGTATATTCTCAACGCGGACTATGCGAGGATAGGGCCTGATTCCTGGAAGCGCAACTTGAAAACGGCTCCGGAATGGGACACAGATAGATTTGGTATGAACTATTTCTTTCATCCCTATTCCGGGGCCGGATATTTCAATGCTGCCCGTGCAAACGGACATACGTTCTTCGAATCAGTGCCCTACACTTTTGGGGGTAGTCTCATGTGGGAGTATTTTGGGGAGAATACTCTGCCTGCGGTCAACGATTTGATCAACACAACTGTTACAGGCGCATTCCTCGGAGAAATCACTTTCAGGCTCAGCTCGAATTTTCTGGATGATCGGACAACCGGATCAGAGAGGGTGTTCAGAGAGCTCTTTGCCGGGGTTATTTCTCCGTCGAGATTCTTCAGCAGGCTTCTTCAGGGAAAGTTTTTCCGGGTAACCTCAGAAGAGATTTATCAGAAAGAACCTCTCAATATGACGTTCTCTGCCGGGGCGAGAATGGAGAATAACGGAAGAAGCTTCGGGACAGGACCCGTGAACGCAATGTTAACCCTTCATCTCGACTACGGGAATCCCTTTGAGCGACGATCGCGGAAGATCTTTGATTATTTCAAACTCCGGGCAGACTTGAATTTTGGAGTGGGAAGAAAGCTCATAGACAATGTCATCGGCCATGGGCTATTGTTTGGGAAGAATGTCCAGGCTGGGAATATGGAAATGCTGATCGGTGGATTCCAGCATTATGACTTCTGGGATAATAAGACATATGAACTCGGCACCATAGCCTTCGGTGGCGGAGTAATCTCCAGGCTGCCGATAAGTTCGAATTCGAGTCTCTACTGGGATGCCCATCTCGGCATAGTACCTCTGGCCGGGAACAGTACGCGATTGGGACCGGATACTTCTCAGTTTAGAGACTATAACTACGGGGGTGGCGCGGAAGGAAAGTTTGAAACTACTCTCAACCTCGGTGGATGGGTAAACGTCACCTTCAGAGGGTACTATTACTGGATTCATACGTATGTCGGTAATGCTGGAGACAATTTTATTGGCATCATAAAGCCCAGCATTGCATTCACACTTGTCGGCGGTCTCGGCCTAGGATTTGAACATCTGGTGTACTACAGCGACAGATACCCACGCGATTTTCCAAACGTTCACGATGTGCGAACCGAACAAAAGATTTTCCTGCAATATTTTGTAGACAATTTCAAACAAGAACAATGATATGATGTCCCCTGAAATTGCTGGAGGGCAGGGACATATTGAGGATGCCGGGTCCACTTCGTGTGCAATCGGGGGGTTCCAGCAAACGTCAACAAAAGGAAAGGGATCATGATGGGACGCAGATTTTTCTTTTCATTCCTCCTTCTCCTCGTCAGCTCGGAAGCCTCTCTTTTCGCGCAAAACACATACAGTTTCTCTCAGTTCGGAAAAGAAACCTGGAGTTTTATTAAACAACCGACTCAATGGGATGGAAGTGATTGGCTCAAAATAGGAGTGATTGGCGCCGGCACATTTCTCATTATGGAAACCGCCGATCAACCAATCCGTCGCCTGGTCAACTATAATACACGATACGCCAAGAGCTATCCAATTGAATTCGGGAATATGTGGGGTGAAGTATATTTTACCGAGATACTATTTGGCGGTTTTAGCCTCTATGCGTTGTATATCGGGGATGACACAGCGCATAAGATCGCTTTTGAAATTGCGCAAGCGACATTCTATACTTTTTATGTTAACGGTATTCTGAAATTTGCAATTGGAAGAGCACGACCATATCTCGAGCAGGGAACTCACAAATATGTTCCATTCTCCCCATACAGTAACCCTGATCATCAATCGCTTCCCGGAGGACATACAGGCATTGTCATGGCCCTTACCACAGTCCTTTCAAGAAATGCCTCACCGGGGTGGTTGAAAGTACTGGCGTATGCGCCGGCCGTACTCAGTATCGTGGGTCGGGTCTATCTGGACAAGCACTGGACCTCAGATGTATTCTTGGGAGGAGCAATTGGTTACTATACTGCGACATGGGTGGTTGATCAGCATGAGAGAGCAGTTGACAATGATGGTAAGGAACCTCAACTCGGGATACGCGGCTTGAATATTCAACCGTATTTCGGTGGCGATTCGTATGGACTTGGATTAGTTCTTCATTTGTAAAGAAGAAAGGCTGTCCGATATGAAACACAAGATCTGCTTGTCACTTCTCTTCGTCATCATATTTGAATCTTCTCTCTTCGGCCAACTGCAGTATAACTTTTCTCAGTTCGGACATGAGAGCTGGGACTTCATCAGGCAACCGACCAGGTGGGATGGGAGTGATTGGCTAAGACTTGGTCTGACAGGAGCGGGAACATTTTTGGTGATGCAAGCCGACCAGCCTATTCGCGATGCAGTTCTCAAAGATCAAAGATACTCCAAGAGTGTTCCGATGGAATTCGGCAGAGTGTGGGGGGAATTGTATATGCCGGTGATCCTCTTTGGCGGTTTTGCACTGCATTCCTGGCTCGCAGATGACTTTGGATCGAGGAAAATTGCATATGAGATCGGACAGGCTTCGATCTACGCCGGACTCACAACATATCTCCTCAAGATGGCAATTGGCAGGGCAAGACCTTATACCAACGAAGGCCCTAAGTCGTTTCATCCATTCTCATCGCTCTTCTTCAAACAGGATTATCAATCGCTTCCCGGGGGACACAACGCTGTTGCCTTTGTCTTGTCCACCGTACTTTCACGGAACGCTAAACCGCTTTGGTTGAAAGGATTGGCGTACCTACCAGCGGCACTGACATTTGTCTCTCGCATTTATCAGGATCAACACTGGACATCTGATGATTTTCTTGGAGCAGCAGTAGGTTACTTTATTGCGACCTGGGTTGTAGATCTTCACGAGCGGGAGGAAAGCCGAATCCAGATGTCTTCCGTCTATCCCCTCACGATCAGAATTGCGCTTAACTAATGTAAATCTGATGCACACATTCAATGCAATCATCGGACCGAAATCATGGTTCACACACAACCGGAATCCCGGAAGTTGGCTTCGGGTTCGTTTCAATCACATGTACTATCGAAGGAGAAACACCATGCGTCATATACTTGTACTCATCGCAGCAGTGCTCTTGGCGAGCACTGTGGATGCACAGGTACGTGTTAATCTTAACTTCAACGTAGACCGTCAGCCAGTTTGGGGTCCGACTGGTTTCGATCATGTTGAATATTATTACCTGCCGGATCTTGATGTGTTCTACTATGTACCTCAGCACAGGTATTACTATCAGGAAGGCGGGCGCTGGATCGGCCGGTCATCTTTGCCTCCCCGTTATCGTGGCTTTGACTTGTTCAATTCTTACAAAGTAGTGGTGAATGAGCCGACACCGTATCGAAATCACGATAAGTATAGAGAACAATTCGCCTCGTACAAAGGTCGTCACGACCAGCAGCCAATCCGTGATAGCCGTGATCCAAAATATTTTGTAAACCCAAACCACCCCGAGCATAGCAGCTGGGTGAAGCAACACGGGCAAGGCCATGCCTATGGAAAAGGAAAAGGAAAAGGGAACGGTCAAGGCAACAAACCGGGACGAAAGTGACAGACAAGACAAATATACCCGGAATGGGAATTCCGGAAAATAGAATGAAACCCCAGGTCACATGAACATAAATATGTTTGAATACCCGATGGAAAGGGCGGTCAGTCACACAAGACCATGATATTCAAACAACTTCGTACGCTGCGTTGGCCGGATCTGCCGACTCTTCTTGGTCTGTTGTGCGTTTCTACTTCGGTATATTGTTCATTCAAAGGCGCCTTTGCAGTTGCATTCGCGCTTCTGCTCGCGCAATTCATCCTTGACTATGCCGATGGGAAGCTGGCACGAACCTTTGGTGGAGGAGCCCTGGGGGTCTACCTTGACAGTTTCTCGGATTTCATGTCAGTTGCCGCAGCGGTTGTATTTGGTTGGTTTATCGGGATCGATGGTCCTGCAATGTATGTTGCCGGATTCCTGAACATTGGGGCGGCTGCAGTGCGATTGGCCTACTTCACGGCAAATAGACAAAAGGGGTTCACGGGAGTTCCAACGGTATTAGCTTCAGTCGTGGTTTCAACGATTGCTTACCTTGGATTTTTCTTTGCGAAAGCAAACATCGGCTGGTTTGTAGTGTTCTATTTTGCTTCTGCCATTGCGATGATTTCAGATTTGAAAGTGAGAAAGATATCATCATATCTCCATGGCCGAACAAGGTAATTCGTTTGAAGGAACGTGCTTGCTGGTCATCTACAGTAAACTACCGTGACAAAGTCGGTGGCATTTGTGGAAGCAGCAAGTTCGGATTTGTGGATCCTCCCGGATTTACCCTCTCCCTTTCTCTTTGAAGGGGTGTGGACGGGGTCAGTTTAGATGTGGGCCGGTACAGCCAACTAGACATAACCACTGCCTTAGGCAGTGGGGTTCTGCTTCGCACTAAAACAGGAGAGCACTATGAGTACGGAACACTTGCTTCTATTCCTCGTGATTGGCATTGTGGCCGGGTTTCTCGCCGGAAAAATCATGAAGGGCGCCGGGTACGGCCTGGTGGGAGATCTGATCGTCGGGGTGATCGGTGCCTTCATCGGGGTATGGGTGTTTGGCTTGCTTGGCATTGCGGCCGAAGGGATTATCGGTTTGCTGGTGGCGGCTGTCGTTGGTGCGCTGCTGCTGTTGTTCGTAGTCCGGCTGATCAAGAAAGGCTAATGTGCCGGCTTTCGGTGGGCGGTCAATCCAGGAAAACGACTTCGAACGACACAGACGGCGTGGCGTACGTGCTCACTGTTTCAGGTAGATGGTAGAGAGGGGGAGAATGTTTGTTCGATGGTTACGGCTTAGACCAAGCACCACCCAACGCGTCAACAGCAACAATCTCATCTGCACATCAGGGCATGGAGCTGATCGTCTTCCTCAAAGGGCTGATTATTGGATTTGCGATGGCGGTGCCCATTGGACCGGTAGGAGTATTGTGTCTCCGCAAGACACTGGCTGAGGGGCACTCGCGCGGTATGATCGTCGGCCTTGGGGCCGCTACCGCAGATTCGCTGTACGGCAGTATCGCTGCATTCGGTCTCACGTTTCTCTCGGACGTGATCGTCAGCGAGCAGTTCTGGCTGCGTCTGGTTGGAGGAGGGATACTGTTGTTTCTTGGCATAAGGACGTGGCGCGCCAAGCGCAAAGATCCGATACTCCCCTTCGGGAACAAGGGGTTGTTGGGATCGTATGTCTCCGCCTTTCTTCTTGCCCTTACTAATCCGGTGACCATCCTTGCCTTTCTTGCTGTTTTTGCCGCCTTTGGGCTGGGTCACCGGCTTATCATTCTTACAGCGTGCATTCTTGTCCTCGGAGTGTTTACAGGCTCGTCTCTATGGTTTCTGACTCTTGGTTACATTGCTACACTTTTCAGGAAAAATCTGGACTCAGGTGGACTCAGATGGGTCAACAGGGTTGCCGCCGTTTTGCTCATGTTATCCGGGGTGACTGCATTCGTGAGTTTGATCTGACATGTGCCACCATCAACTTTTCTCTCCGCACGCTCTTGAGCAAGGCATGCGCAGAGCCATGGATACAGAGAAAGCAAGGTGGTCAAGAACATGCAGAAAAAGCATCCACCAACTGACCGAAGAAAGCTGGCGCTGAAGATAGCGTTGTATGCGGGTTATGCGCTGGGAGCCTTAGTGTTCGTCTGCGTGCTGGTTCTCCTGCTCTTCCCGAATCCACTTGTGAACAGGTTCATCAGACCCAGAATTACAAAGGCCTTTGCCGAGGCATACCCTGCATACGCGCTGCGCGTCGGCGACATGAAGTACAGCATCTTAAAAAACCGCTTTGCAGTTGACTCCGTCGCCCTGAGCGCAGTCGATAGCACATTCTCGGGCACTTTGGGGCCCTTCTCCGTGAGCGGGATCAGCTGGGTGCACCTTCTGTGGGGGAGAAGTCTTGCACGTGAAGATTTTGCGAACTCAGTAGTGGATGCACACAATCTCGTGCTGAACTTCCCGCAGCCACAGTACGAGCTTCGCTGCGAACTGCTGCGTGTATCGGTGTCGGATTCAGAGTTAGTAGTTGACTCCTTGGAGCTCCATCCTTCATGCGATGATGAGCCTTTTTTCGCAGACAGCAAGTTCAGAAAAACCCGGTTTCGCCTTGTTATTCCGCATGCCAGTGTAATGGGCTTGGCTTGTCTCGAAATGCTGCAAGGGGTGATGTACCGTACCCGGTCCGCCCAGATCTATGATCCGTTCCTCGACATTTTAATCAACAAGGACAAGGTCTTCGCCAAAGACACTGCAAGTCCCCCCATGCCGAACGAAATTCTTTCTTCGATAAAGGGAACCCTTCGGGTCGACAGCCTGAGCATCATGAACGGACAGCTGAAGTACTGTGAGAGGTTTGCGGTCGGCTCGAAGCCGGCGTTGATAACACTTGATAGTATGCACGTGTTGGCAGAAGGGATTGCCAATCATGGCGGCCTCGGCGCCGTCATGGTCATTCACGCTCAAGGGATGTTCATGAAGGTTGGAACGATGAATATGCATATGTCAATTCCAGTCGCATCGCCGGAGTTCTCGTACCAATACTCCGGCTCGCTGAGCAGTATGGATCTCAGTACGCTCAACTCTTTCCTTGAGCCAGCCGAGCAGATGCGCGTCAAGGAAGGTGTTCTTCAGACGGCAACATTTGCTATCAATGTTGCTTCGGGACGCGCCAGCGGGGCCGTGCGGGCTGTCTACAGAGACCTGACGCTTGCAGCCATTAACAAGAAAACGGGAAGTGACAAAGGCTTTTTCGACATGCTTGCTTCGTCCTTTGCCAAGTCCTTCAAGATCCGCGGGGCCAATGTGCCGGATAATTCGGGTTCAATGAAGATCGGTGCAGTGAACTATAAGCGGAAGGGGGATGAGTACTTCATGGAATTTACGTGGTTCGCACTTCGCAGCGGGGTGGGGGATGTTGTGGGGTTTTGAATGAAGAACATGGATACTATGGCTGATCAGAGCACTTCTCATCGGGGAACTCGCCTCTTCATCATCGCGGCTGCGCTGGTGATTATCATCTATGGCATTAATCAGGCACAATCGGTTGTTGCATTGTTCCTTGTCTCCGTTTTCCTTGCTCTTATTGGAACGCCGCCGGTACTCTGGTTAGAGCGGAAACGCGTGCCTTCTTTTGTAGCGGTGATGGTCGTACTGGCAGGTATGATTTCTCTTCTGCTGATTATCGGTGGAGTTGTCGGCGCGTCCCTCAGCATGTTTTCCGATGCGATGCCTTTCTATCAGAAACACCTCCAAGAGCAAGTCCTGGCGTTCAAGGGGCTCCTGGCAAGCAAGCATATCGTCATCACTGACAAGGTCTTGCTTGAGTACCTCAATCCGGGGGCGGTGATGAGTCTGACTTCCGGCCTGGTTACAGGGTTGGGCTCAGTGCTTTCCAACATAGTTTTGATTTTGCTCACGGTAACGTTCATTCTTCTTGAGGCCTCAAGCTTCCCCATCAAGCTCCGTTCTGTACTCGGTGATCCTGAACGCGCTTTTCCCCAGGTTACGAAGTTTGTCGACGATATCAGGCGTTACATGGTGATCAAAACGATCATCAGCCTGATCGCGGGAGTCACAATAGGTTTATGGTTGTTCATTCTGGGCGTGGATTTCCCCGTTCTCTGGGGCTTCCTGGCGTTTTTGCTGCACTTCATACCCAACCTGGGTCCGATAATGGCCGCAATTCCCGCTGTGCTACTGGCGTTCCTTCAACTCGGTTTGTGGCCTGCCGCTCTTGTCGCTTCCGGCTATCTTGTCGTCGGGTTCACGCTGGGAAACGTGATTGAGCCGCCGCTTATGGGCCGCAAACTCGGACTGTCCACCCTGGTCGTCTTTCTCTCTCTGATTTTTTGGGGAAGCCTCCTCGGTCCGGTCGGCGTGGTTCTATGTGTACCCTTTACCATGAGCCTGAAGTTTGCCTCTGAGAGCGGCGAAAGCACGCGATGGCTGGCAATTCTGCTCGGATCGGAAAAGTCCACTGAAAGTGTTCCAGCGCTGGCTAAAAAGAAGAAATAATAGCCGCACGTGTTTTGACTGTGCCTCCCGCATTCTTCAGTCGTGATAATGCTGTACGAGGAGGTGAATAGTGTTTTTCTGAAAGTTGCGATATGCCCAAGGTCTTGAGTCCCTGTCTGCTGTTGCTCTGCATGGTCGGTACCATAAGTACACAAGCACAACAGAGATCCACGACCCTCATTCAGCCCATACTCGATGAAGGCATTCTTGTTTCCACCGACAAGCCGGTTTACTTTCCTGACGATACCCTTCGCCTGGCAATTCAGCGGGAAGACAGGACGTCTACTGAGAGCGTTACGCCGATCGTTCCCATCGAAGGCATGAAGCTCACGTCCACCGGAAACGATACCTACCTAGGGGTCATTCCCCAGACTGTCACGCCGGGATCATACCATATCCTCCTCAGATTTACAGATGCCAGGGGGCAGCGCCTTGTCTATGAAACGAGTCACGTTGTGCAGATCGAAGAGTATCAGGATGTTGAGCAACTGAGCAAATACGTGAGCATTGTCCCATTGGGCGGCAGCAGCGATCCGCGGACGCCGGTTACGCTTGATGGCGAGCAGGTACGAGCTCTTCACATAGTGTTCGGCCGGGACAGTATTCGGTCGCGGATGGGGCCCCAGTTCGTCACAATCAGGACGATGGTGCTGTTGCGGGACGGGACCACAGCGCAAACATTCGAGCGGCGCGTATTGACATTTCGCACTCATGGCGATCCGGAACGGGACCGCGCAATGTTCATTCAGTACCGTACAGCCTACGGCGCCTTTGCAGCAATCAGCACGGAGGAGCTCGAACACGTAGGCCTGCCGTTGGATTCACTCCCTGCCTGGGCGATGATCAAGGTGAACATCGAGCCAGATTACACAATCAGAATCGGTGCATACGATCGATCTAACTCCGTCACACGCTATTTCCGCGTGAAAGGCCCGTCGATAGAAATCGGGTTCTCGCTCGGTATCCCCAAAGTCTTGTACGACACACAAGCCAGGGATTCCATTGAGTATGGCAACACCAGTGCGATGGTGCGGTTCTACTATATCAACGCGGCTTCAGGAAATAGATTCCCTGTCAGCTTTGGCATGGGAACATTTGGGGTCAATTCGCCGATCGATGTAGGCGCCGGACGAGGCGGTTTTGCGATGTCAACCTTTCTGGATTTGGTGGAGCTGACGAGGATACGAAGTCTCGGGTTTATCAAGAACGTCAACGCAGGCCTGGAAGTGACTCTTTTTGTTCCTATTGAAAGGAAGACACGTTTGTTGATAAATGCTCAAGTTGGTTTCTCACCATGAGTCTTTGCGTTCATAGCGCCGGCCTGCAGTCCTGCCGAAGGCAATCATCACTTCTTGACGCTCAATGTTTCAGGAGTGCACGCGGACAGGTTGCAGCGACGGATCTGGGGTCGGGACGTACCCATGTGTACCATACCAGGAGGATAAGATGCCTTTACTTCAAGTAGTGTTCATTCTCATTGTGGTTGGCGTTCTCTTGTGGCTCGTCAATAGTTATATACCGATGCAGAACACGATAAAGAAGATTCTGAATGCCGTGGTGGTCATTGCGCTGGTGTTGTGGCTGTTGAATATTTTTGGGTTGTTTGGTTCCCTTTCGAACATTCACATTGGTTCGTGATTCTTGCGTTCATCGGGGGGAGAGCCACCAGTGAGGCATGTCATTCTTCGTGCATTCAGAAGTCCGCGGGAGGCGTTCCTTCAGGATACTGAACAGCCCATTCGGAGCGAACTCTTCAGCATTGAACGGCTCGAACAGCACGCAGAGAGCCTTGCAACAGCTCAGCGCGTCACGGCGAAGCCCGCGGCTGGGAGACCGTTGGCAGCAAGGCTCCGGGACAATGGTCGCGTGCTCCTCCAGACCTACCGCGCGATTGCGGAAGCTGTCAGCGAACGACAGGTCATCATGCCAGCCGCGGAGTGGCTCGTCGACAATTTCCATGTCGTAGATGAGCAGATTCGCGAAATCCATGATGATCTCCCGCGCGGATTTTACCGCCAACTTCCCAAGCTTGCAGAGGGACCACTCGAAGGATACCCGCGGGTGTTCGGGATTGCCTGGGCATTCGTGGCGCATACTGACAGCCGGTTCGATTTTGAGAACCTGAGCCGGTTTGTGCGCGCCTACCAGCGTGTCCAGCCGCTCACGATCGGAGAACTCTGGGCGGTGGCAATCACGCTCCGCATCGTGCTCGTGGAGAATTTGCGCCGCTCGGCCGAGCGCATCATGACGAGCCGCGACGAACGCCAGGAGGCCGACGGCGTGGCTGACCGGTTATTGGGAGTTGGCAACCTGGAGGCTGAACTGCCCGAAGTCGCTCTCCGGCGGTTTCAAGGAATGCGCCTGCCCACGGCATTTGCGGTACAACTTGTCCAACGCTTGCGAGATCAGGACCCTGCGGTCACACCGGCGCTTCGCTGGCTCGACGAACGTCTCACTGCGCAGGGAACTGCGTCCGAGAAGATCGTCAGCGAAGAGCATCAGTTCCAGGGCGCGATGAGCGTTACTGTCCGCAATGTCATCACGAGCATGCGCCTCATATCCACCGTCGATTGGACAAAGTTCTTTGAGGATGTGAGTCTCGTTGATGCAGTATTGCGCGAGAAGACAAACTTTGCTTCGATGGACTTCCCGACCCGGGAGAGTTACCGGCACGCAATTGAAGTGCTTTCCAGAGGTTCAGGGCGCACGGAAATTGGTGTCGCGCTTAGCGCAATGGAGCAAGCACAGGCTGCCGGAGGCGGCGAACAGACAGACCCCGAGCACGACCCCGGGTATTACCTTGTCTCGAAGGGCCGTCCGGGCTTTGAGAAGTTCATCGCGTTTCATGTTCCCTTCAAGTCCTGGTTTAACCGCGCTGCAGCCGGTACAGGCATGCGGGGATATCTTGTGACAATCGCATTTGTCGGCGGGTGCATCCTTGCCCTGCCGCTGCTCGGTGTGGCGAAAGCCGGTGTAACCGGATACGATCTCTTCCTCCTCGCCCTTCTCGCCGTCGTCCCCTTATCTGATGTAGCCGTGGCGCTGGTAAATCATTGGATTACGAAGCGGTTCGGTCCGAAGGCGCTCCCTGGTCTGGAGCTTCGCGGCGGTGTCCCGTCAAGCCTGCGTACAATGGTCGTCGTACCCACGCTCTTGACGACGCGTGAAGAGATCGAAGAACAAATAGAGCGACTTGAAGTTCATTATCTGGCAAATCAGGACGGTGAGCTTTACTTCGCATTTCTCTCGGATTGGAGGGACTCTGCAACAGAGAGTGCGGAAGGAGACAATGAACTTCTCGGGGTTGCGGCTGAGGGAATTGCTCGTTTGAACCAACGTCATGAACCGGCGACGGCCGGTGATCGATTTCTTCTTCTGCATCGGCGGCGCCTGTGGTGCAAGGGGGAGAGGACGTGGATGGGGTGGGAACGCAAACGCGGCAAACTTCACGAGCTTAATCGGTTGTTGCGCGGGGCGATCGATACGAGTTTTCTGACCTCCGATGCCCATCCGTCTGTTGCATCCTCCGGTGTGCCTTCCGGCGTCCGGTACGTGATCACGCTCGATGCCGATACACGCCTTCCTCGCGGAGCTGCCCGGCGACTGGTGGGAAAGATGGCCCACGTGCTCAACAGACCAACGATTGATGAGCAGACCGGCCGCGTGACCGAAGGCTATGCCGTGCTCCAACCGCGGGTGACTCCTGCGTTGCCAACCGGCCGTGCGGGGTCGTTTTTTCAGCGGATATTCTCCGGCCCGGGTGGGATAGACCCTTACGCGTTTGTCGTTTCCGACGTGTATCAGGATCTCTTCGGAGAAGGCTCCTACAGCGGAAAGGGGATCTACGATGTTGACGTGTTCGAAGCCTCTCTCCGCGGTCGAATCCCCGAGAACACCGTGTTGAGCCACGATCTCCTCGAAGGGATATTTGCGGGTGCTGGCCTAGTCTCCGATATCGAGGTCGTGGAAGAGTTTCCATCGCGTTATGATGTTGCCGCGGCCCGACAGCATCGATGGGCGAGGGGTGACTGGCAATTGCTTCCGTGGATCTTTGGGTATGGAAGGGATTCAAGTGGCCAGGCGGGCCGGCAAAAGATCCCTTTGACTGGCCGCTGGAAAATGATGGACAATTTGCGTCGGTCCCTGTCGGCGCCCGCCGCGCTTCTTGCGCTGCTCGGAGGATGGACACTTCCTTTTGCCTCTGCGGCAGTGTGGAGCGGGTTCGTTCTGACGACAATAGCGCTGCCTCCCCTTCTCCCCTTTTTCACGGGTATCGTCCCGCGGCGGCGGCGAATCTCGAAACGAAGCCACCTGCGCGCGGTCGGGAGGGATTTGTCCCTCGCCCTCTCTCAGACCGGCTTTCACATCGCGCTCCTTGCACATCAGGCCTGGTTAATGGCCGACGCTATCGTGCGAACACTTTTCCGACTTTTCGTCAGTCATCGGCGCATGCTGGAGTGGGTTACCGCGGCGCAAGCAAAGTTCGGCCTTCCTCTCAACATCCGGGGGTTTTACCGGCGGATGGCCGGCGGTGTAGCGATGGCATGTGTTGCGGGAATCCTCGTTGCCTGGGCGCCGCATGAGTCCTGGCTGACAGCGGCCCCTTTCATCGTTTTGTGGGTGTTCTCGCCGCTTGTAGCTCAGCGGGTGAGTCGTCCGCAGACATATGATGCCCCCAAACCGATCTCGGCTCTTGATGCACAAACTCTGCGGCTGATCGCACGCCGCACCTGGCGCTTCTTTGAAACCTTCGTCACCACCCAACACCATAATCTGCCTCCGGACAACTTTCAAGAAGAACCGACGCCGACGATAGCTCATCGGACTTCTCCCACAAATCTTGGATTGTATCTCTTGTCGACGGTCGCAGCGAACGATTTCGGCTGGTTGGGGGTGCTTGAAACGGTTGAGAGACTGGAAGCAACCCTCACAGCGATGAACGGACTTGAGCGGTTCCGCGGCCACTTTTACAACTGGTACGATACGCATGACCT
>Ga0326726_10003477_pt1 | contig 14466 bp, 12 predicted proteins | sample MHFenrmetagenome_2_FD_207603 | JGI IMG/M metagenome (GOLD analysis project Ga0326726, IMG submission 207603) | Lab enriched peat soil microbial communities from Michigan Hollow, Ithaca, NY, United States - MHF15MN | ecosystem: Environmental > Terrestrial > Soil > Wetlands > Peat | place: USA...
AGGTTCGGCGCGACGCGCGGCCCGCCCGGCTCCCTTGGGCTTCGCGCCCGGGCCAGGGCCCGGGCCACCGCGCCCCGATCGATCGCTCTCTGTAGCACGAGGAATAGGATGCGCGCACCCGGCGACTCGATCCGGAGCATCGCTTGGCGGCGACCCCGCGGTGCGGCACACTGAGGGGGTGAGGGAGACTCCGCAGGAGCAGCGCTGGACCCGGATGTTCGCGGAGCATGGCACGCTCGTCGCGAGCCTGGTCAAGTGGACGCTCCTCGCCGCCGCGGTCGGGATCCTGGCCGGGGTGGGGACCACGATCTTCCTGCGAACCCTCGACTGGGCGATCGCCGAGGGGGCGCGCGCGCCGTGGCGCCTCCTCTGGCTGCCGCCCGGCTTCGTGCTGGCGTATCTCCTGGTGCGCTTCCTCGCGCCCGACGCGGAGGGCCACGGCACCGACAAGGTCATCGAGGCGGTGCACCAGCGCGGAGGCCGCATCGCGCTCGCGGTGGCGCCGATCAAGCTCGCCGCCACCGTGGTCACGATCGGGGTGGGCGGGTCGGTGGGAAAGGAAGGGCCCGCGGCTCAGATCGGAGCCTCGCTGGCTTCCGGCCTCTCCTCGCTGCTGAGGCTCAACCGCCGCGATCGTCGCAAGGTGGTCATCTGCGGCATCGGGGCGGGCTTCGCCACCGTCTTCGGGACACCGATCGCGGGCGCGATCTTCGGCCTCGAGGTGCTGGTGCTCGGCTCGCTCATGTACGACGTGCTCTATCCGTCGTTCGTGGCCGGGATCGTCGGCTATCACGTGGCGAGCCAGCTCGGCGTGCAGTACTTCCACCACGCGCTGCCCGCGCTGCCCGCCCCGACCGAGCGCATGCTCATCGACACCCTGCTGGCCGGCGTGGTCTTCGGCCTGGTCGCGATCCTGCTGATCGAGGCGCTCCGGTGGACCCACCATCTGGCCCACCGGCGGCCCGTGCCCGGCTGGGTGGTCGCGGCCGCCGGGGGCTCGGTCGTGGCGCTGGGCGTGTGGCTGACCTCGGACCGGTACCTGGGCCTCGGGCTGCCGACCCTCGAGGCCGCCGTCCGCGGCGAGCCCGTCCCACCCGAGGCGGCGCTGCTGAAGATCCTGTTCACCGCCGTCTCGCTCGGCACCGGCGGGAGCGGCGGCATCATCACCCCGATCTTCTTCGTCGGCGCCACGGCCGGCAGCGCGCTGGCCCATCTCGGTGGGCTCGATCCCGGGATGTTCGCGGCCATCGGCATGGTCGCGCTGCTCGCCGGCGCGGCCAACGCGCCGCTGGCCGCGTCGGTGATGGCCATCGAGCTCTTCGGCCCGGCCATCGGGCCGTTCGCGGCCATCGCGGCGATCGTGGCCTTCATCATGTCCGGCCACCGGAGCGTCTACCCGAGCCAGGTCCTCGGGATGCCCAAGACCGGCTCGCTCAGCCTCCGGCGCGGCGTGGAGCTGGGCGGCGGGGCCGAGATCGACGCGCGGCGGGCCCGGCTGCGCTGGCGCGCGTTCCGTCGTTCCCTGCGCGGCCTTCGCCGCCGCCCACGCGACTGAGCCGCACGCTCAGGTCGCGCGCGCGCGCCGCACCATCGGGACCGTCGCGAAGGACGGCCGGAGATCGTCCGGGAGTCCGGCCGCCACCGGCTCGAGCGCGGCCCGCAGCTCGGCCCGCATGGCCGCGGCCTCGACGTGCTGTCCGCGGCGACCGAGCGTGTCGGCGAGCGCGAGCGCGGTGGTCCAGACCACCGGCGCGAGCCCGGTGGCGACGCCGGCGGCGTGGGTGGTGCGGAGCAGGGCCAGGGCCTCGGCTCCCGCGTCCAGGGCCTGGAGGGCCTCGCCACGGAGGCGACGGGCCTGGAGCTTGAACCCCAGGAAGCCGCCCGCAATGTCCTCGGTCCGTCCGGCCATGTCGAGCGCCTCGCGCGGGTGACCCCGCGCGAGCTCGAGCTCGCCGAGAGCGAGGCAGGGCGGGATGACGTACTGGGTGGCCTCGCCGGCGGCCTCGATGGCCTCGTGCAGGTGCCGCTCCCCGCCCGCCTGGTCGCCGAGCGCGATCTGGTCCTCACCGATCTCGGCGAGTGCGTTCGAGATCCAGAGCGCGGTACCGAGCTCGCGGCTGATCGCCAGCATCTCCTCGTGGAGCGGGCGGGCCCGGGCGGCCGCCCCGCAGATCCGGGTGACGCGTCCGAGGATGCTGAGGCCGATCGCGGTCCACTCGCGATGCTCGATGCGCCGGGCCAGCCCCAGCGCGGCCTCGCTCTCGCGGAGCGCCCCGCCGAGATCGCCATAGTGCTCGAGGAGCCAGCCCATCCCGCCGTGGGCGTAGGCCTGATCCGCGAGCCCGCCCTGCTCGAGCGCGGCCTGCAGGCCCTGGCGGATGAGGGGCTCGGCCTCGGCGCGTCGGCCCGCGAACGCGAGGAAGAACCCGATGTTGGTCATCATCGAGGGCAGGACCGAGCGATCGCCGAGCTCCTGGAAGAGCGCCAGCGCGGTGCGCCCGCGCGTGGTGGCCTGCTCGAGGCGCGCGGTGACGGCGTCGGTCATCGAGAGGATGTCGAGGGTGCGGGCGCTGCCGCGGGTGTCGGCCAGGTCGTCGAAGATGCCGAGCGCGCGCTCGAGCTCCCTCTGGCTCTCCGAGACCCGGGCCAGGTTCAGGAGCATGAGGCCGCTGCGTACCAGGGCCTCGGCGGTGGCTCGCCGGTCCCCCGCCGCCTCCGCGGTGCGCACCGCCTCCTGGGTCAGCTCGAGCCCGCGGTGGTAGTCGCGATGACCGCCCCACAGCTCGCCCAGGATGCCGAGCAGGTCGGCGGAGGCGGCGCCGTCGTCCCCGTCGCGGGCGATGGCGAGCGCCGCCTCGAGATCCGCGGTCGCCGCGTCGAGGGCCCCGACCAGGCCGTGGACCTGGCCCCGGGCCCGGAGCAGGGGCAGGCGCGCGGCGGGCGGCAGGGCGGCGCGCTCGGCCGCGAGCAGCGCCTGGTCGTAGCGCTCCAGGGCCTCGCGGTTCGCGAACGCGGAGCGGGCGCTCTCGGCGGCGCGCGTGGCGTGCTCGCACGCCGGCGCCCAGGCCTCGGCCTGGAAGTAGTGGTGGGCGAGCATCGGAGCCAGCTCCGCCAGCCGATCGGGATAGAGGGCGGCGAGGGCGGCGGCGGCCCGCGCGTGCACCTCGCGCCGCCGCGGGGCGAGGATGCTGCCCTCCGCCACGTCCTGGGTGAGCGCGTGCTTGAAGACGTACGTGGGCTCGTCGGCCCCCGATCGCTCGTAGAGGAACTCCTGGCGCGTGAGCTCCTGCAGGTTCGCCTGCGGCGGCGGCCCGTCCCACACCGCCTGGAGCAGGCGGAGCGAGAACTCGCGGCCGAGCACCGACGCGGTCTGGAGCAGGCGCTTGGGCAGGTCGGCGAGCCGGTCGATGCGCGCGGCGAGCACGCCGTGCACCGTGTCCGGCACCGCGAGGCCGGGCCGCGCGCCCGGCTCGATCACCGCGCGCGCGAGCTCCTCGAGGAAGAAGGGATTGCCCTCCGCCTTGTCGAGGATCAGCTTCGCGAGCGGATCGGCCAGCCCCGCCTCGGGCAGGACCGAGCGCACCACGCTCAGGCTGTCGGCCGGCGCGAGTCGGGCCAGCGAGAGCTGGGTCGCGTACGAGCGATCCGTCCACGGCGGCCGGTAGCCGGGCCGGTACGTGGCGAGGAGCATCACCGGCACTCCGGCGAGGCTCTCGACGAGGGCGGCCAGGCAATCCTGGGACGTGCGGTCGATCCAGTGCAGATCCTCGATCGCGATGACGAGCGGCCGGTGACGGCTCGCCCGCACGATCAGCTGGCGAACCGCCTCGAACGTGCGCGCCTTGATGGCCTCCGGACCGAGACCGGCCAGCGGGCCGTCCGTCGCGGGCTGGCCCAGCAGGTGGAGGAGAAAGGCCCCGGCGGTGGGCTCCACCCCGATGTCGTCGAGGGCCGCGACGGCGGCGGCGCGCGCGACGCCGGGCGGATCGGCCTCGGCCACCCCGCACAGGGCCCGGACCACGTCCAGCACCGGCACGTAGGGAATGGCGCTGCCGAAGGAGAGGCAGCGCCCCTCGACGTACGCGGTCCGACGTCCGGCCAGCGCGCGCTGCAGCTCGAGCAGGAGCCGCGACTTCCCCACGCCGGGCTCGCCCACCACCCCCACGACCTGGCCCCGCCCGGCCTCCACCTCCGCCAGCAGGTCGCGCAGCGCGCGCAGCTCGCGATCGCGCCCCACGAAGTGGCTGAGCGGACGCTCGTCCGGCAGGTCGAGCGGCGACCGGCGGTCGCCGGGGCCGGTGAGCACGTGGATCGACACCGGCGCGGAGAGGCCGCGGATCTCCACCGCGCCCCTCGGCTCGAGGGTCACGTAGCCGCGCACGAGGCGAGCGGTGGTGTCGCTCAGCACGATCTCGCCGGGCGCCGCCAGCTGCTGGAGGCGGGCCGCGAGGTGGGTGGTGTCGCCGACCGCGGTGTAGTCCATGCGGAGGTTGTCGCCGATGGCGCCCACGACCACGAAGCCGGTGTGGAGCCCGAGCCTCAGGCTGACCGGCACCGGGGTGCCCGGCGTCGTCTCGATCGGGTGCTCCTGCAGCGCGGAGCGCAGCCCGAGGGCGGCCAGCACCGCCCGGCGGGCGTGATCCTCGTGGGCGATCGGCGCGCCGAAGAGCGCCATGAAGCCGTCGCCCAGGAACTGGTTGACGGTGCCCTCGTAGCGATGGACCTGGCCGAGCGCGATCTCGAAGAACCGACCGAGGAGCGCGTGCATGCCCTCGGCTCCGAGGCGCTCGGCGAGGGCGGTCGAGCGCACCACGTCGCAGAAGAGCACGGTGACCGACTTGCGCTCGCCCTCGAGCGCGGTGCGAGAGGCGAGGATCTTCTCGGCCAGATGGCGCGGGGTGTAGCTGAGCGCGGCCGGATGGCCCTCCTCCGCGCCGGCCTCGGCCGGCGCCGGAGACGACGCCCCGGTGGCAGCACCACATTCGGGGCAGAACTTCGCGGTCGCGGGCAGGGGCTCACCGCAGGCGGAGCAGCTCGCGGGCAAGCGCTGGCCGCACTCGAGGCAGAACTTCGCCCCCGACGGGTTCTCCTGCCGACACTGGGGACAGCGCACCGGTGGCCGGACCTGCCCTCACGTTAGCGGCTGGCTCGGGCGTGGGTCAAGCGTCGCGGATTAGTCCGGCTGGCTGCGTAGGGTGACGACCTCCTCGCCGAAGCGCACCCGCGCTTCCCAGGTCACGTCGATCGCGCCCTGCACGCTCTGGTGGGCCGGGCAGCCCTGCGGATGGAGCGCGAGCGCCCGCTCCGTGGCCTCCCGGCTCTCGGCCGGCACGGCCAGCTCGTACCGCATGTGAATGGACTTGATCCGGATGGTCTTGCCGATCCCGACGATGCGGCCCTCCACGGTGGCGGTGTACCCGTCACGGTCGAACGCGATCTTGCGCCCTGCCAGGGCGCCGCGCAGGGTGCCGTACATTCAGCCGGCGACGGCCGCCACGATGTGGTCGAGGGTGGAGGCGACCGGCGGGCCCTCCGCCACCCCGTAGTACTCACGCAGGCGGCCCTGCACACCGTAGACCACCGGCGCCGGCACCTCGCCCAGGTAGGCGTGCCGGTAGCCGTGCCGGTACTCCAGGCGGGACTGAGAGACGTACTCGAAGTCGTCGGGCATGGGGATCCTCCTCGAAGTTGACTGCTCCTGCTTGGATGCTCGCACGCCGCCGCGCGGTTCGCCCGCGACTGCACATTTCCCGTGCACCTTCCCGGGCCCGGCGGGCGTCGAAGCCACCGGGAAAGGAGCCATACCATGATCGAGCTGCTCGCGGTACTGGTCGGCGTCTTCGGCCTGGGGTTTGTGCTCTGCTCGGTGCTCACCGTCGGCGCCCTCGCCGACCGCGTCGAGCCGCCCGTCGCCCCCGGCGGCACAAAGTCTTGACCCGGTCGTGACATTCGTCCCGGGCGCGGCGCCGAGCATCGAGGCGAACCCCGGCGCGGGCTGGCCGTGTCCAAGGGTCGAGTCCGCGGGATCGTAGGCCGCGGGCAAGGTGTCAGTCAACCACATTGACAAAGGAGATACACGATGAACAAGGCTCAGCTCATGGTCGCGTCCGCGCTGGTTGCTGCCTTCTCGCTCCCGGTCGTGACTGCAGCACAGGCCGGTCCGGCGGCCACGCCGAAGTTCGAGCACGAGAAGTGCTTCGGCGTCTCGAAGGCGGGCAAGAACGATTGCCAGACCGCGAACTCGTCCTGCGCCGGTACCTCGAAGCGCGACAAGCAGGGTGACGCCTGGATCTACGTCCCCAAGGGCACCTGCGACCGGGTCGTGGACGGCAGCCTGCAGGCGAAGAAGTAGGCGGTCGGCGGGCCGGCGTGGTGGCGACGATCTCGGGCGGGGCGGCGGGGGCGGGGCTGGTCGGCATCGGCCTGCGCGTCCCGCACGCGGCCGAGATCCTCGCCGCGCGCCCGCCGGTCGGGTGGCTCGAGGTCCACACCGAGAACTACCTGGGCGGCGGGCCCGCCCCGCGCGCCCTCGATCGCATCCGCCGGGAGCACCCGATCTCGCTCCACGGGGTCGGGTTGTCGCTCGGTAGCGCCGGGGGCCTCGACCGCGCGCACCTCGCACGGGTGGTGGACCTGGTGAAGCGCGTCGAGCCCGCGCTCGTCTCGGAGCACCTCTCCTGGAGCGTCGCGGACGGTGCGTACCTGAACCACCTGCTGCCGCTGCCGTACACGGAGGAGAGCCTGGCCCTGGTGGCCACGCACGTCACCCTGGCCCAGGAGGCGCTCGGGCGGCCGCTCCTCGTCGAGAACCCCTCCAGCTATCTCCGCTTCCGGCACTCGCCGATCCCGGAGCCGGAGTTCCTGGCGGAGCTGGCGCGGCGCACCGGATGCTCGCTGCTCTGCGATGTCAACAACGTCTTCGTCTCGTGCCGCAACTTCGACCAGGACCCGGTCGCGTATCTGGACGCGCTGCCCGCCGCCGCCATCGGCGAGCTCCACCTCGCCGGGCACTCAGAGAACGAGGCCGACGGCCGCATCATCCTGATCGACGATCATGGCAGCCGGGTGTCGGACGAGGTCTGGGCGCTCTACGCGCAGGCGCTCGAGCGGTTCGGGCCGCGACCCACTCTGATCGAGTGGGACACGGAGCTCCCGGCGCTCTCGGTCCTGCTCGACGAGGCCCATCGCGCCGAGGCGGCCATCGCGCGGTCCGTCGCGGCGGGAGATTCGCGTGCCCTCGCTGCGTGAGATCGAGTCGGATCTGCGCCTCGCCCTGCTCGGCGGGGACGATGCGCCGGCGCGCACCCGGGTCCGGGGCGACGGCCTCGAGCCGGCGGCGCGGCTCGCGATCTACCGGCACCACGTGGTCACCTCGCTGACCGCGGCCTTGCAGGCGACATTCCCCGTGGTGTGCCGGCTCGTGGACGAGCGATTCTTCGCCTACGCGGCCGCTCGGTACATCCAGGCCGAGCCCCCCTCCGGGCCGTGCCTCTTCGAGTACGGCGCGGGCTTCGCGGACTTCCTCGCCGAGCTCCCGGCGTGTCGCTCGCTGCCGTACCTGGCCGACGTGGCCCGGCTCGAATGGGCGATGCAGCGGGCCCTGCACGCGCCCGATGCCATCCCGCTTCCGATCCGGGCGATGCAGGGGGTGGCGCCGGACCGGGCCGCGTCGCTCACGCTCACGATCGACCCGTCGGTGACGTTGCTGTGCTCGCGCTATCCGATCGACCGGATCTGGCGCGCCAACCAGGCCGATGAGCCGGAGCCGGCGGTCGTGGACCTGGCCGACGGGGGCACGCGGCTCGAGATCCGGCGCTTCGGAGACGACGTGGTCTTCCGCGCGATCGACCCGCCCGTCTTCGCCTTCCGACACGCCCTCGCATGCGGCGCCGACCTTGCGGCCGCGACGGCGGAGGCGCTGGCCGCAGATCCGGCGTTCGACCTCGGGCCGGCGCTCGCCATGCTCTTCGGCGACGGGCTACCGACCGCACTCGGCCGTACACCATCAACCCCGGGAGACGACCCATGTCAGAGTCAGCCATGACCACGACTCACGCGCCCGTTTCGGGGCGCCGCCTGCACCTCGCCGACCTGTTCGCGCTGCTCGGCCGCGTCCCGCTGTCGATTCACCAGCTCCTGTTCCGGCTCGCGATCGCGGGCGTCTTTCTCCGCGCGGGCCTGACCAAGATCGGGAGCTGGGAGTCGACCGTCGCCCTGTTCGCCGACGAGTACAAGGTGCCGGTGCTCGCGCCGCACGTGGCGGCGGCGCTCTCCGCCACGTTCGAGGTGGGCTGCTCCACCCTCCTGCTGCTGGGCCTGGGAACGCGCCTGGCCGCGCTGCCCCTGATCGGCATGATCACGACCATCCAGCTGTTCGTGTACCCGCAGGCGTGGTCCGAGCACCTGGTGTGGGGCTCGATCCTGCTCGTCCTGCTGACGCGGGGCGGCGGCGTGCTCTCGCTCGACCACCTGATCGCCCGGGCCCTCGGCCGCGACTAGACGCTGGCGGCCCGCCACGACCCGGCGCCCCGGCCCTCGAAGGGGTCGGGCCATCCCGCGGGGGCGGTGACGCCCGCCGCGGGTGCACTTTGCCGGTGCGGGCCCGCGCGCCTCACCCGAGAGTTTCTCGCCCCGCCGAATCTCGCCGGGCGCCGCCGACGTCAAACCTGCCGATCATGAAAACCACACAGCGGACGGCGGAGGAGCAGCGGCTTCACGCGGCGGGTGATCGCTCGGCCTACTGGAAGCGCTGGGGGCCGTACCTGAGCGAGCGCCAGTGGGGGACGGTGCGCGAGGACTACAGCCCCCACGGCAACGCCTGGGAGGCCTTCCCTCACGACCACGCCCGGTCGCGCGCGTATCGATGGGGCGAGGATGGGCTGGGCGGCATCTCGGACAATCACCAGCGCCTCTGCTTCGCGGTGGCCCTCTGGAATGGCCGCGACCCGATCCTGAAGGAGCGGCTGTTCGGCCTCACCGGCAACGAGGGCAACCACGGCGAGGACGTGAAGGAATACTACTTCTACCTCGACTCCACGCCGACCCACTCGTACATGAAGTACCTCTACAAGTACCCCCACGCCGAGTTCCCCTACGGGCGCCTGGTGGAGGAGAACCGGTGGCGGGGACGCGGCGCGCCCGAGTTCGAGCTGGTCGACACCGGGGTGTTCGACCAGGACCGCTACTTCGACGTGGTGGTCGAGTACGCGAAGGCCGAGATCGACGACATCCTGATCCGGGTGAGCGTGACCAATCGCGGGCCGGAGGCGGCCGAGTGCCACCTGCTGCCCACCCTGTGGTTCCGCAACACGTGGTCGTGGCAGGCGGGCGGCCCCCGCCCGCGGCTCGCGGCGGGTCGGGCCGGAGTGATCGAGGCCGACCACGAGTCGCTCGGCCTGCGCTGGCTCTCGGTCGAGGGCACGCCGGATCTCCTGTTCACCGAGAACGAGACCAACTTCGAGCGCCTCTATGGAGTGGCCAACGCCACGCCGTACGTCAAGGACGGGATCGACGACTACGTGGTCCACGGTCGCCGGGAGGCGGTGAACCCCGAGCGGGAAGGGACCAAGGCGGCCGCGTACTACCGGCTGCGGGTGGCCCCCGGGGAGACGGTCTCGGTGCGCCTCCGACTCGGCAACTCGCCGCCCCACGGCGAGTGCCTGGGCAAGGAGTTCGATACCCTGTTCGCGCGGCGCCGGCGGGAGGCGGATCTCTTCTACGACACGGTCATCCCCGACACTCTCGACGAGGACGGCCGGCGGGTCATGCGCCAGGCCTTCGCGGGCCTGCTCTGGAGCAAGCAGTTCTACCACTACTACGTCCGGCGCTGGCTCGAGGGCGATCCGGCCCATCCGGCCCCCCCGACGGAGCGCCTCCAGGGGCGCAATCACGACTGGACGCACCTCTACAACGAGGACGTCATCTCGATGCCCGACAAGTGGGAGTACCCGTGGTACGCGGCGTGGGACCTCGCCTTCCACGCGATCCCGCTGGCCCTCGTCGACCCCGACTTCGCCAAGGAGCAGCTGATCCTGTTCCTGCGCGAGTGGTACATGCACCCCAACGGGCAGATCCCGGCCTACGAGTGGGCGCTCGGCGACGTCAACCCGCCGGTGCACGCGTGGGCCGCGTGGCGTGTCTACAAGATCGAGAAGCGGGTGCGCGGCACCGCGGACCGTCGGTTCCTCGAGCGGGTCTTCCACAAGCTCCTGCTCAACTTCACGTGGTGGGTCAACCGCAAGGACGCCGAGGGCATGAACGTCTTCCAGGGCGGCTTCCTCGGGCTCGACAACATCGGGGTCTTCGACCGGTCGGCCCCGCTGCCCACCGGCGGCCACATCGACCAGTCGGACGGCACCAGCTGGATGGGGATGTACTGCCTCAACATGCTCGCGATCGCGCTGGAGCTCGCGAAGGAGAACCCGGCCTACGAGGACGTGGCGAGCAAGTTCTTCGAGCACTTCGTCTACATCGCCCACGCGATGGACCACCGGGGTGGCGCCGAGGACACGAGCCTCTGGGACGAGGCGGACGGCTTCTTCTATGACGTGCTGCACGTCCCGGGCGGGCCGACTCGCCGCATGCGCATCCGCTCCATGGTGGGCCTGATCCCGCTCTACGCGGTCGAGTCGCTCGAGCCCGAGATCGTGGACCAGCTCCCCGGCTTCAAGCGGCGGATGCAATGGTTCATCGACCACCACCCGGACTTCCGCGACCACGTCCAGGAGGTGGAGGAGCCGGGCCGTGGGGTCCGGCGGCTGCTGTCGATCGTGACCCGCGAGCAGCTCCCCAAGGTGCTGCACTACATGCTCGACGAGGAGGAGTTCCTCTCCCCCTTCGGCGTCCGGGCCCTGTCGCGATACCACCGGGACCACCCCTTCGTGGAGCAGGTGATGGGCGCCGAGTACCGCGTCTCCTACGAGCCGGCCGAGTCGAGCACCGGCCTCTTCGGCGGCAACTCGAACTGGCGGGGGCCGATCTGGTTCCCGGTCAACGTGCTGCTGATCGAGGCGCTGCAGAAGCTCGACCACTTCTACGGCGATGGGGTCAAGGTGGCGTGCCCGACCGGCTCCGACCAGCTCATGCCGCTGCGGGACGTGAGCGCCGAGCTGGAGCGGCGCCTCGTGCGGATCTTCCGGCGCGGCGCGGACGGGCGGCGACCGGTGCTGGGGGCGGTCGAGAGGTTCCAGACCGATCCGCACTGGCGCGACCTGATCCCGTTCCACGAGTACTTCAACGGCGACACCGGTGCCGGGGTGGGAGCGAGCCACCAGACCGGCTGGACCGCGCTGGTGGCCAAGCTCCTCCAGCAGCTGGGGAACCGGACATGAGCCGACACTGGGGTGTGATCCTGGCCGGGGGCGACGGCGTGCGGCTGCGCTCCATGACCCGCAGCATCGCGGGCGACGACCGGCCCAAGCAGTTCTGCGCGCTCGTGAGCGAGGAGACGCTCCTGACCGAGACGCGGCGTCGCGCGGCGCTGGCGGTGCCCGCGCACCGGACGCTCGTGGTGGTCAACCGGGCCCACGAGCGCTTCTACACGCCGCTGCTGGCCGACCTGCGCACCCGCCTCGTGGTGGCCCAGCCGGAGAACCGCGGCACCGCCCCGGCGATCCTGTACGCCCTGCTGGCGCTGGCGACCCGGCAGGCCGCGAGTGACACCGTGGTGTTCTACCCGTCGGACCACTTCGTCTCGGACGACGCGGCCTTCAGCGGGCAGCTCGAGGAGGCCTTCGTGGGCACCGCCCGGCGGCCCGACCTGGTGACCCTGCTCGGCATCGCGCCCGACCGCGCGGAGCCCGGGTACGGCTGGATCGAGCCGGGTGAGCCGGTGGCGGGCGCGCCGTCGCAGCGGCAGGTGCGCCGCTTCTGGGAGAAGCCGGCCATGGCCGACGCGGAGCGCTTTCGCGCCCAGGGCTGGCTGTGGAACAGCTTCGTCATGGTCGGGCGCGTCTCGACCCTGCTCGCGCTGATCCGCCTGACCGCGCCCGATCTGCATCGCTCCTTCGCCGAGATCGCGGCGACGCTCGGCACCCTCGGGGAGACGCCCGCGCTCGAGCGGCTGTACTGTGGGCTGCCGTCGGTCGACTTCTCGCGGCAGGTGTTGAGCGCGCGGCCGGACCACCTCGCGGTCTTGCCGGTGCGGGGCGTGCACTGGAATGATCTGGGCGACCCCGAGCGGGTGCTGGCCACGCGACGGCGGGCCCGGACGATGCCCATGCGTGAGCTGCTCCCGGTCTCGATCTCGGCCTGAACGCCCTCGTGGTCACGCCCGCGGCGGTCGACCGGGGCCAGCGGCCGCTCCAGGAAGCGCTCCGGGGCCCTCGTGAGCCGGAGCGGCTGCCGCCAGCCGGCGGCCCCGGAGGCCGGCCGGGAGTGGGGCTGCCGAACCCGGCTGCCGCCGAGCTGCCCAGCGATTGTCGATCTGACCGAACCCCGCCCGGCGGCGGGCGTGTCTAATCCGCATGGACGGCACGATGCGGCAGGCGCTCCGGGGGCACTGGCCCGAATACCTGATGGAAGCGGCCCACCTCGGGCTCTTCATGATCTCGGCCTGTGTCTTCGTGACCCTGCTGTACCACCCCGGGTCTCCGGTAGGCCCGACATCTCCCCTGGGTCGGAGCCTCGGGCATGAGCCACTGAGACGGCTGCTCATGGGCATCGCGATGGCGTCGACCGCCGTCGCGATCATCTACTCGCCGTGGGGTCGCCGATCCGGCGCCCACTTCAATCCGGCCGTCACCTTGACCTTCTGGCGGCTCGGGAAGGTGGCCGGCTGGGATGCCGCGTTCTACATCGCCGCGCAGTTCCTCGGGGGTGTGACCGGGGTGGTCGCCGCCCGGGCGTGGCTCGGCGCCCCCGTTGCACATCCCGCCGTCCAGTACGCGGTGACGGTGCCCGGGTCGGCCGGGCCCCTCGTGGCCCTCGGGGCGGAGATCGCGATCTCGTTCGTGCTGATGCTGGTGGTGCTGACCGTCTCCAACAGCCGGGTCGCGGCCCTGACCGGACTCTGCTCGGGACTGCTGGTGGCGACGTACATCACCCTCGAGGCGCCGCTCTCCGGCATGAGCATGAACCCGGCGCGCACGCTGGCCTCCGCGGTCCCGGCCCGGACGTGGACCGCCTTGTGGGTGTACTTCACCGGCCCGCTGATCGGGATGCTGGTGGCCGCGGACGTGTACATGCTCCTGGCACGGGGCCGGGAGGCGGTGTGCGCCAAGCTCTACCACCGCCCGGGAACGCGCTGCATCTTCCGCTGCGGCTACGCCGAGCGACCCGCCGCGAGCGCGGCGGTCGCGGAGCCTCGGACGTCCGCCTCGGTAGTCGGGGCGCTGTGGCTGCTGGTGCTGGTGGCCGTCGCCACACCGGCCGTGGTCGCCCAGCCGGCCGGAGGGGCGGACACCGAGGCCGGGCGGGTCCGCGAGGTCGGCGCGATCGGGCTCACCGTGTCGGACATGGAGCGCTCGGTCGCGTTCTATCGGGATCTGCTCGGTTTCGAGAAGACGTCGGACACCGAGGTGGCCGGCCCGGCCTACGAGCGGCTGACCGGCCTCGCCGGTCTGCACGCGCGCGTCGTGTCCATGCGGCTTGGCGCCGAGCGCATCGAGCTCACCGAGTTTCTCACGCCGCATGGTCGCTCGGCCCCGGCCGACTCCCGGAGCAACGATGTCTGGTTCCAGCATGTTGCGATCATCACCAACGACATCGAGCAGGGTTACCTCTGGCTCCGGCGGAACAACGTGCGACAGGTCTCGCCGGGTCCCCAGCGTCTGCCCGACTGGAACCCGAAGGCGGGAGGGATCAAGGCCTTCTACTTCCGCGATCCCGACGGTCACCCGCTCGAGATCCTCGAGTTTCCCCCCGACAAGGGCGCGGCGCGGTGGCACCGGCCGAGCGACCGCATCTTCCTCGGGATCGACCATACCGCCATCGTCGTCGCGGACACGGAGTCGAGCCTTCGCTTCTACCGCGACGTCCTGGGTCTCAGGATCGCGGGGGAGAGCGAGAACTGGGGTCCGGAGCAAGAGCGGCTCAACGACGTCGTCGGGGCGCGCCTTCGCATCACCACGCTGCGCGCCGCATCCGGGCCCGGCATCGAGCTGCTCGAGTACCTGACCCCGCGCACCGGGCGGTCCGCGCCAACGGACCCGGCTGTCAACGATCTGGTGCACTGGCATACTACGGTGGTACCGACCGACGCGGCGGCGACAGCCACCCGCCTGCGGGCGGCACGGGCCCCGTTCGTGTCGCCGGGCGTGGTCATGCTGCCCGACCGCGCCTTGAGCTTCGGCGCGGGCTTTCTGGCGCGTGATCCGGACGGGCACGCGCTGCGCGTGACTGGACCGGAGGGCGTCCGGTGACCCGCCCGTGTGGCCCTCTAGCCCCGAAAGGACGGCAGTCGGAATGACCTGCAAGGAGGCCATCGACGTCCTCGCCGAATACATCGAGGCGAGCCTGACGCCCGAG
>Ga0326726_10003478_pt1 | contig 14463 bp, 11 predicted proteins | sample MHFenrmetagenome_2_FD_207603 | JGI IMG/M metagenome (GOLD analysis project Ga0326726, IMG submission 207603) | Lab enriched peat soil microbial communities from Michigan Hollow, Ithaca, NY, United States - MHF15MN | ecosystem: Environmental > Terrestrial > Soil > Wetlands > Peat | place: USA...
TCGAGTTTCCCGTACCAGCGCCCAAGCCCGCCGGAGTGCCTGCGTGAAGACGGTGCTGCTGGTGGCGGAGGACGAGGCGCTCGGAGCCAAACTGCTCCGTGCGCTGACCGACTATTCCGTCTTCCCAGCCCAGACCGACGAGGAGGCGCTACGCACGTTGCGCCTCACCGAGGTGGACCTGATCCTGAAGCACGCGGCCCAACCGGCTCGCGATCTCGACGGATTCATCAACAAGGCCCGACATCTGAGACCCACGGCTGTAGTAGTGTGCATACTGCCTGCTGAGGGCCTCTCGCCCGACGATGAGGTCGCGGCCGAAGAAGCCGACTTCGCGTTGCTGTACCCCTTCAGCCCTCAGCACCTGCACGCGGTGCTGCGCCAGGCTGACGAGAAGCTGAGGCTGTTGCAGGAGGTCGCGGCGCTGAGGAGCGCGCGCCGTCCCGCCGGTCCCGATGCTGCAATGGAAGAGATGGATCCGGCTTTCGATGCCTCCCCGCGTGAGCTGACCCAAGTCGCGAAGGAGTTCGCCAAGGCGCTGGCCGCCGGCTTCGATCTTCCTCGCGTGCTCGACCTCTTCCTGGACGCCGTCTCGGAGCTGGCGCGCCCGAGCCGGAGCGCCATCCTTCTGTCGGAGGACGAGCACCGGCAGTATCGCGTTCGCGCGTCCCGCGGGCTGGCGCCGCTCGTAGTCGAGTCGGTCAGCCTTTCCGCGGACAGCGGTCTGCCGCTCTGGCTCATGTCGGAGGGGCGACTCATCCTGATCGAGGAGGCTCAGGCGAAGGCGACGGAGGCGGCCGCGCGCGAGATCGCCCGGGAGATGTCCGTGCTGCAGGCGGTCGTCGCCATCCCACTCGCTTCGCACGGGCAGCTCGCGGGCATCCTGACGCTGGGCCAGCGCATCACAGGGGGGGCCTATGGTCGCCGTGAGACCGAGACCCTGTTCAATTTGGCGAGCCACCTCGCCACGGCGATTCGCGACATCCGCGTCCATCATCAGCTCCAGTACCAGAAAGAGTTCAACGAGCGGATCCTGCAGCGCATGTCCAGCGGCGTCGTCACCATCGGTCCCGAGCAGCGTGTGGTAATCATGAACCGCCGCGCCGAGGAAATCCTCGGCATGGCGGCGCGGGACGTGCTCAATCGCGACCTGCGCGTCCTTCCCTCCCCGCTGGGAGATCTCCTCTTCGAAACGCTCTCGCGCGGGCACTCCGTGACGCGCAGCGAGATCCAGCTCGCGCTCCGGAGCCTCCCCCTCGAGGTCTCGACCTACCCTGTCATGGGCGAAGGGACGGCGCCCATGGGTGCGGTCCTGGTGTTCGAGGACCTGACCGCCCAGCGACAGCTCGCCACGGAACGGCGCGCGGCCGAGCAGCTCCAACTCCTCACGCGCGTGGTAGCCCGGATCGCCGACGAGATCAAGAACCCGCTGGTGTCCATCAACGCGTTCATGGAGCTCCTGCAAGAGCGCTACGACGACGTCTCGTTCCGTCATCACTTCACCGCGGTGGTGGGTCGCGACGTTCGTCGGCTGGTGCAGATGTTCGACAAGCTGGCGGCCCTCGTCAACGAGGGCGACTACAAGCGCGACGTCGTGGACATCCGCGGAGCCATCGAGGAATGCCTGATCGAGATGGGGGTGGCAGAGCTGCCGGCCCTCCCGTCCGACGCCCATCTCTTGAGCTTCACCGACGACTCGACTCAGAAGCTCGTGACGGTCAACTTCTCCCACGAGGGTGGTCCGTTCCTGGTCAAGGGCGACCGCGGCATGCTGAAGAAGGCCGTCGCCTACCTGATCTGGTACCTGCTGCGCAAGACGCCCGGCCAGGAGGCCAAGATCGCGCTGGGCGTGTCCTCGATGACCGCGGTGGAGCCTCTGCGCATCACGGTCGCCTCCCGCACCGCCGAGGTGAGACCGGAGGAGCTCCTCCGAATCTTTGATCCTATCCAGGTCGTCCAGGAGAATCTCATCGACGTCGGGCCGTGTGTCAGCCAGCGCATCCTGGAAGCGCAAGGCGGCCACCTCGACGTCAAACAGGGCCGGGCCGAAGTGACATTCACGGCGACGCTGCCCACGACACAGTCATGAGCGAGCGTCCGCGCATCCTGGTGGTCGACGACGAGATCGGTCCGCGGGAGTCCCTGCGGATGATTCTCAAGCCGCTCTACGAGATCGCCACTGCGGACAGCGGCGAGGCGGCGCTGAAGACCCTGCCCGACTTCAATCCCGACCTCGTCTTCATGGACATCAAGATGCCGAAGATGGACGGCATCGAGCTGCTGCAGCGGATCAAGGCCTTGGACCCGACCATCGAGGCCGTGATGATCACCGCCTATGCCTCGCTCGACACGGTCAAGAACGCCCTGACCCACGGGGCCTTCGAGTATCTGATCAAGCCCTTCAGCCGCGCCGATCTCGAGGAGACCGTGCGCCGGGCGCTCGCCCGCCGCCAAGCCGAGCTGGGCAAGAGCGACCAGCTGTCGAATCTCGTGAACGAGATGCGCGCGCTCTCGAACAAGACGCGGACACTCGAAGAGGAGGCGCGTCGGGAGCAGGCCGAGCAGTCGCTGCGGGTGACGCAACTGTCGATTCTCCGCGAGATCTCGCGCGGCATCCTGGGCCAGCTCGACCTCGCCGAGCTCACGGCGGGCATCGCGGTGCAGCTCAAGGAGTCGCTGGGATACGACGAGGCCGAAGTCCTCCTGGGCGAAGTGCTGCCCGAAGGCATGAAGTCCGAGGGCGCCATCGTTTGCCCGATCCGCGATGACGGGTCGATTGTCGGCTACCTCGTGGCGGCGAACCGGTCGGGAGCCCGTCCCATCGACCCTCGTGAGCGCGAGCTGCTCGAGATGCTGGCGGATTCGCTCGCTGTGGCCATCCGCAATTCGCGTCTCTATGGCGAGGTGGCCGAGACCAAGCGCTCGCTCGAGCAGATGGTGCGCTCGGCGGGCGACGCCATCATCTCCATCGACCGCCGGGGCGCGATTACCGGCTGGAACCCGGCCGCCGAGCGCATCTTCGGGTGGAGCGCCCGGGACGCGGTAGGACGGTCGCTGCTGGGAATGTTCCCGGAGCAGTACGAGCAGGAGGCGCGCCAGGCCCTCACAGGCATGCGGCCTGCCAGCTCCTTCGACCTGGCCGCGAAGCGGGCCGACGGCAAGATGCTGAACCTGGCGGTGACGCTGTCCGGCGTGCCGGGGCGCGAAGGCAGGGTCGAGGGACTCCTGGCCATCGTTCGCGACATGACGTCGCAGCGCGAGCTCGAGACCCAGATGCACCAGTCCGAAAAGCTCACCGCGCTGGGGCAGGTCGCGGGCGGCATCGCGCACGACTTCAACAACCTGCTCCAGGCCATCCTCGGCTACTCACAGCTCATGAGCAAGAATCTCCAGAACGCCGACGTGGTCCGCCGTGGGCTCTCCGTCATCGAGACTGCGGCCGTGGGCGGCGCGGAGACGGTCCGGCGCATCCAGAAGTTCGCGCGGCTCCGCCCCGACGAGCCCTTCGTCTCCGTGGAACTCAATCACGTCGTCCACGACTCCGTCGCCATCACCCGGCCGAGGTGGGAGGAGCGCGTGGCCAAGGGCGGCGTCCCGCTCCGGCTCGATCTCCGGCTCACGCCCCTGCCCACGGTCATGGGCCGGCCGTCGGAGCTCAACGAGGTCATCACCAATCTCATCCTCAACGCCATCGATGCCATGCCCCAGGGCGGGACGCTCGGCATCTACACGCGTCCCGAGGGGAATGAGCACGTGGTGCTGACGGTCGCGGACACGGGTGTGGGCATGCCCGAGCACGTGCGCAAGCGCATCTTCGATCCCTTCTTCACCACGAAGGGCGAGGTGGGCACGGGACTGGGGCTCTCGGTCTCGTACTCGATCATCCAGCGCCACGGCGGAGAGATGCGGGCGGAAAGCCAGCCGGGCCGCGGAACGACCTTCACCATCGTGCTCCCGGTGGGTATCGCCGAAAGGCCGCAGGCATCGGCCGGCGCCGAATCCCCCGGCACGCGCCGCGGCCGTATCCTCCTCGTGGACAACGAGCTGCCCGTCATGACCGTCCTCGGCGAGATGCTGACCGAAGCGGGGCACCACGTGCTACCCGTGGCGAGCGGCGCCGAGGCGGTGCGGGTCTTCGTGCCGGGAGGCTTCGACCTGGTCATGACCAACCTCGGCATGACCGGCCTGACGGGGTGGGACGTCGCCGAGCGGGTCCGCGCCACCGATCAGCACGTGCCCATCGTCTTCATCACCGGCTGGGGACTGCAGGCTGAGGACCGCGAGCGCTGCAAGAAGCTGGGGGTGCTCAACGTGCTCTTCAAGCCGGTACGCCCCAACGAGCTGCACCAGGCGGTGCAGGAGGCGCTGACCGTCTCCACCCGCAAGCCGGGTCCCGCCTCCTAGCGCGGCGTATCCCGGATCTCGAGCACCAGCGCCTGCAGCACCAGCTCGAATCCCACCAGGAAGGGCAGCACGCTCAGCATCACCGTGCCCGTCGAGGCGAATTGATTGTGCAGCCACGACTGTCCCCACGTGTACAGTCCGAATCCCGTTCCCCAGGCCAAAAGCGGCAGCCCCGTGAGCATGAAGAGCGCCACGGGCGAGAAATCGCGCAGCACGTGCTTGCGATAGAAGCGGTGCCAGTAGCCGCGGAAGAGATGGAAGGGAAAAGAGCAGAGGATCAGACCCAGGCGCATCGACGACCGCTCCGCGCCATAGCGTGAGGGCATCGCCACGTCCCGCACGCGCACGTCGAAGATATTGAGGTTGATGAGCATGTCGTTTTCGAAGAAGTAGCGGCGAGAGAGGCGGTCGAGGTCGAGGAGCCGGAGCGTGCCCGAGGCGATGGCGAGGTAGCCGTTCTGCGGATCGAAGACGTTCCAGTAGCCCGACGCGAGCTTGGTCAGGAAGGTCAGGACGAAGTTCCCCGCCAAGCGGGCTCTCGGCATGATGTCGAGCTCGCGACTTCTGAGGAACCGATTGCCTTTGGCATAGTCGCAGCGCCCATCCGCGATGGGCTCGAGGAGCCGCGGAAGGTCGGCGGGATCCATCTGCGCGTCGCCGTCCATTTTGACGATGATCCCTTCGCCCTGCGCGAGCGCATGCTGGAATCCGCGCACCATTGCCCCGCCCACCCCCTCGTTGCTGGGACTTCGAAGCACGGTGACGCGCGGGTCGCCGACGCTCTTCGCCACCTCGGCCGTGTCATCGGTGCTGCCGTCGTCGACGACGCTGACGGCATCGACGAAGGCCGGGATGCCGCGGAGAACGCCGACCAGTTGCGCCGCCACGTTGTACGCGGGGATGACCACGTGGATCCGCGTGTCACGGAACATGAAGGCCTCCGGGCCGCCGACCACAGAAGAACATCGTGCCGGCTCTCGCGTTGGGTCCTCCGGGCAAGCGCTCGACAGCGGCGAGGAGCAGCGATGGCAGCATGAGGAGCGCACCGGCGGCGCGCCGCGCCAGGATGCCCGGACCGCCCGCCTCGCCGTAGGAGCGCGGGGTGGCGGCGGCCGGCAAGAGCGAGAGCGCGATGTGCCCGGCATTCTCGCCCAGCGGCGAGGGTGCCCAGCGAATGTCTTCGAAGCCCGACGCCTCGAGGAGGCGCGTGGCACCGGCGGCGGAGGGAATGGCCACATGCCGCGGCGCTTCCGTGACGGCGCTCCACCGCGCCCCCAGCCAGCGCGCCTGTCCGCTGTCCATGACCGGAAGGCCCAAGACGACCCAGCCTCCCGGTTTCAGCAGCGCGTGGATGCGCGCGAGCGTGGATGCGGGGTCGGGAATATGCTCGAGCACGTAGACCATGATCACGGCGTCATAGCGTTCGCCCTCAAGCGGCAATGTTTCCAGCGCACCCTCGAAGACCGTGAGGCCCATGCGCTCGCGCGCGTACATGACATCGGTCTTGGAGGTCTCCACGCCCTCGACGGCATAGCCCATATCCCTGAGATGGCGCAGGAAGAGACCGCTGCCGCAACCGGCTTCGAGAACGAGCCCACGGTGGAGTCCCGTCAACCTGCGGATGAGGGCCACACGTGCGCGGTAGCCGGGCTCATAGAAGCAGCGCCACTCGATCGCCTGCAGAAGGCGCCGGAGCGCCGACCGCTCCGGCCCGGGCTTGAACGTGTAGTCCCTCGAGTAGAGGGCCATCAGGCGCCCTGGGGACGGCAAGGGATCGAGGGTAGCCGAACCGCACTCTCGACAACGGAGAAAACGGTGGGTGCTCTCGTCGATGCCGTAGTGATCCCGGATGCCCTCGTAGAGAGGCTCGAGCGCCGCGGAGCCGCAGAAGAGACAGGCCATCAGTCCCTGAGGGCGAGCTCGCTCAACCCCACGCGGTGGGCGCGCAGCAGCCTCGCCAGCTCCCGACGGCTGATCCTGCCCGTGGACCGGATAGCTCGACGGCGGCGCCACATCTCGGGCAGCCGTGCGAGCGCCGCCCACCACGCGCGTACGATGATGCCGGCCAGCTCCCACGGCGTCTGTTGCGCGGCCAGCTTCGCCGCGGCCCCGCGGCCGCTGACCGCGGCATAGAGCTGGAGGGCGTAGCGCCCGAGCGTGTAGGCGAGGCTGGTGGCGGCCATGCCGGGCGGGAAGCACTTCACCACGACCCAGATCCGGTTGCGCTCTACGTGAAATGCCTTGAAGGGCGAATGGGGTGCGGTAGACCCCGAGTAGTGGTGCTGCGCCACCGCCCCCGGCACATAGCGGCAGCGCCAGCCGGCGATGCGCGCGCGGAGCCCCAAGTCAGTGTCTTCGCAGTAGGCGAAGAAATCTTCGTCGAAGAGGCCGATCTCGTCGAGCATCGAACGTCGGTAGAGTGCTGCGCATGCGCTCGGCAGGAGCACGTCCGCCTCACTCTCGAAGCGCTCCCCATCGGCCTCGAGGCGACCTCGCCCGCGGCCGATCCCATCGCCGGAGACAACGAGCCCCGCGCCGTCGAGGAGATCCGGCCGCTTCCAGACGTAGATCCGCGAGGCGCACATGCCCACGGTGGGATCCGCCTCGGCAGCGGTCACGAGCGCTTCGATCCACTCGGGATCGGCCGTCGCGTCATTGTTGAGCAGCGCCAGGTAGACGCCCTTCGAGGCGCGGATGCCCAGGTTGTTGCCACCGGCGAAGCCGAGATTGCTTGGGCTCTCGACGAGGTGCAGCCGGCCCGCGCGCTGGCCCCTCAGATACTCGACCGAGCCGTCCGTGGAGCCGTTGTCCACCACGACAACCTCGAGCGCCGGATAGGTTTGCGCCGCCAGCGAATCCAGGCAATCCGGCAGATAGGCGAGACCGTTCCAGGTCACCACGATGACGGAGACGAGGGGCCGATCACCATCCCGCGTCCCGGGCCGCGCCGCGAATTTGGCGGCTGTGCTCCCCGTGTGCGAGACTCGAGGCACAGCATCCACTATATCGCGAGGACACTCGACCCATGGCCACGAATTCCTCGGGCGCTACACCGCCCGAGACCTTCGACTACGAGGAATATCAGCACCATCTCGATCTGGTGCGCACCTACGGGCCGACAGCGCTGTTCATGGATCGCGTGATTCGCAAGATCAGCGCCGCGTTTAGAGGGCTCGACGTGCTGGACCTGGGCTGCGGCACGGGCCACCTGAGCCGCATGCTCGAGCGGGAGAACCGGGTCGTGTCCTACGATCCCGCCTTCGAGGGTGTGCGGGTCACGCGCGAGCGGCGCCGGACACGAGGCGGCTTCGTGGTCGGCGGCGGCGAGCACCTGCCCTTCCGAGACGAGAGCTTCGACGCCATCCTGCTCATCGACGTGCTCGAGCACATCGCGGACGATGCGGGCGTGGCCCACGAAGCCACGCGTGTGCTGCGCCCCGGGGGCCGGGTCCTCTGCATGGTGCCCGAGAATCAGGCGCTCTACTCCCGTACCGACGCGGCCAACGGCCACCTGCGACGCTACCACCGCGACGAGCTCGTGCGGATCTTCCGGCCGTGCGCGCCCGAGACGCTCTTCGACTACGGCTTCCCCTTCATGCGTCTGTACCTCAACGTCCTCGGCCGGGTCCACGACGCCGTGGTCCCGCAGGAGAAGCCGGCAGGTCTCAAGCGGGTCGCCCTGCGCGCGGCCTCCGCGGCGCTGACAGGCCTGTTCTCGGTCGACCTGCTCTTCGCCGGCTGGTTCCGCGGCGTCGAGATCGTCGCGGTGTTCCGCAAGCCCGGCACGCCCGCCTCCGCCGGATAGCGCGGCCGGCCCTTTGCTTCACCGCGGCTCGACTCCTTTGTGGAGCAGGCCGTCCTTCATGATCATGCGGAAGGCCCCGCGGTCCTGGAGGATAGCGATGTCGGCCAGCGGATCGCCGTCCACGAGAAGGAGATCGGCGAGGGCCCCCGCCTTTACGACGCCAAGCTCGTCAGGCCGGCCCATGAGCGCGCCTCCGAGCCGTGTGGCGGCGACGAGGGTGTCCATGGCCGAGAAGCCGAGGATCTTCACGAAGATCCAGAGGTCCCGGGCATACGTCCCGTGCGGAGTGGCCGGGAAGCCGTAGTCGCCTCCGGGCAGCACGCGGATACCGCGCTTGCGCATGCGGGCCACTGCCTCCACGGAGACCTCGAGCTCGCGCTCGAAATCCCGCGCCCGTTCGGCGGGCACTCCCCCGGCCCCCTGGCTCAGGTTGTAGGTGAGCCCGAGGGCGGGTCCGACGAAGACCCGGTCACGCGCCGCCTCCAGAGCATCGAGCCCCCGCTCGTCCACGTAGTTCGCGTGGTAGATCACCTCGACGCCGTGGCGGAGAGCCATGAGAACGGACTCGCCGCTCCGGCAGTGCGCGGCGACGCGCAGCCGGGCCGCGCGCGCCACCTCCATGGCCGCCGCGGCCTCCGCGTCAGTCATCGGCGTCTCGTCCGACGGATAGCTCGACGTGCCGAGATCGCCGGAGAGGTTGAGCTTCAGCAGGTCGACGCCCTCACGGGCCAGGAGCCGGCACACGCGGCGGATGGCGTCGGGCCCGTCGGCGACCCAGGAGAAGGTCGGCGTCTCGTAGTGCGGCAGATGGGCGACATTGGTGTCGCCGAGCCCGCCGGTCACGGTGATCTCGGGGCCATTGGCGAGGAGGCGCGGGCCGGGCACGCGGCCGGCCTCGATCTCGCGCTTGAGCACCACGTCCAGGCGGGGCTTGGGCGCTCCCGCCGAGAAGGCACTCGTATAGCCGCAGTCGAGCATCGTGCGCGCGTTCCGCACGGTCGTGAGCATGTGTTCTTCGGGGGGCACCCGCGTCAGATCGTAGGAGCCTAGGTCGGCGAGTCCGATGTGCGCGTGGGACTCGATGAGACCCGGCATCAGGGTCGCGCCGGCTCCATCGATCACCGTCGCGCCTTCGCTGAATGCGGCCGTCCCGCCCTCCGCAACAGCCGCGATGCGATTACCCTCGATGCGCACCGCCCCGGAGAAGGGTGGGCGTCCGGTGCCGTCCAGAATCCTCACATTGCTGATCAGGTAGGCACTCATGCTGCGCTCCTCTCTCGGGCCGCCCAAGTGTCGGTTAGCGGTACGATCGGCTCCCTGCCCAGCGTTCGGTGCGCCACACGGTGCCGGTCGCAGGCACGAAGAGATAGCGCGGCCGCGTCCCGGGTGTCAAGTCTCGAGGGCTTCCGTGCCGCCGCCGAGCCTCACCGGGACAGCGCCGGCGGCCCCTCGCGCAGACGCCACGCAAGGTAGCTCCGCGGCTCGAGGCGCGCATACTCGGCAAACTCCCGCTTCGCTCCCTGCCCGTCGCCGCCCTTCTCGAGAGCCTGGGCGAGCCCGTAGTGCGCCTGGGCGAGAGCGGGATCACGCTCGAGCGCGGCCCGCTGCTGACGGATAGCGTCCTCCATACGTCCGGCGTAGAGATAGACAAAACCGAGATCGCTCCGGATCTTCGCATTGTCGGGATCAAGCGCAGAGGCCGCTTCCAGCTCCGCCAGCGCTTCCGCGAGGCGCCCCGCCCGATTGAGGCCGAGGCCGTTCCGCGCGCGCTCGGCGGCCTGGGCCCGCTTCATTGCCGCGGCGCCCGCCTGCGCGATATCGGCTTCGCGCTGAGGCTGCCCGGCGCGGCGATAGGCTTCGATCAGGAGCGGATAGACTGGGAGCAGCCCGGGGCTCTTCTCACGCGCCCGCTCGAGGGGGCGGATTGCGTCGCTGGCCCGCCCGGCTTCGATCAGAGTCGCGCCGAGCCCGTAGAGCGTGAGCGCGTCCTCCTGGACGAGGACGGCCCGTTCGTAAGCCTGGATGGCGCGCGCCTTATCCCCCTTCTGCTGCCAGGCGAGCGCCTCTCCCTGCAGCACGTCGAGCCGGCGCTCGTCGTCTCGAACGCTCCGAAAGAAGTCGAGAGCCGCATCGGTCCTGCCTTCATGAAGGAGGACGAAGCCGAAGAAGGTCCGCCCGCGCGCCGAATTGGTCAGCGCCTCCCGCAGGAGCTCGGCCCTGATCTCCGGGACCGCCGCCTTGTCACTCAGCGACCGCCAAAAGGCCGGGAGGCCGTTCGCCGGGCGCACCCGGCGGTACTCGTCCCGCGCGATGACGGCGTCCCAGCGTGAGGAGCGCCTGAGGTAGACGAGGGCGAAGTCATCCCAGTAGACGAGCGCCCACTCGGGCGAGGTCAGCCCCCAGTCGGCGTCGGGCGGCAGGTTCTCGACCCCTTCGCCCGAGTACAGCGGATAGTCCAGCACCGCTGCGTCGAAACCGTAGGCCGATTGCAGCCGCGCGAGATGCTCCGGGTAGGCGCGGGCGAAGTGGATCTCCTCGCGCAGCCCCGGCGGCACGTAGCCGCGCCCGTCGATGACGGCGGACCGCCTGGGAAAATCCCGCCAGGCGATGTAGCCGCCGAAGTGAAAGGCGTTGAACAGGCGCCCCGTCATCCCGATCCTGTCCAGGTAGCGGAGCGCGCCCTCCGGAATGAAGCGCGGGTCGGCTTCCAGCCCGACGCTCTTGCGCGAATCTGCCAGCGGCGGCACCTGGGCCAGCGCCAGCACGGCCGAGGCGGCGCACAGGAGGAGGACGGCCCCTGCCGCCGCCATCGCGGGGCGGCGCCAGCGCTCACTGCTCCAGGATAGGGTGATGGCGGCCAGGTGGCGCGCCAGCACGGGAGCCCCAACAATGGCGAAGACGAAGATGAAGCGGACGGCCGAGAGCCCGAGGTAGGCGAATGGCAGGACCAGGAAGGCCGCGCTAAGCGGAGCCCGCCGCCACCTCGCGGCCAGAGTCAGCAGGAGCAGGGCGGCGAGGATGTAGGGACCGGGATAGAGGCCGAAGGGCGGGCGCTGGAGCTCGCTGATCTCCTGGGTGAACCAGGGCGAAGCCGCGAGTTGAAGCGGCAAGGTCAGGATCTCGACACCCCGCGGGTTGACGAGCGAAGCCGCGAGATCGGCGCCCAGGACTGCCGCCACGATCCCGAGCTGCTTCACGGTCGGAGTGTCCGGCACCTCCAGGCCCCGCCAGCGGTGGAGCACATGGAGGGCGGCGCCGCCGCCGAGCACGGCGCCGAAGGGCACCACCGTGATGAGCACGCTCGGATGCATATTGGCCCAGAGCACGTGGACGGCCGGCAGAGCGAAGATCAGGCGCCGGCCCTCGAGGAGATAGGCGTTCAGCGCATAGATCGTAAAGGCGAGGAATACCATCAGGACGATATCCGGGCGCTCGACGAACCGGTGGCGAACCATGGGCAGACAGGCCAGCAGCACCGCGGCCGCGATCACGGCGCGGAGACCCCGGTCGGCGGCAGGCTCGCGCGGCAGCGTGGCATCCTTGAAGAGCAGCCAGAAGGCGAGGGCGACGGTCGAGGCTTTGAGCAGGACCACCCCGGCGAGCCCCGCCGCGCGGAACGCCAGGTAGAGGAGAATATCGAAGAGCCACTCGGTATTGTGGTACTCGAGGGCGGAACTCGGATAGACGAGGACTTCGTGGGCGGGCAGGCCCCGCGTCTCGACCATGAGACGGCCGAGGGCCAGATGGGTCCAGGCGTCGGGATCCTCGACCCTGGTGACGGCCAGCGCGAACGCGGCCACCGCCACCAGGGCCCCGAGGCCCCGCGGTCCTGAACGCAGGGTCACGCGCGGCGGCTACAGCCGCTCGATGATGGTGCCTATCCCCTGCCCGAAGCCGATGCACATGGTCTGAAGGCCGTAGCGCTTCTTGCTGCGCTCGAGCTCGTGGAGCAGCGTGTTCATGAGCCGCGCGCCCGAGCAACCGAGGGGATGTCCGAGGGCGATGGCGCCGCCATTGACGTTGACGCGATCCATGTCGGGGTGGAGCTCGCGCTCCCACGCCAACACGACCGAGGCGAAGGCCTCGTTGATCTCGAAGAGATCGATCTGATCGATCTTGAGCCCGGCCTTCTTGAGCACACGCTGGGTCGCCGGGATGGGACCCGTCAGCATGATGGTCGGGTCCACGCCGGCGAGCGACGTCGCCACGATGCGGGCCCGCGGCGTCAGCTTGAGGGCCTTGGCGCGCGCCTCGGACATGATGAGCAGCGCCGCCGCGCCGTCGGAGATCTGCGACGAGCTGCCCGCGGTGACGACGCCGTCCGGCTTGAAGGACGGCACCAGCGAGGCGAGCTTGTCCCAGTTGACCGGTACCCGCACGCCCTCGTCCACGTCGAAGACGCTGCCGTCGGGGAGCGTGATGGGCACGATCTCCCGCTTGAAGCGCCCTTCGGCGATGGCGCGCCCGGCCTTTTCGTGGCTCTGTCCGGAGAACTTGTCCAGCTCCTCGCGCTTCAATCCCCACTTCTCGGCCAGCATCTCGGCCGAGATGCCCTGTGGCACGATGTTGTAGAGGGCCTGGAGCCGCGGGGACAGCGGCCCCTCGCCGGGGCCCGAGGCGTTGGAGCCCATGGGCACGCGGCTCATGTTCTCGATACCGCCGGCGATGACGCAGTCGTATTGCCCCGACATCACGCCCATGGCGGCGAAGTTCGCGGCCTGCTGCCCGGATCCGCACATGCGGTCGAGCGTAGTGCCGCAAACATCCAACGGGAAGCCGGCGATGAGCGCCGCGTTCCGCGCGATGTTCAAGCCCTGCTCGCCCAGCTGGTCGACGCAGCCGATGACCACGTCCTCCACTTCGGCCGGATCGATCTTGGTCCGCTCCACCAGCGCCTTCAGCGTATCGGCCAGCAGGTCATCCGGCCGGACCGCGGAGAGCTTGCCATTGCGCTTGCCGACGGCGGTCCGTGCCGCCCCGACGATCACCGCATTGTTCATTGCTGCCTCCATTGGGCTATGTAGTGAAACAACCCGCAGGGTCAGGCGCGACGGCGCTTGACCTGGTCGCTGAGCTTGCAGAACGCGCAGATCTCCCCGGTCGTGACCTGCCCGCACACCGCGCATTCGTTGAGCGCGGTGGGCTCGGCACCCTCGAAGACGCTGCGCGCCTTCTCGAGAAAGCCGAACAGGAAGTTGTGCTTGGCGCCGGGCGAGGCCTCCTCGAGCCTGTCGAGGATCTGCTTGTGGGCGATGGACGTGGCGCCCTTGGCGAAGGGACATTCGTCGACGATGTAGTCGATGCCGCGCAGGAAGGCATAGGCCGCGGTCTCGCGCTCGGAGAGGCGGTAGAGCGGCTTGACGCGTCGGGCGAGCTTCGGGTGCGTGGAAGCGAGCGCCGGGGACTGCCGCGAGAGCGGGTCCATCTGCCAGTGGAGCACGTTACCGAAGAGCACCGCCGCCTCGTCGTCGAGGTTGTGGCCGGTGGCGATCACGGGGTAGCCGTGGTCCACCGCCGCGCGGTTCATGAGGTAGCGCTTGCTGAGGCCGCAGGCGGAGCAGGTCGGGCGGCGCGTGGCCTTCTGCACTTCCGGGATGGACGCGCCGACGTGCTCGGCCACCACCTCGACGATGAGCTTCTGCCCGCGGGAAGAGGCGAAGGCCTCGCACTTGGCCTTCGACTCGACCGAATAATCGAAGATGCCGAGATCGAGGTAGAGGCCCGCCGTCTGGTAACCGCTCTCGATCAGCACGTCCCACAGGGCGAGCGAATCCTTGCCGCCCGACACGGCCACGAGCACAGGCTCGTCGGTCGTGAACATCTTGTGCTTGCGAATGGCCTCGGCGACCTGTTTCCGGAAGAACTCCAGGAAGTCGGCCCTGCAGAAGGCGGCATTGTGGCGCGGCAGCTCGATGACGGCACCCGCTCCGCACTTGCGGCACTTCACGGTGTGGCGCTCCCACCGGACATGACCGGACGCACTTCCAGCTCGTCGGTGTCGCCTACCACTTCGTCGGCCGTCAGGAGGTCGCTCCCGCGAATCACGATGACCGTGCCGGGCAGGATGTCGAGCTCGCGCAGGATGTCCTTGACGCGCTTGCGGCCGGCAAGCTCGACCTCGCGGCTGGGATTGCGAAGCCTGATCTTCACGCGGTGGGGAATCCGGGCTCGGCCTTGACGCCGCGCAGCTGCTCGAGGTGAATCCCGTCATGCCAGGCCTGGAGCGTCCACCACTGGGCCAGATCGAGCGGGCCCAG
>Ga0326726_10003479_pt1 | contig 14462 bp, 10 predicted proteins | sample MHFenrmetagenome_2_FD_207603 | JGI IMG/M metagenome (GOLD analysis project Ga0326726, IMG submission 207603) | Lab enriched peat soil microbial communities from Michigan Hollow, Ithaca, NY, United States - MHF15MN | ecosystem: Environmental > Terrestrial > Soil > Wetlands > Peat | place: USA...
CAGCATGCGCTGCGACTCGTCGCGGACGTCGACCGAGACGAGTGTCAGCAGGTCGACCATCTTCAAGATCTTGTCCTGGTCTTCGAGCGGTAGTCGTTCCACTTTATGGACGACGCGCAGCACTTCCTCCGACACCTGCATAGCGCCCCCTTTGATTCCATGGTCGCTCAGGTTCTGTGTAGCACATCGAATGCGATCGATCTGTCGTGTGGATGACACTTCGCACGAAATAGTTAGAGTTGTGTCCGGTGGTTGACAGAACTATGGATTGATCGGTGCGAATCTCCGTCCGCGGTGCGAGTTGCATCGCGCTCACGGAGAGAACCATGAAGATCTTTCGCCGATCGCTCGCAGCGGCCGTGTTACTCGCGTCGCTTGCCGGCTTCCATTCCGCAACGACCAGCGCGGCGGCCACCGCGACAGCTGCTCCGCCGACGCACAGCGTGACGGGCTGCTGCTACATGTTCTTCAATGGGCGATGGTGGTGCGTGCCGTGCTGAGCGGATCGAGCGGGAGTTGACGCCTAGCTCCCGGCGAGCTCGTTGATCGCGCGCCGCAGCGCATCCGCGTTGCGGATCACGATCTGCGAGCGACCGAGATCGACCCAGCCGCGCTTGCGCCAATCGCTCAAGTGGTGATTGACGACCTGGCGCGTGAGGCCGAGGAACCGGGCCAGCTCGGCTTGCGAGATTCGCAACTCGAGCTGACCGATCCCGGTCGCGCGGCCGTGTAGCGAGGCCAGGATCAGCAACCGCTTCGCGAGCCGCGCCGGTCCGCCGAGGAACGCGGACTCCTCGACGAGCTCGCTCGTCCAGCGGAGCCGCTCGCAGAGCAGCTTCAACAGGTGAATCGCGAGCGGCGGCTCCGCGTGCAGCAGCTGCAGGAAGTCGCTGCGGCTGATGATGATCAGCGTGCTGCGCTCCGTCGCACGCGCGCCGGCGGTGCGTGGCAACCCGTCCATGACGGCGATCTCGCCGAACGTGTCACCGGGTTCCATGATGTTCAGGAACACTTCGCGGCCGCGTGCGGCCGTTGCGCTGATGCGGATGCGGCCCGACGCCACGCCGTAGAGCGCGTCGCCCGGATCGCCCTGCGCGAAGATCACGGCGCCTTTTGCGTACGTGCGGCGCGTCGCCAACGCGGCGAGCCGCTGTAGGGCGACGTCGTTCAGGCCTCTAAAAAGGTAATTGCGCTTCAGCAGCGTCTGCGTCGCCAGGCTGCCGGCGAGCACTGTTTCGGAAGGAGACGCGTCCTCGCGATCGACGACTGGCTGCATTCGGGCTCCTGGCACACGCTCCCGGCGCCAGCGCCGTTCGCGGACGGCAGCCAGTATGGTCGGGCGCCCGCGGAATGCAAGATATCCGGCGGCATGGACAGCGGCTCCGCTGCCGATGCCGCGTTATCGTTACATTGCCCTACACTGGGGCGTGTTCAGCGGAGATCCGTCTTGAGCCGAATTCCATGGAGCCTCGGTGCTCGCCTGTTGGTGCGCGACTGGCGTTCCGGCGAGGTACTCGTCTTGCTCGCGGCGCTGGTCGTGGCCGTCGCCGCGATGAGCGCGGTGACGTTCTTCACGGACCGCGTGCGTGCCGCCGTTTCGCAGCAGGCCGGTGAGGCTCTCGCCGCGGATCTGAGAATCGACTCGAGCAACGATTTGCCGGCCGACGTGCGTCTCGCTGCCGAACGGCACGGCCTCGACACCGCGGACGTCGTGAGTCTGCGCAGTGTCGTGGTGGCCGGGCAGACGACATCGCTCGCGGATGTTCGCGGTGTCACGGCGGCGTATCCGCTGCGCGGCGAGGTCCGCGTGGCGGATCGGCTGGGCGGCGTGCCGCAGACGGCGCGCGGGGCGCCGCGTCGCGGCGAGGCTTGGGCCGAGCCGAGCCTGTTGGCTCGCCTCGGTGTCTCTGTCGGCGACGAGCTCGAGGTGGGCACTCTGCGGCTGCGCGTCACGCACACGCTCGAGTTTCGCCCGGACGAGGGTTGGCGCTTCACGGAGATCGCGCCCACCGTTCTCCTGTCTCTCGACGACGTGCTCGCATCGGGGTTGCTCGCGCCGGGCAGCATCTCGCGCCGCGCGGCGCTTTACGCCGGCGGCAGCGACGCGCTCGCGGCATTTCGTGACGAGATCGCGCCGCTGCTCCGCGCGCAGGACCGAGTCGAGGACTATCGCGACGGCCGGCCCGAAGTACGTGCGGCGATCGGCAATGCGGAACGGTTCCTCGAGCTCGCGGCGCTCGTCAGCGTGTTGCTCGGCGGCGTGGCGGTAGCGATGGCGGCGCGACGGTTCGTCGCGCGGCGGCTCGATGCCGTTGCCCTGATGAAGTGTCTCGGCTTGCGACACCGCGAAGTGCTGGCGTTGCATCTCGTGCAGTTGCTGTTGCTCGTGGCGATCGCCGCGTTCGTGGGCAGCGTGGTCGGCTATCTCGCGCAGTTCGGTTTGACGGCCTTGCTCGCTGATCTGATCGAGGCGCAGCTCCCGGCGGCCGGTCTCAAGGGTGCCGCACTCGGCCCGGTAACCGCAGTCGCGGTTGCCATCGGTTGCGCGTTGCCGCCGCTGCTGCAGCTCGGCAGTGTGCCGCCGGCGCGCGTGTTGCGTAACGACGTCGCGCCGCCGCAATTGCGCTATACGACGATCTATGGTGTGGCCGCGGCCGCCGTCACCGGGTTGCTCTACGTGTTGTTCGGCGACGCGAAGCTCATTATCTATCTGCTCGGCGGCACCATCGCGACATTCTTCGTGCTGTATTTCGCGGGCCGGCTGCTCGTGCTGCTGCTCCAGCGCGTGCGCGGCGGCGTGGGCGTTGCGTGGCGCTACGGTATCGCGAACGTCGCGCGTCGCGGGCGCGAGAGCAGCGTGCAGGTCGTGGCATTCGGCATCGGGCTCATGGTGCTGCTGCTGTTGACCTCCGTACGCACGGAGCTCATGTCCGAATGGCAGGCCACGTTGCCGGCCGATGCGCCGAATCATTTCCTGTTCAACATTCAGCCGCAGGAGCGTGACGCCGTCGGCGCCGCGCTCGTCGCGGCCGGTGTCGAGTCGCCGCAGTTCACGCCGCTCGTGCGGGCGCGGATCAGCATGGTCAACGGCAAACCGGCGTCGGAGTTTCCGGCGCTGACGGAACGTGGCCGACGTGAGCTCAGCGATGAGCTCAACCTGACGTGGTCGGCCGAGGTGCCCGGCGCCAACGAAGTCGTGTCGGGTAACTGGTGGAGCGGGGCGGGCGAGCCGGAGTTGTCGCTCGAGGAAGAACTGCGTGCGGCGATCGGCCTGAAGCTCGGTGACGAGCTCACGTTCGAGATCGGCGGCGAGAGTCTCGCGGTACGACTCACGAACACGCGGCTCGTGCACTGGGATTCCTTCCGGCCGAATTTCTTTGTGGTGCTGAGCCCCGGTGCGGTCGAGCACTACGCGCAGACCTACATCACGAGCTTGCACGTCGGCCCGGATCAACGGAGCTTGACGATCGATCTGATTCGGCAATTCCCAAGTGTGTCCGTCATCGACGTTGGCGCCGTGATCGAACAGGTGCGCAGCTCGATGGACCGTGCCGCGCTCGCGGTCCAGTACGTGTTCCTGTTTACGTTGGCGGCCGGAATCATGGTGCTGCTGGCCGCGATCCAGGCCACGCGCGACGAACGCATGTTCGAGAGCGCGGTCCTGCGGACATTGGGCGCGAGACGCAGCGTCGTGTTGCAGGGCGTCGCGGCGGAGTTCTTGGCCCTCGGATTGCTCGCGGGCACGCTCGCGGCTGTCGGCGCCGCGAGCATCGGCTACCTCGTCGCGACGCGGCTGTTCAATCTCGACTACGTGCCGGGAGTTGCGCTGTGGCTCGGTGGGCTGCTCGCCGGCGCTGCCGTCGTCGGTATCAGCGGCACGCTCGCCGTGCGCTCGGTCGTCGACCACTCGCCGGCCGCGACACTGCGCGGCGCCTGACGTGACGCCTCAGCTCAGGGTGGCGTTCAGCTTCGCGGTTGCGGCCAGATCCTCGCGGTAGCGGCGCGCGGCCATCCAGTAGTGGAACGCGGCCCAGAGGTTCAGTACGCCGAACACGGCCATCGGATACGCGATGCCCGCTCCGCGGCCGACGGTGGGCTCGAGCATGTCCGAGATCCAGCCGACGATCGCGGGCCCGAATGTGTAGCCGATGATCGTTTGAATAAACAGTAAGACGGAAGCGGATACAGCGCGCATCCTGACGGTAGCTACCGCCTGCGCGACGGCGAAGGACGGCCCGAAGAACATCGATGCGAGCAGCAACATCGCGGAGAACGAGATCGGGACGACGATCGCGAGATCGTGCGACAGATACGCCGCGAACTGGAACGGCACCATCACGACGCACGCGATACCGGGCACCCACATATACCATCGCTGGTCGTTGTTTCGGACGCTGAGTCGGTCGGAGAGGAACCCGCCGGCAAAGCTTCCCACGGCGCCGATCAGCTGAAAGATGGCCAAATAGTCGCCCGCCTGTTGCGGGTTGAATTCGTGCCGCCATTGGAAAAAGCTGCCGTTCCACACAGAGCCCGAGTACCAGACGAGCGAATGGACCGCTGCAGCCACCGACATGTGCATGAATGAGTTGCGCGCTATGAGGAACTTGAACACGTCAAGGAATGGTGGTGCGGCGGCGCGGGGTTTCGCTGTAGCGCCGTCGGAATAGCCGCGGGGCGGTTCCTTGACCGTCAGCCAGATCAGCGCTGCGAAAAGCACGCCGGGGATACCCACGAGCGCGAACGTCATGCGCCAGCTGAACCTGACATTGAGCCAACCGCCAACCCAGCTGCCGATGGCTGCACCGATCGGGACGGCCATCGCGTAGACGGCCAACGCCGTAGCCCGCTTCGACCGCGGGAAGTAGTCCGAGATTAGAGAGTGCGACGGCGGCGAGCCGCCCGCTTCGCCGATGGCCGTGATCGCGCGTGCCGTGAACAGAGACAAGTAATTCCAGGCGAGACCGCAGGTCGCAGTCGCAGCACTCCAGAGGGCGATCGATAGCGCGAGCACGTTGACCCGGCTCCAGCGGTCCGCCAGCCGCGCCAGCGGCAGGCCGAGCACCGAGTAGAAGGCAGCGAACGCGAATCCGCCGAGCAGGCCCAACAGGAAGTTGCTTGCAGGGATCTCTTTCTTGATCGACGGCAGCACGATGCTGAGCACGCTGCTGCGATCGATGACGTTGAAGACGTAACCGAAGAACAACATCAACAGCACGTAGTACTGGTAGGCCGGCTTGTCGAGCACGGTCGTGCCCATAGTGCTCGACGCGCTGCTCGGCGCTGCGTCTGGCGTCGTAGTGCTCAACGTCTTCCTCCCCCGACGGGCGTGAACCCGTCCCCAAGTCGTTGCGCGGTCAACTGCTCTAGTCGGTGCGCTCCAGGTTGTCGCGCAGCCGCCGTTGCAGGTCGCTCATATTAACCGCAGCGACGGGCTCGCTGCCTGCGAGATCGAGCGCGTGCGCCGCGGCCGTGCCCATGGCCATGCACGGGCCCATGACCCGGATCGCCGACAGCGCATACGTGTCGGCGTCGACGCAGCGGCCGGCCGCGACGATGTTGTTGGCCTCGGCCGGCAGCATGCAGTCGAGCGGAATGTAGTAGACGTGGCCATCCGGAAAGCGCTCCCAGTGCACGAGCTCCTTGGTGTCGTGTAGCTCGACCCACCAGGCGCAACGCGCGACGGCGTCGGCGGGTCGGTCGGTACGCCGGATGTCGTCGAGGCCGAGCTGGCGGCGACCCACGATCCAGCGGGTCTGGCGGATGCCGGGATTGCCGTAGTGGCGCACGCGCACGCTCGCGAACATTTCCGGAAACTCTTGGCGCAGGAACTTGACGACGGCGTCGGCTTGGCGGCGCCCCTCGAACACCATGTCGCCCTGGGCCAGCGGGTCGAGCGGCGTCTGAAAGTGGGTGACGTTCGCGAGCGCCGTGCCTTTGCCTGGGAACGCGAACAGGAACCCGTCGTGGCGCACGAGCCCGTACTCCGCGCCGCGCTCGCGCAAGCGCGCATACACCTGCTCGTGATCGATCTTGGCGACGCGCTCTTCGTCGTAGCCTTCGAGGATGAAGTTCAACGATCCGTACACCGGCGCATCCGGCTCGCGGACCGCGAGGCCGCATTGCCAGCTCAACACGGCGTCGCCGGAGGCATCGACGTACCCCGATGCATCGACGCGAACCGGGCCGAATCGCGTAGCAAACGTGAGACTCTGCAAACGCCGGTTCCTGAACTCGGCGTGCGTCAGCGTGGCACCGAGCAGCGTGCGCACGCCGGCGTCCTGAACCTTCTGTTCTACCCAGCGACCGAACGGCACGAGGTCGTATTGAAACGTGACGGTGCCGGTGCGCGTGCTGTGGCGGCGCGACAAGGCGCCGCTCGCCGTCAGATCGCCGATCAGCTCGTCGGCGAGCCCGTGGGTGATCTGGTAGGCGTCCTTGCCATGCGAGTACAGGCCGATGATCGTGCCGATGATCGAGCCCACGGCCTGGCCGCCGAGTGCCGGCGCCGCGTCGACGAGCAACACGCGGCGACCGAGTCGCGCGGCTTCGACCGCAGCCGTGACGCCTGCGATGCCGGCGCCGAGCACGCAGATGTCGACGGCGACGGCTGCGCCGTCTTCGGCGGGGCGGCGGCGTACCACGGTGTTGATGGTGTCGCTCATTGTTGTCGTGTCGTCACGGTTCGCCACGCGCTGCGCGGGGCGAACCGAGTCGTTTGGTACGATAACAGATGAACGGAGCTCGCACAGAGCTTCGCCAAAGGGGAGGAGCGTCGCCGTGAGTCAACGCAAGCTGCGCAGCAATTTCGAGCCCGGCACGACGCGCGAATCGGTGCGGCGCGCTCAGTGGAAAGCGCTTGGCCTGAGCGAGGCCGACCTCACGAAGCCTAAGATCGCCGTCGTCAACAGCTCGTCGGAGCTTGCGATCTGCTTCAGCCACCTCGACGGCGTCGCGAAGGTCGTGAAGGACGCCGTGCGAGCTGCCGGCGGTTTGCCGTTCGAAGTGCGGACCGCGGCGCCGAGCGACTTCATCATCTCGGCGGGTGGGTCGGGCTACATCCTCGCGAGCCGCGATCTCGTCGTGAACGACATGGAGATCGCGATCCAGGGCGCGCAGCTCGACGGCATGGTGTGCCTCACTTCGTGCGACAAGACGCCGCCCGCGCACCTGATGGCGGCCGGGCGCTTCGACATCCCGACGATTCTGGTCGTCTGCGGGTATCAAAAGAGTGGCGAGTACCGCGGCAAGCACGTCGACATCGAGGATGTATTTCTGGGCTCCGTGCAGGCGCAGTTCGGCAAGCTCGATCGCGCCGAGCTCACCGAGATGAGCAACAACGCCATCCGAGGCCCCGGCGTGTGCTCGGGCATGGCCACGGCGAACTCGATGCACGTCGTCGTCGAAGCGCTCGGCATGAGCCTGCCCGGCGGTGCCCCGGTCGCCGCCAACAGCGCAGCGATGTTCGACTGCGCGCGCCGAGCGGGCGAGCGCATCGTCGGCATGGTGTGGGAAGACCTGAAACCGCGCAGCATCCTGACGCCCGGTGCGATCCGCAACGCGGTGGCCACCGTGCTCGCCGTGAGCGGCTCGATCAACTGCATCAAGCATCTTCAGGCCACGGCCGTCGAGGCCGGTGTCGACATCGACGTGTTCGCGCTGGTCAACGAGCTCGGCAAACGCGTACCGGTGCTGTCGGCCGTGCGACCGAACGGCGACGACAGCATCGAAGCGTTCGACGCGGCCGGCGGCGCGCGCGCCTTGCTGAAACAACTCTCGCCGCTGCTCGATCTCGATGTGTTGACCGTGACGGGCAAGACGCTGCGCGAGAATCTCGCGACCGCCGAGGTGCACGACGCGGAAGTCATTCGCCCATTGTCGCGGCCGTTCTCAACGAAGCCGCCGATCGTGGTGCTGAAGGGCTCGCTCGCGCCCGACAGCGCCATCGTGAAGCTCGGGCTTCGAGATCCGGGTCGCAAGGACCGGTTCTCGGGACCGGCCATCGTGTTCGAGGACGGCTTCGACGCGATCGCGGCGATCAAGGCGGGGCAGGTGAAGCCGGGTCACGTGCTCGTCGTCCGCGGCATGGGGCCGAAAGGCGGGCCCGGCATGGCCGGCCCGGCGTCGGCCGTCGTGTTCGCGCTGTACTCCTCGAATCTTCAGAACGACGTGGCGTTCGTGTCCGACGGTCAACTCTCCGGCCTCTGCAACAAGGGGCTCACGGTAGCGGAGGTGTCGCCGGAAGGGGCAACCGGCGGCCCCCTGGGGCTCGTCGAGAGTGGCGATACGATCACGATCGACGTGGATCGCCAGAGCATCGATCTCGAGGTTACAGCGGAAGCGCTTGCGGCTCGGCGCGCGCGGCTCGGGACGAAACCGCTCAGAGCAGCGACCGGCTGGCTGTCGATCTACCAGCAGCAGGTGCAGCCGATGTCGAGGGGCGTCGTGCTCGTGAAGAACCGCTGAACCGAAATCAACCGCGCTTGTGGATTTCGACGGTGCCGGCGTCGCCGTCGACGATCACCCAGTCGCCCGTCTCGATCAGGTCGAGCGGATCGCGGTCGAGCTCGGTGACCGCCGGCACGCGCATGACGACGGCACCCAGCGCGATCTTCGTCGTCATCTCGTTGAACACGAGCGCCTTGGGCGCGGTGCCGGCGAGCCGCGCGAGATGAAACGCGACTGACCAGCCCGACGAGCCTTTCGCGCCGGGAAACACGAGCACCTTATCCTTGAAGCTGACACCGCGAAGCTCGTGGTGCGTCTCGATCACGACGCCCTGCATCGGATTCACACCGCCCCAGCCCGAGATCGTCTGACGCGTGACGAGCGCCTCGCCCTCGGTGCGCCCACCGACGACTCTGCGGCCATGAAGAACGATCGGTGCGGCGCTCATGGGGCTCTGCCGTTCCAGCGGGCGGTCAGCGCCGCGTCGATGCAATCCGCGGTGCTGCCGAACCACGCCTGAATGCCCATGATCGCGGGCAGATAGTGAACCTGCTTCGCCGAGTCGAGCGCCGCGACCTTCGTGCCGGGCGGCAAAGCCTGGCCGATCGCGGAGCAGGTGTCGGTCATGACGTGGCCGCCGGCCGCACGGATGACTTCGGTATAGCCGGCGCGATCGGCCTGCTGTTTGACGATGCGCGACGTGAAGATCCACAGGCGGCAATTCGGACTGATCTTGCGGCCGGCGAGCAGCGTGCACGCTTCCGCAATCTGCTCGAGCGCAGCGTGCGGGCAGCCGAGCATCACGTAGTCGACGTCCGCGTCGCGCGCGTTCGAATTCAATGTCTCGTAGACCCGCTTGCGTTCTGCCGCGCCGTAACGAAAGGTCTCGAGTGGCCGGTTGCCGCCGAACGCGGCGCTCTCGTTCGGAGCCTCGGGCGTCACGCCGACGATGTGGTACATCTCGACGCCGCCGGACGATGCGGCCGCGGCGCCGAAGTGCTTGTAGCGGATGAGGTCAGGAACGCCGAGCCGGCCGTCGATGACGGGAATCCGCTCGCCCACCACTTCGCCGACGAAGTAGCCGAGCATGCCCCAGTCCATGAGGCTGTCGACGGCCACGTCGACCTCGATTTTGTGCGTGCCGCGACGGTAATGGTCCTGGTGGAAACCGAAGTCCGGGATCTTGCCCGTGAGCATCGCGGCGCTCGTGCTCTCGCGGCCTTCGGTGTTCGTGCGCGCGCCGAGCACGGAGTTGCAGTAGATGACGGCTGAGGATTCCATCCACGCGCAGTGCTCGCCCATCTTCGGCACGTTGCCGACGAGATACGGCGTGCAGGTCTTCAGTATCTTCACGCCGCGATCGGCGGCGTACTTTTCGGTGTCCTTCAACACCTGGGCGGCTTGCTCGGTCGCGCCGAGGAGTTGCCAGTTCTCGGGATCGTAGCCGCCCTGCAGGTGACACGAGCTCGTGACCACCGGAGGCATCTCGACGAGCTCGTCACTGTCGAGATCGAAGTGCGAGAAGATCGCGTCGCGGCCGCCGCCAGACTCCTTGTAGTAGTTCGCGAGGAATACGCTGCCCTGACCGGGCACGCCGGCGACGTTCGTCGTGGCGACGAAGCGCTCCGCGCCGAGCGCCTCGGCGTAACGCACGAGCAGCTCCATGGCCTTCTGCTTGGCTTTGCCGTCGCGGCCGTCGAGCAGCGCGCGTTCGTCGTCGGTCAGCTGCATGGGGTGCCCCTCGTGTCGCCGGCGTTTCGGCGCCGGCGTGCCTAGTCTAACGCGTGCCGCGGCGGGCCCGGGTTCGGGTTGCCGCACGCCAAGGTTATGATGCCAACACATTCTTTTCCGGAGCTTCGTCGATGATCGAGTTGTTCACCGCCGCCACGCCGAACGGCTGGAAGGCCTCCATTACGCTCGAGGAGCTAGGGTTGCCCTACAAGGTTCGGCCCATCAGTTTCGACAAGCGCGAGCAGAAAGAGCCGTGGTACATGAAGCTGAACCCGAACGGCCGAATTCCGACGATCGTCGACCACGACAACGACGGCTTCGTGGTGTTCGAGTCGGGTGCGCTGATGATCTATCTGGCGGAGAAGGCCGGTAAGCTGTTGCCGCGTGACGTCAAGGGACGCTCGCTCGTCGTTCAATGGTTGATGTTCCAGATGGGAGGCATCGGCCCGATGATGGGACAGGCTAACGTGTTCTATCGCTATGCGCCGGAGCGCATTCCCTACGCGATCGACCGCTACCAGCGCGAGGTGCGGCGGCTGTTCGAGGTCTTGAATACGCGACTCGCGGATAACGAATACCTGGCCGGCGACTATTCGATCGCCGACATCGCGAACTGGTCGTGGGTGTTTGGGTACAAGTGGTCGGGCGTCAGCATCGACGGCCTCGATCACCTGCGTCGCTGGATCGACAGCATTGCGGCGCGGCCGGCCGTGATCCGCGGCAAGGATATTCCCGTGCCGACGGACATTGAGGAGATGGTCCGCAGAGCCGACGAGGCTGTAGCGAAAGTGCAGGGGATCCTGGTCTGAGCCGCCCGGCTGAAATCCGCGGCTTGCGGCTCCCGGAGCCTGGTTCTACACTCGTTCGGGTTCGGTCACGCCGTGCCTCTTGAGAATACTTGCCCGTCCTCATCGCGAGGGCGAGCCACAATAGCCGTCGCGGGTGCGAGCCTGCACCCAACGACAGTTCGAGGAACCAGATGAGCGCTTCGATCGCCACTCAGCCCGCCCCGTCGGCAGGGGTTGCCGCATTTCTGCGTCGGCCGGCACGGTTGCTGATCGGTGGGGAGTGGGTGCAATCGGAGTCGAGCGTCCGCATTTCCGTGATCGATCCCGCCACCGGCGCCGAGGTCGCGTCGGTCGCGGACGCGAATCGCGCCGACGTCGACAAGGCCGTGGCCGCCGCGCGTGAAGCTTTCGAGCGCGGCGCATGGGCCAGGATGTTGCCCGCCGAGCGGGAAGCGCTGATCTGGCGGCTCGCCGACCTGATCGACAAGCATGCCGACGAGCTGGCGGAGATCGAGAGCATCGACAACGGCAAGACGAAGAAGATGGCCGGCATCGTCGACGTGCCCGGCGCCCGCAACTATTTCCGCTACATGGCCGGCTGGGCCACGAAGATCGAAGGGTCCACGATCGAAATCTCGGTCGGCGCCCCGGAAGGCGGGCGTGTGAATGCGTTCACGCGCCGCGAGCCGGTGGGCGTCGTCGCCCAGATCATCCCGTGGAACTTCCCGCTCGTGATGGCCGCGTGGAAGCTCGGTCCCGCGCTCGCGGCGGGCTGCACCTGCGTGCTGAAGCCGGCCGAGCAGACGCCGCTCACGGCGCTGCGACTCGGCGAGCTCATCATGGAGGCCGGTTTCCCGGCCGGCGTGGTGAACATCCTCACGGGCTACGGCGAGACCGTCGGCGCCGCGCTCGTCACGCATCCCGGCGTCGACAAGATCGCATTCACCGGCTCGACGTTGGTCGGCAAGATGATCAACAAGGCGGCCACGGATTCGCTGAAGCGCGTGTCGCTCGAGCTCGGCGGCAAATCGCCCGTCGTCGTGCTGCCGGACGCCGATCTCGACACCGTCATCAAGGGGGCGGCGGGCGCCATCTTCTTCAACGCGGGTCAGGTCTGTGCGGCCGGCTCGCGACTCTACGTGCATCGCAAGCTGTTCGACCGCGTGGTCGAGGGCGTGGGCGCCGCTGCGCAATCGATCCGTCTCGGTCCCGGTCTCGACCCGGGCACCCAGATGGGGCCGCTCGTGTCGCGCGAACAGCAGGAACGCGTCATGGGCTATATCCAGTCCGGCCGCAGCGAGGGAGCCTCGATCGTGGCCGGCGGAGACGCACCGTCGCATCCTGGCTACTACGTGCGGCCCACGGTCATCGCCGACGTGAAGGGTTCGATGCGCGTGGTCCAGGAAGAGATCTTCGGGCCGGTCGTGGTCGCGCAGCGGTTCGACGATCTCGACGAGGTCGCGCGGCTCGCGAACGACACGCCATATGGGTTGAGCGCCAGCATCTGGTCGAACGACCTCCGCGCGGTGCATCGCCTGGTGCCGAAGATCAAGGCGGGGACGATATGGGTCAACACGCACGGGCCGGTCGACGCGAACATGCCGTTCGGCGGGTTCAAGCAATCCGGGCTCGGTCGCGAGCACGGGCGAGTGGGCATCGAGATGTACACGGAAGTGAAGTCCGTGTGCATGTTCGTTTGATGGATGTAGTGGGGGATCAATGAGCTCTGCTTCCGAGAAGGACGTCAAAGAAGCTGCCAGCCGTCGCGAAAGCGGCGATCGGCGCACCGCAACTGCGCCGACGCGCGGAGTGGCAAGCCTGGTCCGGTCGCTGACCGAGGGCAACGCGCGGCCGAAGGCGAAGGAACAGGAAGTGCTCGACGTCGCTGCGGCGTATTTCCTCGAGCATGGTTACCAGGGTGCGAGCATCAACGCGATGGCGCGCAGCTCGGGTATCTCGAAGGAATCGATCTATCGCTACTTCAGCAGCAAGAAGCAGTTGTTCGAGGCGGTCATCGGTCGCGAGCTCGTCGAGTATCGTCGAGCGCTCGACCACCTCGATTCGATCTTGAAGTCGCTCGAGTTACGCGCGGCACTGATCATGATCGTCGAAACCACGCTCGCGTTGATCACGACGGATCGCACGCTCGCGCTGCGGCGCCTCATCTTCGAAGAAGCTACGCGCTCGCCGGACGTCGGCCAGCACTATTACAAGATCGGCGCGGGCAAAGCATACGCCGTGCTGCAGAAGGTATTCGAGACGCACGACTACGAGAGCGACTTCGACGTGCAGAAGCTGAGTGAGCACTTCACGGGGCTCATGTCCTGGAAGATCACTCTCGAGCGACAGTGCGCGGTACGCGCGCAGCCCACGGCGCAGGAGATCTCCGAGCACGCAGCGGTGTTCGTGGACGACTTCATGAAGGCCTTCTTGAAGACGCGGTAGGCGACGAGTGTTTTGGAACCGACGTGAAGTTCTCGGTTCGGCGCTGGCGCTCGGTGCGCTGGCGGCAGGGCCCACAGCTTTCTCCCAAACCCGTAGACGCGGTATGTCGCCGACGAACTTCGTGATCCGCAACGCGTACGTCCTGACGATGGACGCCACGCTCGGCGACGTGCAGGGCGGCGACGTGCACGTGAAAGACGGCGCAATCATGGCCGTCGGCAAGAGTGTCTCGGCACCCGGCGCAGAGATCATCGACGGCGCCGGCATGCTCGTGCTGCCGGGACTGATCGAAACGCACTGGCACATGTGGAGCACGATCCTGCGCAGCCTGTCGGGCGACAAGCAGGAGCACGGCTACTTCCCGATGTCGCGCACGGTCGGCACCTTCTATACACCCGAGGACATGTACGCGGCCGCGCGTCTCGCGGCCGCCGAGGCCGTGAACGGAGGCATCACGTTCGTGCACGACTGGTGTCACAACGTGCGCTCGCCGGCGTTCGCCGAGGCGGACCTGCGGGCGTTGACCGAAGCGGGCATTCGCGCGCGCTTCTCGTACGGTTCGCCGACGGGTGCCAGCAACGATGTGACGATCGATCTCGATGACCTCGCGAAGCTCAGCAAGCGCTGGAGCGATGTCTCGAACGGCGGCCTGCTGACGCTCGGCCTCGCATGGCGCGGTGCGGCGAGCCCATCGACGCTGCGCGACTACGAGGTCGCGAAGGGTCTCGGCCTGCCGATCTCCGTGCACGCCAACAACTTCAAGAACACGGCCGGCGGCATCGCCGATCTCGCGGCGCGCGGACTTCTGCACCCCGGCATGCAGATCATCCACGCCGTGTGGGCAAGCCCGGAAGAGATCAAAGCGCTGGCGGCGAACCGCTGCTCCGTCAGCATGTCGCCGTTCACGGAGCTCCGGATCGGCTTCGGCATGCCGCTTGCGGCCGACATGCTCGCCGCCGGTATTCCCGTAGGCCTATCGGTCGATACGGTCGCGTTGTCGGGCGACGCCAACCTGTTCGCGATCATGAAAGCTATTCAGAACGTCGAGAACGG
>Ga0326726_10003480_pt1 | contig 14460 bp, 9 predicted proteins | sample MHFenrmetagenome_2_FD_207603 | JGI IMG/M metagenome (GOLD analysis project Ga0326726, IMG submission 207603) | Lab enriched peat soil microbial communities from Michigan Hollow, Ithaca, NY, United States - MHF15MN | ecosystem: Environmental > Terrestrial > Soil > Wetlands > Peat | place: USA...
GCCTACGATCGCCATGACCCCGATCGCCATGCCCCAGCCCACTAACGGATTACCCCTGATGAGCCCCTTGATCCTGTCCATCTCCTGTGTCCTGTGCATCTGCGAAGCGTGGCCCACCGTGAAGAAAATGGAAGACTTGGTCAGGCTGTGGACCAGCATGTGCAACAGGGCGCCGAAGGTCGCCACCGGCCCGCCCAGGCCGAAGGCAAAAGTGGCGATCCCCATGTGCTCGATTGATGAATAGGCGAACATCCGCTTGATGTCCTTCTGCCGCAGGAGGGAAAAGGAAGCGACAATGATCGACAGGATGCCGAAGCCCATCATGATGTTGCCTGAATGGTGCGTGCCCGTGGAACCGTCCACGAGGACCTTGCACCGTACCAACGCGTACAGAGCGATATTCAAGAGGAGTCCGGACAGCACCGCGGAAATGGGCGTGGGGCCTTCGCTGTGAGCATCGGGAAGCCAGTTATGGATCGGCACCAGCCCCACCTTGGTTCCGTATCCGACCATGAGAAACACAAAAGCCAGGGACAGAATGGTCGGCTCAAGCTGGTCGCTCACCTGGGCAAGGTTCGTCCAATGAAGCGCCGCGCCGCCCGCGCCGAGCACCTTCTCCGCGGCAAAGTACAGGAGCACCGTGCCGAACAAAGCCAGGGCGATGCCCACGCCGCAGAGAATGAAATATTTCCATGCCGCCTCGATCGCGGCGGGCGTGCGGTAGAGAGAGACCAAAAGGACCGTGGAGAGAGTCGCCAGTTCCATGGCGATCCAGAGGATGCCCACATTATTGGTCAGGAGGCAGAGCAGCATGGCAAAGATGAAAAGCTGGAACATGGCATGGTAAAAACGGATCCGCCGGTGGCCGATGGTCCCGTGTTCGCGCTCACGGCGCATGTAGCGTCTGCTGAAGATGGCTGTTGTCATGGAGACAAATGCAGTGAGGACCGTCAGGTAAACACTGAACGCGTCGACAAAGAAGAAGTTATTGCCCGCCAGGATCGGCCCCTGTTCATAGACCTGTAGCGCCAGGCGGATACTTGAGGCGAACGTCGTCGCGGAGCCCAGGATGTTCACTTCCGGCGCAAGCTTCCGGTCGCCAATGAACGCCAGCGCCAGTGACGCGATAAGTGGAACAACCAGGAGAATCAGAAGTGCCATTTAAAACCTCAGAATATTGAAAAGCTCAAATTGATAATTGGAAATTGAAAAATGATATTTACGAACGCCGAGTCTAACAATTTCAAATTTCCAATCTTCAATTTCCAATTATGCGGAGCATCAATCTTCTTCCTTCAACCTTGCCATCTGGTCCACGTCCAGGCTGTCGAAGGTGGTGCTGATGTGGAAAAAGAACATGCCGAATATAAAGGCGGCGATCAACAGGTCGAGGGCCACGCCCAGCTCGACGACAAGCGGCATGCCATAGGTCGCGCTCGTGGCCGCGAACAGGAGCCCGTTTTCCATGGCTAGGAACCCGATGATCTGGGTCACCGCGTGTTTGCGGGTGATCATCATCAAGAAGCCGAGCATGACCGTTGCCAGGGCCACCGCCAGCGTGGAGCGGGTCACGAGCGTCGAGAGTTCCCTGATGGGCGCGGTAAGATGATAGGAAAATATCACGAGCACGATCCCCATCAGCATGGTTGTGGGGATGTTCACGACGGTCTCCACTTCCTTATGGATCCTCAATTTCACGATCAGTTTGTGCAAAATGTAGGGCAGAAGAATGACCTTCATGGAAAGCGTCAGCACGGAAGAGATGTACAGATCGTGGGCCCCGCCGACATAACCCACGATGGCGGTGCTCACGGCAAGGAAGAACCCCTGCCAGGCAAAGAGGTGCAGAAGGGCGTTCATCCTCCTCTGCACGACCAGGCCGAAGGCCGTCAGAAGGATCAAAGCGGCAAGGAGACTGTTGACTTGCGATGCAATTTGCATGTTCATAACAAACCTCTTTTTAATTTCTACCACGGTGACACGGAGTCACGGAGAAAACCATACAAAGTAAAAATACAAAAAATGCTTTTAGCTGCTTGGCCTTCCTCCGTGTCTCAGCCTGCACCCAGCGTTTACGAGTGTGCAGCGCGAGTGCAGGGCGTGCCTCCGTGGTAAATATTTTTTCACTCCAGCATGAAATATGACAACATCCCGAGCGTGGCAAAAAGAAAAGCGCTCCCCAGAAATTCGGTGATGCGGAATATCCGCATCTTCGCCAGACCGGTCTCGATCATCACGAGACCGATGCCCACGATACCGAGTTTAAACAGCAGGACGGGAAGCGCAGCAAGTACGGATACCAGGTCGTCGTTCAACGATATCCCCCAGGGGAAAAAGGACGCGATCCCGAGGACCGTAAAGAGAAAAAGTTTCATCATGCCCGCCCACTCGATAAGGGCGAGATGCCGGCCGGAATATTCGAGGATCATTGCCTCGTGGATCATGGTAAGTTCCAGGTGCGTTGCCGGGTTGTCAACGGGCACCCTCCCCGTCTCGGCCAGAGCAATAAGGATGAACGCCAGAAGCGCGAAGACCAGCGACGGCCGGAGCATGGAGTGGCCCTGGGAAATGACGTAGGCCATCTGCGAGAGGGACGTGGACTTGCTCACCAGGGATACGGCGAACACGGCCATAAGCATGGCTGGCTCGGCAAGTGAAGCGATGGTCATCTCCCGGCTCGCTCCCATGCCGCCGAAGGCGGTGCCGATGTCCATGCCTGCCAGCGCCGTAAAGAACCGCGCGATGGCAAAGAGCGCCACCAGGGCTATAACGTCCGCCGTGGCCGAAAGCGGCAGGTCCGTGGACAGGATGGGGATGATCCCGCCGGCCATGACCGAGACGCCGAAAACGAGATAAGGCGTGAACCGGAATATCCACGACGCGTTCTCCGCCAGGATCACGTCCTTCGAGAAAAGCTTCATGATGTCCCGGTAAGGCTGGAACAGGCTCGGCGACGTGCGTCCCTGGAACCAGCACTTCACCATCTTCACCCAACCCGTGAACACGGGGGCCAGAGCGAGGAGCACGGCGACCTGCGCTGTTTCTATGAGGAGTGGATGAATCGTCAATGAAAAACTCCTGATTCTCTCAGGTGTTTAGGCTGAAGACTGAAGTTGGTGTCTGCACACTCCTGAAAGCCTTCCGCCTTCGGTCTATACCCCTTCAGCCTGAGTAGTCTTCTACCTTCTTCTACCTTCAGTCTATCCACCTGAGTGGTCATCTTGAGAATATCAACAGCACCAGTATCGTCACGAACGAGTAAATAAGGTAAATCTGGATGCGGCCGTGCTGCATCCTTCCGATCCTGCGGGAAAGCCAGAAGCTTGCATCCACGATCGGCTGGTAGATCCAGCCCCAGAAGCGGTCCCGCACCCGGAGATGGTAATGCAGGCGCTCGGGAAAGGCCGGATGCGTTGCCGGCGGAAGCTGACGCACGTGTTCCTTGATGCTGAAGAGATATCCGAAGATCCTGCGCAAAGGCATGGAAAAGGACGTTGCCGTATACTGCATACGACTAGTTATCTTTTCAAACCCGCAGTCCCAGAGGGGCCTGCGATGGATCGCGCCGGGACGCGTATGAAGCAGCAGGTACGTCACGACCACGACGGACAGGATGCCCACGAACGCCATGGGCGCCGAATAGGAGGCGCGATCGTGGGCGATCGGCGTGAGCCACATCCAGCCGAAGCCGGACGCGGAAGAGGCGATCGCGCCGCCCACCAGCTCTTCGGCGAGCGGGTCCATCCATTTGATCATGATCGTCGGCAGAACGCCGAGGGCGAGACAGGTGAGCGCGGCCAGCAGCATGCCGATGCGCATGGACCAGCCCGCCTCGTGGACCATGCCGTGATGGTGCCCGCGCTGGTGCCCCAAAAATGTCACGCCGAAGGCCTTCACGAAACAGGCCGCGGCAAGCGCGCTCGTGAGCGCCAGGAGCGCCGCGCCTAGCGGGATGAGCAGGTTCAAAAGCGGGCTGGGAAGCGCCGGCGATAAGAGAAATGCCTGATAAGTGAGCCATTCCGACACGAACCCGTTAAAGGGCGGCAGTGCCGAGATCGAGACGCAGCCGATGAGAAAGAGGGCCGCTGTCCACGGCATGAACCGGATGAGGCCGCCCATCTCCTCCATGTTCCGTTCATGAGTGGCGTGCAGCACGGAACCGGCGCCCATGAACAGGAGCCCCTTGAACATCGCGTGATTGAGCGTGTGATACAGGCCGGCGATGAGCGCGAGAGCGGCCAGGAGGGACATGTTGAACGAGGTGAATATCATGGCAAGACCGATGCCGATGAGAATAATGCCGATGTTCTCGACGGAATGGTACGCGAGAAGTCTTTTCAGGTCGTGCTGCATCAGGGCGTAGAGGACCCCCATGACCGACGACACGAGCCCGAAGACGAGGACGAGCGCCCCCCACCACCAGGGGAAATCGCCGATCAGGTCGAACACGACCCGCACGATGCCGTAGATCGCGGTCTTGAGCATGACCCCGCTCATGAGGGCCGAGACGTTCGACGGCGCCACCGGGTGCGCCTCAGGCAGCCAGACGTGGAGAGGGACCACGCCGGCCTTGGCCGCAAACCCGAAGAAGGCCAGGAGGAACGCGACCGTGGCCCATCCTTCCGGAAGCTCCGTCTCGCGCATGGCATCGAAAGTATACCCCTCGAAACCCTTGAACCCCGTGGCAAGGCCGGCCATGACCCCGAACGAAAGAAGGATGGCAATGGCCCCAACGTGGGCCACGACGAGATAGAGAAAAGCGGCCCGCCTGTTCTCGACCTTCTCGTCCTCGAAGAGCACCAGAAAGTACGAAGACGCGGCCATCATCTCCCATGCGATGAGGAAGAACAGTGCGTCATCGGCCAGGACCACCATGAACATCCCCGCGAGAAAGAGGGTGTAAAAGACCACGAGGCTCGTTATGGGCCGTTGGCCGAGGAAACCTTTGACATATCCGATGGAGTAGATGGATACAAATAAGGCGAGCAGTCCGATGACCACAAGAAAATAACCGGACAGGAGGTCGAGTCGCAGATGAAACGGAAGGTCAGGCAGACCGAGAGGAAGCACAATCTGAGTAACGACGCCGCTTACAACAGTCCAGATGCCCGCTATGACTGCCAGGAGAGAAGCAATTGACGTGAAGAAGAATGATACGGTAATGAGGAGTTTCTGTGCTCGAGAGATGACAGGTGTGACAAGGAGTACGAGAAGAAGGGACAGGAAGGACAGAGACATCAGGGACAAAGGCGAGGAAATCATGCTCTTCCCCTCCCCTGCCATGACCGTACTTGCTCTGGAATTGTACTGTCACCGTCCATAATTAATATCAAATACCGGAATGTCGTCGTGCGGCATGGAATGAAATATGGAAATATGAACGAAATGAATGTACTACAATCATGCCGTGGGAGTCAAGGGGAAATCTAAAATATTCTGGGGAACACGCGGGTGAGGAGCGTGCTTTCGCGACTCACTCGACCCGCTGTTGGTTCATCTTTCATTCGACTTCTGCTAGATTCGCTTTATTTGTTTTACTGACTTTTAAAGTTTACGTGAGCGAGAACAGACGGCAAGAACATGATTATCAAAAGGAGAAAGCCTAACATTACATTAATCACGAATGAAAATATATTTAATGAAATAAGGAAAATTGTGACAATCAATAATGTGATTTGAATAGTACAGATAGCCAATGGTAACTTATCTTCTTCAGGAACAGGACCACCTCCAGGAAATAAAAACTTCTTCTTATCGTTATTACTCCAGCCGGTTATTTCAACTACGCGAACCCATGTTCTTTTCGATTTAAGAGAATCACCGAGTTCTCTGATTTTCATAAGGAGTCCCTCGTCCAATTTCTTTATTTCAGAACCAACCAATTATTATCTAAACGGGATTAGGCCCTCTGGCCGCAAAATAACCGTAATGATAAATCCGAATGCTTTTCTGCCGGGATGAAATGAAAACAACGTGAAAGGAGTATGTCTGATTATAGGAGGATCGCCGGATTTGTCAAGATTTCCGATGGGTATTTTCGGGGTATCAAACCAGGAAAGAATTTTCTCGCCAAGCGCGCAAAGTTCGCAAAGAAAAGAAGAGCATTATTTCTTTGTTAAAAAATAAGATCTAAAGATTTTCTTTGCGACCTCCGCGTGCTCCGCGAGAGATGACATTGACTTTGGGTTTAATTCAGCTTTCTGAGGCTATGTCTCGCTAAAGATTTTTTTTACGTGCTTCGCGAGAGGCGCCTTCTAGTCCAGCTTGTCCGAGATGAGATCACGAAACCGCTTTGATCACGGCTTCTTGACAGGCCGCTCCCAATTGACCTCTTGCGACGCTGTTTCCTCCCGATACGGACGCGGCGCATGGACGATCTCCCGCGCCCGCTTCAATGCGTCGTTGAGATTCTCGAACACGTTATCCACTCCCACCTTGTCGAGGAAACCGGACTTATCCATGGCGATCAGCGGCTGCGCGTGGATCCCGGCGAGCACGAGCACGGTCCCGTCCCGCTTGGTCGTATCGTACACCTCTTCCAGCGCGCGCAGCGCCGTGGCATCCATGGCCAGCACGGTGCGCGTACGCAGGATCAGCACTTTGGGCTTTTTCACGATCAGACCGAGGACCTGTTTGAACCGGTCAGCAGCGCCGAAGAAGAACGGCCCGTTCACCTCGAAGACCTCGACTCCCTTGGGAACGGAGAAATTATTGATACTGTTCGGGTCCGCCTTCGCGTCTTCTTCGTCCTCTTCATAGCCCACCATTGAGGTGACATAGCCCACCTGGGTCACATCGGCCATGCGCTTCATGAAGAGGAGAGCGGCAAGGACCACGCCGGCCTGGATCGCGACCGTCAGGTCCACGAGCACCGTGAGGAAGAACGTGACCAGCAGCACGGAGACGTCCATCTTCGGGCTTTTGAGCAGTTTTACGAAGAGGTGCCACTCGCTCATGTTGTAGGCGACAACAACGAGAATGCCGGCAAGGGTGGACATGGGTATGAGCGCCGCCCATTTTCCGAAGAACAGCATGATGAGCAAAAGCACGATCGCATGAATGATCCCCGCAAAAGGCGTGAGGCCGCCGTTCTTGATGTTCGTTGCCGTCCGCGCGATGGCGCCCGTGGCAGGGATGCCCCCGAAAAGCGGCGTCACGATGTTCGCCACGCCCTGCGCGATGAGCTCCATATTGGACCGATGTTTGCGCCCGGTCATACCGTCGGCAACGACCGCCGAGAGCAGCGACTCGATGCCTGCCAAAAGAGCGATCGTGATCGCCGGGGAGACCAGCGTGGAGACCATGCGCCATTCGACATGCGGTATCCGGAGATGAGGCAGGGCGCCCGACACGGTGCCGAACCTGCTGCCGATCGTTTCGACAGGCAGATTGAGGAGTTGCACGGTCGCGGTCGTCGCGAGGATGGCCACCAGCGATCCGGGAACACGCTGGGTTACCCGCGGCCAGAGGAACACGATCGCGATGGTAGCGATGCCGATCACCGCCGCGATCGGCGTGATGGACCCGGCATGCTCCGAATACGCGACGATCTTTTCGATGAATTCCGCGGGCACCTTCTCCATGTGAAGCCCCAGCAGATCGCGCACCTGGCCCGTTGCGATGATCAGCGCGATGCCGGCGGTGAAGCCCACGGTGACCGGATACGGAATGTACTTGATAATGACCCCCAACCTGGCCACACCCATGATTACGAGCAGCACACCCGCCATGATCGTGGCTATTGCGAGGCCGTCGTACCCGAATTTCTGGACGATGCCGTAAATGATCACGATGAATGCGCCCGTGGGACCGCCGATCTGCACACGGCTGCCGGAGAGCACCGAGATGAGGAACCCTGCCACGATGGCGGTGTACAGCCCCTGCTCGGGAGTTACTCCCGAGGCGATGGCAAAGGCGATGGCAAGGGGCAGGGCAACAATGCCGACGATGATGCCCGCTGTCAGGTCCTTGAAAAATATCGGGGTGGAATACCCTTGCTTCAGAACGGTGATGAGCTTTGGTTTTATTTTTGACTCGGACACTTTCTGACTCCTCTTATGCGGGGCAAACCCCGAATGGCGCTTGACGCAGCAATGCGATCCTCCCGGGCGGGAGAACAGGTTCCGGCAGATGTCGCGTGTGTGTTCGAGGGGATACTGGTGGTGAAAGGCTGAGTCAGGCGGGATAAAACGCGAGTTCGTTCGTCACACCATGAGCTTTCGTCTTCGTGATCCCTTTGCGTCGAGCATCACTATTCGCTGTCAAACGTAACGGCGGCAGTGGAGCCCCCTCCGGCAGGAGCCGGAGGCTCCCTCGAACAACGCGACCTCCCGGAACTGCGAACTCGCGCCTGCGTGACACGGTCGTGTCACGCGCGAGTGAGCGCTTTCCACCCCCGGCAGAGCCGGGGGATGCCAAGGCGCGGGATTGCCGCCGCATCGGCGATATTATATATTCCAAACCGGGAACGTTGTCAAGAACTAAAACTGACAAGTGGGACACACGATGCGGAATCAGCATATTCGTTTGATCCTCAAAAGCAGCCCGGCGGCACGCGGCTTCATCGATTGTCCTCGTCCACCGATTTCTTGAGCATATCCAGGATACCCGGGATGGCCGACGTCATCCGGTTCCAATTCGGGATGAGCGGAGAATCCATCGGGTTCTCCATGAAGGCCTGGGCTGCAAGGGTGATCGCGCGTGTGAATGCCTCCACGGCCTTTGCCTCTTCGTGACGATCGAACTCCAAACCATTGATGGCCGCGTCGGCCTCGTATTTCATGATCGTGTCTTCGGCAAGGCGCAGATAAGCCACGGACAGTGACTTGAAAAAACCGTCGGAGAAGACGACACCCTCCGAAGCGAGCGTCCGGAAGATGGACTTGCAAATATCGACGGTCATCTTCATCAACCCCTTCTGAGGGTCTTCGGAAGAGAGAGCCTGGTGTTTGTGCTCGTAGGTTTCGGCGATGTCGACCTGGCACACCCGCCGCGGCGAGTAGTTGCGGTACACCTCGGCAAGGGAACCCACTTCCAGCCCCCAGTCCCAGGGGATACGATTGACCCTCGCCATATCAATGCTCATTGCGAACTCGCCGGCGAGCGGGTAACGGAAGCTGTCGATGAACTTGAGGAACAGGTGTTCCCCTCCCAGGTTCTGGAGCGAGCGAACGAGCGGCGTCACCAGGAGACGGGTGACGCGGCCGTGCATCTTGTTCGTCACCCTGCTGTAGTATCCCTTACAAAAGACATAGTCCAGGCTCGGGTTGGCCACAGGATAACACAGCCTCGCGAGAAGCTCCCTGCTATAGTTCACGATGTCGCAATCATGGAGAGCAATCACGTCGCACTTGCCGTTCGCGATCACGTACCCGTAGGCCAGCCAGGCGGACCTCCCCTTTCCGCGCTCGCCGACCTCCAGTCCATTCCGCTTGAACGTATCGTATATCTCCATGACCCGTTTGCCGTCATTGTGGATGATCCTGACATTTCCCGGGACCGGTGACATGAAGTGCTTCACGTGCTTGAACTCCTTGTCCGATGCCTTGTCCAGCACAAGCACGATCTCGCAAAGATACTTCACCTTCGACAGCTCCTCAACGATCTTCGGCATTGCCGGTCCCTCGAACTCGGAATAAAGTGCGGGGAGGACCAATGCGATGGGACGGGTCCGCGAGAATTGCAGCAGTTCCTCTTCAATCCGTTCAAGCGACGGCTTGCCGAGCCGGTGGAGCGTGGTAATGATTCCTGTCTGGTAAAAATCGGTCATGGGATCTCCTCCGGTCACAGGTGCTCGATATCATCCTTCTCATCTTTCACACGTTTTTCCACGGCCTCCCGTTCGATCATTCGTTTTGCCGCCTCGATGCCTCCCACGCCGAACGATATGGCCAGGGCTGCCACGATCCCGCCGAAGATGATCGAGAAGGCGGCAAGCACGATGCCGGGCGCGACCTGGAGCTGTTCGAGGACCATGGCCATGATCAGGACCGTCAGGAGAAGGCGTATTGCCTCGGCGAGGAGCTTGGCGTACTGGTACCCGCTGTTCACGGCAGCGATCAGCACGGCCCGGCTAATGAACCCGGCAAGCACGTAGCCGACAATCAGGATCAGGACTGCCGAGAAGGCACGGGGAAGATACATGAAAAACTGTGCTACCAGCTGGTCGATGGCAGAAATCTTCAAGGCGCTCATACCGGCCATCAGCACGACGATGATCAGTGTCCAGAAAACGATCGACCCGAGCGCAAGGGAGGGCTTGGACCACAGGTCGCCCTTGCGCAGGAGAGTCGTCACGCCCATCCTGTCGGACCAGCTGTCGAAGTTGATCGCTTTCAGAAACCTTACGAGGATGGCGCGAAGTATCCTTGCCAGCAAGATCCCGAGGATGAGGATGACAAGCATTGCCATCAGGTTAGGCAGGAACGCCTTGAACTTCAGAAATACTTCCTGCAATGGTTCTAGTATCAGGCTCAGAAATTCCATCATAGGACACCTCCCGAGGATTATTTCCAGTTGTTTACAAGGTATTCTTTGTTGTTTTCAAATTCTACGCAGAGTTTTTCGATCTCGGCCTCCGCCTCCTGCTGTCCCATCTGCTCCACCTCGAGGATGAACGACGCGGTCTTTCCGAGGTAGAGCGGCGTCAGGGACTTTATCAGATGTTCGGCCGGTAGTTTTTTCTTGTGATAGGCCAGGGCATAATCGTAAATGACCCGCGTCCACAATCCGGCGGAGAAGCGGAACTCCCTGTCCGCCAGCGTACCGGTCCTTTCCAGCTCACTGAAATCGCCTGCCCCGAGAACATCGATCCATAGCTCCCGGAGGCTTTTGAGACCCTCCCGGAATACATCCAGCATTCGCCCCGTATTCACCTTGACCTGTTCGAGGCCGACAGTGTATTCAAATCCGAAGGCTGTCACAGGCTCGGACCCGCGGACCGGCTTCCAGATATCACAATAGGTCTCCATGAGTTCGAACGTTGCACCGACCACCTGGTAGAGCATGGCACTCAGGTCGGAGCCGGGGTCCTTGGCGTCGTGGATCTTGGCACCGAGAAAGGACTGGGTGATCTTGAACTGGTTCGCGAGGGCCGTCGTCGTCATCCAGATATCGATGCCGAACCGTGCGACGTCAGTTTGCCAGACATCCTTGGTGAGATAAAATTTGGCGAGCCTGCCAGAGAAACCGAAGTCGCCGCCGATGGGCTGGCGCACGCGTTTGCCGTAAAGCGCCCTGGTGAGCGGGTAAACGATGCTGTTCGTGATGGTGCCGTCATATTTATGCCGGTGGTACAGTGGAGCGACATAATCGAACCCGTCCTCCAGCACGGGTTTCACGAGGAGCTCGATCCATTCGGGCGTGATGCTCCTGAGGTCAGAATCGACGACAACGCACGCCTTCGCGTCCAATGCCACGGCGATCTCGAAGATAGTGCGGAAAGCGCTCCCCTTGCCCGGGATCCCTGAATACGGAGTAGTGATCTTGAACACGGGCTCCACGCGGTGGTGCAGAAGGATGGAGGCATAGTCTTCAATGGACGTATTCTGCACAACGCCAAGGGTGCCATCCGTTGAACCGCCGTCGGAATTGACCAGCACACTCTTCTTGCCGGGAAAATACTTCGCAAGCCCGGCCTGAACCGCGCGTACAACATGACCGATAGTTCGGGCGTTGTTGAAACTCGGGATGCCCACGACGATGTCGGCAGTCTTTATCTTCCCGATCTGCTCAAACACTTCTTTTCTTTCAAGAATGGTTGTCATCAGACTTAAACCGTTTCCGTGGTCTCAATCATAAGAATCTGCATGTCCATCACGTTCGTTCCCGTTGGGCCGGTCTTGAGATGATATCGTTCTCCCGAGAGTTCGTCGAGTCTGCTGAAAAACGTATAAGAATCGTTGTTCGTTAAGTGAGTTTCCGGGTAGACGCCGAGTTCCCGGGCTCTACGCGCCGTTGACCCGTCGACGACGGCGCCTGCCGCATCCGTCGGGCCGTCCGTCCCGTCCGTGCCCGCTGAAAGCAGCGAAATCCCGTCCCGTCCTTCGATCTCCAGAGCGAAGGCCAGGGCCAATTCCTGGTTTCTGCCACCCTTCCCTTTTCCCCGGACCGTGACCGTGGTCTCGCCTCCGGCAAGGAGGCAGCAGGGGCCGCCGCCGGGGCGCATGGCCGAACGTATCTGCATTGCCTCTGACGCGAGGAAGCGGGCGGCATCTTTCGCTTCCCCCCGCAGTTCGGCAGTAAGAAGCTGGGGTTTGAACCCCAGTTCCGCTGCCCTCTCTCGTGCTGCATCAAGGGACTGACGTATGCTCCCGACGATGATGTTCCGCGTTTTTTGAAAAAAAACGGCACCGGTTTTCGGCGTATCCGGGACCACGCCTGCAACGCCGAGGTGGAGAAGGCTGAATACCCCTGTCGGCATTTTTTTCTCAAGGGAATACTTATGGATCACCTGCAGTGCATCCCTGAAACTCGTGCTGTCGGAAACCGTGGGACCGGATGCGATCACGTCGAGCTTGTCGCCGATCACGTCTGAAAGTATCGCTGTAAGAATTGTAGCAGGATATGCGATTTCCGCAAGTCTGCCGCCTTTTACTGCCGATAGGTGCTTTCTCACGGAGTTCAGTTCCTGGATATCCGCGCCCGCGGAAAGAAGCAGATCCGTCATTGCCCGTTTATCGTTCAGAGTAATGCCGTCCGCGGGCGCAACAAGAAGTGAAGAAGCGCCGCCGGAAAGAAGGCAGATAACGAGAGTCTCTTCTCCCGCTTTTTTCAGCAGTTCCCTGATCTCCGCTGTCGCATGAAGTCCCGCTTCGTCGGGCAAGGGGTGCGCCGCTTCTCTCTGAACGATCTTGCGTAAGGACCCCGTATGGCCGTACTTGACCACAATGATCCCCTGGTCGATCCTGTCGCCGAGAATGTCCTCCACTGCCCGGGCCATGGCCGCGGTCCCTTTCCCCGCGCCGATGACGATGATCCTCCGGAAGTTGTTCAGATCATATTCGGTATCGCCAGCGGAAAGCGTGTCGTCGGTCAGGACCAGGCGGTCCATCACAGCGCCATAGGGATCGGCCGCCTTGAGCGCAGACTGATAGATGTCGATGAGTTCAGCTCTCCTCATTATGACAGAAGCCTCATGATCATGCGGTTCCAGCCTGCGGGACCGATGCCATCCGTCCTGATGAGATTCGGCAAGGAGATCCCTTCCTCATAGTTCCCCTCCTCTTTCCGGACCAGTGCCGGAAGATCAACCACCCGCAGGAGCGGAAGATCATTGAAGCTGTCGCCGATCCCGATGGTACGTATCGGGCCGTACTTTTGTTCGTACAGACCTTTCAGGAACGTTACCGCCCTGCCTTTGTCGCACTCGCCGGTGATATGATAAAATCGTCCCCTGGTCCAGCGGTATCCCCGGGATTCGATTGCCTGCAAAAAAGCATCCTCCCGCGCGCCGCTTTCTTCAAAAATGAACGGCTCGTCGAAGTCGCGCATCTTTGAGAGAGCAGCTTCCGATTCGCTGAGACCTGAAATTAATGCGATCTCCTGCACAGACATGTCGCCGAAGCCCTTGACCTTGATCGACAGCCGTTCCCGCAGGTCCGTCAGGGCGGTCCGAAGCTCCTGGTAGGGACTGCCAAAGCGTATCAGCCGATATCCGTCCTGTCTTTCACCGTCTGCAAACGAAGGGAAATACCCTTCAGGAATGAATACGCCGCCTCCGTTCTCGGAAATAAAGGGATGATCGTTCTCAAGCCTGCCGCGGTAGACCTCGATCTCCGCCCTGGTCTTGCTGGAGCAGAGGACGAGAGGAATGTCCCGCTGACGTATCAATTCAAGCGCTGGACGCGCCTCGTCAAAGGAGTATGTTCTCGGATGGAGCAGGGTCCCGTCGAGGTCGGTGAAGATTATGATCATGGGCATAGTCTGTCCCTTGGAGCCGTTCGATCACCGCGATATGCGGCAGCAATATATACTTAAGGAAAAGGGAGCCTGATCTCGTAATAACACTTCGCCTTCCGAGGCATTGAGGCTAACAGACATCGATATCAGGCAACTCTCCCAATCTTAAGCAGCTTTGCAACGATCACGGCGATCACGGCAGATCCGCAACTCAGCATGGCGCCCATCTTTGCCGCGCCCTTGTGTGCGGGATCGATGAACGCCTCACCTGCGATGAAGAGCGCTACGGTAAAGCCGAAGCCAGCGATAATGCCAACTACCAGCAGTTCCTTATTCTTCATTCCGTGAGGCAGCGGAAAGCCAAGCTTATAGGCACAATATCCGAAAGAATAAATGCCGGCGGTCTTTCCGGCCAGCAGGGCGGCAAACACGAGCCATGTCGCCATCCCTACGCTCGAGAATTCGACCCCCGCATTCGCCAGTCCGAACATGAACAAGCCGAAATCCACGATGAGCTTCCACTCGTTCTCGAACTGCGCGATGGTTGAACGGTCGGAGACA
>Ga0326726_10003481_pt1 | contig 14458 bp, 12 predicted proteins | sample MHFenrmetagenome_2_FD_207603 | JGI IMG/M metagenome (GOLD analysis project Ga0326726, IMG submission 207603) | Lab enriched peat soil microbial communities from Michigan Hollow, Ithaca, NY, United States - MHF15MN | ecosystem: Environmental > Terrestrial > Soil > Wetlands > Peat | place: USA...
CGCTTCAACATGCGCGCCTTCACCTACCACTAAGGTTCCCCCGCCAAATATCTCACCATTGAAGTCACCGTCAATGCGGACAGTTCCTTTAAATATTAATTTCCCGGTGAATTCTGCTCCTTTCCCCAAAAAGGCCTTAACTTCTTCATCTTTTTTTTTGTTAGACATCATTGAGCCCCCTCGTGATCCAGTATTCTTAAATATTAATATAATGGGTTCTTATCTCATTCAGTTGTAAAAAAGAGCTTGAGGGTTCAACTGTTTGAACTATTCCACTTAATCCTTCAACCTCTCTTTTTTGAATCCTGAAGATACTGGAAACTTTTTCGGAGATGATTTTGATAATATTATGGGTGAAGAATAAACCTCCTCATGCTGACATTCAGCAACAATCCCGTGGCTATCATCAAGACAACCATTGAAGATCCTCCGTAGCTTAAAAAAGGCAGGGGAATACCTACGACAGGAAGTATACCCAATACCATCCCGATATTTATGAACACCTCCCAGAAGATTAGCATTGTCACACCAAAGGATATCAACATTCCCGATAGATCCCTCGAATGTAATGCAATTTTCAAACACCATAATATCAGTACGACAAACATAACCATTAGGATTAGGCCCCCAAGAAACCCCCACTCTTCGGCAAAAACAGAAAACACAAAGTCTGTTTGCTGTACCGGCAAAAATTTCAACTGCGTCTGTGTTCCTTTTAAATAACCTTTACCAAAGATACCTCCCGAGCCAACGGCTATTATTGATTGAATTATATGATATCCCGAACCGAGTGGATCACTCTCTGGGTCTAAAAAGGTCATGATCCTTTCCTTTTGATAATCTTTTAAAAGAAGCCAGGAAATGGGAATCAGCATGCCGCCACAGGCAATAGCCATGAACAGCGATCTCCATTTTATACCAATAAAAAATATTATAGATAAAACAATTAAAAGTAGCATTAAGGCAGTGCCAAGATCGGGTTGCTTCAAGATTAACAGGACTGGGATCAAAACGATAAAAAAAGGCACAAACAGCTCTCTTAGCTTATAACTCCTTTCTATCATATGGTCGTCAAAATATTTTGCCAGTGCAATAATAATTGTCAACTTTACCAGCTCTGATGGCTGGAAGAAAAATCCTCCTATGACGATCCAGCGTTGAGACCCGTGGGTAGTATACCCATATAATGAAACTACTAACAGCAGTATTATAGAGATTGCGTAGAATACGTAGGCGAATTGGGAGATGAATCGATAATCAATACAAATGACAATCCCCATTAATATAAGGCCAATAATTATCCATTGAGCCTGTTTAATATAGAGGGTTTCCTGCCTGTAATTATCCAGGCTGTAACCTGTACTGTAAATGTTCAACAGACCGATGAAACTGATAGCCAATACTAGAACCAGCAGGGTCCAATCAAAATTGAAAAATAACCGGCGATCAAATTTCATCTGTAAAAACCTGCTTGCGATTTTTGGTTGACTGCTACAAGCGGCTGACTTTTTTTATGTTCTGAATTTTTACGTTCAAAGTAGGCATCTATAATCTTTCTCGCTATAGGAGCTGCTGCAGATCCACCATGACCGGCATTTTCGGCGATAACCGCGATTGCTATTTCCGGGTTTTTGTACGGTGCAAAGCATACAAATAGGGCGTGATCTCTGAATTTCGCAGAAAGCATTTTTCGCTTGCGGGCTTTGTCGTCATCTGGCATACCTACAACCTGGGCGGTACCTGTTTTTCCACAGACATCTTCCTCTTTCCGTTTCAGAGCATAACCAGTCCCCCCCTTTTCATTAACCACACCCCAGAAGGCGTAACTTAAAATATCTATGTTCTTCTTACTGATAGGGATCCTGCTTTTTTGTTCGGGTTCAAATGCCTTTAAAACCCGGCCATCTGCCATTTCGATCCGCTTGACAATACGGGGCTTGTAAATAGTTCCTCCATTGGCTAATGCGGAATAGGCATTCACTAGTTGTATCGGAGTAACAAGATCGAATCCTTGCCCGATCGAAATCGAAATAGTTTCACCCATCTGCCACGCCTCTCCGAATTTTGACTGTTTCCACTCCTTAGTCGGTATAAGGCCACTCTTCTCCCGGGGAAGATCAATTCCCGTCAGTTGTCCCAACCCGAATCCACGGGCATACTCGGCCAGCTTGTCAACGCCGACTAATTTGCCAACATTGTAGAAATATACATCGCAGGATTCGACAATAGCACGATGAAGATTTACACGACCATGACCATGCTTTTGCCAGCATTTGTAGGCTCTGTTACCGAGTTCAAAAGCCCCATTACAATTGAAAGACGTGTCTGGAGTAATTAGCCCTTCTTCAAGCGCCGCTGCTGCTACAATGAGTTTATACGTCGAACCGGGGGGGTATTGGCCGGATATAGCCCTGTTTCCCATTGGATGTGATGGATTATTCGACAAATTGTCCCAATTTTCAAAAGAAATCCCCCCGTTGAAGAGGTTTGGATCAAAGGATGGCGAACTGACGAGTGCGAGGACGGCACCGTCACGGGGATCCATGACAACGACGGAACCAGCTTTATCTTTAAGGGCATCCCATGCGATCTTCTGCAGAAACGAATCAGCGGTAAGGACGACATTATATCCGGAAACTGGTTCAATTTTGCCAATAACTTTAACTTCTTTACCGAGAACATTGACTTCAACTTGTTCAGCGCCACTTTTACCCTTGAGGTATTGATCCAAATATTTCTCTAAGCCGTCTTTGCCCACAATGTCACCGACACTTAAACTACCGTAGGTGTCTTTTTTTAATTCCTCCGGACCAATCTCGCCGGTATAACCTATAATGTGGGCCGTCATCTCCCCACCCACGTATTTTCTCGTAGGTACCACCTCGACAGTGACGCCAGGCAAATCCGAGGCGTGCGCTTCCACGATAGCCAGCTTTTCCATACTGATGTTTTTTTCAAGTTTTACCGGTGGGAACCACCTTCTCTTTTCTAAAGGAGGTATGTCCGTCGAAAGTTCCAAGTCTCTCGCAGCTAATAGATTCTTTAATTTGTATCCCACATCATTGATGTTTTTCGCACGATTTGGCACAAACATAATATCAAAGGATGGCTGGTTATCCACAAGTACTTGCCGGTTGGTGTCCAGGACCAACCCCCTCAATGGTTTAATTTTTCTCAGGCGTACGCTGTTATTTTCTGATCGCTGTCTTAATTCATCCCCCCTGACTACCTGAAGATGCCACATTCTCATAATGAGAAGAAATAACATAATAGACACGACGGCAAATACTATCTTGAACCTTTTCCTGAATTCGCCAGGTTCATATCCGTTCAATTGGCCGTTCATCTCTTCCATTTAATACTACCTCGATTCGATTGAAAGTCCTGAATAATATCGGGCTAAGACCACTGACAATCAATGCCTGTGGTATATAATACAGTAAAGCATGGGGTGATATTACTCCCCCATATAGTAATGGGTAAAATAAAGCAATTATCATGCCCTCAAACAGCGCACATATCAAGGTAAAAATCATGATGAAAGCTGGCTTTCCAGGAGAAATCCTGTAGGAAGCGAGCATGGAAATTAAAAATATAATTACATACAGCAGGGTATAAAGTCCGGAAATTGAAAAGGTAATGCAGTCGCGTAAAAAGCCGATGATTAAGCTTAAGACGCCTCCTCTTATTATATCTAGTCGAAATCCTATATATATTACCAATATCAGGGATAGTTCCACTCCTATTTTCCCAAAGAGCATAATATCCGAGACCATCGTCTGAATAACAATCAGAATTAATGACAAAAAAGGGACTAAAATATAGTTGATCACCTTTCAGCATCCTTATTCAAGACAATCACCACCACTTCTTCAAGCCTGGAAAAATCAACGAATGGTTCAACTTCAATTTTCTGGAATAATCCGCTATCGGTTTTGTCCACGCTTTTCACGGAACCAATAAGTAAACCTTTAGGGAAGAGACCGGAAAGGCCTGAAGCAATGATGATATTTCCAATATTAATGGTCTCTGTTTTTGAAATATATTTTAATGAGCACCCCAGCGGACCGGCGCCTTGCAGAATTCCCTGGATTCTGTTCTCCTGAATAAGTGCATCTATATTACTGCTTTCATCAATGAGAAGTAAAATTTTTGATACATGTGAGGATGCTTCAACAATCCTTCCCACTAACCCTTGGTCAGCTAAAACCGGCAGATCAACTCTCAGACCATGGGAAGTCCCCTTATTAATTAATATTGTCTTGATTATCGATGTCTGGTCTCTGGCAATGACCCTGGCGACAATCGTAGGATAGTTGACTCTTTCTTTGAGTGTGAGGAGTTTTTGTAGGCGTATTCCTTCAAGATACCCTTCCCGGTACTGAATTGTGTCCTGTGTCAACAATGCGTTTCCCTTTTTCAGGCGCCTGTTTTCCTCTTCCAGTCCCACGAGAAATATATACCGTTTCCATGCGTTGTTAAGCCCTTCGAAGGAAACAGTTATTATATTTGCTAACGGAGCCGCAGTTTCCAGCACCAGTCTTCTAAAAAAACCGACTTTGGATTGCTGTTTAACACTGTAGGATAATAAGATAAGAGAGATAATGATCAGGAGACATGCTATTATAATTGATTGATATTTTTTAGGGAATAACATCTCTCTCCTGAAAGGACATAGACGGAGACGCCGGCCGGGAGATCATCCCTCAAGTCCGTCCTCTATGCAAGATACATAACATTTCGGTAAATTTGCAAGATCTCTCCCCATGGACATAAATGCTAACCCGTACATGATCATGTTTTTTTAAAAATAAGATACTCTGAAAGAGTAAGGCTATACCTGAAATGTAACCCCTTTCAATACATCCAAATGATCCAGGGCCATACCAGCGCCTCTAGCTACAACCGTGAGGGCATCATCTGCAACGGTGATGGGAAGTCCCGTTTCTTCCTTTATGAGAATATCGAGATTTGTCAAAAGAGCTCCTCCACCGGTTAAGACAATACCTCTGTCAACAATATCTCCGGCCAATTCCGGGGGGGAATTATCGAGGGCGTCCTTAATAGCATCGATAATAATACTCACAGGCTCCATAATGGCTTCCCGTACCTCTTCGGAATTGATCTCAACTATCTTTGGAATACCTGATATAAGATTCCTCCCTTTTACGTCCAGTTTCCTCAATTCTCCATCCGGATAGGCACATCCAATGGTCATTTTTATGATCTCTGCCGATCGTTCACCTATGAGGAGGTTGAATTTTCTCTTCATGTACTGCACGATTTCCTCATCCATTCTATCACCTGCGACCCTGACAGATTTTGAATAGACAATGCCTGCCAGGGATATCACGGCAACCTCAGTGGTCCCCCCGCCGATATCCACTACCATAGAGCTGGTCGGTTCCATAATGGGCAAGCCGGCTCCAATAGCAGCTGCCATTGGCTCTTCGATAAAGTACATTTCCCTGGCACCTGCTGATTCCACGGTTTCCCTGACCGCCCGCCTTTCCACCTGCGTTATGCCGGAGGGAATCGATACAATTATTCTTGGGCGTACCAAAGCCCTGCGATTGTGAACACGGTGGATGAAATGCTTCAACATGGCTTCTGTGATGTCGAAATCAGCGATCACGCCTTCCCTCATGGGTCTGATAGCCACTATATTTCCGGGGGTCCGTCCCAGCATTTTTTTCGCTTCCAGGCCGACAGCGAGAACTTTTTTTGTGCCCCGTGCATCTTTATGAACGGCAACCACCGAAGGTTCATTCAACACAATCCCCTTACCCTTCATGTAGACTAACGTATTTGCCGTTCCTAGATCTATAGCAAGATCATTGGAAAATTTTCCCAAAATATAATCAAAAAGCAAGATCTTCCCTCCTTGGTCTCTTAGGTTGTTTCATTTATGATACTGGTCCTTATATCATGAAGGAATAACATATACAGCATTTCATTTTCCCGATCAATGACTTTTTAAAAAGTTATTGCATTTTACAGGGGGCTGTACTACAAGTTTTCGCCTAAAATACAGGTGAGGAATTATAGTATGCTTGAACTGATGCGGAAACACGCCAGACATTGGCTGATGATTGTATTGCTTGGAATGGTTATCTTAGTGTTCGTCTTTTATTTTGGCACAACACGAGGAAGACAGCAGGCTGAAGCCATCGCGGTTATCGACGGTAAAGCCATCCCATACATAGAGTTTCAAAAGAAATACCAGAATCTTGTTGAAATGTATCGGCAGCAGTACGGGGGTGTCCTTACTGATGATCTTCTTAAGAGTTTGAATCTTAAGCAACAGGCCTATGATGACCTCATTAATCAGGCAGTTATCCTTCAAAATGCCAAGGAGCTCAATTTACAGGTTACCGAGGATGAAGTTAAGGCGTCTATCCTTTCTAACCCCGCATTTCAAAGAGCGGGTGTTTTTGATGAAAAGATTTATAACCAGGTACTGCGTTATAACAGAATGGCTCCTGCTGATTTTGAAGACGCTCAGAGAATGATGCTAATGATGGTAAAACTGGAAGATCTTATCCAGGGAGCCGTTAAGGTTTCAGATGAAGAAGTTTTTGATCTGTACCGATTTCAGAACGAGAAAATAAACGTAAACTATCTCAGCCTTTCGCCAAAAAATTATAAAGGCAGAGTCAGTCCGCACCGTGCGGAGCTGGAATCATACCTGAAAGAACATGAAGATGATTTCCGCGTACCGGAGCAGATTCAAATAAAATATATATCATTTTCAGGAAATGATTTTCTGTCCTCTGTGAATGTATCTGAGACGGATGTAATCGAATATTATGACCGTCGCAAAGATAATTTCATGAAAAAAGGAGGTAAAGTAGCTCCCTTATCTGAAGTAAAAGATAAGGTCATCGCCGAATTAAAGCAGGGCCGTAGCGGACATATTGCCGCAGAGGAAGCCAAGAAAGCCCATGACGAAATTTATCAAAAAGAAAATTTTGACGATTATGCCAAACAAAAAGGATATAAGATCAATACTACGAGTTTATTCAATTCAAAAAATACACCTCAGGAATTCAGGCAGGTAAAGGACTTTACCAGAGTTGTCTTCAGCCTGCAAACGGATGAACTCAGCTCTGTCCTTTCAGATGACAAAACGTATTACGTTCTGAAACTCATTGCCAAAAAACCCTCTCACATCCCTGTCTTGAATGAAATTGAAAAGGAAGTTGAAAAGCAATTTATAGAAGGAGAGTCTATGCGTCTGTGCAAGAAGGACGCTGAAGGCATCCTTGAGAGGCTTAAGAAGGGGGAAACACTGCAAAGAATATCTCAGGAAAAAGGGCTAAAAATAGAAGAAACAGGGTCCTTTGTACCCGGTTACACTATACCGAAAATTGGCTTTTCCAAGGATTTGAGTAATGACCTCTTGCAAATTTCCGAAAAGAATCCTTATCCGGATAATGTATATTATGTCAATGGGAGCTTCATAATAGTGACGTTTAAGGAAAGAGGAAAACTGGATTCCCATGACTTCGAAGCAAAAAAAGCAGCCTTGACAACTTTACTGCTGAAGATGAAGAAAAGCGAATACATGATTTCGTGGATAGAAAAAAACAAGGAATCGATGATCAAAAATGGGAGATTAAAACTGACGAAAGACGTCAAGGATATGTAATATCAGTCTCCCATCTGATATCTTCAATCCCGTCATATATACCGGGACTGCTTTAACAATTTTTTCATCTCACACCGTTTCCGGAGATGAACCCTAAAAGATAAATACTGTATCTTATCCTTTTTTCTTTTGACTCAACATTTCATACTTACTATAATCACTCAAACATAAATAGAAATGCTTAAAAAAGTCTTTGGTGATTAATGAAAGAGACTCTTGGTCAGTATTTGAGAAGAAAGAGGGAATCACGCCTTATATCACTGCAAGAGATTTCTCACTCAACAGGCATCAGCATTCCTTTGATTAAGGCTTTGGAAAATGATAATTTCCATTTATTTCCTAATCCAAAAATAATTGCAGAATATTTGAACCGGTGTGCTGTGTATTTGAGGTTGAATGAAGAGCATGTCCTGAGACGTTATCAGACACAATCTGATCAAAATCATCAAACGAGGCATTGGCCGCAGTTATCTCTTGTCTCGGAGGAATATACATCTTTTGAGCAAACAGCTGGAGAAAAGAAATTTTTTAATAAGCGCGTTATCCGCGGCATGTTCTGGCTAAGTATTGTTATTGGGATTATCGGTGTTTTTATTCTCTGTATCCTCGTTTTGCCTCCAAAGGAAGAAGCTACCGAAGGTCAAAAAATATCCACATCCAAGTATATTGGGAAGGAAGTTTCTTATGAAAAAACCGACCATTTGTCTTCGATTGCTGCAGAAAAAACGGGGCCTTCACCGATCCGGACTCCTGACGGTTCAGGGGATCGTTCCATACCCGCATCTCCACGGAGTCCCGTATCTGTGGAGCAAGACAGTAGTGCAAAAGAATCAGGGGGCCAAGCCCGGAATGCCCCCCGTCCGCCGGGAAAAGTAAAGGTAATTGGAAACCGGGACAGCAAGCGATATCACCTGCCCGGCATGAAGTATTACGATAAAGTTAAGTCTTATCACCGCATAACATTTAATTCGGAAGCAGAGGCTGTCAGGGCGGGTTTCAGTAAAGCTCATGAATAAAGTGCCGCTTCCTAAAATTCCCCGTAACACCCATTTACACTGTCTGTACAGATATTCGCCCAGGGATGATTTTCAATATCCTTGCAATGGAACATCATATTGAGATTTTGATAAAACTAAAGATATGATGCTTGGGGAAAGAACATAACTGCTGCTGCGGGTTAATTGACTTCCATAAACTTGCCGTTCTTCCACTCGCCCACATATTTTTCGCCCGTGGGAAGTATCAATGTCCCCTGCCCGTGATAATCATCATTCTTGAACTGACCCGCATATTTAGTCCCGTTAGTAAAAGTCACCGTACCCTGTCCATTCTTCTTTCCGTTCTTAAACTGGCCCACGTATTGACCGTCGGGCCTGGTCATTGTTCCCTGTCCATGATGCATACCATTCTCAAACTGTCCTATATATTCCCCGCCATCCGGGTATGTCATGGTCCCCTGTCCATCAAACATACTGTTTTTCCATTGACCTACATACGATTTACCGTCCGAAAATTTGGCAGTTCCCTGTCCTTCCAAAACACCGTCCCTAAATTGCCCTGTATATTTTCTTCCATCAGGAAAAGCTAACATCCCGTGTCCGTTCATCTTACCATCTTTGAATTGGCCTTCATATGTTCTACCGTCTGAAAACTTTATCGTGCCCTTCCCTTCCATCACGTCGTTCTTCCATTCACAGGCGTATTCACTACCATCAGGCAGAGTTAAAGTCCCTCTTCCATTCTTTTTATTATCTTTAAAATGCCCTACATATTTTTTGCCACTGGGCTCTGTCAGAGTCCCTTCTCCATTTAACTCATTATTTCTGAACTGCCCGGTATATGATCTGCCGTCCTGTGAGGTTAAAACTCCACGCCCTTCCCTTTTATTATCCTTCCATTCCCCGACATAATGCATGCCATCATCGCCGGACATCGTACCATGCCCATTAAAAAGATTATTTTTAAATTGCCCCACATAGGTCTTGCCATCGGGGAAGGTTATAGTTCCTTGTCCATTCAATTCACCATTCTTAAACTGACCTATGTATTGTGCACTGTCATGAAATGTCATAGTTCCATGACCATTAGGTTCACCATCTTTCCATTCACCTATAAATTTTTTCCCACTGGAAAACATCATGGCCCCCTGTCCGCTGAACTCACCGTTCTTAAATTGACCGGTATATTGTGCACCGTCGGGGAAGGTCATAGTCCCTTGACCATCCATTTTGTTATTCTTCCATTCCCCCGCATAACGCAATCCGCCCGGATAGCTCAGTGTGCCCTGCCCATTCCACTTGCCGTCTTTCCATTCACCCACATAATTCATACCACCCGGATAGGACATCGTTCCTTGTCCATCCATCATAATCTTCTTGTCAGGACTCAGGTTCTTTGCAGGCTTCTTTCTGTAAAAATTCCTGAAAAATTTGTTCAAAAGAGCGGGCATTTTTTATCCTCACTTTCATGAATAGACATCTTTTAGACAATCTCTCATCCAAATGAAGTTTGGCAATGAATTTTTATAGGAACCAGTTTTTATTTTTGGGAAGTGTAGGGAAAAGTACGTTGTGTGTCAAGGGAAAATGACCGTAAAAGCAGCAGCATTCAAAGGTCTCTGCCGGCACTTATAGAAGGGATCGGGAAATCACACGGAACATCATCTCCTGTAAACTCATACTTCGTATGTAAGATGTGTCCGCGATTCTTCGCGACATCGAGTCAGCCTTACTATCATATTCATCTTATTCACCGATGATGATCTTCTCGTTTTGATAATCTACCGTTACTTTAAAATATCCTAAAAAGCTAAGACCCAACAGACCATCAAAACCACTGAGGGAATAATCATTAGAAGTAATAACAGACCGGACATTTTCTTTCTGTGCGCCCCCGAGTTCGATTTTATTAATTACAAAAGACCGACCTTCGACTTCTCCGCAGTTGGTATACAGTTTTACCGACTTATCCCCGGAGGACAGGTCTTGATGCAATTTTTTTGAAAGTGCCTCGGTTATAACGACGAGATTGGCCCCCGTATCAAAAACCATTTTCACCTTCACGTCACCATTCAGTACAGCATTGACTAATACCAGCCCCGATGCCGTTCTTTCAAAGGGTATTATAGGTCCTGTGCCGTTTTCCCGCTGTTCCGTCACGATTTGGAAATTGCGATGGTCTGCTGGAGGTATATCATCAGGGCCATCTGACAAGTGTATTGTCCCGCTCGAGTCTATCCATCTGTATGTTGCAGCTGAGGAATCAAAGGAATGAAATGTCACAAACAGAAAAATAGAGAGGAAGTAAATTCTGAACCTGGTCAGGAATAAACTCCTTTGCTTATTGTAAGCCATTTGAAACCTCCTCAATATAAATATATAATACCATCTATCTCCAAAATCCGATTAGTTTTTCCCCAGCATTAATTATACCGGGCGAAAACTAACTATCAATGTGAATCCGGCGGCAGCCGATTCTTATATGCTCACACGGCCTCTTCGTTCATTTTGCCGATCTTTAGTTTACCTGCTTTATTTCGAGAGCGCGGAGATTATCTCACGGCAAAAGAAAGGCAGATCTTCAGGTTTGCGCGGGGTTATGATCCGGCCATCACAGACGACAGGTTCATCCAGCCAGTTCGCTCCGGCGTTGATCATATCATCCTTTATGCTGTAGAAGCTGGTAACCCGTTTGCCCCGAACGATACCGGCCGAAGCCAGCATCCAACCGGCATGACAAATGGCCGCCACGACCTTACCCTGATCATATGCATCCTTCACGAGTGCGACCATGGCGGGATTGCGCCGCATTAAATCAGGGGCATATCCACCCGGGACAATGATCGCATCATATTCTTGAATCCTGATGCTGCCGGCAGAAGCATCGGCTGTGATCTCATAGCCCTGACCGCTTTTATAAACGCTCCCGCGCTCCGGGCCCGCCACTGTAACCTCGGCTCCGGCCTCTCGGAGCCGGATCAGCGGGTACCATAATTCCAGAACCTGGTAGCGGTCTTCTACCAGCAAAACAATTCGTTTCCCTTCGATCTCCATACTTCCTCCCTATGATAATGAATACTACAATATCCAGGTATCCCTTATCCTTTAAAATAGTAACATCCGCATATCTTTTGATCTTTAAGAGGCATTTACTTTTACATATATTCAAAATTAGTGCGTTTAACTGCGGAAGGCAATGAGGATAAAATAGAAGAACAATGATAGGTATATGCTACCTATTGAAGACTGGCATCCTGCGACAGGCTCAGTGCCAGTTCCGGAGTAGATGGGAGGGTCAATCTCATACAAATAGTGGTATATGTATAAATTGTGTTACATCAACCAGCCCTTTATCTGTTATTTTCAATGCCGGGATGACAGGCAATGCCAGGAAGGAAAGGGCCATAAAAGGTTCTTTTAAATGACATCCTAAATACTTCGAGACGTGTATCATTTCCTTCCGGTTATGGGCTACTTGCCTGAGAGGCAACTCAGACATGAGTCCGGCAATCGGAAGCGGGAGCCTTGCCAGAACTTCTCCATCTTTGACGGCAGCGAGTCCTCCTCCCATAGTTTCCACGGTCTTGACTGCTTTATACATATCAGGATCATTGCATCCCACGGATATGATGTTATGGGAGTCATGGGCGATGGATGAAGCAAGGGCGCCTTGCTTTAAACCGAATCCATGAACCATACCGAGCCCGATGTTTCCTGTGCTGTGGTGGCGCTCAATAACGGCAATTTTTATTAAATCCTTTTGCATATCTGATACCACAACACCGTTTGTTACAGGGGCCTTTATAACAGTGCTCTTTGTAATAATCTGGTCTTTGATCATACCGATTACACGGATAAACTCACCTTTTTCGGGTATGACGAATGAATCCGGGCCGTAGGGCCTGATGTTCATAGGGGTCAGGTAATCCGTCGGGGATTGTCGCGGTGCCAGAGTGGTGCAATGTCCGCCTTTACAGACGATGCGTCCATTTTTTATGACGGTCTGTATTTCCACTGGCTTGAGGGACGACAATATAAGCAGATCGGCCTGATAGCCAGGGGCCACGGCACCGAGATGTTTTAAACCGAAGAAACGTGCAGTGCTGAGTGTAACCATCATAATAGCGAGGATGGGATCGATGCCATAATTTATGGCCATGTCGACCAGATGGTTCAAATGGCCCCTGTGCAGGAGGTCATGGGGATGGAGGTCATCGGAAACCATCGAGCATTGTCCGACTGTAGCCGGTGAAACAAGCGGTAGAAGAGCTTTCAGATTTTTTTCCTGCGTTCCCTCCCTAAGCATGATATGCATACCAAGTTTCATTTTTTCCTTTGCTTCCGAAAGCCTGGTACATTCATGATCCGAACGCAGCCCGGCGGTAATATAGGCATTGAGATCCTTGCCAGTAAGAAGGGGGGCATGACCATCCTTAACCATATCGCAGAAAGCTGTAATCTTTTCCAGCACGTCGTTTGCGCCTGCTATAACCCCGGGGTAATTCATCATTTCCGCCAGGCCCAGAACACGCTGCTCGCCCTTGAAAGTCATCAGGTCTTCACGGGATAATCGGGCTCCGGAAGTTTCCAGATGGGTAGCAGGGACACATGAAGGCAGCATGATATAAAAATCTACGGGGAGATCTTTACTGCTCTCCATGATGTACCGGATGCCTCTGCCTCCCAGTACATTGGCAATCTCATGCGGATCGGCAATAATTGCTGTGGTTCCGTGTGGAACAACCGCCCTGGCAAGTTCAGGCGGTGAAAGCATGGTACTTTCAATATGGAAATGCCCATCGATAAAGCCCGGGCAGATGTCCTGTCCTTTTACGTCGAGGGTATTGGCTCCTTCGTACGCTCCGATTCCCACGATGACGCCATCATAGATGGCTACATCTGCTTCCATGAACTCGCGAGTAAATACATTGATTACCCCGCCGCTTTTCAAGATCAGTTCAGGCTCGATTTCTCCCCGCGCTGCCCGTATGCGATTTCTGATGACCTCAACCATGCTTCTATCTTTTTCTACTTTCATTTCATTTCCGGCATATACTCCACATAGTAGCGGTAAAATGCCGCGATTACCAGGGCATGGGTAATTATTCCCTCTTTAATAAGCCGGGGGATATCCGAGAGCGGCCGGAGAACCACTTCGATGTCCTCACGTTCATCCTGATTCCGTTGTCCCACGTGAAATACATTCCTCGCAAGGAAGGTATAGCAAAGATTATTCTGAATAGCAGGATTGGGGTGTACAAAACCGAGCGGAACCAGCGATACTTCACGGTAGCCTGTTTCTTCCCATAGTTCACGGCGGGCTGCTTCTTCGGGCGAGTCGGAGACTTCAACAAGTCCGCCCGGAATCTCAAGAGTGATATCTTGAGTGCCGAAGCGGTATTGACGAATTAGTACGACATCGTTCTCTGGTGTCAGTGGGATGACATTTACCCAGGGTGGAGACTCCAGAACATAAAAGTCATATGTCTGGTTCGTGCGCGGCGAACAAGCACGGTCGTGCCGCAGGTTGAAAACCATGTAAGATTTATCAACACGACTTGAAATAATTGTCCAAGGTTTAAGAAGCATAATAGACCTCAAAAATTTTGATATTGAAGCTCTCCGCAGTAAACTGCTGAGAATCTCCGATCCTTAAAGAATAATAATGTTCCCCATTCGCTCGCTTACCCCGCAGCAAGTTACGGGGATGGCGCTCGCTACAGGATTTAATCAGATGTGATATATCACGATGCCAGGTATAAATGAAGGAAAACGATCATCGTGGTCACGGCATAGAAATTCTTTACAA
>Ga0326726_10003482_pt1 | contig 14458 bp, 10 predicted proteins | sample MHFenrmetagenome_2_FD_207603 | JGI IMG/M metagenome (GOLD analysis project Ga0326726, IMG submission 207603) | Lab enriched peat soil microbial communities from Michigan Hollow, Ithaca, NY, United States - MHF15MN | ecosystem: Environmental > Terrestrial > Soil > Wetlands > Peat | place: USA...
GCAAAGATCATGCTCAGCAACTCCGATCCACGGAACCGGGATTCATATGATACATTCTTCGACGATCTTTTTTCCGACTTCCCGGTAGAGAGAGTTCCCGCACGGCGTATCATCAACTCCATCGGTGCCCGCCGCGGGAATATTGACGAACTGATTATTACCAATTATCGCACAGGGAAGAGATGAAGGAGCAGCGCGAATTCTGGATTACAGCAACGGTGCATAGTCATCAATAATTTCATGGACCCGGTTGCCAAGAGAGTCGACGAGGACCTGCTTCAACGGGAGAGAGAAAGGTGTCATGAGGATATACTCACGTCCCGGAGTCGTGATCGCCAGCTGGTAGTCCACGCTGTACCTGGCCCCGGCAGGTTCGAGAGGGTAGAGCGCGAAGAGGATCGAAAGCCAGCGGGAAGAACGCGAGTCTGTGCGCACTCTTGTGATAGCAATTCTCTCAATATCCTCAAAACGGATGACCCGTGCATCTTTTTCTTCATGAAGAATTTCACCTGCTTCCCTGTCCAGGTAATCCCCGGTGCATGACCCAGGAAATTCCGGCAGGGAAGAATCCCGGCTGCGGGCAGGCCTGTGCGTTATCACCTCTTTTGGGGGAAGCATTTCACTGTCGGTGCCGGTCAAACCCGAATGGACACGTGAGAAAGGATCCCGGATAATTATTATCCGTTCCGGCGTGAAAAGGATCATTCCATACGAGATTGCGCGGAATGCTTTCTTTTTTTCATAGCAGGGTGCCGCGAAGATGACACGCTTATGAATACCTGTCTTCGACTGATTGTTTTTTCCATTATCCGCGGGTGTTTGATCGGTCATATTCCTGTTTGCACAACACTGGCTAACGTACTTCTCTGTGTAACAGATAAAATACATGCACGCTATTACTGGTTCCCGGATCATATTGACAGTAAAAAATTCCGTACCACCTCCCAAGGATCGTGCATCTCCGCTCCTCTTCAGGGGTTTCGTAATTATTTTTTATTTTATATATTTTCTACAATGTTCAGGCGTAATTTCGATTACGTTAAATGTTAACATACCACAAAGTATATGGATAGAATGTTTGGTTTACCGGATATTACCATTTTAACGGTTGGTATAACGATTGTCATTGCGATCGCTGCACTGCTCTACTGGGGATTGACATTTAAGGGGCATGACTAAATGGCAGCAGATCTTACTACCATTGGCGTCGTCTCGCTGTATTTCCTCGGAATGCTTGCAATCGGCGCATGGACATCGAAGAAGATCAAAAATACGGAGGACTACCTTGTTGCCGGACGGTCACTTGGTTTCTGGGTGTTCGTTCTCCTGATGATTGGGACTGTATGCTCCGGGATGTCGCTCCTCGGGGTATCCGGCCTCGGGTATAAAGTCGGATGGCCTACGATCTGGGAACAGATCTTCGTTCCTCTTTCTATAGGGTTCTGTGTTATATTCTTCGGGGTAAAGCTCCACAATGTAGCGAAGACCTCCGGGTATATGACCGTGCAGGATTACCTCGCACACCGTTACGAGAGTCCAGTCGCACTCCGTTCCCTCGCCGCAGTGGCTGGCATCATTGTATCCCTGATCTATCTTGTCGGGCAGTACACCGCTATTGCGATCGTCCTGATGTGGCTCTTTGAGATCCCACTCTGGCTTGCCCTCCTGATCGCGACCCTCGTTACTATGGTTTACACAGCCATTGGCGGACTCTATGCGGTTGCGTGGGCTTCCCTCATCCAGTCTTTTATTCTCATCATAGGTGTTATCGTCATGGCCCCGATCATCATCTTCTACGCGGGCGGATTTACCCATGTCAACGAAGTCATGACATCCATCAATCCGAACCTCGTAATGCCATGGATGCCCAGCGGTGCATTCGCAGTCCCCTACATCTTCTCGTTCGCCATCCTTCTGATGATCGGACTTGCGTGCGCCCCTCACGTTATCAACAACGTCCTGTCAATCAAGGACGTGAAGTTCTTCAAGTGGGCGCCGCTGGCCGCCTTCCTGATCTATGGTGCTGCAATGTTTCTCCTGAAATTCACCGGTTTTGCAGGAATTACGATGGTAAAGGAGGGTATTTTCAAGCTCCCCGCGGTAACAAATGCGCAGGATTACGTAATCCTGTACGGTATCCAGTACTCGATCCCCACCATTGCATTCTGGGGAATTTTCGCGGTAATCGTGCTAGCGGCCGTTATGTCAACTACCGACCGGCTTATGCTTACCATTGGGGCGATGGTTTCCTGGGACTTGTACAAGAAAGTCCTGAAACCGGATGCTCCGGATAAAACGGTTCTCCTCCTTTCAAAGATTGTCGTTGTCCTGTCGGCATTTGGCACTATGATCCTTGCCATCAACCCTCCCGAAATGCTCGCCATCCTCATCTGGATGGGGATCGGGGTCATGCTCTCGACCTTTGCTGTTCCGCTTCTTGCCGGGCTGTACTGGCGGGGTGCCACCCGGCAGGGAGCCCTTGCTGCAATGAGCCTTGGCCTTGCCTCGTCACTTGTCTTCGGTTTCCTTAACTATTTCAAAGTCGTCTTCGCCGGGGTGGACTTTGCAAAGATCCCGCTGCACTTCTCATTCTACGCATTTGTTATCGCTATTATCGCGATGAGCGTCGTAAGCATGGCAACGAGGAAGACCGCTGAAAAGGTCCTCGACGAGACCCAGACCGGCTGGTATATCTCAAAACAATAAACTTTTTTCATGCATCTTCCGGCACGCTCTGCAGACCGTCCCTGAAGGTTAGGTGTTTCCGACAGGGAAACTGACCAGATTGTTACTTCCCCTTTCCTGAAGGAGGAAAGAGCTCAGGCCTTCCTGGGATATACAGGGCTGCGGAATACTCCTCGATAAAATCGATATCCACGAGAAGATCGATGTATACCATTTTTTGTGCAATCTCCTGTGCTTCGTTCCTGAACCGGCGATTTACCAGTACGAGGTACGCCCCCGCAACCGAACCATTTCCGATGGGATGGAATTCGGCGTTTGGGAACCTGGGGATTATCCCGAACCGTACGGCGTTCTCCACCGAGGCAAATGCTCCGAATGCCCCGGCAAGGTACACGTGCCGGATGTCCGAAACCGCCAGCCGGTATTTTTTCAGCAGCACGGATACGGCACCGCAGGCCGCAGCTTTCGAGTCCAGGAGGTAATCGATGTCCCGCTGGGTGATAACGAGATCCCGCTGGATTCCACTCTTCGCAGCGGGAACAAGGATATATTCCAGTCCTTCTGAACCAGGCCGGACGTTTCTGCACCGGTCCACGAGCTTTCCGGCAAAATCGAGAACCCCTGTGGTAACCATCTCCGCAGCGGCATCGATGATACCCGATCCACAGATCCCCCGTGGCGGAACATTCCCGATAACTGTGCAGGCGGCGTCTTTTGTTTCCGGGTCTATCCACACATGATCAATCGCTCCCCGCATGGCACGCATCCCGGACCGGATCCCGGATCCCTCGAATGCAGGGCCGGACGCACAGGAGACCGAAGAAAGCCAGTCGCGGGAACCGAGAACAATCTCACCGTTTGTGCCGAGGTCGATGAGAAGCGAGAGTTCACTGGACCGGTGCATCCCGGCTGCAAGAACACCCCCTACCACGTCACCACCAAGATACCGGCTGACATTCGGCAGGCAGTAATACCGGGCGTTCTCACCGGCTTCGAGGTCTATTTCGGCAACTGCCCCCGTCGCGGGTTCGCGGGAGACTGCAGCATCGGCTAACTCAAGGTACCGTGGATCCATGTTGCACAGCAGGTGAATCATCACCGTGTTTCCGGCAACCGTCACATCTGCAATGTCCGAAGATGAAACGCCTGCCAAAGACACCATATCATGGATCACCCCATTGATACTGCCGACAGCCGCACGCTGGAGTACATTACGCTGCTCAGAGGTACGTGCGTAACCTATCCGTGTGACCAGCTCCTCACCATAGGGTATCTGCCGGTTGAGTGCGGAACCGGTCGCTAATACCTGCCCGGTTTCGAGGTCGGCGAGAGATCCTGCCACCGTGGTTGTGCCGAGGTCGATCGCCACGCCGTATAATGGGCGGATTGCCCCTTCCACTGCAAGGGAGACGATCTCCGGGTTCGGGCCGTAAAAGGACACAATTGCGACCATCGTGGAATCGGCGTGCAGGATCATATCATAGATCCGGTCGCTCATCTGCGGTCGCCTCCCGTTGTATCCCAGGAGCCGGATCGATCCACCGGCAAACGGGAGGCCCTCTGGGGAGATCCGTTCAACCGGATACCGGGCTACGGATGGACACATCTCCTCTGCCCGGGAAAACGAGGCGAGGAGGATTTGCGGGGATTCCCTCCTGCTCTCCGGCGGGATCTGGAACTCACAGTCTTCGGTCACCACAACCTGGCAGGCAAACCGGATTCCCTGTTCTTCCTCCTCAGGAGTGGGCCGGGATCCTCCCGGCTGGATGAGCGTGCAGCAGCTCCCCCGGGAGAGGATAACGCGACACTTCCTGCAAAGCCCCTTGCCCCCACAAATGATCTCGATGGGAATTTCAGCCTGCCGCAGGGCATCGAGCAGGAAGCTCCCGATCGGAACCGAGGCCGTCCGATCGAGAGGCATAAAGTGGATTCTTACAAGGGGCTGCTTGGTTTCCATGGTTTATCCAACCGGTTTCTATCCAAATAGATCAGGTAATGGATCAGTATCGCCGGGCTTCTTTCAGGGGGTCCTCACAGGCCAGGTATCGAGGATCATCTGGGCAATCCCGGAGGAGTCCTTCGGACCGACAATGACCATCCACCCGCTGGCTTCCTCAGTATCCCCACTCAGCCGGGACGCAAGCCCGGGGATGATCACATACCGGTGACTGACCAGCTGGTCAACATGGTACTCACGAAGGGCGTTAGCGATCAGCTCGGGAGTAAGATATCTGCCCGCAACCGCACTCTCTACACTGATCCCACCGGTATCGATCACTACAAGGTAACAGGTGACATGAGCTGCCTTGATATCAGACTCAACGGTGAAATAGGTGAGGGCATAGTTTGTGGTGACGAGGACCGGTGAGTTCTTGTCCGGTGTACCGAATTCCCGGACCCCGGGATCAACAGAGACTGGTTTCCGCGGATCGGTATAGATATTGAACCGCCAGATGAGCTGGGGGAGGAGGACCCAACCTTCCGTGCTGTGCAGGATGAGGAGATCCGCGTACCGGGTGATCAGCATAGATGCGGCACAGGCCTCCTTCCAGGCTATCGTGTTGCGTGATATCTCAGAGGAGAGCCAGGCAGTGAGTGGGATCCCAAGCAGGGGATAGCCGAGAAGGTCATCCTGCTCCCGGAAGACTGCCCAGCGGATCGCTGTAAACATGTGCAGGGTCTCTGAAATGCCTGGATCGACAAAAGTCCCAGGATCGAGGATAAGATCCCGGACCCCGTACGCGGTGAGAGTCTTTACCAGTGAGCGCAGGAGGGAAACATCACCAGGTGCGGAGACCACCAGCGGGCAGTTGTACCGGAGAGCAAGGTCAGCCATCGCACTCCAGTTCTCGCGGGTCGCCGCACAGATGAGTGGACGTCTCTCCGCAATGTCACGGAGACCTTCTGCCATTACGGCAGGGTTAGTCGTACAGAGCAAGAGAGGGAGATTTGTACGGGCTGCGACCGTCTTGATAGTTGCCGCGAACGCTTCAGGATCGTTCCGGATCGAGCGAACGGCAATCGCATCCAGCGCCAGGGTCCGCCCGATGTAATTGAACGAGAACTCCGCGATTGTTTTGATCCGATCTGCAAGGTCCTTGGCCGGGAGATCATCGCTGACATCGAGTGCTATCGGAACCGGGTTGTGGTAGGTGAACTCATGCCGGAAGAGGACATGTTTTCCGCCGATACGGATCGCCCGGGGGCCAGTTCCGACCGTAACTGCACGGACCGGAGGGGCGAGGAGTTCGTTGAGATCCCCATACGCGGTATGGTATTCCTCTTTCCGGAGGGGCGGGCACTCTTCGATCGTGAGTTCCCCGTTCACGACCCGGGTGGCAAATGCCATGCAGTTGGACTCGCCGCACTCCCGGCAGTTGGTACGGGGAAGAAGACGGTAGACGTCGATTGGGCTGATCTCACGTATTGTTTTTCGAGGAGTTTCGGCTGCCATCGTTATCGCCTCATATGCGTGCTCCCGTCCAACCGGAAACCTGATCGGCGTTTACGGGTTCGTGCTTCATGAGGTTGGATGCAGTCTCACGGACGGTACGGATTGCAGCAGGGTGCATCATCATCAGGACGTCGACTCCTGCGAGAAGGAGGGTGAGTGCATTGATAGTCTCCCAGAGCGGGCCCCGGATATCCCGTGCACCGAACCTCGCGTCCATCTTCATCCATGCCTCCCGTGCCGCCCATGCGTTTGTAGAAGCGGATATCGTCGGGTGCTGGAGCTCAGCATCCCCCATCAATGCCGCATGCCGGGCTCTTTCGTGGATCGTGAATGAATACTCAAGACCGTATCCGAGTGCGACAGTGGTTAAGTCCATCACGATGCTCTCAGGAGAAAGGTACTCATAGAGCCGGCGGTTCAGTTCCTTTGCCTTGTTCAGTTCGAGACCGGTAAAACCGAGTACGGCATGGTTGTGCTTCCTGGCTGCCTTTGCCACGGGTTCGAGAGTCTTTGCTTCGGCCATGTCCAGGGTGACCGAGTTCAGGAGAAGGCGTTCGCCGTGGGCCATTTCGGCAATCTCGCAGAAGACCCGTGAATCCTTGTGCGGATCCCCGCACCCCCCGATGATGATCGGAACATCAACCGCCTGGAGCACCGTCTCTACGGTCCGGGCAGCTGCCCGGGGAGAGGCATCTTTGATGAGGGGGTCGGTAGACATCAGATGAATTGTCACCATGTCAGCCCCGTACTTGTTTACATTCAGCCGGGCCCACTCCGCGGGATCTGCCATAACTTCTTTGATACCGGCCTTTATAGCCCGTGGGAGAGTTATGTCCATATCGAAAACATCGACCGCGAGAACGGGGGGGTTCGCCGGTGGATGCTGAGGGAAGGCAAATGGCGGGGCATCAGCGCCACCGATGGTGAGGACCCTGCTCCGGCTGCCCCCTTCAGCCCGGGTCGCTCCCAGCATCACTTCACGGATGCGGCCGGAAAACTCTTCCCGGTATGGGGTAAATGCGGCCGGAATCAGAGCCGTGGGCTTTATGGGTATGGTTGTCGCAGGGGGATAGAAACCGGAAAAACCGCCGCCCTCACCTCTCCCGGTCGGAATGAAGAACTCGAGATCGCCGATCTCAAGCGCCACCTGCTCCAGCTCGATCTTTTCAACTCCGTCAAGAAATCCGAGGAGGCGGGGGAGCGATTCACGGAGCATATTATTCTTATTCCGTTTCAGGTGATTTTCTTCCTGCATCTCACACATCCTTACCCTTTTTACCCGGTTTCACCGGGATAATCGTAACTTTATCCGCATAGATCCGGGCGTTCTTCAGGATAATCCGGACCCCTCCCGAGACAAAAGGGAGTTCGGCAGCAGTACAGACAGCAGTGCCTCCCCATGGGTCATTATCACGCACTTCCGTCTGCGGCACCCACCGGGAGACAACCGGGTGGGCGTGCTCTGCAAGAAAGGACTGCAGCTCATCAACCGTTGTTACATCTTTTTCGGTCGCAATACGGGATGCGATATCCTCCGGAATGTATTCCCGGAGCTGCTCTTTCAGTTCAGCAGGCATCCAGACAATCCTGGCGTACCCCCCGTCGGCGGCAAGGAACTTCGGGGATCGCATGTACTCGAGCGAGACCCCGTGAAACCCATCGACCTGCCGTCCTCCTGCAGTTGAGTCCGCCATCGTGGAGAACGGAAGGCCGTTGACCGTGACATCCCGGTATCCCCGCATCACGACCCCGAACCCTTCAACCTCGGGAATGTAGAACGCAATACCCTCGAAGCATCCACACGAGGTGTGCGGGCAGGTGAATGCACTGTATAGATATATCCGGGAGACTTCACCGAGCGATCGCTTCTTGGCACTCTCGTTGATACCGGTATACTCCCCTTTCACCGAATCGAGGCACTGTCCTTTCTCGATGGGGAAGATAGCACCTTTTGGATCGATCCGGGCTGCCGCCCTCCCGTCGAACCAGCTGATCGCGCCGCAGTTCGCGTACCGCTGCGGGGTGACAATGCAGACATGGCTGGGCGCGAATGACTGGCACAGAGCACACCCGTAGAAGACGTCAACGTCCTCATCAGTGAGACCCCGGGCACGTGCATCCCGCTCATCGTACATTCTCCGGGCTTCCGCGTACAAGGGTGTAATCAGGTCCGGGTCCGTGTAGAAGGTGATCTGGATACGCTCGATAATCGGGAGCTCATTTTTCAGGAGCTGGGCAAGGACCTTTCCTACAACGACGAGCGAGGTGAACCCCTTGTCGTACCCCCTTCTGGACACCCTGACCCAGATATCGTAGCGCTGGTTCAGGTGCATGAATCCCTCGATATAGTTCGCATACTCGTGAATCCGTCGTTCGATGACCCCTTCGAAATCCGCTTCGAGCTGCGGGCCGGCAATCTCGATCAGGATCCCGAGGGGATATTTCTTCCCCGGTTCCATGGCGGAAATGTCGGGTCCCCTCACCGCGATGGCCCCGTCCTGCACCGCATCGATGCTCCTGACCTTCACGAGTTCGAACTTCTCGGAAATATCCGGACCCCCGAGTTCAACATACATGTCGTTCTTCCGGATCCGTTCCCCCGCGTAAACGAGGCCCACATCAACCGGAATGTCTTCAAACATTGTTCAGCCCTCCAGGTTCCCGATAATATCACGGAGGTTTTCGAGCCAGTCCTTGACCGAGATGTTCGGGAACGACCAGCTCGCGTTCGGCTGATAGGTATTGTCGAGGGTCATTGTCTTCAGGTTCGGTGCAAAGTTCTTGAGTCCCGAGAGGATCGTCCACTCCATATAATACGGGAGACCGGCGAAGATCGCAAGGTCGTAGGGCTCCCTGCCATCAATCCCGTTCCAGAGAGGATCGGTGAGACGCTGGCCAACTTCGACCACCGGCATGACCCGGGCTTTTGCATATCCCCGCTTGAGGAGCTCCCTGTTGGTGTGGCCGGTCGCGATGACCGGAATATCCCCTTTCTCCGCGAGCATGATGAGAAAGTCGATCATCTTCCGGTCGTCAAGATCGATCTCTGCCGCAAGGTGACCAACGACAAGGACCGGATGTTTTGCCCGTTTGATCATGGCATCCACGATATCCGGTTTCGTGATGACCGATGCTTTCTTCGGGCCTGGGACTTCAGCAACCTGCCACGACTCGACCGGGGGCACTACCGACCACCTCCCTGCTTCCTGACCTGCCATGCAAGAAGAGTGGGATCCGGGATCGGCCGCTCTTTCCAGTCCCGCTCCTTCAAGATCCGCATGACCTCCTCCTTCATCGTGACCGGAATATCGGCCGGAGACCGTACAAAGAGATCGATATCATCGGGAAGGATTCCCATCATCCGCTTGTGGAGATCGAGATAATGGGTGAGTTTGATCGCCCGTCCCCTCGCAGTGTCATTCGGACGCATACAGAGCTTTGCGATCATCACCATCGCTTCTTCCTTGGTCTCGGCGGCGAAGAAGAGGTGTTCGGGGACCGGGCCCACGTACACGCTCTCCCCGCTCCTCCGGTCATAGACATACCAGTCCTGTTCTCGTTCTGCTTTCCCAAGGAGCATCCTGCGGTACTTGGTCCCGTGCGGGCCAACGATGACCGGGATGCCAAGCCGCCAGAACCCGGCCGCGATCGCCACCGCCTTCTGGGACATCGCACCCCATGCGACCCCGACTGCCCCGACCCGGTTGTACACATAATCGGCAATTTCTTCGTAGTTGCCGCGGAGGGTTCGCTTTGCAAAAATACTTGCAATCTTGATCGCAGCTCCCGCTATATGAGCATTCGCGACACAGGAGCCGACGTTGACAATACCACCGGCATCGAAGGTTCCGGGGTAGATCTCGTAAGGAGTCTTCCCGTCCTCGTTCCTGTACATCCCGATAGAGAGGGCTGCACAACCGGAGGTCATGTTAATGTACCGGCGGTTCGCGAACTCCATACACATCTCGGCAACTTCCCGCCCCCCTTTCGGGTAGTTCGAACATCCCACGAATGCGACAATCCCGGGAATCTCACCGAGTACGATGGGTCCGCCGACCTTCCGGATCTCCACATCCTGTATAGCCCCCCGTCCGGTCCGGACGCAGAAAGTTTCACAGGTTGTCTTCTCTGCCGCAGCAGCCGTGATCATCGTGTGGATGGGGATTTTCTGGGTGCAGGCCTGCTCACACCGTCCGCAACCGATGCACTCGTCGTACATCTCGCTGAGCATCGCCAGCTTCCCTTTCCCCGCCGCTTTCAGGCTTTCCGGGATGTGGAGATCGTTCGGGCATGATCGGCGGCAGAGCTTGCACTGGGTGCAGGTCTTGGAGATCTCGATGATCTGTTCGGTAGTAAGAGGAATCCTGGTCTTTTTCCGGAGCGGTGCGACGAACTGGGCAACCCGGACAGCGACCTCCCCCGCTTTCTCCGGGTCAAGAATCAATACTCCCGGCTCCCGGCCGCCCGTAAGGTCGGCTACAATGTCGTCCGCCGGGTCCCGGGTCCTGTCGGGAAGCCCGAGGCAGTTCTTCTCCGAAGTCGCGATAAACGGGGATCCGGCCTCTCGTGATTCGAGAAGGGTATCGGTGCGGATGCACTGCTCGTCAACGACGACCACATCCGGAATGCCGCTCCGGATGTAACGGAGCTGCCATGACATGGGACCGACGATCTTTGCCGAAGCAGAGTACCGGGTTACGTCGAGAGCGGTACAGCAGATGCCGGTCACCTCCACTGCGTCCGGTATCCGGGTTTTTCTCAGGTACTCGATGATATGGACTGCTGGCGGGACATTGTGGCCGATGACAAGGATGACGGGTTTTTTGGTATCAACCGCACCCATCCCGAGATCAGCCAGAGGGGTGTCGGGGTCTGCTTTGGGAAATCCCAGTGCCGAGGTTTGGGCAAGGTCTGCAACTTCCATGCCAACCTGGTCGATCATACCTGCGTGCAGCACCTTGGACTCAAAGTCAAGACTGCTGCCTTCCTGGCCGGTATGGGCTACCGCAAGGAGCTGGGTGACCTGTCCCTCAAGATATTCGAGAACAGTTTCGAGATCACTCAGTTTCTCCGGTTTTATGCCGCAGACGAGCCGGGTGACCGGCGCTTCGATCTCGATTGAGTTCCCTCCGGGATCGAGCCGGAGATCCGCGCCGCAGGTCCGGATAGCGTGGTTGACAAGCTCCCGGGCATGGCTGATATGGGTTGCCGCGCCGATGCATGCCGCGAGAAGAACAAAGCGTGACTGCTGCGCAGGCATCGTAATCCCGCAGGCCCCGCGTTTTGTCCCTGTCAGATCGCATTTCCCGAACGTGCAGAAGCAGCAGAGATCGCAGAACGGGAGGTAAAACGGCTGATAACGGGAGAGAAGTTTATGGTCCCACGCCCGCAGTGAGGTTAGCGACGGGAAGGGTGTCGGACCCTCCGCTTCAGACCAATCCTCTCCTAAGATCTTCCCGATGGAGAGTTCAAGATGATGGATGTTTCCAATATCAGATTCCAGCTCACCGATTTTGAGAGAAACGTTCTTCCGGTTCACGCGATCCCCGACCAGCCTTTAAGATTGTATTTTACTACAGGAACCTGTTTAATGTTGCTTCTTTGACATACAGCAAGTACGAGTGCTGTGCCGGAACCGGTTCAGCCATACCCTGCTTTCTTCATGAGCTCGCCAACGGACCGGACCATCGGGGAATCGTCAGGAAGTCGGAGAAGGGACCTGCCCCGGAGAACCGCTTCCTGCACCTCCGGGTCGTATGCAACCGGGCCGAGATACTGCTGCTGCGGTACATCGGGTCCTGGAATCGTAAAATCCCGGGGCATCTGATTTCCTCCGACAATATAAAAATGATCAAAGAGGATCCCGACTTCCCGGGCGATCCGGTAGGCGCGTTTGACGTGCTCAAAGGATTTGCTCGAAGCTCCGACAATATCAAAGATATCGTCGACACGGGAAACGATCTTCCGGTTCAGGTGCTCGACCCCGGCCGGGGAATCGATGAGAATATACCGGTAATTCCGGGTCATGCGCGAGAGCGCTTCCTTGAGCGCCGCGTCAGGCATGCAGTAGCACCCCTCGATCCATTTTGTACCGATCGCGATGAGGTCAAACGACGCCCCCTCATAGAGCCCCTCCTTCCAGATGCGGGATTCTATCCGCTCGGACGGGGGAATCCCGATGGTCGTCCCGCCTTTCCGGATGAACGTGTCAGTCACAAGATCGGAGATGGTCCCGATCCCGGCCTTTTCCAGATCCACGCCGACCATCTCGGCAAGGTTCTGGTCGGGATCCGCGTCGACGAGGAGGATCGGGACATCGTGCCGTTGTATGAAGTACCGGGCCATGACCGCAACAAAACTCGTCTTCCCGGTACCTCCCCTGCCAACAGTTACCAGTGTTTTCATATCGTGTTCTTCCCCATCGGTGATTTTTCGGGTTTCCCCTGATTGTCCGTACCTGAAAGAATGCTTTCGGTCATCCGTTCGATCTCCTGCATTGCCGGAGTCCCTTCAAGCACCATGACCGGATCCGCTGTTATCCCGGCTTTCATGACGGCGTGATCATAGGGAATCGTCCCGATGAGCCGGGATCCGGTTTCTTGAGCAAATGAGGAGACAATTCTCATCTCATCTTCAGAATCTATCCGGTTCCCCGCGATAAAGACGTTCGGCACTCCGGACTCCCGGGCCATCCGGGTAACAACCCGTGCGGTCTCGAGAGATTTTGCGTTCGCATCTGTTACCACCAGCATCAGATCCACCCCTTCAGCGGTCCCCCGGCCAAGGTGTTCGAGACCGGCTTCCATATCGAGAACGAGCGCCTCGTCACGATCGACAACCAGGTGACGGATTAAAGAACGGAGAACCGTGTTCGCAGCACAGGTGCACCCGGATCCCATCGACTTTACCGTCCCCATTACGAGGAGTTGAACTCCTGAAGGTGTCGGCACAGCATAATTCCGGATGATATCCTCTACTGAAAAGGTAAGCGAGTAGACACCCGGGAATCCGGTCCGCGTTTTCGATTCGATCAGATCTGCATTTTCTGAGATAGGAAGGATGGAAGATGCTTCTTGTATAGTAAGCCCGAGGGATACACCAAGATTCGGAGTAGGATCCGCATCAACAGCGATTGTCCGGAATCCCCTTCGGGCAAACAACCAAGCGAGACCTGCGGCAACGAGAGTCTTTCCCACACCGCCCTTTCCTGCGACTGCGATCTTCACGGAAATCCTGCCTGTTTACCAGTGGATATTACTGTGAGAGGATTTCAAACCCATTGTCAGTGGTATTGAAACCCGGTTCAGGTTACTATTTTCACATATTGTGCACTTATTCGATAATCAGGCATTTAAGTCCTGCATACCAACGTATTGAGCAGTGAAAACCGCGATACTGGGTGGCGGACTCTCCGGGCTTACGCTTGCGCGGCTCCTGCAGGAAAAAGGCAACGATGTGGTTGTGCTTGAAGCGGAGCCGGGGTGCGGGGGTCTCTGCCGATCAAAAAGAGAGCAGGGATTTACCTTTGATACCGGGGGTTCACACATCATCTTCTCCCGCGATGCAGAAGTCCTTGCATTCATGCGGCGGATGATTGCCGATAACGAACAGCGGAATAACCGTATCACCAAAATTTTTTATAAACACCTGTTTGTCAAATATCCGTTCGAGAACGGGCTTTCTGATCTGCCACCGGAAGACAGGTTTGCGTGCATCAACGGGTTTGTAAAAACCCTGATTGCGGCGGAGAAGGGGGAGATTCCCCCACCGGAAAACTTCCGCGAATGGATCTACTATACCTTCGGCGATGGCATTGCCGAATGCTACCTGGTTCCCTATAATGAGAAGATCTGGAAGTACCCGACCGATCGCATGTCCCTGCACTGGGTAGACGGGCGGATCCCCCGTCCTCCTGTTGAGGATGTCATCAGGTCCGCCATCGGGATCGAAACCGAAGGGTATACCCACCAGTCGGTATTTTCCTACCCTCTCAATGGAGGGATTGAGGCTCTCGTCCATACCATTGCAGCCCCCATAAAAAAATACATCAGGACCGGATTTAAGGTAGTCTCGATAACACGATCCGGTGCACGCTGGAAGATCGGTAACGGTGATGAAGTGATCGAGGCTGACCGGTGTATCTGCACGATGCCGATCCAGCACCTGCTGCCCTGTCTTGAGGATGTTCCCTCAGAAATAAAAAATGCTGCAGCTGCGTTGAAGTATAATTCACTTGTCTGTGTCAACATCGGGATCCGGGGCTCTCTGCCGGATTTTTCATGGATCTATGTGCCGGACCCTGCCATGGGAATGGCAAAC
>Ga0326726_10003484_pt1 | contig 14453 bp, 14 predicted proteins | sample MHFenrmetagenome_2_FD_207603 | JGI IMG/M metagenome (GOLD analysis project Ga0326726, IMG submission 207603) | Lab enriched peat soil microbial communities from Michigan Hollow, Ithaca, NY, United States - MHF15MN | ecosystem: Environmental > Terrestrial > Soil > Wetlands > Peat | place: USA...
TAACCTGTACACCGACTGCGTCGTCGCTATCGACGCATCCACCGGCAAGACCAAGTGGTATTACCAGACGGTGCCTCACGACGTGTGGGACCTGGACGCCGTCTCCCCGCCGGTGGTGACCACCATCACGGGCAAGAAGGTCGTGGTACACGCCGGCAAGACCGCCTGGGTGTACGTGCTGGACGCCGCGACCGGCAAGCTGATCCGCCGGACCGACAACTTCACTCCGCAGGAGAACATGTTCGCCCTGCCGTCCGCCCAGGGCACCCGGATGCTCCCCGGCGCCAACGGCGGATCGGAGTGGTCGCCGATCGCGGTCGACCCGCGGCTCAACTACGCCTTCGTGGCCGGCCTGCATCAGCCGATGAACTACATCACCCACACCGCGCCGTACGAGAAGGGCCGGCTGTGGCTGGGCTCGGCTTTCGTGGCGATCCCGGGCGAGGAGCAGTGGGGCACCTACACCGCCATCAACCTCGCCACCGGCAAAGTCGCGTGGCAGCAGAAGGTCCCACAGCCGATGATGGGTGGCGGTCTGGCGACGGCCGGCGGCCTCACCTTCACCGGCGAAGGCAACGGCAACTTCAACGCCTTCGATTCCCGCACCGGGAAGCTCCTGTGGAGGTTCAACGGCGGTGCCGGGTGCAACAGCGCCCCCATGAGCTTCAGCTACAAGGGCGAGCAGTTCATCGCGGTGGCCTGTGGCGGGAACTTCCAGCTCAACTACCCGCTGGGCAATTCGGTCTACGTGTTCGGCCTGCCCAAGCCATTCGTCGCAGCACGGTAGTCCGCGGCAAGGCACCGGCACTAGCTTTACGGGCGGGAGCGTCCCCACGGACGCTCCCGCCCTTGTCACTCCCGTTGGAGGATTTCGATGTCAGCGAAGCAGTCCGCCCGGATCCTCGCACTGACCGTCGCGGTGTCGTTGCCTGCGGCCGCGGCAGCACAGGGTTCGGGTGCTCCCGCCCCCGATTCGACCTGGCTCACCTGGAACGCCACTACCCGGACGGCGACCTTCAAGCTGATCGCGGGCATCCCCGGGCGGGCCAAGAGCCCGTTCAACTTCAACGGCTACACCGATGGCGAGCTCACCTTGACCGTGCCGGAGAGCAGCACGGTGGTGGTGAACTTCGTGAACGAGGACGGCACTCCCCACAGCGCCCAGGTGATCGCCGACAAGCTGCCGATCCCCAACATGGCCCTCGACCAGCCCGGGATTCCCCGGGCCTACACCCGCTCGGTGAGCGAGGGGATCGCGCAGTTCGGCACCGACGCGATGCGCTTCAAGGCGGTCCCGTCGGGGAACTATCTGATCTTCTGCGGCGTGCCGGGACACGGGCTGTCCGGGATGTGGATCCGCTTCGCAGTCAGTTCCACGGCCAGGGCCCCCAGCCTGTCCGAGACTATTCCCAGGTAGTCCTGCCGTACTGTGCGGCGGGGCCGGGAGGCTCCCGACCCGCTGCGCCTGCTGTTCCTTTCGCGGGTTCTCCAGCACCCCTCATGCCTGAGGGGCATAAATATCCGAGTGTCCTTATGGGAATTAAGGGCTTGTGGGTTGCGGCTGCAGCCGGACTCTGTATCTTGATACCGTCTCGGGAGATAGCAGAACCGGCTTGGCTGAAGCTCAACGGCCACGACTGGCAGGGGCTCTCCCCGGAGGCGAGGCAGGCCTACCTGGCGGGATTCCTGGCCGGAAGTGCCACGGCCGAGGTACTCGACGCTGGGACCGCGGACTCCGCTGGACTGCGCCAACGACTTGATAGTCTAAGCCGCTCCGGGTTCCGGTTCCCCTTCAGCCCCAACGTCTACGGGGCGCGCGTCGACGATTTCTACTGGTATGAAAATCAGCGTTCCCTACCACTCTGGTACACCCTCTGGGAGGTGAATAACCGGCTCCGCGACCCGTCGAACGGGAGGCAGTGAGCAGTACCTAGGCGTTGTCCGATATGTGTGCAACCGATGGTGCAGTGACGAAGTCATCCTGAAGCGAGCAGTTCTATTCAGTCCTCTTATCAGGAGAAAGCACCAATGAAGCGCAGCGCTATGTTGTTCGGCGCCCTCATGGTCGGCGCGGCCTCCGCCGCGAACGCGCAAGGCCTGACCATGCAGATGAGCAACGGCTGGATGTTCTCATTCGCGGGGAATGTGAATGCGTTCATGATCTATTCGAACTCCAAGTCCCTCGTGGCAGGGAGCTTCCAGACGAGCGGCAAGGACCTGTCCTTCGGCACCGGCCTCCTCCCCGCCTTCGCTACGTTCGAGGCCAGCGGCAAAGAGGGCAACACCGACCTCGGCGTGCACTTCGGCTTCGCGCCCCAGGTCGAGTTTGGTGGCCATAACGCCAGCTTCTTCGGCACCGACGCCGCCGGCGCCCAGATCGACATGCGTCAGGTCTACCTGCATGCCGGCGGGTCGTGGGGCACGCTGACCATGGGTAAGGAGCTCGGCCTGTACCAGCGCGGCAACATCCTCACCGACATGACCCTGCTCGGCGTCGGCGTCGGTGGCGGTGGGCGCGGGACCGCCCTTGGCCGCATCGGCTACGGGTACCTCTACACCGACTTTCGTCCGCAGCTGACCTACAGCTCGGTCGGCGGCCGGCCGGCGTCGTTCGCCATCGGCCTCTTCGAGGGCCTCCGGGTGGGTCCCTACACCACCATCGAGCTCCCGCGGGTTGAAGCCGAGCTCAACTACACCAGCAAGATGAGCAATGGCAGCCTCAAGTTCTTCGTCAACGGCGCGGCGCAGACCGCGAAGAACGGGGTGTCGGGCTCGACCAAAAGCCTGACCTCCACCGGTGTCGGCGGCGGCGTGGTGCTCGGCTTCTCGAGCATCGCGATCACCGGCTCGGGCTTCTTTGCCACCGGCATGGGCTCGCTGCTATCCGGCGACGGCATCGTCGGCGGCGGGAACTTCGACAACGGCGGCGTTGGCGTCGACAACAAGTCCCGCAAGTCGTTCGGCTACATCGGCCAGCTCATGTTCACCCCGGCCGGCAGCCAGTGGATGATCGGCGGCAGCTTCGGTGAGAACCACCTCAAGCAGAACTCGGCCGACAAGACCGCTTCGGGGAGCAGCAAGGAAGCCCTGAAGCGTCGGGCGATCGTCGGCCAGATCACCTACAAGTGGACCAAGTCGCTCCGCTGGGTGGCTGAGTACGCCAACATCGCCGGCTACGACCTGGGCACCAAGGATAGCAAGACCAACCAGGGCTCCCTCGGCATGATGCTGTTCTTCTAGAACAGCTCCGCCGGGTCCTGCTGGAACGGGGCGGCCTTTCCGCTGAGAAAGGCCGCCTCTTTGTTTGCCGCCTCCACGCCGGGTGACGGGCCGGCTCGGGCGCGATTACATTCTGGTCGCCACCGACCGCTCAGAGGAAACGCCGACGATGACCTCCCAACCCCTTCTCGCCACCCTGCTCCTACTTAGCGCCTGCGGCGGCGGCATCATGTACACCAGCACGACGGTCCACCCCTCGGCCGCCCCGCAGGACGCCTTCGATTGCGCCCGCTCCCAGCTCGGCCCCCTCGGATTCGCGCAGAGTTCGTATGACGTGACTGATTACCGGCTCACCGCCCGCAAGATCGACGACAAGGTGACCAGGCCCGATCGCACCTTCCGGCGGCTCCTTGACCGGCTCATCATCGAGATCCATCCCGGCGCCGACGGCGCGACCGCGATGAAAGTCGAGGCCCACACCTTCGGCGAGTACGAGACGGTCCGCGGGCCGACCGAGGTCGAGGAACCGGCCACCGACGGGGTGAAGGCCGCGGCCGCCGCGCTCATCCAGACCTGCGGCCAGTAGGCCCACGCGACCGGTCCCCCTCCCCCTCCCCTCCCCCGGTCGCCGGTCCTTGAGGGCCCGGCGGCCGGGGCGGATGGCATAGGGGCGGGGTGCTAGCCTCAACCAAATGGTTGAAAATATCCCATGGCCCCGTAGCCAGCCAAAGGTCCCCCTTACTACCTTGAGGGCCGGTCGACAGGGACAGTCCCATTTCCGGAGCTTGCATGGCGGCACCCCTGGTTCAGCTCACTCGCGAGCCCGCCGCCGCCGGCCCCCCGCCGGGTGGGGCTCAGCTGGTCCGCAAGCCGTCCTGGCTCAAGGTGAAGGCCCCCGGGGGAGAGAGTTACATCCAGCTCAAGGGCATGATGCGGGAACTGGGTCTCCACACGGTCTGCGAGGAGGCCCGCTGCCCCAACATCGGCGAGTGCTGGGATCACAAGGCCGCCACCTTCATGATCCTGGGCGATGTCTGCACCCGCAACTGCGCCTACTGCGCGGTGGCCCACGGTACGCCGGCTGCCTACGACCCGGTGGAGCCCATCCGGCTGGCCGAGGCCGTCGCGCGGATGGGGCTGGCCCACGTGGTGATCACCTCGGTGGACCGGGACGACCTGCCCAATGGCGGCGCCGAGGCCTTCGCATCCTGTGTCAGCGAGATCCACACCCGGCTGCCGGGAACCACCGTCGAGGTCCTGATTCCGGACTTCAAGGGGTCGGAGGTGGCCCTGCAGCTGGTGCTTGATGCCCGGCCCGACATCCTCAACCACAACCTCGAGACCTGCGAGCGTCTCTACCGCCTGGCCCGTCCGGGCGGGCGCTACGACCGCGCCCTCGCGCTGCTGGCCAACGCCCGGCGCCGGGCACCGGACGGGCTGACCAAGTCCGGCATCATCCTGGGCATGGGCGAGGAGTGGGACGAGGTCGTGACCTGCATGCGCGACCTGCGCCGGAGCGACGTGAACATTCTGACCCTGGGACAATACCTCCGGCCGTCCGATGCCCATCTCCCGATCGCGCGCTACTACACCCCCGCGGAATTCAACGAGCTGGCCGACATCGGCCGCCGGCTCGGGTTTACCCACGTGCAGGCGAGCCCGTTGACCCGGTCGTCGTATCACGCCTGGGAGCAGGCCGACGCGGCGCTTCGGGTTGGTAAGTCCGAGTGATTCACCGCAAAGACGCAAAGGCGCCAAGGCTTGCAGAAGGAAACATGAAGCGGCTCACTCCGCGGACCTTCGCGCCTTCGCGTCTTCGCGGTGAAACGCGATCCGGCCCCGCCGGGAGGCAATGATGGCCACCGCGAAAGCCGCCCGCAAGGCCGACACCAAGCTGGCCGAGAAGTACCGGCACTACCTGCGGCAGATGCTGCTCATCCGCCGGTTCGAGGAGAAGGCGGGTGAGGCCTACAGCCTCGGCAAGATCGGAGGCTTCTGCCACCTCTATATCGGGCAGGAGGCGGTCGGGGTGGGCTGCCTCTCCCAACTGCGCCCCGACGATTACATCGTCACTACCTACCGTGACCACGGACAGGCCCTGGCCCGGGGGATGCCGGCCCGGGTGGTGATGGCCGAGCTGTTCGGCAAGGCCGCAGGCTGCTCCAAGGGCAAGGGCGGCTCGATGCACCTGTTCGACACCTCCCTCGGCTTCCTGGGCGGCCACGGCATCGTCGGCGGCCACATTCCCATCGCGACCGGCATCGGTTTCGGCATCAAGTACCGTCAGAGCGACCAGGTATCGGTGTGTTTCTTCGGCGAGGCGGCCATCAACAACGGGGCCTTCCACGAGGCGCTCAACATGGCGGGGATCTGGAAGCTCCCCTGCATCTTCATCTGTGAGAACAACCGCTACGGCATGGGCACGGCGCTCGACCGCGCCACGGCGACCTGGAACATCTCCGAACGGGCCGCCTCCTATGACATGTCGCGGGAGGTGGTCGATGGGCAGGACCTGCTGGAAGTGATGGCCGCGATGGAGCGCGCGGTGGTACGGGCCCGTCGCCCTGCCGCGCCGACCCTGCTCGAGATCCGGACCTACCGCTTCGTGGGTCACTCTATGTCGGACCCGATCCACGGCCACTACCGCACCAAGGAAGAAGTGGAGGCCCATCGGATGCGGGACCCCATCCTGCTCTGGGGCGAGAAGCTCAAGGCCGAAGGAGTCATCGACGACGCCGGCATCCAGAGCCTGGACGAGGAGGCGAAGGCTGAAGTGCAGGATGCCTACGACTTCGCCGATCAGAGTCCCGATCCGGAGCCGGGGGAGCTGTTCACCGATGTGTATGCGCCGGCCAAGGAGTGAGGGAAGAAGTAAGAAGTGAGAAGCAGGTGAGAAAGAGCGGCAAGGAGCCCAGCGCCTCATGGCGTAGGGGGCGAGAGGTCCTTCTCACTTCTTACTTCTTACTTCTCACAGGTACAGCGACGAGACCTGGAGCCAATGCCAACACTGACCTATAGGGATGCCCTCAACCAGGCCCTCCGCGAGGAGATGACCCGCGATCCGAACGTCTTCCTGATGGGCGAGGAAGTCGGAGTCTATCAAGGGGCCTACAAGGTGAGCCGGGGCCTGCTGGAGGAGTTCGGCCCCAACCGCGTGGTGGACACGCCGATCACCGAGCTGGGATTCGCAGGGGTGGGTGTGGGTGCGGCAATGGTCGGGCTTCGCCCCATCATCGAGTTCATGACCTGGAATTTCGCCCTGCTCGCGATCGACCAGATCGTGAACTCGGCGGCCAAGATGCGGTACATGTCCGGCGGCCAGGTGGGCATACCGATCGTGTTCCGGGGGCCGACCGGCGCCGCGCTCCAGCTGGCGGCGCAGCACTCCCAGAGCTTCGAGGCGATGTACGCCCACATCCCGGGCCTCAAGGTGGTGATGCCCGCGACGCCCGCCGATGCCAAGGGCCTGCTCAAGAGCGCCATCCGGGACGACGATCCGATCGTCTTCATGGAAGGCGAGATGCTCTACAACGTGAAGGGCGAGGTCCCGGAGGGCGAGCATGTGGTGCCGATCGGCGTGGCGGAGATCAAGCGGCCGGGCGACCATGTGACCCTGCTCTGCTACTCCAAGACGGTGGCGATCTGCCTCAAGGCCGCGGAGCAGCTCGCCCAGGAGGGAATCTCGGCGGAAGTGGTCGACCTCAGGACGATCCGGCCGCTCGATCTGACGACGATCCTCACCTCGGTCAGCCGCACCCACCGGGCGGTGGTCGCCGAGGAAGGGTGGAACTTCGCGGGGGCCGGCGCGCAGGTGGTGGACGAAATCCAGAAGGAGATCTTCGACGAGCTCGACGCCCCGGTGCTGCGGGTGACCGGAGCGGATGTCCCGATGCCCTACAACAAGCATTTGGAGAAGGCCGCGAAGGTGTCGCCGGAGAAGGTGGTCGCGGCGGCGAAGAGGGTGTTGTACATCGAGTAGTCTTTCGGGTGGCCGTTAGCCATTAGCCGTTAGCCATTAGCTGCGGGTCGGCAGGCGGAAAAGGCGGCGGTCACCATGATGCAGCTAACGGCTAACGGCTAACGGCTAATGGCTACCAAAGTCCTGATGGAGGCCCTCTCTCCCACGATGGAGGAAGGCCGGCTGGTCGAGTGGAAGAAGCAGGAGGGCGATACCGTCACCGTGGGCGACATCCTCGCCGAGGTGGAGACCGACAAGGCGGTGATGGACCTGCAGGCCCGGGCGGCCGGCGTCCTGCTCAAGCAGGCAATCACTCCGGGAACCACGGTGCCAGTGGGCCAGGTGGTTGGAGTCATCGGTGCCGCCGGAGAGGACGTGAGTGCGCTGCTGCCGGCCGGACGGGCGGACGGTCGGGCCGCCCCGACGGCGCCGCCCGCGCCACCGGCAGCGGCGGTGGCCAGTCCTCTCCGAGCTCCCGCAGCTGCAGCCGTCCCCGCGCCTGCCGCGATCCCTGTGCCACGTCCGGCCGCCGCCCCAGCGGCTCCTGCGCCGCCCCCCACGTCCACCCGTATCAAGGCGTCGCCTCTCGCGAAAAAGGTGGCGGCGGAACGCGGGCTCGACCTGCAGCGCGTGCGGGGCTCGGGACCGGAAGGCCGGATTGTGGTCCGGGATCTCGCCGACGGGCTCGCGGCGGCGCCCGAGACCCCGAGCGCCGGTGCGCAGACCCAACCGACGGACGGTTTCACCGATGTGCCGCTGACCCTGATCCGCAAGACCATCGCCAAGCGGCTGACCCAGTCGATCGGTCCGATCCCGACCTTCTACCTCACGACCGAGATCGACATGGAACGGGTGTGGGAGGCGAGGGAGGAGTTGAACCTGATGGCGCCGACGCATGCGTCTGCGCCACCTCAAAAGGTCTCCTTCAACGACATCATCATCAAGGCAACGGCTCTGGCCCTCAGGCAGCATCCGGCGTGCAATGCCTGGTGGCAGGACGACCACATCCGCTACTGGCATGAGATCCACCTGAGTATGGCGGTGGCGGTGGAAGACGGGCTGATCACGCCGGTCATCCGCAACACCGACCGGAAGTCGCTCCGGGAAATCGGAGCCGAGGCCCGCGACCTGGCGGGGCGGGCGCGGGAGCGCCGCCTCAGGCCGGAGGAGTACACCGGGGGGACCTTCTCAGTCTCGAACCTCGGCATGTTCGATATCGACCAGTTCACCGGGGTGATCAATCCGCCCGAGGCCGGCATCCTGGCGATCGGCAGTATCGTGCAGAAGCCGACGGTGGTCGGCGGTGCGGTGGTGCCGCGACGACGCCTCCGGGTCACCATGTCCTGCGATCACCGGGTGATCGACGGGGCCACCGGCGCGGCCTTCCTGCGTACGCTCAAGCAGATGCTGGAGAACCCTCTGGCCCTCGTGTGGTAACCCACCTCGGAGACGACTTGACACACGCAACGCGACGCCTCGGACGCGCCGGCCTCGGCCTGGTCATCGCCCTGGCAGCGGCCTGGCCGGCTACCGCGCAGGACTCGGTTTCGGTGGCAGCAACGCCACAGCACACGGCGGCGCCGAGGGCGCACCAGAGAATCCGGATTGGCCCGGTGGCGGGCGTCAACTTCGCCACCTGGACCGGGAATGACGTCGGATCAGGGGCGACCCGCAGGACCGGAGTGCATGCCGGGATCATGGTCACGGGGGAACTGGGACGGATCTTCGCGCTGCAGACCGGAGCGCTGTACTCCCAGGAAGGGACCGGGGTCGAGCTCCCAGGGACCACCATCACCGGGAGTTTCAAGGTCGATTATGTCCGGGTCCCCCTTCTGCTCCAGGCCCGCATGGCGCTGCCCGGGTCCGGCATCCGCCCCTACGCCCTCACCGGCCCAGCCCTGGGGATCAAGGTGCACTGCCGGATCGAGGCGGAGAGCGGCGGACAGAGCGCCGCGGCCGACTGCGACGACCCGACGGTGGGTCTCAATCTGACCACCACGGATTTCGGCTGGGTTTTCGGCCTGGGACTCGACATCGGCCGGTTCACCGTCGGCGGCCGCTACCAGCTGGGCCTCAAATCGATCGACGACACGAGCAACACCGCCAGCGACGTCAAGAACTCCCTGCTGGCCCTGACGGCGGGCTACTCCTTCTGACCGGAGAGCGGCGTGGAGCCGCTCACCCATTACTGAGGCGCACTGTGGCAACCTTCGACGTGATCATCATCGGTGGCGGACCGGCGGGCTACGTCTCCGCCATCCGCGCGGCCCAGCTCGGACTCGCCACCGCGGTGGTGGAGAAGGACAAGCTCGGCGGGGTCTGCGTCAACATCGGCTGCATTCCCACCAAGGCCCTGCTGTACAGCGCCCGCACCGCCCAGGTGATCGCCCACGAAGCCAAGGACCTGGGGATCGAGGTGGGCGGGGTCAAGACCGACTACGGCGTCGGGATGAAGCGTTCGCGCAGGGTGGCGGAACAGAACTCGAAGGGCGTCGAATTCCTGATGAAGAAGCACAAGATCACCGTGCTGCGCGGCGAGGGCTCGCTGCTCCCTGGACGGAAGGTCAAGGTGGGTGGCGAAACCCACGAGGCGAAGAAGGCCGTGGTGATCGCCACCGGCTCGCGGGTCAAGGGCATTCCCCAGATCGGGCTGGAGATCAACAAGACCACCGTGATCAGCTCCGACGAGGCGCTTTTCCTCGAGAAGGCGCCCGCGACCCTCGCGGTCATCGGGGCGGGCGCGGTCGGCTGCGAGTTCGCCGACATATTCAGCGCCTTCGGCTCCAAGGTGACGCTGATCGAGGCGCTGCCCCGCATCCTCCCCATGGAAGACGCGGAGAGCTCGGACACCGTCAGCAAGAGCTTCCGCAAGCGGGGTATGGAGGTGATCGCGGGCGCCAAGGTCACCAAGGCCGACGTGGGCAAGGACAAGGTCACCCTGACCGTCGAGGCCGGCGGCAAGACCCAGACGGTGGAAGCGGAGAAGGTCCTGATGGCCGCCGGACGGGCGGTGAACACCGAGGGGATGGGGTTCAAGGAGGCAGGGGTGCAGCTCACCGACCGGGGGTTCGTAAAGGTGGACCTGGCTACACTGGAGACCACCGCGCCCGGCATCTACTGCATCGGCGACGTGGCCGGCCCGCCGATGCTGGCCCACAAGGGGAGCCGTGAGGGCGTGGTCGTGGCCGAGCGGATCGCGGGTCACAGCCCGCACCCGATCCGCTACGACAATGTGCCGTCGGTCACGTACTGCCATCCGGAGGTCGCGAGCATCGGACTCACCGAGGAGCAGTGCAAGGAGAAGAAGCTCGACTACCAGGTCGGCCGCTTTCCTTTCAGCGCCAACGGCCGTGCCCGCGCGTCGAACGAGACGGAAGGGTTCGTCAAGATCATCCGCGACAAGAAGTACGGCGAGATCCTCGGGGCCCACATCGTGGGCGGGCACGCCTCGGAGATCATCCACGAACTGGTCGTGGCCCGGGAGAACGAGTACACCGTGGAAGAGGTGGATCTCGCGATTCATGCGCACCCCACGCTGTCGGAGGCCATCGCGGAGGCGGCACTCGACAGTATGGGAAGAGTCGTGCACATCTAGGCGTTCCGCGTTCCGCCTGTAGCGCCGCACAGCTGTGCGGCGCCTACGCGGAACGCGGAATCGGTCATCCAGCCCATGCAAACCTCAATCTCCGGCGAACCCGCCGAGCCGCACCACGTCGGCATCGCGTTCCGGGCCATGCTGTTCGGCACGCTGATGGGTGCCGGACTGGTGGCGCTGGCACTATGGGGGGCGCGGACCGTGCAGCTGGGCGGTGCGGCACCCGCCGGGACACCCCCCGCGGGCCCGGTTTTCAATCTGGTCGTGGGCGGGACACTGGCCGGCCTCGGGCTGGCCGTGGCGGTCGCCTGGTCGCTGATGCGCCCGCTCCGCTCGGCGTATCGCCGGGGTGGTCTCGCCATCGTGGCCGGATTCGCGACCTTCCTCGTCATGCTCCCGACCGTGCTGCTCGATCACCTGCTGGGCCGGGCGGGGCTGCTCAGCTTCGCGGCAGCCTGTGCCATCGGCTGCGCCCTGCTCGCCCGCAGGGTCGCCGCGGGCATGCGTCAGACATGACCGCCCCGCTCGCGGTCGTGGAGCTGGGCCGGATGGACTACGCCTCCACCCATGCCCTGCAGCGCGCGCTGTGTGACCGGCGGATTGCCGGGCTGCTCGACCGGGACGTGCTGCTCCTGGTGGAGCACGAGTCGACCGTCACACTTGGCCGGGGGACCCGGGCCGAGAGTCTGCCGCTGGCGCCGGAGGAGCTCAGACGCCGCGGGCTCACGGTGGCGGAAATCGAGCGGGGAGGCGACGTCACCTGGCACGGCCCTGGTCAGCTGGTGGGCTACCCGATTCTCGACCTCACTACCCACCGCCCTGACCTGCACTGGTATCTGCGACAGGTGGAGGAGACCCTTGTCCGCGCGCTGGCGCGGCTCGGGATTCCCGCGGAGCGGAACCCGGGCCTGACCGGAGTGTGGACCGGGGGCAGGAAGATCGCGAGCATCGGCATCCACGTGCGCCGGTGGGTCACTACTCACGGCTTTGCGCTCAACGTCGTGAATGACCTGGCGGGATTCGACCTGATCGTACCGTGCGGCATTGCCGGGGTGGAGATGACGACGGTTGCGAGGGAGGCGGTCAGGCGGGCGGTCGGGCGGTCAGGCGGACCGGCGGACGGGCGGACAGGCGGTCAGGCGGTCAGTGAGCCCGAGACCGGTGAGCTCTGGCGTGCCACTACGGCGGTGGTGGTTGAGGAATTCGGGCAGGTATTCGACCGCCGGCCGGAGCCGACCGAGCTCGGGGCGATCGTTCCCGAGGGAACCGTGTCGGCCCAGGGAGCGTACTAGCAGAATGACCGACCGCATCGACGTGCGCACCAAGGATCGGGAGCGGCTGCCTCCCGGCCAGATCGTCACCCAGAAATGGCCGGTGTTGCACTACGGCACGGTGCCGGTCGTGGATCTCGCCAAGTGGACTTTCACCGTCTCCGGGGAAGTGGAGCAGCCGTTCACTCTGACCTGGCAGGAGCTGCAGCAGCTGCCCCGGCAGGAGACCATGTGCGACATCCACTGCGTCACGCGGTGGAGCCGCTACGACAATCTGTTCGAGGGGGTTGCGGTCGCCCCGCTGATGGCGCAGGCCCGGCCCAAACCAGACGCGACCCACGTCCTGATCCACGCCGAGCACGGGTTCACGACCAATCTGCCGGTGGACGATTTTCTTCGCCCGGGGAACCTGCTGGCCCTCAAGCACAACGGGCAGGATCTCGACCCGGAACATGGCGGACCGGTGCGGCTGCTGGTCCCCCATCTCTACTTCTGGAAGAGCGCAAAGTGGATCCGCGGCGTGGAGTTCCTGGCGGAAGACTATCCCGGCTTCTGGGAGCAGAACGGCTATCACATGCGTGGGGAGCCGTGGGCAGAAGAGCGCTACGGCCGGCCTGACCCGGTGCGGATGCGGCGCGGGCCCAGGCGGTAAGAGGGGGCGGTCGAAAGGCGGACAGGCCGGACAGGCGGACAGGCGGACAGGCGGACAGGCGGACAGGCGGACAGGCGGACAGGCGGACAGGCGGACAGGCGGACAGGCGGAACGTCTGGGAACGCGGGTCGGAGTTGTCAAGGCCATCCGCCCGCCGGACCGCCCGTCCGACCGTCCGCCTTGTCTTTCGCGCCCCGTCGGGCCATGATCATAATCCTATGACTGCTCCGACTGAGCGCCGGTCGCCCGAAGCCCAGGCTGACCAGCTCTTCCAATCGATCCTCAAGGCCGCCCATGGGTGGGCCCGGGAGGCACCGCCGGCGTTACAGCCGTCGGTTCGGGCGGTGTGTATCCGTCTCGGTGAGATGGTTGCGGACCAGCGCAATTTCTTTGCGCCGCTCCCCGGCCCACAGGAAGCGGAGCGGGCCCAGGTGCTGGCCCTGGTGGCGAAGCACCTGGCCTCCGCCGCGGTATCCGAAGGGCTGGAGAATCAGCTGGCGGCCCTGACCGAGCTGGAGCTCAAATCCACCGCGTCCTGGGCGCTGGTACCGAGCGCTCAGGGCGAATGGATTACCACCGCCGTCCAGTATCTCGAATCCTGCGTCCGCGGCGTCCCCGCCGACCAGCGCCCCGATCCCTACTGGGCCGACGACGTGGTGGCCGGTGTGATCGCCTCTGTCCGGGCCGTGCTCGGTATCGACGAGCTGCACGCCCGCACCGAGGCTCAGTATCCCGGGGGCCGGAGAAGCAGCAGCGAGCAGCAGATTATTGACGAGGAGACGTGAGACGTGAGACGTGTGAGACGTGAGACGTGAGACGTGAGACGTGAGACGTGAGACGTGAGACGTGAGACGTGAGACGTGAGACGTGAGACGGGCCGAAGCTAGACGCCCCCGGACTGGTGATCCAGTCGGGGGCGTTACTTCTCGGCCCGTCTCACGTCTTACGTCTCACGTCTTACGGCTTTCCACCAAGCCTCTCCATGAACCGCCCGAAGACGTTGATCCCCTCCCACAACTGACTCAGGTTCAGCTTCTCGTTGGGAGAGTGGAGCCCGTCGTCCGGCAGGCCAATGCCGGTCAGCAGCACCGGAGCGCCTGAGGCGCCCAGGCGCGGGATGACCGGGATCGAGCCGCCGGCACGGACTCGGACCGGGGGACGACCGGCCACCTCCTTGAAGGCCTGATCCAGTACCGTGAACGAAGAGTGCAGCACGTCGACCTGCACCGGATCGCCACCATGCAGGATCTTGACCTCCGCTTCCGCCCACTTGGGGGCCGCCGCCTTGACCGCCCGCTCCAGCCACTTCGCAACCTGACCGTACGAGAGACCAGGCACCAGCCTGAGGCTGACCTTCGCCGTGGCGGCCGCGGGAATGACGGTCTTGGCCCCCTCGCCGACGAACCCGCCCCGGATTCCGTGAATCTCGAAGGTCGGCAGGGCCCAGGTCCGCTCGAAGATCGAGTACTTCTTGAGCCCGGTCAGGGCCTTACCGGTGACTTCCTCTTTCAGGAACTTCTTCTTGTTGAAGGGGAGCCGTTTCCAGCTCCGGAGTTCCGCCTTGGTCGGTGGGATCACCGACTTGTAGATCTTCGGGATGTTGATCCGGCCGTCGCGGTCCTTGAGGTCGGTGAGCAGCCGGGCCAGCGTCTCGATGGCGTTGGGCGCCACACCGCCGTACGTGCCGGAGTGCAGATCGCGCTGAGCGGTTCGCACGGTGATCTCGGCGTAGCACATCCCCCGCAGCGCCGTGTAGAC